>OLPS01001427.1_pt1 | contig 25339 bp, 20 predicted proteins | sample 1673071 | NCBI WGS metagenome assembly OLPS01 (sample SAMEA3136752, study PRJEB25190) | human gut metagenome | reverse complement strand
ATTACAAGAACTACAAAGTAAGAAGATATGGTTTCCACGGAACATCCCACAGCTTTGTTTCCAAACGTGCTGTTGAATTCCTTGGCCTTGACAAAGATAACTCCAAAGTTATCGTCTGCCACCTTGGAAACGGTTCTTCCATCAGTGCTGTTGTAAACGGTGAGTGTGTTGATACAACAATGGGTCTTACTCCACTTGAAGGTGTTGTTATGGGAACACGTTCCGGTAACATTGATCCTGCTATCATGGAATTCATTGCTAAGAAAGAGAACCTTGACATCGCAGGTATGATGAATGTTCTCAATAAGAAATCCGGTCTTCTTGGATTATCCGGCGGATTATCCAGTGACTTCCGTGACCTGAACGATGCAGCTCAGAGCGGAAATGAAGATGCAGCTAATGCAATCGACGTTCTCTGCTATGGTATCGCTAAATTCATTGGCGGATATGTTGCAGCTATGAACGGTGTAGATGCCATCGTATTTACAGCAGGTATCGGCGAGAATGCTATTCCTGTACGTGAGAAAGTTGTAAGCTATCTTGGATACCTTGGAGTTACACTTGACAAAGAAGCTAACGGAGTTCGCGGAGAAGAGATCGTTATCTCTACACCGGATTCCAAAGTTAAAGTTGCTGTAATTCCTACAAACGAAGAACTTGCAATCTGCAGAGAGACAGTAGCTCTGGTTTAATTTTCACAGATAATAAAGTGTCTGTTTTGTGTCCAAACGAGAGAAATATAACTGGATAAAAGTTATATTTATATAGAAGGGAAGGGTGCATCTGTCAGGAGCACCCTTCTTTGTGCCCGTAAGGCATGTGGAAATTACCTGATAATAATGCCGCCGGATGATAAAATACTTCGTAAAGGAATATTACTTGACAAAATGTGAAATTTTTCTAATTTATCGTTGACAAAAGCAGAGGCGGTATGTATAATAAAACAAGTGTGGATAGGAGAAAAGTATGCAGATACATTTATCAGATATTTCATCCAGTGAAGGAATGCGTATTCAGAAGACTGTAGAGTTTGGAATGGATACGATCACCTTTCAGTCAGGAAGCTTTCCGGTACTTGCAAAAGAACCCATAGAGCTTACGATCACGAATACAGGTGACAGAAATCTTGAAATCAGAGGAACAGGTAAGATTACCGTAGGTATTCCCTGTGACAGATGTCTGGAAGAGGTTTCAACAGAGATTCCTTTGGAGATTGAGCGAAAACTTGATATGAAGCTTACGGATGAAGACCGTGTGAATGATCTGGACGAAAGTTCTTATCTCACAGGTATGGACCTGGATGTGGACCAGCTGGTCTATCTTGAGGTACTGATGAGCTGGCCTTTGAAGGTTTTATGTAGAGAAGACTGCAAAGGAATCTGTAGCCAGTGCGGGAAAAACCTCAATGACGGTCCCTGTGGATGCGTCGAGGAACCTAAGGATCCCCGTATGGCAGCTATCAGTGATATATTTAGTAAATTTAAGGAGGTGTAACATAATGTCCATCTGTCCGAAGAATAAATCTTCCAAAGCAAGACGCGATAAGAGAAGAGCAAACTGGAAAATGAGCGCTCCGAACCTTGTAAAATGCAGCAAATGTGGCGAACTGATGATGCCGCACAGAGTATGCAAAGCTTGCGGAAGCTACAACAAAAAGGAAATCATTAAAGTTGAAGACTAATTTTTAATGGTTGCAAAGTATGGCAGGTTCTCCCGTTTGGGATGCCTGCTTTTTTGTGTATTATTTTATGTTAGTTATAGGAAATTACTCCGTAATGTTCCGGAATTGCTATAAAATTCTGTGTAGCGCGAAACGGTTTGCCGGGCAGCGTGGACAGTAACTGCAGATGATCCATATAAAGATAAAAACAGTGGATACATCTGAACATTATAATGGATGAGGAAAAAGTAATGAATGAGAAGGAGAAGGTAAATCAGATCACAGAAGGTGTGATCTGGAAACAGCTGCTGTTATTTTTCTTTCCTATTGTATTTGGAACATTTTTTCAGCAGATTTATAATACGGCAGATACTATTGTTGTAGGCCGTTTCGTAGGAAAACAGGCACTTGCTGCAGTTGGAGGTTCTGCCAGTCAGATCGCCAATCTGATCGTTGGCTTTTTTGTAGGGCTTTCCTCAGGGGCGGCAGTTGTGATCTCGCAGTTTTATGGGGCAAAAGATAAGAAGAATCTGAGTAAGGCACTGCATACAGCATTTGCATTCTCCATTGCAGCGGGAATTGTTCTTACTGTAGTGGGGATTTTTCTGACCAGACCTGCATTGCTGCTTATGAAGACACCTGCAGATGTAGTAGAGGACTCTGCAGTGTATCTTCATATTTATTTCGGCGGAATGGTTTTTAACCTGGTTTATAATATGGGAGCAGCCATCCTGCGTGCAGTAGGAGACTCCAAAAGACCACTGTATGTTCTGATCATTACCTGTGTGCTGAACATTATTCTTGATCTGCTGTTTGTGGTTGCGTTTGGCATGGGTGTGACAGGAGTAGCTGTTGCTACAGTTACTTCTCAGGTGATCAGTGCGCTGATCGTAACAGTAATGCTTCTGAAAACCAGAGAGATATATGTGCTGAAGATCAATCAGATCCGTTTTGACAGAAGAATGCTGTTTTCAGTTCTGAGAATCGGTATTCCGGCAGGTCTGGAATCTGTAATGTATAATATTTCCAATATTGTGATCCAGGTATTTGTAAATAATCTGGGAACTGACACAGTGGCGGCATGGGGAACTCTTGGGAAAATCGATGCTATTTTCTGGATGGTGATCAATGCGTTTGCAATTTCCATTACTACCTTTGTGGGACAGAATTTCGGAGCCGGCAAATATCACCGTATGCGAAAGAGTGTGAGTGTCTGCATGATCATGAGTATGGTCAGTTCTGCAGTGATGATCATTTTGATGTATTCATTTGCTCCCTGGATTTATCGTCTGTTTACCACAGACAGCGCAGTGATCGTCCATGGTGTTCATATGAGTCGTTTTTTACTGCCGTCCTATTTCATTTATGTGATCATAGGGATTCTGTCTGGGGCACTGAGGGGTACCGGGAAGGTTCTGGTGCCTATGCTCCTTACCTGCGGCGGTGTGTGTTCCCTGAGAATCCTGTGGCTTTTTACAGCCGGACAGATGTACCCGGGAATTAATACGATCATGCTCAGTTATCCGGTTTCATGGAGCATTACGGCAGTATTGTTTATTGTATATTATTTTATGAAATTTCCAGGAAAGAAAAAGGAGAATTAATCATTTTTCGGTACACCATTTTTCATGAAATAATGCAGTTTATCCTATGTCTGTTGCCGAAATTCACCAGATAAGGTAAGCTAAGAACAAAGGAAATTGAGAATAAAGATAACGGATCGAGTAGTAATGTAAAATGAAAGTATGAAAAAAGCATGAGAAAACAGAAAATAACAGTTCTGATTTTAATGATAACTCTGTGCCTGACTGGCATATGGGGAATGAAAAAAAATACCACAGTATGGGGCGCGGTGATCCGGGTAAATGATGTGATCGTACCGAAGGATATTCCTGCAGTAGCTGTAGAAATAAATAAAAGCAGCGAACTGATTACTGAGAAACTGTCTCGGGTTTTCTATACAGTTTATACAGACACAGATACACTGCATATTCCGGTGTTCTGGGATGTTTCGTCTGTAAATATGAAACTGGCAGGCGTTTACACAATGAAAGGTGTACTGAAGCTTCCGCCTGAGTATGCTTTTGATGAGAGTAAAAGTCTGCAGGTACAGACAACTGTTTCTGTGCAGTACCCGGACAAACCGGATATTAATATATATTACAGGCTGACTGCGGCAGGAATCTATATATTTCCCTGGTTGAAGCAGGAAAATTTTGACTCCATGGAAGCTTATCTGAAGAAAGAAAGCGGACAGTGGATCAACCTCACTGAGGAGGGCTTTGCTCTCTGTGAAGAGGAGGGCCTGTATGTATCTAACCAGAGTATGGTTGTGGGCAATACCTATTCTCTGTTGGTAACCTATGATAATGGAAGGAAGCAGACCAATACTCTGCGGTTTCAATACCAAAAAGACGGCAGTCTTAAAATTTACGGTTATCAGCACAGTTTGCTTGGAAACACACAGAAGCCTGGAAAGATCATCTGCTCTTATGATACCGGAGATGAGAAATATCTCAGCAGATGTGCTGCCTATGCAGTAAAAACGGGGGGAAGCCTGAAGCAGATTGAGAAAGAATTGAAGGAGAATGTCAGACTGAGGGTCAGTACTGCTGAAACATTTGAAAATACAGCCGAGAATCCGGAACTGGTTCTGGAATCTTCCTGGGATCTGAGCCAGGTAAACAGGGAAAAACAAGGCGTGTACAAGGTAACCGGATCATTTGTGATCCCAGAGGGATATGAAGTATCTGACAGCCTGACGCTGCCAGAGGCATATGCATATCTTTCTGTACAGAAAAAAGGAGAACCACAGATTAATACCTACAGCATGCCGATGGTAGACCTGCTGGAATTTCCTATGCTGCTGGATGGATTTTCTGCAGAGGAACGCCGGAACATACAGGTTTACCTCTCTGAGAATGAGGGAAATTACCGGAAAATTGATGATGACTTGGTGGAAGTGACTTCTGATGGAATTCAGATTTATTACAGAGAGATATTAAAGAAAGGACAGAACTACCAGATCTGTGCTGTCTATGAGAAAGGGAGCACAGGAATTTATTCTTTTTCCTATAATGATGCGTTTATTGTCAATGAATACTGGCATGAGCGAAATTTTTCGGACAGAGAGGAAAAAGATCTTCCTGACATTGTGCAGAAAGCACCTGCTTCGTCAGATGAAATGCAGGGAGAAAAGGAAGAGAATCTGAATACGGGAAGTGCCGGATATCATTATGACAACTCTTACGGAACAGACAATAATACAGACGGACAGAATAGCAGCAGTAACAAAGCTTCTGATGCAAAATCTGCTGAAATATCGGATACAGAGAATTCTGTGACAGAGTTAAGCACCGACACGATTACTGCAGTCAGCGGAGAGAGACTGCTTTTGATACTCCAACAGAACGGCAGTGCAAAGTTTGAAAAACAGGGAATCTCTGTAACATTTTCTCCGGATACAGTGAACGGATGGAAGATCAATGCAGAGGATGAAATCCAGATAGGAATCGAGAAAACGTCAGAAACTGCATTTTCTCTGCGGATTTTTGTCAGAGGTGGGGAGGTAACAGAAGTTCCGGGAACAGTGGTGGAATTCCAGACATCTGTGTTTGGCGGAATCCAGTCACCTGAAACAGTAAAAGCGGAGGATGTGCAGGGAAATCAATATGCAGTGAATTATCAGGAAAAGCAAAATGTTCTCCGTATGGAAATCAGCCAGACAGGAGACTATTTCCTCATAGATGGAGAATCAGAAAGTATGGGAGATCAGACGGATGAGGACAGTGTGGAAGCTGTTTCAGATGGAGAAGATACAGGATTTACAGAAGAAGAGTCGGTGCCGGAAGAGAAAACAGAACAGAAAACAGAAGCTTCCGGCAGGCAGCTTCTGATGATAATACCTACATTACTGGCAGTATGTATCATGGCATTTGCTGCTATTTTTGTATTTTGTAAAAAACGCAGATAAGGGACAGAGGAAAAGCAAAAAAAGCACCCGAAAACAGAAGGAGGTGTCAGCAATGAAGAAGAACTGGAAATATTCATTACTACTTATAGCAACTGTATTTGCATTGACTATGGGCATATTCTTTCTGTTTTACCGCTTTGATAACAAATATACGGCCAGGGGGGACCAGGCCATTCAGGGAATCCTCTATGTGCCTGATGATGATTCTGTGCATTATCTTGCCAGGGAATGGGAATATTATCCGGATGTATTGCTGACACCGCAGGAAATAAAGGAACAGAAGGAGGACTACTACAGCCGTTATGTTTCCATTGGCGAGTACGGTGGAATGGACCTGGGCGACAAAAATAAATCTCCTTTTGGAAGTGGTACCTATCGGATGACCCTGGTGCTTCCTGAAAAAGAAAAACAATATGCTATTGGCCTGACAGAGATTTTTTCTGCTTACAAGCTGTATATTAATGGGGAATTGATGGGGCAGATGGGAAATCCGGATCCGGACAATTACCAGGAGCAGATTCAGAACAGGGTATTTACCTTTGAGGGAAAAGGAACTGCAGAGATTGTGATCGCAGTGACAGACAAACATTCGGTGTCATCGGGAATTCAGTATGTGCCGGTTTTGGCTTCTCCTTTTAAAGTGAATATTATCCGCGGGTTGTCACTTATGATTGCTGTGGTATTTATGGCTTTTACATTTTTTGTCCTGATTTTTTCAGTGTATATGTATATGCGAACTAAAAAAGTGGAGTTTGGACTTTTTGCCCTGCTTTGTATCTGTGTGCTGGGATATGGTTCTTATCCGATCCTGCATTCCTTTGTTGCAGTAAAAGTACAGCCTTGTTATGGAATGGAGGCATTGTTCTATTATCTGATGTTTGCCGGTGTTATGCTGGTACAACAGAAGATCCTGGGAGGTGAGGAAAGGATTCCGGAAATTCTTGCAGGTGTGGCCGCCACAGCCGGAGTGATGGTTTTTGTGGCAGAAATGCTGTGCAGCAGAGCCCAGTCTGCAACAGGGCTGTATCTGATCTCTAAGCTTACAGAGATTTTGAAGTGGGCAGCAGCCGGTTATCTGCTTTTCAGAAGTGTAAAGGAGATAAAACAGAAGTACAGTAATGTACTTTTAGTGGGAATTGTTGTTTATGCAGCGTCTCTGGCAGCAGACCGGATATGGAGATTATATGAGCCGATCATTGGCGGGTGGTTTATGGAAATTGGTGCAGCAGTGCTTGTAGCCAGTGTGGGACTGACTCTGTGGATGGAGCTTGCCAATGCTTACAGATTTCAGCTTACCTATGGAGAATACAGCCGTCAGATGGAACAGAAACTGCAGATACAGAAACAGAATTATGAGGAACTTACAGAAAAGATGGATGAGATCAGCAGGATGCGCCATGATATGAGACACCATCTGCGCACCATCATGTCTTACACCCAGCAGGGAAAATATCAGGAGATGATGGAATATCTGCAGGAGTATGCATCCGTTATAACAGAAGAGGAAAAGCTAATCTGTTATTGCAGAAACATGGCCGTAGATGCAGTGATCCATTTTTATGCAGGAGAACTGAGGAAGAAAGGGATTCCTTTTGAATGTGATATGATGCTGCCACAGAATATTGGCATTTCAGATACAGATCTGTGCAAAATATATGGAAATCTTCTGGAAAATGCCGTAGATGCAGTAAAAGATCTGCTGCCGGAAAATAAGCCTTATGTAAAGATGCTTACAAAGGTTAAGAACAGGAAGCTTCTGATAGAGATTTCAAATCCATATTCCAATGGAATCCAGCGAAGGGAAAAAGTTTTTTATTCAACAAAGCATGAAGGCTTTGGAATCGGAACAGCGTCTGTGGCAGAAGTGGTACAACGAATGGGCGGATATGTAGTTTTTAATACAGAAGAGGGTATTTTTAAAGTAAATATCTTTCTGCCGGTGAAAACAGTACAGTAAATAAATAGTTACTGCCCGGAGGGGAAGAGGCATATCGGAAATACTTATTTATCAGAGTCTGAAGAGAATAAGTATTCCAGATATGCTTTTTTTATTGCGTTGGAGCCACGCTTGCGTACAGTAACAAGCTCCTGATTGTCCATAACAAAGCCTTCATCTGTGGATTTCTCGATGTGATCCATATTTACGATACAGCCTCTGTAACAGGAGAGAAAACATTTCATTCCCTCCAGAAGCTCTTCGAATTTCTGGAAGGTTATGTAGGAGCGTATAATGCCTGCATCTGTGGTATGTACCTGAACTGCATTGCGGTAGGTATCCACGTACAGGATGCTCCTGACAGGGATCTTTACAGGGGTACGGTCGGAGATCAGCTCTATATATCTGGAATTCTGCGACTGCCTGAACTGGATTGTTGAGAGGATCCGGCAAAGCTTCTCCGGGTCAAAGGGCTTCAGCAGATAGTAGGATGCCTGTACATCATAGCTTTCCACAGCAAAGGAATCACTGCTTGAAATAAAAATCAGAGCAGCTGTATCCCTGGCTTCGCGGAGCTTTCTGGCTGCATCCATACCGGTCATACTGCCCATATAAATATCCATAATGATCAGGTCGTAAAATCCGGGTATGTATTTAGTAAAAAAAGCTTCTGCGCTGGAATACAAATGGATGTCTGCGGATGTATTCTGGGATTCATAATAAGAAGAAATGACAGATTTTACCTGACGCAGATCTTCCTTTGAATCGTCAAGGATTGCAATATTCAAAAGGAGTACCTCCTAAATTAACTTAAACATAATTTGTATTTTAGCGTATTTTCATGAGTTATTCAAGTACGGATTCCTTACTGAAAGCAAGTAATACCATAAGTATTTATTCATTTTTCCATATTTCATGAAAAATGTCATTTAATCCCATGTATCTTGAAAATAAGACTGAAATTTTTTATAGTAAGAACATAGAAATTCAGTTTAGAAATATGTACACACATTTTAAGAAAGGATGGTAAAAAAATATGAAAAACTGGAAAAAAATAATGGCAGGTCTTTGTGCTGCTGCAATGGTAAGCTCTATGGTTGTTCCGGTATGGGCAGCAGAGGAGACTACAGAAGAAGCAGCAGATGACGGAGATGTCGCGGATGTATCAGAGGCAATGTTAGGACTCTGGAAGGACAGCGCAGGAGATATCTACGGATTCTACAAAGATAATTCGTTTTTTGGTCAGTGGAAGGATGAAGAGCAGGATGTTCTTGGTGTATATGCCCTGAGTTCAGACGGAGAATATACAGCTCTGGTAATGCAGTTCGCAAATGACGACGGCACGTATGATGATGAAAATATGGTAACTTATCTGGTGCAGGCAAATGAGGAAGAGAATCTTCTGGAACTTTATGATCCGGACAGTCTGGACCTGACTGCAACCTTGGAGCCTTATGAGGCAGACGGTGATGAGTCGGATTACAATCAGACTTATCAGGATATGGGTGATATCCTGACAGAGTGTTATTCCGGCGAAACAGAAGCGGGTGAGACTTTTATTTATGCAGCTAATGAGGATGGAACTTTCTGCTCAGTACTTGTGATCGATCAGGATGATAACTATGTAAGCTTTGTTGGTGAAGGTACTTTTGATGAAGAGAATGGTACTGTGACGATTACTGATGAAGTTTCTGAGATGGCACTTACTTTTGGCGTGGCAGTGAATGATGATGATACACTGACACTGGATATGGGTGATCTTGGAAGTGCCACTGTACAGGAAGCTACGCTGGCAGTTGCCGTTCAGGGACTGAAGTATGCAGTTGAGAATGGAACTGAGATGAACTAAGCAATTCTTTTTCAGGAACAAAAATATGTGATTTTGAGGATACTCCTCTTCGGATAGATTTATTCGGAGGGGAGTGTTTTTTCTGTGCCGGGGGTTTTAGAATGGCTGGGAAGATGGTATAATGAGGAGCGAATTCTATAGTTTTTGTGGAAGTGTTACAGATGAGCAGAAACAGACAGGAAGCGAAAATTACGAGAGAGGTTTGAATTTATGAATATTCTGAATATAGAGCATGTTTCCAAGGTGTTTGGTGAGAAGGTGGTGCTGGATGATGTTTCCTACGGGGTGCATCAGGGAGATAAGATTGGGATCATCGGGATTAATGGGACCGGGAAGTCTACGATTCTGAAGATCATCGGCGGTCTGGAGGAGCCGGATGAGGGGCAGGTGATCACTCAAAATGGCCTGAGAATCACGTATCTTCCGCAGATGCCGGAGTTTCCGCAGGGAGCTTCTGTCCTGGATTATGTGGCAGAAGGAAAGTGGCAGAAGGACTGGAGTACTGAGAGCGAGGCAAGGAATGTTCTGAATAAGCTGGGAATTACAGACCATGATGAGAAGATCGATCATTTATCCGGGGGACAGAAGAAAAGGGTGGCACTGGCAAGGACTCTGGTGAATCCCTGTGATGTGCTGCTTCTGGACGAGCCTACCAACCATCTGGATAATGAAATGGTGACCTGGCTGGAGGACTTTCTGAGAAGTTTTAAGGGCGTTGTGATTATGGTTACTCATGACAGATATTTCCTCGACAGGGTTACTAATAAGATTCTGGAGATTTCCCATGGCGGCCTTTATGCTTATGAGGCTAATTACTCGAAGTTTCTGGAACTGAAGGCAGAGCGTGAGGAGATGGAGCTTGCCAGTGAGAGGAAGAGACAGAGCGTACTCCGCATGGAACTGGAGTGGGCAAAGCGTGGATGCAGAGCCAGAAGTACCAAGCAGCGGGCACGTCTGGAACGCCTGGAGGCACTGAAGAACGGAAAGGCTCCGGTGCGGGATGCGAATGTGGAGCTGGATTCTGTTGAGACACGTATGGGAAAGAAGACGATCGAACTTCACCATATCAGCAAGAGTTTTGGTGAGAAGAAGATCCTGGATGATTTTAATTATATTGTGCTGCGCAATCAGCGTCTGGGAATTATCGGCCCCAATGGATGCGGAAAGTCAACTTTGATCAAGATTATTGATGGGATGATACAGCCGGATGCAGGAGAAGTGGAAATTGGAGAAACCATTCGCATAGGGTATTTTGCACAGGAAGTGCCGGATATGGATACCAATCAGCGTGTGATTGATTATATCCGTGACGTGGCAGAGTATATTCCGACCAGAGACGGGAAGATTTCCGCAACAATGATGCTGGAGAGGTTTCTCTTTGATTCTGCCATGCAGTATGCACCCATTGCCAAATTGTCAGGTGGTGAGAAGAGGCGTCTGTATCTGCTGAAGGTTCTGATGGAGGCGCCGAATGTGCTTCTTCTGGATGAGCCAAGTAATGATCTGGATATTCCTACACTGACCATTCTGGAGGATTATCTGGATTCTTTTGCAGGGATTGTGATCGCAGTGTCTCATGACAGGTATTTTCTGGATAATATTGTGGACAGGATTTTTGCTTTTGAGGGGAATGGACATCTGACCCAGTATGAGGGCGGATATACGGATTATACAGAGGCGCTGGCGAGAAAAGGCGGGGCAGTATCTGAAGGACAGAGCACTGCAGTTGGTGCGGAAAAGAAGAAGTCGGCTCAGGCAGACTGGAAGCAGAATCGTCCCCAGAAGCTGAAATTTACCTATAAAGAGCAGAGGGAATTTGAAACCATCGATGATGATATTGCGGCGCTGGAGGAACTGCTGGAGAAGCTGGATAAGGATATGGAGGCCAATGCCACCAATTCTGTGAAGCTTCGTGAGATCATGGAGCAGAAGGAGAAGGCACAGGCAGATCTGGATGAGAAGATGGACAGGTGGGTTTATCTGAATGATCTGGCGGAGCGAATCGAGGCACAAAAAAGTGAAAAGTGATTTTTTTCAGATGCTATTGACTTTGCAGAGGGTTCTTTAGTATGATACAGATTATGGAAGATTGCAGGAGCTGCTTTGCAGCGGGGCAATTTGCGGATGCCGGGTCAGTAACAGAAAATATCTTTTGATTCTGACATCTGTAAGTGAACAGTAAGTGAACAGGAGATATAAAAATATGGCAGAACAGGTCAGAGTTGTAGTGGACGCAATGGGCGGGGATAATGCCCCGGCAGAACCTGTCAGAGCTGCAGTGGAAGCTGTAACAGAGAGACAGGACATAAAAGTAATTCTTACAGGAAAACAGGAAGTGATAGATAAGGAACTGGCGAAATATTCCGGATATCCGAAGAACCAGATCCAGGTTGTCAATGCATCCCAGGTGATCGAGACAGCAGAACCCCCTGTTTTTGCGATCCGTAAGAAAAAAGATTCATCAATCGTAGTAGGTTTGAATATGGTTAAGAAACAGGAGGCAGATGCCTTTGTTTCATCAGGAAGTACAGGAGCTGTTCTTGTTGGCGGACAGGTACTGGTAGGCAGAAGTAAAGGTGTGGAGAGGCCGCCTCTTGCACCGTTGATCCCTACCACGAAGGGTGTTTCCCTTCTGATCGACTGTGGTGCCAATGTGGATGCACGTCCATCGCATCTGGTGCAGTTTGCGAAGATGGGCTCTATTTATATGGAGAACGTAGTCGGTATTAAAAATCCAAAAGTTGCCATTGTAAATAACGGGGCGGAAGAGGAGAAGGGAAATGCACTTGTAAAAGAAACTTTCCCCCTTCTGAAAGAATGCAAAAGCATTAATTTCATCGGAAGTATAGAAGCCAGAGATATCCCGGCAGGATATGCGGATGTGGTCGTATGCGAAGCATTTGTGGGAAATGTGATCCTTAAATTATATGAGGGAGTTGGTTCTGCCCTGATCCAGAAGATCAAAGAAGGAATGATGACCAGCACAAGAAGTAAGATCGGTGCACTTCTGGTAAAGCCTGCACTGAAAGAAACTCTGAAATCCTTTGATGCAACGGAATATGGCGGAGCACCGCTTCTGGGGCTTAAAGGACTTGTGGTAAAGACGCATGGAAGTGCCAAAGCCATTGAGATCAAACATGGTATTTTCCAGTGTGTACAGTTTAAACAGGAGAAGATCAACGAGAAGATCGCAGAGCGTATCCTGGAGGATCAGGAAGTACTGAAGTCCGGAGCAGAATAGAGCAGGACAGGAACAGAAACAGGAAGGAGGGTTGAAGATGGAACTGGAGAAAATAAAAGCTATCATAGCAGAGGTTCTGAATATTGATGCAGATTCGATCACAGAAGACACTACATTTGTAGATGATCTTGGTGCAGACTCTCTTGATATTTTTCAGATTATTATGGGGATTGAAGAGGAGTATGACATTGAGCTGGATAATGAATCTGTCGAACAGATTCAGACAGTCGGTGATGCTGTTGAAGCAATTCGGACAATTAAATAAAAATGTAACTGTCCGGCAGTCTGAAATTTGACAGGAGCATAATACAGGCGCACTGAGCAGTTGCAAAAAATGATGTCGCAGGGTTGTCAGATGACAGCCCTGCGCATATGGAGAGGGTTAGAGGAATGAATAGAAAGACAGAAGAATTAGAAGAAATCATAGGATATCATTTTAAAAATAAACATTATCTTACACAGGCACTGACTCACAGTTCCTATGCAAATGAGAAGAAGCTGGGGAAGCTGGGCAGCAATGAGAGACTGGAGTTTCTGGGAGATGCTGTGCTGGAGCTGATCAGCAGTGATTATCTGTATGCAAGATTTACCCAGATACCGGAGGGAGAGCTGACAAAGAAGAGAGCCAGCCTGGTGTGTGAGCCAAGCCTTGCCTATTGTGCAAGAGAATTCGGACTGCCACAGTTTCTGTTGCTTGGAAAGGGCGAGGATATGACAGGCGGAAGAAACAGGGATTCTATCGTCTCTGATGCAACAGAGGCTTTACTGGGAGCTATCTATCTGGATGGTGGTTTTGCTAATGCAAAGGAGTTTGTGCTGAATTTTATCCTGAATGATATTGAACACAAACAGCTCTTTTATGATAGCAAGACCATCCTGCAGGAAATCGTGCAGGAAAACGGAACACAGCCGGTGGAATATATTCTGACAAAAGAAGAAGGCCCGGATCATAACAAAAACTTTACTGTGGAGGCAAGAGTAAACGGAAAAGTGATGGGACAGGGAAGCGGTCATACAAAGAAAGCAGCAGAACAGGCCGCAGCATACCAGGCGATTCGTGTACTCAGAAAATAAACAGGAGAATTATGTATTTAAAGAATATAGAGGTACAGGGATTTAAGTCTTTCGCCCAGAAGATCAATTTTGAATTTCATAACGGGATCACCGGTATTGTAGGTCCGAACGGAAGTGGAAAGAGCAATGTCGGTGATGCGGTGAGATGGGTGCTGGGTGAACAGAGTGCCAGGTCTCTGCGAGGAGGAAATATGCAGGATGTTATTTTCTCCGGTACAGAGACAAGAAAACCCCTGGGTTATGCATCGGTGGCGATCACACTGGATAATTCAGACCATAAGCTTCCGGTTGATTTTAACGAGGTTACGGTTACCAGAAGGCTTTACCGTTCAGGAGAGAGTGAATATAAGATCAACGGAAGTGCCTGCAGACTGAAAGATATCAATGAGATGTTTTATGATACAGGTATCGGTAAAGAAGGATATTCCATTATCGGACAGGGACAGATCGACAGGATCCTAAGCGGTAAACCGGAAGAGAGAAGAGAGCTTTTTGATGAGGCAGCAGGTATTGTTAAATTTAAGAGAAGAAAGAATACCACGATCAAAAAACTGGAGGAAGAACGCCAGAACCTGGTCAGAGTGACAGATATCCTCTCGGAGCTTACCAGACAGCTGGAACCACTGGAGAAACAGTCAGAGACAGCAAGAGTTTATCTTTCCAAAAGAGAGACGCTTAAGGAACTGGATGTGAATATGTTCCTGATGGAGTATGCTGCTGCAGCCAAAGAACTCAAGGAACTGGAAGAGAAGAACATAATTGCGCAGAATCAGCTGAAGGATACCCAGAGTTCCTATGACCGGACCAAGGTGGAATATGAACGTCTGGAACAGGAGCTGGAAGATTTAAATTCCAAAATGGATGCACTTCGCATTTCCGGTCAGGAGCAGGCAATCCGTAAACAACAGCTGGAAGGCCAGATCAATGTATTAAATGAGCAGATACTGGCAGGGGCACAGAATGAAGAGCATTATAAGGGACGTATCCAGACTATTGAGGCTGAACTTTCAGTAAGAACAGATTCAAAGAAGAAACTTGAAGAAGAAAAAACGGATATTTATGCACAGTTAAAGGCTGTCCGTAAGAAACTTTCTGAGGAAGAAGAGAAATTAAGGACAGCGCAGGAGAATATGGAAGCCTGTACTCTCGAAGTGGAGAATGGCAAAAATGAGATCATTGAAATTCTGAACAGCCGCGCCAATGTCAAGGGTAAAGCCCAGAGATTTGATGCAATGATGGAACAGGCAGAAATCCGTAAGGCAGAGATCAGCCAGCGTATTCTCAGACTGAAGAGTGAAGAGGAAGAACAGCAGACCATTCTGACTACAGCCCGGAAACAGTATGATGAGATTACATCCCAGATTGAAAATGCCAATGAGGAATGTGAACATCTGAATCTGAGTGTGATGAAGATTCAGGAAAAGCTGAAGGAACAGAACACAAAGCTGGAAGCAGAACAGACAGCCTATCACAGAGAGGCATCCCGGCTGGATTCTCTCAGAAATATCGCGGAGCGCTATGATGGATACGGAAACAGTATCCGGAGAGTTATGGAACAAAAAGAACGTGTTCCGGGAATCCAGGGTGTTGTCGCAGATCTGATCCAGGTAAACAAAGATTATGAGATCGCTATCGAGACAGCTCTTGGTGGGAGCATTCAGAATATTGTTACAGATAATGAGCAGACTGCCAAAACCATGATCGAATTTCTGAAAAAGAATCGTTATGGACGTGCGACCTTTCTTCCCATGAGCAGCATAAGTCCCAGAGGTGAGTTTACACCGAAAGAAGCACTGAAAGAGCCGGGCGTTGTGGGGATTGCCAGCGAACTGGTGTCCGTAGCTTCTCAGTATCAGCAGATCACGAAATTCCTTCTTGGAAGAGTGCTGGTAGTTGATAACATTGATCATGCCATTGCAATAGGAAAAAAATACAGACACAGTCTGAGAATGGTCACAACAGAGGGTGAATCCTTAAGCCCGGGAGGTTCCATGACCGGCGGTGCCTTCAGAAACAACAGCAATCTGCTTGGAAGACGGCGTGAAATAGAGGAACTGGAAACAAAAGTAAATCAGCTGAAGCAGAATCTGACCGAAATGCAGAATGCTGTTGAGGAAAATAAAAATCAGAGAAACAGGCTTCGTGATGCCATTGCAGGATTTCAGGAAAAACTCCGTCAGAAATATATAGAACAGAATACTGCCAGAATGAATATCAAACAGCAGGAAAAGAAAGCTGAGGAGATCCGAAGCGGATATGCGCAGATCAACAGAGATCAGGCAGAGATCAAACGCCAGGTCATGGAAATCCGGCAGGATCATGACCGGATTGCCAGGGAACTGGAGAATTCAAAGCAGGATGAGAAAGAACTGGAGAGTTTTATTGAGGCAAAGCAGTCAGAACTGGATGAATGGAAAGAAGAAGAGAAGAAAATCACCCGGGAGTTAGAAGAAATCCGTCTTCAGTCATCCGCTCTTGAACAGAAAGAGAAATTTGACCAGGAAAACCTGAGCCGTCTGAAAGCAGAAATCACAGCTTTTATGACTGAGAAAGAGGATATTTATCAGTCTCTTGCTCACAGCAGTGAAGAGATGGAAAAGAAGCAGGAGATGATTACTCAGCTGAAAAAAGAGTCGGAAGAGTCTGTCCTTCATGAAGAACAGGCACAGATGCAGCTGAAAAATCTGCAGAAGGAGAAAGAGAGCAGAACTTCTCAGCATAAAGATTTTTTTGAGAAAAGAGATTATCTGTCCGGTCAGATCGGACTTCTGGATAAGGAATGTTACCGTCTGCAGGGACAGATGGACAAGCTGGAGGAGAACAGGGAAGAGCGGATTGCCTATATGTGGTCCGAGTATGAGATCACTCCCAATAATGCCGTTTCCTACAGAAAAGAGGAACTTACTGATCTTTCGCAGATGAAGCGACAGGCAGCTCAGATTAAAGATGATATCAGAAAGCTGGGACCTGTAAATGTAAATGCTATTGAGGATTATAAGGAACTTCTGGAAAGACACACCTTTCTGTCCGGCCAGTATGAGGATCTGGTCACAGCGGAGAAAACTCTGGAACAGATCATTCAGGAGCTGGATGAGGGAATGCGGAAACAGTTTTCTGAGAAATTCGGCGAGATCCAGAAGGAATTTGACAAGGCATTTAAGGAATTGTTCGGAGGCGGAAAAGGAACTCTGGAACTGGATGAAGAGGCAGATATCCTGGAGGCAGGAATTAAGATTATTTCCCAGCCGCCGGGAAAGAAACTGCAGAATATGATGCAGCTTTCCGGTGGGGAAAAAGCTCTGACAGCTATCGCACTTCTTTTCGCGATCCAGAATCTGAAGCCGTCACCGTTCTGTCTGCTGGATGAGATCGAGGCAGCGCTGGACGATTCCAATGTTGGGCGATTTGCCGGATATTTACAGAAGTTGACGAAAAACACACAATTTATTATAATAACCCATAGACGTGGAACTATGAACGCCGCAGACCGGCTTTATGGTATTACCATGCAGGAAAAAGGGGTATCCACACTGGTTTCCGTCGATCTGGTGGAGAATCAGCTTACCCAGTAACAGGAGGAGTTTCACATGGCAGAAGAAAAGAAAGGTTTTTTTAAACGATTAGTCAGTGGACTGGCAAAGACCAGAGACAATATCGTAGCCGGATTTGACAGTATTTTCAGTGGTTTTTCCAGTATTGATGAAGATTTTTATGAAGAGCTGGAAGAGATTCTGATCATGGGTGATATCGGGATCAATGCGACCACTTCTATTATTGAGAATTTAAAGAAAGAGGTTTCCGAACGTCATATTAAGGAACCGATGGAATGTAAACAGCTTCTGATCAATGAGATCAAGGATCAGATGCGTGTGGACAGCACAGAGTATGAATTTGAGAACCGCAGATCCGTAGTCTTGGTGATCGGTGTCAATGGTGTCGGAAAAACCACTTCAGTAGGAAAGCTTGCAGGAAAATTAAAAGACCAGGGCAAGAAGGTTATCCTTGCAGCAGCCGATACTTTCCGCGCAGCAGCAGGAGAGCAGCTTACTGAGTGGGCGAACCGTGCAGGTGTGGAGATCATCGGCGGACAGGCAGGAGCAGATCCTGCATCTGTTATCTATGATGCGGTGGCTGCAGCCAAAGCAAGAAATGCAGACGTACTTCTCTGTGATACAGCAGGACGTCTTCATAATAAAAAGAACCTTATGGAAGAACTCCGCAAGATTTACAGGATCCTGGAGAGGGAGTATCCGGATGCATATCTGGAGACACTGGTAGTGCTGGATGGTACCACCGGACAGAATGCCCTTGCACAGGCGAGACAATTTGCGGAGGTCGCAAATGTCAGCGGTATTATCCTTACCAAGCTGGACGGAACTGCCAAGGGAGGTATTGCAGTTGCCATCCAGTCTGAACTGGATATTCCGGTGAAGTACATTGGCGTAGGAGAAAGTATTGACGATCTTCAGAAATTCGATGCAGATGCATTTGTAAATGCGTTGTTTGATGTAGACCATAAAGAAAACCCGGACGCTTAAGATTAGGATGTACTTTCGGAGTCAAATCAAGTACAAAAAGATTCCGGGAGTACATTTAGGACAAAATGGAGGAAAAAACAATGCTTACTTTAGAGAGTTTTGAACAGGCATCAGAGATCGTAAAACAGGTCACACAGGAAACAAAGCTGATCAAGAGCAGCTATTTCAGTGAACTTACAGGAAATAAGGTTTATTTAAAACCGGAGAATATGCAGCGTACAGGTGCATATAAGGTTCGTGGTGCCTATTATAAGATCAGCACTCTTTCCGATGAAGAGAGAAATAAAGGTCTGATCACAGCATCCGCCGGAAATCATGCACAGGGTGTTGCCTATGCTGCGCATAAATATGGTGTGAAGGCAGTGATCGTTATGCCTACCACAACTCCGCTGATCAAGGTTGAGAGAACAAAGAGTTACGGTGCAGAGGTTATCCTGCATGGTGATGTATATGATGAGGCATGTGCACATGCACTGGAACTTGCTGAGAAAGAGGGATATACCTTTATCCATCCTTTCGATGATCCGGCAGTTGCCACAGGACAGGGTACCATTGCAATGGAGATCGTTCAGGAGCTTCCGCTTGTTGATTATATTCTGGTTCCGATCGGTGGAGGCGGACTTGCAACAGGTGTTTCCACACTTGCGAAGCTGTTAAATCCACATATCAAAGTCATCGGTGTGGAACCGGCAGGGGCTGCCTGCATGAAAGCTTCTCTGAAGAAGGGTGAGGTTGTGACTCTTCCGCACGTAAATACGATTGCTGACGGTACTGCAGTACAGACACCCGGAAAGAAAATCTTTCCGTATATCCAGAAGAATCTGGACGATATCATCACTATCGAGGATGATGAACTGATCGTTGCTTTCCTTGATATGGTTGAGAACCATAAGATGATCGTAGAGAATTCCGGTCTTCTGACAGTGGCAGCGCTTCGTCATCTGGATGTGAAGGGAAAGAAGATTGTTTCTATCTTAAGCGGTGGAAACATGGATGTTATTACCATGTCTTCTGTTGTTCAGCATGGTCTGATCCAGAGAGACAGAATCTTCACAGTATCTGTGCTCATTCCGGATAAGCCGGGCGAACTGGTACGCGTGGCAAGCGTGATCGCTAGGGCTCAGGGCAATGTTATCAAGCTGGATCATAACCAGTTTGTAAGCACGAACAGAAATGCGGCAGTGGAACTTAAGATCACATTGGAGGCTTTTGGCACAGATCATAAGAATGAGATTGTTAAAGCTCTCGAAGATGCAGGATGCAGACCAAAGGTGATCCGTCCAAGTCTGTGATTGTCTCAGAGTAGCATCTGCCATGTAAATAAATGAAATGGGAGCCCTGGTGTTCAGTATATGGATGCCGGGGCTTTTTTGCCGAGATTTTTAAGAAGTGTATCGGAAAAAATAAATTTGTGCTGTCAAGAGAAAATGCTTGATATTAATTTTGAAAGAATGCCGTAAATACGCGCTTTTCCAGGCATTTTGACAGGATTCTGTGACAATCTTGTGACAAATGCGGGAAAAAGCATAAATTTACTCTATGAGAAAGTAGTAGAAAAGATATAATGAATGAAACAATCTCAAATCACTAGCAAAGCTAGTGCTACTGACTTTGTTATGATTTTGAAACAACTTTAATAAAAAAAATAGAATGTTTTGTATATTAACTATAATATCAAAATGTCAATACCAAAATTGTGAATTTATTGTAAAAAGTGTTGATTTCTATAGAAAACCTGTTAAAATGAAAGCATAAAGACTAAGAAAACATATATTATTATGGTGAGTTTTATAGGGAGGTGAAAAGGATGGCAACGAAAAGCATTCTGAAAAACGTCAATATTAATGATAAGCGATTCGCCCATACCTTTGTAAGTGCACTTGAAGAAGCAGCGAAAACAAAGTACGAGCCAATGCAGCTTACAAGAGAATGCACCGAGATCACGGGCGATAAAATCAAGGAGTTTTTTAAGAAAAAGTGAATTTATCAGAGCTTATTCCAGAGACACATTATATTCAAATTAACTTAAGTGATTTATTGGATCAGTTAGGAGAGGATGAAGTGAAAGAAATCCTCTCCACTTTTTCGTGTCCCATTAATGCAGATGTGGAAAAGTTTTTAAAAGAAAAAGCTATAGAATTTTCTAAAAGAGAATTTTCCAAAACGCATTTGGTATTTTGGGAAACTGAAAACAAAGAAGAAAAAGAATTTGTAGGATATTATACAATTGCATATAAACATATTACAATTGATAGAAAAGCTATTAACTATAAGGAAGCTCGTAAATTACGAGAACACGGGATATATAATGAAAAAAGTAGTACATATACTATTGCAGCACCGTTAATAGCACAATTAGGAAAAAACTTTTCTAATGGAAATAATACGCTTATAAGCGGAGATGATCTTTTAAATTTGGCAATGGAAAAAATCTTGAAAATACGAAACGAAGTTGGTGGTCGTTTTGCATATTTGGAATGTGAAGATAAACCTAAATTAATTGAGTTTTATGAGAAAAATAATTTTAAGAAGTTTGGGAAAAGACCGCTAGATCGAGATGAGACAGATTTAAAGGGAGAATATCTATTACAATATTTTATTATGATTTAAATTTAGAAAGTATCTTTTGGAATATTTTTAATGAAAAATAGAATAGCGGAATATACAATAAAAAGCACTCAACGCCTTAATTGGTATTGGGTGCTTTTTAGTGTTTTATTCTTCTGTATAATCATTTGAGTTATTATTTTTGTTTTCGGTTGAAGAATGTGAAGATTCTCGTAGAAAGTTTAAATCAGGTATTTTTAAATGCCTTAATGATAATGTTGGGGGCACATAAGTACCTTCAGAGGTTAAGCCAGCTGCTTCTAGTTCGCTATCGTTTGGTTCATGGCACTGGGGCAATAATCTTTTATCAAGTCGCATTAAAGCATAATCCATAACATCTTCGATTAATTCATCTAATTGGTTATTTGGACAATAAAATAATTTGTTTTGAGGATTTTTTATGATAAATCCTTTGCTTAGTCTCATCGGGGTATTAAGTATGCTTATTCCAGAAGCTTCGTCTTCGTTTTCCGGTATCTCATATAGTTCATAATTATAAAAATTAAGTAAGGTATCGAAACAATTAGCTTTTTGATAATTAGTGGTATCAGATTTAGTTTTTTCTTCGGGAAAAATATTGTTATCTCTACAAAGTAAATAATCTGCACGAACATGTAAAACTTTAGCGAATTTATTAGCTGCATCTACAGTAATCTTACGCTTACCTCTTTCAAACATACAGACCGTTTCTTTTCTATAGTGTACTCTGTCCCCTAAAGCTTCTTGGCTATATCCTGAGAGAAGTCTGCACTTTTTTAGGCGCTGTCCACATTCAATGTTAATATTCATGTTAACTTCCTCCGTTTTTGTTTATTTTAAAGATGATTTAAGTAATATTAGAATGATTTAGAAATGTTAAGTTAATTAACATGTTAACCATAAATACTGTTAATTTTATTAACATCTATGCTATAATAATACCATAAAGAAACACATAAGGCAATGTGAAATCAGACAGAAAGAAGAGGTATTTTTTTATGAGAAAAACAACATCGTACTCAAGTACATTTTCAGATGCATTAAGTGTTGATACTGCTGGATTACAGAAAATGCTGAATTCAGGAAGACAGACAGCAACGCAGATTGGTATGGCAGCAGGTGCAAGATTTTGTGTTGGTAGAAGAGTGTATTGGAATGTAGCAAAGATCAGAAAGTATCTGGATGAGATTTCAGAGTAAGGTGGCGATTCTATGGGAGTATATGAAAATCTGCTGCCGGGCAAAGAAAATGCGCTGACACCGGAGTATCTTACTGTGAAATGTCATTTTTCCAGTGTTCGGATGCTTCAAAAACAGATCGAAGCAGAACGCAAGGCTGGCAAAGTCATATTATCAAACACAACTCCGCCTGGAGGATATTATCTTCCTGCAGCAGGAGACACGATGGAAATCCGAAAGTTTATTCGTACTTTAGAGAATAGAGGTGAAAATACATTGAAAGCTCTGGAAAGTGCAAGGGATTTATTAAAAGAATTGGAGAGTGATGACTGTTGAGCAATCTTCAAGAGATAAAGGACTTGGTATCTATCAGTGCTGTAGCAGATTACTTGGGTTTGGTAGAAGAATATGGAAAACGTAAGTTTCCGGGTGAAAGAACTGCAAGCATTCAGTTATATAAGGACAACCGATTCCATGATTTCGGAAGAAATGTTGACGGAGATATTTTTGATTTAATGATTCATGTGAGAGGTTACACGCTTAAAGAAGCGATAGCAGAACTTAAATCCGCTTTTAATATTAAGGATTCGCCAATAGGGAAAAATACTGTTAAAGAAGCTTGGATAGTATATCTGGAACGAAAATTTAATGCTAAATATATAGAGTATTATGATTATTTCTTGACTGACCAAAGTGGAAAAGCAGTTTATGCCTATACAAAGGTCCGATTGCAGGATAAAGCAGGGAAAAAGAAGTTAATTTACGGTAGGTTTAATGGCGATCGTTTTATTCTTGGTTTGCAAGGTAAAAAAGCGAAAGATATTTTGGCCATTTATGGTAGCTCTGTTTTTGCGATTCAGAAAGCAATAGATCGTCAGGAAACAATCTTTTATGTAGAAGGCGAAAAAGATGCAAATACTCTTATGGAAAAGGGATATACAGTATTTACTTGTGGCGGATCAGGAGATTGGAAAAAGGGTGTTTCTGAAATTGTAAGACAAGCAAATGTGATTATTTTAGCTGATAATGATAGGCCGGGAGAGCAATTAGCCTATCAGGTTATGCAGGATTTGCAGTTAATTGCTAATAATGTAAGCATTATAAAACCAATGCCAGATGTAACTAAAGGCGACATTACGGATTACTTTGAAGCGGGACATTCCGTTGAAGAGTTTGAAACTTTGATCAAAAATGATGATGGACAAGATACGGTTCTGATATTACAGAAATATAAGAATAGCAAACAAAGTAAAAACAAATCAAAAGCTGCTGAGAAAAGTGAATCAGATTATCTGGTAATAGAAAATTATTCGGAATACATAGAGCAATTAGAAACTCTTAATGCAGCAGAGAGATTTCCAATGAATGATAGGGGCAGTGCTGATTTATTTGCAACTATATTTAAGAATATCAGCCGGTACAATCCTACAAAGAAAGACTGGATGTATTATGACAAGACGAGGTGGATCGCCGATACAGAGGGAATGAGGGCCAAAAGAAATGCCAAGACACTTGCAGATGCACTTGTGAGGTATTCTGTAACAGCATCTTTACCAGATGATAAGAGACAATCATATATCAAGTATGCCGCCGGGATGATGAATTACAGAAATAGAAATGTAATGATTAATGATGCAAAAGACCTTAATTTCTTTGAAAATATAGAACTGGATAAAGATGATTTTCTTTTGAACTGTAATAATTGCGTTCTTGATTTATCTGGCGATCAGCCGAAATCATTAGAACATAATGCAGACTTACTTTTATCGAAAATATGTAATGCAAATTACAATCCTGCTGCCAATTGTACCCTATGGGAAAAGACAATTGGTGAGATTATGCAGGGCGATACAGCAAAGATAAAATATCTTCAAAAGATGTCTGGCAGGTTCTTAACGGGAGATACATCAGAAGAGGAATTTTATATATTTTTTGGTGCGACTACACGAAATGGCAAATCTACGATTACAGAATTGTTGCTATATCTTCTGGGAGATTATGCAACTACTATTTCGCCTGAGTCACTGGCAATTAAAGCGAATAAGGACAGCAGGACAGCTTCTCCAGATATAGCAAAACTGGCAGGAACAAGGCTTGTAATAGCATCTGAGCCACCACGGCGAATGTTATTTGATTCTTCGCTTGTAAAAACGTTGACAGGAAGAGATTCGATTTCGGCAAGATTTTTACATGAAAATGAATTTCAGTTTAAGCCTAAATTTAAGCTGATATTAAATAGCAATTATCTTCCAGTGATTAATGATAAAACGGTATTTAGTAGTAATCGTGTAAAGGTGATTCCGTTTGAACGGCATTTTACAGAGAAAGAGCAGAATAAACATTTAAAAGAACAGTTACAGCAAGAAATTGATGGTATTTTGAACTGGTGTATAAAAGGTCTGTATATGTATCGTAAAGAGGGTCTGGAGCCGCCTACAGTTGTACAAAGTGCTACACATGAGTATAGCGAAGACTCAGATAAGATTGGAAAGTTCATTTCAGAGTGCCTTGTGAAATCAGATCAGAATTTAGCGGCTAAAGATGTATATGAGAAATATTCACAATGGTGTAATGATTGTGGTCTGGGAATTGATGGACGAACCTCTTTTTATGAAGAATTAAAGACAAAGAATCTGCTAAGCAAAACAGGAACCGTTACAGGAAAAACCGTCAAGAATGTCATGAAAGGATATTCATTTGTAGAGGAAATTTTTCATCCGATAGATGGTGATTTGGACGCACCATTTCCTTGATTTTATTAAAATGTGCAGTTTGTGCATTTAGTATGTGAGAGTTAAAAAAACTACTCTTATATATATTTACATTCTATTTGCACATTTTGCACATATAGGATTTTAAATTATTTTGTATGAAAATTTATAGGCGGATTATCGTCAGAAGCTTGAAAACTTTTGTCCTCACATGGCAAGACATACATATACCACATTGGCATATTCTGCCGGAGCTGATGTTAAGGCTGTCAGTGAGATTCTGGGGCATGCATCAACATCTGTGACAATTGACACTTATGCACATCTGACAGAGGAGAAAAAGCGAAAACAGGAAGAGGTGATAAAGACGATAAAGGTGCTGTAATGGCGCCTTTTTTTTCTGCCTTTTTGTGACAATTTCTGTGACAAATTTTGTGACAAAGATGACACGGGACGGAGTAAGACAAAAAGATGGCAAATCAGAGAAGTGTTGATTTTACGCAGGATAACACAAGACAAAACAAGATAAAATTTAGTTCGTCAAGAGAAAATGCTTGACAGCACATTGGAAATAGGTTAATATAGTCAAGGTG
>OLPS01001420.1_pt1 | contig 25404 bp, 20 predicted proteins | sample 1673071 | NCBI WGS metagenome assembly OLPS01 (sample SAMEA3136752, study PRJEB25190) | human gut metagenome | reverse complement strand
CTTGTGGCCTTGATAATTCTACAAAAGTCTACGTTTCCCGATATTCGTGATTCGGCTCCAAAAGTGTGGTTTGGAAGGGCGGCATGTACTAATCCGTACCAATCTTTTTAATAAGAAATGCCAAAGAGGCGGAACTTCTCTTCGGAGAGGCTCCGCCTCTTTTTATGTATACCCCACGCCCTTACTGCCCACCCTAACCACAGGGAAAGGGGGCGCGGGGATGTCCGGCAAACGGGTGATGGCGGTGTATGCCGCCTTGCTGCTGGGGTTTGCGGTGGTGCTATGCCGGTTGTATCTGCTGGCGCAGCACCCTGCCTATGCTGCGCGGGCGGCAGCGCAGAGCACGGTCACTCTGCAGTTGCCCGCCCGGCGGGGCAACTTTTACGATGCGCAGGGGCGGCTGCTCACTGGTCTCGAGGAGCGCTGGCAGGTGGTATGCTTTCCCGGGCAGGGCAATTACGACCGCCTGTATGCCTGCACCGATGCCGCCGGGCAGGCGCTTTTGTACCGCAGCCGCAGCCGTGCGGCACCCTTTTTGCTGGAGGTAAGTTGCGACCCCGCTCGCCTTGGGCTGACCGGTTATCCCGCCGCTCGGCGGTATGCCGCAGTGCCGCTGTGTCAGCATCTGCTGGGCTATCTGGATGGCACGGGTCATGGCGCTGCCGGGCTGGAAAAGGCGCTGGACACCGTACTTTCCGGCACAGGGGAGAACAGCAGCCTTGTCTGCGCCGTGACGGCGCAGGGTACGCTGCGCACCGGAGAAACGGCTAGGCTTTTGCAAGCCGACAGCGGGGCGCTGGGCGTGCAGCTGACCATCTCCCGCCCGGTGCAGCGGGCAGTGGAAGCAGTGGCGGCAAGTACCATGACGAGCGGCTGCATTCTGGTGCTGGATACCGCCACAGCGGCGGTGCGCGCCAGCGTCAGTGTGCCGTGCTACGACCCGGAGAACCTTGCCGACAGCCTGCAGGCGGAGAACAGTCCCTTTCTAAACCGGGCACTGCAAAGCTACGCGGTGGGCTCGGTGTTCAAGCCGGTGCTGGCTGCGGCTGCACTGGAAGCGGGCTTGCAGCCGGTTTTCGAGTGCACCGGCGCGGTGGTAGTGGATGGGCAGATCTTCCGCTGCGCGGGCGGGGTGCCGCATGGACAGGTGGACCTTGCCGCCGCGCTGGAAAAAAGCTGCAACGGCTATTTTATCCGTCTGGGACAGCAGCTGGGTGCGGAAAGCTTGCTGGACGCCGCTAAAGCCTTTGGCTTTGGGCAGAGCCTGCCGTTGGCAGAGGGGTTTGCCGCCGAGGCCGGGCAGCTGCCCACCCCGCAGGAGCTGGCGCAAAGCGGGCAGCTGGCTAATTTCAGCTTTGGGCAGGGCAGCCTGCTGGCAGCGCCTATGCAGGTGGCGGCACTGTTCAACACCCTTGCGGCGGACGGCGTATACCGCGCCCCCTATGTGCTGCAAGCCACGCTGGACGAGACCACCGGACAACCGGTGGAGACCCTCAGCCACCCCCGGGGGCGGCGGGTGATCTCAGCACAGAACGCAGCGCTTTTGCGCGCTATGCTGGTACAGGTGGTGCAGCAGGGCACCGCGCAGGATGCCGCCGGGCTTTCCGGCGGGGCGGGCGGCAAGACCGGTACCGCCCAGACCGGGCAGTTCACTCCGGAGGGTACCGAGCGCTGCAACCTGTGGTTTGCAGGGTTCTGGCCGGCAGAAAAGCCCCGCTATACCATTGTGGTATTGCAGGACGGTGCGGTGCACACGGCGTACTCCGGTGCAGCCATCTTTGCGCAGGTCTGCACCGCGCTGGAAGCAGCGGGTTAAATGCGCGGATTCTACTTGCAATTTTGGCTTTGTTATGCTATTATATAGTTGTATTTTTGCGTAGTTTTCCGTATTTACAAATAAAAGGAGCGTTACGATTCATGTCTGTTATCGAAATTGCTGGCGGTGCCATTCTGCTGGTGGCTTCGCTGGTCATCGTTTTCCTCACCCTCATGCAGCACACCCACGGTCAGGGCCTGTCCGGTGCCATCAACGGCAGTGTGGGCGGTGCCAACAATGCGCGACTGACCCCGGCAGATCAGATGCTGGCTAAGGTCACCCGCATTGCAGGCGTGGTGTTCTTTGTGGTTGCTATTCTGGCCTGCCTGTTTGCAGGCCGTCTGGCAGGCTGAGAAGGCGTTGCAGCCCCGTGAACGGACGGGGCTGTTTTTCTGTGCAGAAAAAGTGTGGGCAGCCGGTTCTGCGGGCTGCCGCAAAGAGGAGACAGGGGAAAGTGCCCGTCTCAAGGCAGGGCTGTGCTCCGCAGGAGATGCACGGCCACGGAAGTGAAGGAGAAAATATTTTATGGCAATGCGCGATAAAATTGAGCACGCGATCCAGAATCAGCCGTGCACCGTAAAAGATCTGAAGAATAAGTTCGGCGGGGATCGCGGCGCAGACCGCAAGGTGATGGAGGCTGTGGACCAGCTGGTGCACGAGGCTGTCATCTGCCAGCGCCAGGGCGTGTTCTTCACCGTGCGCAGCGGCCGTGCCGACAAGGCACTGCTGTGCAAGGTGGTAAAGCTGGGCAAGAACTTTGCCTTTGTCATGCTGGAGGACGGCACCAGCGATATCTTTATCCCCGGCCGGTTCACCCGCGGCGCAATGCCCGGCGACAAGGTGCTGGTGGAAAAGTTTGCACATCCCCGGGTAGAGGGCAGCGATGAGGGCGAGATCCTTGCTGTTCTGGAAGAGAAAAATTCTCTGGTGGGCACCATGCACCGCATGGAGGGCCGCCTGAAGTTTGTGCCGGACGATTGCCCCGCCATCTCCATGCAGGTCATGCGGGACTGCGAAGGCAGCGCCAAGGACGGCGACAAGGTGGCAGTGGAGATCCTGCTGCGCGGCAGCCGTCAGGAGGATCACCGTGTAGGCGTTGCCATGCGCTTTGGCAGCTGCGACGAGGCAAAGCGCTGCGCAAAGGCACTGCTCTACGCGCAGGATATCCGCAACCGCTTCCCGGACAAGGTGCGGGACGAGGCCAAAAAGCTGGACAACGCCGAGGTGTCTGCTGCGGACTGCGAGGGCCGCATGGATCTGCGCGCCCTGCCCATCTTTACCATCGACAGCGCCGAGACCAAGGACATCGACGATGCCATCAGCCTGACCAAGACTCCGGACGGCGGCTTTGAGCTGGGCGTGCACATTGCGGATGTTTCCAACTACGTCAAGCCCGGCTCCGAGCTGGACAACGAGGCCTTTAACCGCGCTACCAGCGTCTACTACGCCGATCAGGTGGTGCCCATGCTGCCCAAGCAGCTGTCCAACGGCATCTGCAGCCTGAACGAGGGAGTGCTGCGGCTGGCTTTCTCCTGCCTGATGCGGCTGGATAAGGACGGCAATCTGACCGACTACCGCTTTGTCAAGTCCGTCATCCGCAGCCGGGTCAAGGGCGTGTACTCCGAGATCAACGCCCTGCTGGCCGGCAGCACCGATGACGAACTGACCGGCAAGTACCATGAAGTACTGGCGCAGCTGCCTGCTATGAAGGAGCTGTATGGCCACCGTGCCCGCCTGCGCAAGGAGCGCGGCTGCATGGATATCGAGAGCGGCGAGGTGAAGCTGATCCTGGACGAGGATGGCCACTGCATCGACGTGAAAAAGCGCACCTCCGGCGAGAGCGAGGCCATGATCGAGGAGTTCATGCTACTGGCAAACCAGTGCGCTGCCCACTTTGCCCGCGTAAAGCAGATCCCCTTTGTGTACCGTGTGCACGAGGAGCCCAACGCCGAAAAGCTGGAGCGTCTGCACGGCCTGCTGCAGGCCTGCGGCGTCAATGACCACTTTGCCAAGGATGTGCCCACCCCCAAGGAGCTGAGCGCCATTCTGGAGGGTGTGCGCGGCACTGCCTACGAGCAGATCATCAATGTTGGTATGCTGCGCTGCATGTCCAAGGCTGTGTACGAGGAAAAACCCAAGGGACACTACGGTCTGGTGCTGCAGGACTATGCCCACTTCACCAGCCCCATCCGCCGCTACCCGGACTTGGCTATCCACCGCATCATGACGGCTCAGCTCAAGGGTACCGATAAGGACACCATGATCCTGCGTTACAGCGAGTTTGCCGAGGACGTCAGCAAGCAGGCCAGCGAGCGCGAAGTCATCGCCATGCAGATCGAGCGCAAGGCCGAGGACTGCTACAAGGCCGAGTATGCCCGCCGCCATCTGGGCGAGAGCTACGAGGGCCGCATTTCCGGCGTGACCCAGCGCGGCCTGTTCATTGAATTGGAGAACGGCGTGGAGGGCTTTGTACCGGCTTCCAGCCTGACCCCCTCCGGCACGATGCTCACCGAGGGCGTGCGCCTGTCCGACCCCGTCTCCGGCAGGAACTGGAGCCTGGGCGATACCATGATGATCACCATCGTGCGTTCGGACGTCAATCTGGGCAAGATTGACTTTGAGGTGGCCCAGCCCACCGCAAAATAAAACAAACGCCTGCAAAAGCGGAATGACAGCGGTCATTCCGCTTTTTTGTCACAATTTGTACGCATTTCCAACAAAACGGGACAGTTGTCTAAATTTTATACAGGGGGCAGAGTTTGTTTGTTGTTCTGCGGGCCAAGGCAGGGTATACTGTTGCCATAGAGAGCAGCATTGAACTGCTGTAAGTAAGAAAAACAGCGAAGCAAGGAGGCTTTTCCATGTACTATTCCAGTGGCAACTACGAAGCATTTGCGCGTCCCAAAAAGCCGGAGGGCGTTGATCATAAATCCGCATATATCGTCGGTTCCGGCCTGGCAGCCTTGACCGCAGCCTGCTATCTGGTGCGTGACGGCCAGATGAAGGGCGAGCATGTCCATGTGTTCGAGAAGGAGGCCCTGCCCGGCGGTGCCTGCGACGGCTACAAGTACAGCATCGGCTACGTCATGCGCGGCGGCCGTGAGATGGACAACCATTTTGAGGTCATGTGGGACCTGCTGCACTCCATCCCTTCGCTGGAGACCGAGGGTGCCAGCGTGCTGGATGAGTATTACTGGCTGAACAAGGAGGACCCCAACTTCTCCCTTTGCCGTGCTACCGTGGAGCAGGGCAAGGACGCCCACACCGACGGCAAGTTCGGCCTGTCCGACAAGGGCGCTATGGAGATCATGAAGCTGTTCTTCACCCCGGACGAGCAGCTGCAGGACAAGAAGATCACCGACTTCTTTGACGATGAGGTGCTGAATTCCAACTTCTGGCTGTACTGGCGCACCATGTTCGCCTTTGAGAACTGGCACAGCGCACTGGAAATGAAGCTGTATATCAAGCGCTATATCCACCACATCGGCGGCCTGCCGGACTTTACCGCCCTGCGCTTCACCCGCTACAACCAGTATGAGTCCATCATCCTGCCCATGATCGAGTACCTGAAGGGCTTTGGCGTGCAGTTCCACTACGACACCAAGGTCACAGACGTCAAGTTCGACATTCAGGGCAGCCGCAAGATGGCAAGCTCGGTCACCGTGGAGCACGCAGGCGAGGTGTCCAACATCGACCTGACCGAGAACGATCTGCTGTTCATCACCAACGGCGGCTGCGTCGAGAGCTGCACCGTGGGTGCCCAGGACAAGGCAGCCGGTTTCGACCCCACCATCAAGCCGGGCAACGGCTGGGATCTGTGGAAGAAGATCGCCGCACAGGACCCGTCCTTCGGCCACCCCGAAAAGTTCTGCTCGGATCCGGAGCTGTCCAACTGGGAGAGCGCCACCATCACCACCCTAGATGACAAGATCCCGCAGTATATCCAGAAGATCTGCAAGCGCGATCCCTTCAGCGGTCACACCGTCACCGGCGGCATCGTTACGGTCAAGGACTCCAGCTGGCTGCTCAGCTGGACGCTGAACCGTCAGCAGCAGTTCCGCGATCAACCCAAGGATCAGCTGTGTGTCTGGGTCTACGGCCTGTTCAGCGACAAGCCCGGCGATTATGTCAAAAAGCCCATGCGCGACTGCACCGGCAAGGAGATCTGCATGGAGTGGCTGTACCACATCGGCGTGCCCACCGACCAGATCGAAGAGCTGGCAGAGCACAGCGCCAACACCGTGCCGGTGATGATGCCCTATATTGACGCTTTCTTCATGCCCCGTGCCATGGGCGACCGCCCCGACATCGTGCCGGAGGGCGCTGTGAACTTTGCCTTCCTGGGCCAGTTTGCGGAGACCAAGCGCGATACCATTTTCACCACCGAGTACTCCATGCGCACCGGTATGGAGGCCGTGTACACCCTGCTGAACGTGGACCGCGGTGTGCCCGAGGTCTGGGGCAGCACCTACGACGTGCGTGACCTGCTGAATGCAACGGTCAAGCTGCGCGACGGCAAGAAGATCACCGACATGGACCTGCCGCTCATCCCGCGTCTGGCCCTGAAGGAAGCTCTGAAGAAGATCGAGGGCACCGACCTTGAGAAGATCCTCAAGGAATACAACGCCATTTAAGGCCCCCTTTCTCCGGCCTTTTTAAACGGATGGGAACGCCCCTGTATGCTGGGACAGCTGCAGGGGCGTTCCCTTTTTTGTACGGCGATGATGCGCAATGCAAGAAAAACGGCTGATATGTGAAAGAAAATTGAACAAAACGGCATGTTTTGTCTTGCTCTTGGCGCGGTTCTGTGTTATGCTTGAACCAGTCAGGGGCAGGGGGAGAGCCTGCCCTATCAAATGCCAGAAAAAGAGGAGGTCGTTTTCCCGTGAAACATCTTATCTCCCGCCGCAATTTCCTGAAGGCCGCCGGTGTCACCACCGCTGCCGCCGCCATGGCCGTCGGGGCCCCGGCTGCGTCTGCCTGCTGGACCGGTGAAAAATCCGAGGTCACCATCCTGTACACCAACGACGTGCACACTTACATCGACAAGCAGGCCCCGAAGCTCACCTATGCGGCCATTGCCGCCCTGAAGCAGAGCTATCAGGACGCAGGCAAAAAGGTCCTGCTGGTGGACGCCGGTGACCATGTGCAGGGCACGGCTTACGGCTCCATGGACCAGGGCGCTTCCATCATTGAGCTGATGAACGCCGCCGGTTACGATGCCGCTACTCCTGGCAACCATGAGTTCGACTACGGCATGGACCGTGCCAAGGAGCTCATGCGGGATGCCGACTTCCCGTACCTGTCCTGCAACTGGGTGGACCTGCGCACCAATCTGCGGGTGCTGCCGGAAATCAAGGTGTTCGTGCGCGGTGGTGTGCGCATTGCCTTTGTGGGCATCACCACGCCCGAGACGTTTACCAAGTCCACCCCGGCCTACTTCATGAACAAGGCCCAGACCAAGTACATCTACGACATCCTGGGCGGCGAGGACGGCCAGAAGCTCTACAGCGCCGTGCAGAAGGCCGTTGACAAGGCGAAGTGCCTGGCCGATGTGGTCATCGGCTTGGGCCACTTGGGCGTGGACCCCTCGTCCTCTCCCTGGACCAGCGAGGAGGTCATTGCCCACACCACTGGTTTTGATGCCTTCATCGACGGCCACTCCCACACGGTGATGGAGAATAAGCAGGTGGCGGACGCTTCCGGCAGACTGGTCACCCTGACCCAGACCGGCTCCTACTTTGCCAACGTGGGCGAGATGACCATTGCCCCGGACGGCACCATCTCCACCCGGCTGGTGTCCACCTACGACCAGGAGGATCCTGCTGTGGCAGCAGAGCAGGCCGCATGGGTCAGCTCCGTGGACGAGATGCTGGGCGAGAAGATCGCCGTGGCCGATACCAAGTTTTACATCACCGACCCTGCTACCGGCAAACGCCGCATCCGCTCCGGCGAGACCAACCTGGGCGACTTTGTGGCCGACGGCATCTACACCTACTTCAATGAGGTGGAGCAGCTGCACTGTGACATCGCCATCATGAACGGCGGCGGCATCCGCTCGGACGAGGACGCCGGGTACTGGACCTTCAAGACCTGCAAGCAGGTCAGCCCCTTTGGCAACGTGGCCTGCCTGATGTCGGTGACCGGCAAGCAGATCCAGGACGCACTGGAGTTTGCAGCCCGCTTTGCCGGTGCAGAGGGCAAGGAGAACGGCGGCTTCCTGCAGGTGGCCGGTGCGACCTATGAGATCCACACCGACATCCCCAACACCGTGCAGACCGACGACAAGAACGTCTGGATCGGCAGTGCTACCGGCACGCCTCGTGTGCAGAACGTGAAGATCTACGACCGCGCGAACGGTACTTATGTGCCGCTGGATGAGAACAAGACCTACGCGCTGGCCGGCATGAACTACACCCTGCGCAATCTGGGCGACGGCTTTGCCATGTTTGACGGTGCTGAGCTCATCAAGGACTATGTGTCGGAAGATTACCTTGTCATGTCCACCTACGCCATGACCTTTGGCGGTGTGGACGCAGAGGGTCTGCCGCACCTTTCCAGCGCCAACAGTGTGCTGGCAGAGTACCCCGGCTACCTGCTGGACTACGAGAACCCCTACGGTGCAGGCCGCATCAGCATCCTGTAAGATGATTCAGCCCGCTGGCTGACAAACGAAAAAAGCACCCGCACTGCATCTCCCAAGAAAAGGGAATGCGGTGCGGGTGTTTGATTTGCCCAAAGACCTTTGGTACAGTGCGGTGTGTTCACTGCGTGAAATCGGCAGAAAACAAAACAGAAAAGCCACCCGACTGTTCATCGGATGGCTTTGTTCTGGTTGGGGATGAGAGAATCGAACTCCCACAAGTAGAGTCAGAGTCTACCGCACTACCACTATGCAAATCCCCAATATTTTGTTCGTGTCTTGCGGTGTGAGCCGCTCAACGTGTGCTATTATACCCGCAAATGCGGCGCTTGTCAAGCCTGTTTTTGAAAAAAGTTGCACTTTTTTGGCAACCAACGCAGCAGCGCAAAAGTTTCCTGCGCTCAAACGACAACCCCGCCCACAGAAGGACAGAAGAGTCCGGTCCGTGGGCGGGGGTTGCGTTTATTCGGGCTTACTGCTCCAGAAATCGGCCAGCGCGGTTTCCAGTGCGGCGGGGCCGGGCAGATACTGCAGGTGCTTCCAGTGGAGCGGGAACAGCCGCTGATAGTCCGGCTTTGCAAAGCGGTCGTCCAGAAGCAGCACCACGCCCTTGTCCTCCGGGGTGCGGATGACCCGTCCGGCGGCCTGCAGGACCTTGTTCATGCCGGGATAGCGGTAGGCGTAATCGAACCCGGCCCCGTTCTGGGCGTCGTAGTAGCGGCGCAGCATCTCCTGCCGGGGGTTCACCTGCGGCAGCCCCACGCCCACGATGGCACAGCCGATGAGCCGGTCGCCGGCAAGGTCTACACCCTCGCCAAAGATGCCGCCCATGACTGCAAAGCCCAGCAGGGTATGGGCAGGGTCTGGCTCGAACCGCGCCAGAAAAGCGGCGCGGGCGGCGTCATCCAACCCGCTCTCCTGCACAAGGGTGGAAATACCCGGATAGCGGGCAGCAAAGTCCTCCTGCACCTGCCGCAGATAGGCGTAACTGGGAAAGAATGCCAGATAGTTGCCCACGCGGCCCTGCGCCAGCCGGGCCAGTGCATCCGAAACGCTCTGCACGCTGCGCTCCCGGTCACGGTAGCGGGTGGAGATGCCTGGCAGGCAGAACAGCCCAAGGTTCCCGGCGGGGAACGGGCTTTCCAGCGCCACAGCCCGGGCGTCGGCACAGCCCAGCACGCTGCGGTAGTAGGCGGGCGGGGTGAGGGTGGCGCTGAACAGCGTGGCACTGCGCCCGGTGGAAAGGCTGGCATCCACAAAGGGGGCCGGGTCCAGACAGAGCAGCTGCAATTCCAGCTCGCTGCCGCGGGCGGTGAGCTGGGTCACAAAGTGGCTGTCGTACCGTTCGGCAGCCCGCACCAGATCCTGTACCGCAAAATAAAGCTCCAGCATCTGCGGGTGGGCGTCGGCTTCCGGGTTGTCTTCCAGCCAGGCCTGCAAAGGGGCCTGCACCGCCCGCAGGGATGTCAGCAGTGCGGCGGGCAGCTCCTGCAAAAACACCGTGCTGTCCTGCGCATACAACGGCTCCGGCAGGGCAAACGCCGGGGCATCCGGTTCCGGCAGAAGGCTGGTCTGGGCCGGTTCGCCGGGGGCGTCCTCCGCGTGCCTGCGGGGTACCAGACGCACACAGGCCTGCCGCGCCTCCCGCATGGCCTTGTCGGCCTTGGTCAGGGCGGTTTTCAGGGCACTTTTGCCCTTGCCAAGCGTGCGTTTTACGTCGGTCAGGCTGCTCTTGCAGAAGCGGGCCGAGTACATGGCGCGGGCGCGGTCGGGCAGATTGTGTGCCTCGTCGATCAGGAACAGCCAGTCGCCGGAGGTGTCGAAGAAACGCTTCAGGTGCACCACCGGGTCAAACAAATAGTTGTAGTCCCCGATCACAACATCGCACCATTCGCTCAGGTCCAGCCCCAGCTCAAAGGGGCATACGGTGAACTGTCGGGCGGTGTCGGCCAGTGCGGCACGGCTGAATTGGCCGCTGCCGTCCAGCAGTGCGGCCAGCGCATTCTTGATGCGGTCGTAGTAGCCGTTTGCATAGGGGCACACCTCCGGCAGGCAGACCGGATGGCCCTCGGCGTCCGGGTGCAGGCAGGCTTTTTCCTTGGCGGTCAGGGTCACACTGCGCAGGGCAAGGTCGGGCTGTACGGCCCGCAGGCGGGCAATGGCGTCCTCGGCGGCGGCCTGTGTGGTGTTGCGGGCGGTGAGGTAAAACAGCTTCTCCCCGCAGCCGCTCCCCATGGCTTTCAGGGCAGGGAAGAGCGCACTCATGGTCTTGCCGATGCCGGTGGGGGCTTGACAGAACAGCCGTGTGCCTTTTTTGGAAGGGGCGGCGGTGCAGGCCCGCCAGACCTCGCCCGCCAGTGCCCGCTGCCCGGGGCGGTAGGCTTCAAACGGGAACCGCATGGCGGTCAGGCTGCCGCTGCGGGTTTCCTGCCATGCAAGCTGACGCTGTGCCCAGGGCAGATACCGGTGCAGGAGTTTGTGCAGGAATTGCTCCAGCTCCTGCCGGGAAAAGTGCCGTACAAAGCGGAGGATCCGGTCGGTGTCGATCTGATAATAGGTCAGCCGCACATCCACGGCGGGCAGGCTTTCCTGTGCGCTGTAGATGGCTCCGTACACCATGCCCTGCGCCCAGTGGCAGGGGTTCATGTCCTCGCAGATCTCTTCCTCGGGCACCGCGGTGGTCTTGATCTCGTCAATGGTCACAACGCCGGTTTCATTGGTAAAAATGCCGTCGGCCCGGCCCTCCAGCGTAAAGCGGATGCCGTCGACCGTATAATCGGCGCAGAGGGGCACCTCGGCGGCGTAACCCTCCCCGGCGGCCTTCTGCAGCCTGCGGTGGATGCGGGCACCCTCCAGTGCACGGTCAAAACCGGCAAACCGGCTGTCGATGCTGCCGCTGCGCAGCAGAAACTCCACCAGCTGCCGGATGGGCAGACGGATGTCGGACATGATTTCACTTCCCTTATCATAAAGAACTCAGCAGTCGGGTGACGGCGCTTCCAGCCCGAACAGCTCCGCGCACCGGGCGGCAGCTTCGTCCACCTGGGCAAAGTCCACGGTGGTACGGTAATAAGTCTCCAGTTCGTCGTGGCAGCTCTTGGCCTGTGCCATCAGGGCGGTGGCCTGCTCCAGCAGTTCGGCGGCCGCCCGCTCGTTGAACCGCAGCCGGGCGCGGTAGCCCGCCAGATTTTCCCGGTCAAGGAACCGGGTGCACCGCACGGCCTGCATGCCGGGCAGCTGCACCGGGTGCCACCGGTTGTCGGTGAGGAAGGCCAGCCGCAGCTCCGGGATCAGGATGTGGTCGATCTTATCCTCCGGGTGCATGGCGCAGGGGCAGGTGATGATGTGATAGCCCCGGGCCAGTGCCTCGGCACGGATCAGCTCCAGCAGCAGGCGCGACACGGCACCGTATTCGTCCCGGAACACGATGAACCGGTCAGCCAGCGCCTGCGCGGTGTGCTGGTAGAACACCTCACCCTTTGGGGTCACAGCCGAGAGCAGCCGCAGCTCTTCGCGGGCAGTGTTCTCGGTGCGAGGCAGCAGCCGGGTACACAATCGCTTGACGTAGCGGCGCACTTTTTCAAAGTTGGCGCTGCAGGCCTCGGCCCGGCGGCTGTCCAGCAGCAGGCTCCCGGCAGAAGCAACATACCGCGCAGCCCGCGCCCGCAGCGCAGCGTTGCGGGCAAACAGCGCCTTGACCTCTTCAGCATGGGGGCGCAGGGCGTCGGCCTGAATGGTATGGTACAGGCTCAGCACTACCTCGTCGGCACCGGGCGCATCCGGCTCTATGGTGTGGGGCGCGGTGGCATCTACGATGGCCCGGCGCTGCCGAACAAAGATCACGCCGTCAAAGCTGTCAGGGTCGCTGGCGCAGTGGATGCACTCCACCGGTTCACCCTGCTGGATGGCCCGGCGGGCCAGCTGCTTCATCAGGGTGGACTTGCCGCAGCCCGGCCCGCTTTTGATCAGCACCATCTGCATGCCGGGCTCCCGGCGCAGCGGCTCAAAATAGCCCTTGAACCCGGCGGGGGTGGTGGCCCCCAGAAAGAAATCGACCCGGTCAAACGAAACACGCTGCATAAAAAACACCTCGCTTTTGCTTTAGAGTATGCAAAAAAGAGGCGTGGGGTGAATGAAAATGGAACCCTCTCAGTCATCGCTGCGCGATGCCAGCTCTCCCGAAGAGCGAGCTTTTCGCCATCTGGCTGTTACGCTGCCAAAACCTCCCCCCTTCGGGGGAGGTGGATGCGAACGAAGTGAGCAGACGGAGAGGATGATTCATTCATAGGTATGCTCACACACTTCGTGGATCTTGTCCCGCAGCGCCACAAAGTCGGCAAAGGCATTGGGCTTGTTCTGCGGGCCGCGCAGCAGGGCGGCCGGGTGGAAGGTGCCCATGAACAGGATGCCGTTCTTCTCAATGAACTGCCCGTGCTCCTTGGTCACCGAAAAGTCGGAACGGATCATCCGCTGGGCGGCGATGCGGCCCAGGCACACCACGATCTTGGGCCGCAGCAGGCGGAACTGCTCCCGCAGCCAGGGCATGCAGGCCTCGCTCTCGGCGGGCAGAGGGTCACGGTTCTGGGGCGGGCGGCACTTGACGATGTTGGCAATGTAGCAGTTCTTTTCCCGGTCCAGGTCGATGGCAAACAGATACTTGTCCAGCAGCTGACCGCTGCGGCCCACAAAGGGCAGGCCCTGCTCGTCCTCGCTCTGGCCGGGGCCCTCGCCCACAAACAGCACTTCGGCGTCCGGCACGCCCTGCCCGAACACCACATTCGTGCGGGTCTTGCACAGCTCACAGCGGCTGCAGGCAAGGCAGTCGGCTTTCAGCGTTTCCCAATCCATGGCGATTCGATCTCCTTCTGAAACAGTATGATATTTTATTCACAATTTGAAATCTGTTTTCTCTTAAATATTAGCACAAAAACACAATTTTGTCTTGAACTTTTTGCCCGGTGTGTTAGAATAAAGAAGAAAGGCATCCTTGTGTCCAACAGACACGGGGTGTGAATTTTGGAAAGTAAATTCGGAGGTAATCACAATGGCTGATATGTTTGCACCGCTGGTAGCACAGCTGAAGGCAAATCCCAAGACGATCGTGTTCACCGAGGGCAATGACCCCCGCATTCTGGAGGCCGCAAGCAAGCTGCTGGCCGAGGGCGTGCTGAAGGTCGTTATGGTGGGCAACGAGGCAGAGTGCAAGGCTGCTGCCGCCGCCGGTAACTTTGATATTTCCGCTGCTGAGATCATTGACCCCGAGAACTACGCCGGTTTTGACGAGATGGTCAACACCATGGTGGAGCTGCGCAAGGGCAAGCAGACCGCTGAGGAGTGCACCGCTCTGCTGAAGAAGTCCAACTACTTCGGCACCATGCTGGTCAAGATGGGCAAGGCTGACTGCCTGCTGGGCGGCGCTACCTACTCCACCGCCGACACCATCCGTCCCGCTCTGCAGCTGGTCAAGACCAAGAAGGGCGCACATCTGGTGAGCTCCTGCTTCATCCTGGACCGCGACTGCGGCGAAGAGGGCCTGAAGCGCATTGCCATGGGCGACTGCGCCGTCAACATCGACTACACCGACACCATCGACAAGGCCACCGGCGAAGTCAAGGTGTCCGCTGCTTCCAAGCTGGCTGAGGTGGCCGTTGAGACCGCCAAGACCGCAAAGCTGTTCGGCATCGACCCGAAGGTCGCCGTGCTGAGCTTCTCCACCAAGGGCTCCGGCAAGGGCGGCACCGTCGCTCTGAGCCACGACGCTACCATCAAGGCTCAGGAGATGGACCCCGAGCTGGCTGTGGACGGCGAGCTGCAGTTTGACGCTGCCGTTGCTCCCGAAGTTGCACAGGTCAAGTGCAAGGGCAGCAAGGTGGCTGGTCAGGCCAACACCTTCATCTTCCCCTGCATCGAGGCCGGCAACATCGGCTACAAGATCGCACAGCGTCTGGGCGGCTACGCTGCCTACGGCCCCATCCTGCAGGGCCTGAACGCTCCCATCAACGACCTGTCCCGTGGCTGCAACGCCGACGAGGTCTACAAGATGAGCCTGATCACTGCCTGCCAGTCTTGAGCTGACTGATTGAAAATAGCCGCCGCATTCACCGTACAAAACGGGCAGAATGTTGAGGCCTCAAAGGCAGATTTCAAAAAATGAGTATAGAAAAGCTGAGCATCTGTGAAAAAGCAGGTGCTCAGCTTTTTGCATTTTCAGTTCCGAAAAATTCTACTCTTTTTGAGGGAAAAAGATGAGATTTTTGCTTTCCGCTTTTCGTTGGCGCTATTTTGCAACAGCCCCTTTACAGGTTTGCTCAGTTCTTTTCGATATACACGCTGGTGGAGGGGAACGCAAAATCCACACCGTCGGCCTGCATGATGTCCATAATGTTCAGGTTCAGGTCGTTCTGCATCTGCAAAAATTCCGCGTAGGCGTTAGTCAGCAGGTAGGCGGAGACCAGAATGTTGATGCTGGAATCGCCAAAGTTTGCAAGCTGTACGATGTTGGTACCCTTGTTGGTGTAAGGGCTTGCGTCCAGCATGGTCTGCAAGTCTTTCATCAGCTGTTCCAGCTTCGGGCGGGTGGTGCCATAGGTGACACCCAGATTGAACTTGTAGGGCCGCATGGTGCGCAGGGCGGCGTTCTGCACGGTGGAAGAACAGATCTTACTGTTCGTCACCACATTGATGGTTTTATCCAGCGAGCGGATGCGGGTGGAACGGAAGTTGATGTCGATCACTTCGCCTTCCACATCGCCCACAGTGATCCAGTCGCCCACCGAGAAGGGCTTGTCCAGCAGAATCACGATGCCGGAAAACAGGTTGCTGGCGCTTTCCTGTGCGGCCAGCGAGATGGTCAGACCAACCAGACCGGCACCGGCGACAATGCTGCCGATGGGAAAGCCCACTTCTTGTGCCAACGCTGCCACGCACAGCACGATCACCAGCACCTTGTAGGCGGTGTCCAGCAAAGAGCAGAGTGTTTTGTTGGAGCGGATCTCCGGGCTGCAGGAAGCCAGCAGCAGGTCGGCCAGATCCGATGCCGCATACAGGCCTTCGCAGACCAGCAGGGTCATGACAAGGCGGAAGCAGACCAACAGCAGCTTGGCAATGCCGGGAATGGCCCAGGGCAGGGAAGCTGCCGCCAGATATACGCCAACCGCAGTGCACATGCGCTGGATGGGTACCGCAAAGCTGCGCAGCAGGATGGGAGTGCCGTTAAAGTGCCACTTGCGGGACAGCAGTGCCGGAATGCCCCTTTTGCTCAGCCAGCGGCGTACCAGCCATGCGGCAAGCAGAATGAGCAGTGCGCACCCTGCGCGCGCAGCCAGTGCAAACCAGCCCTCCAGCAGTACAGAGCCAAGCTCAAACGAAAGATCACGAATAGAAAAGATCATGATAACCTCCTGAATTTTATACGACCCATCTATGATACCATACCGCACCCACCCGGGCAAGAGCTTACAGAGAAGGGAGCTTGAAAGAATTACTTTGACATTTTTTGCACAAATTTTAAGATGCCCTCTTGACAAGCTGGGCCTGCCACGCTATACTTTGTGCCAGAAAGTTCGTTTCAGGGCGGGGTGAGATTCCCCACTGGCGGTAAAGTCCGCGACCACCCGCAAGGGTGCTGACCCGGTGCAACTCCGGGACCAACGGTATAGTCCGGATGCAAGAAACGGCAGGCAAATCGTTGTCTACGCGCCCTGTTGCAGTGTTTTTGTTGCAACAGGGCGCTTTTCTATTTGTCCTTCCCGTTCCAAAAAACAAGATACGAAAAGAGCTTTCGGAACAATTTTTGCAAGGGGCATCTTACCCCGGGAAGGATCATTACCATGAAAAAAAGCACGACTCACAATCTTACTGTTGCCGCCATGCTCAGCGCGGTGGCCTTTATCCTGATGTTCATTGAGTTTCCCATTCCGATGCTCATTCCGTCCTTCGTCAAGATGGACTTTTCTGACCTGCCGGCTCTGCTGGGTGCCTTTGCTCTCGGCCCGGTGTACGGTGTGGTCATCAGCTTTATGAAGAACCTGCTGCACATCGTTATCAAGGGCACTTCCACTGCATGCGTGGGCGAGCTGTGCAACTTCATGCTGGGTGCGGTTTTCTCCGCTGTGGCAGGCGTTATCTATAAGCACCACAAGAGCCGCAAGACCGCCATCATTGGTGCTATTGCAGGCGCTGCAGCCATGGCTGTGTTCAGCGTACCGTCCAACTACTTCATCACCTATCCGGCCTATGTGCAGTTCTACCACATGCCGCTGGAAGCCATCCTCGGCATGTATCAGGCCATCCTGCCTTCTGCAGACAGCCTCATCAAGTGCCTTGTCATCTTCAATATGCCCTTCACGCTGGTCAAAGGCCTGCTGGATGCAGTGCTGTGCATGCTGATCTACAAGCCGCTGTCTCCCATCCTGCACGGCAGAAAGTAACTTGTTCTCCATTTTTTCTTCTTCTCAAATCATATAACCACAGCAAAACTCCCCGGTCAGGTCCCGCAGTGCGGTTCCCGGCCGGGGAGCTGTTATTTAGAGGAAAATATATCCGCCAGCGGTCGATCAGGCTAATGCCCCTTTGTCCAGCCATCTGCCGCGTACCAGCCGCACAAGGAACAGCACACCGCGCATGGTCAGCTCAAAGCTCATGGCCATCCATACGCCCACCAGCCCAAAATGCGGAGCCAGCAGGGAAGCCAGCGTGAGCCGGATGCCCCACATGCTGACAAGGTTCAGCACAAAGCATCCCGTGCTGTCTCCGGCACCCTGCATGGCACCGCTGGCAACGATACTGGCACCGAACATCGGTTCGGCCAGTGCTTCAATGCGCAGCACCTGTGCGCCCAGCGCAATAACTGCCGCATCTGCGGTGAAAATACCCATCAGGTTTGGCGCAAAAATGTACATGCCAACACCGGTCAGCGCCATGATGCCTATGCCCATGCCGGTGCACAGCCAGGCAAAGTTTTTTGCCATATCCCGACGGTTTGCGCCCACGGCCTGCCCCACCAGTGCAAGGGATGCATCCTGAATGCCATAGCCTGCCATGTAGCACAGGCTTTCGGCGCTCACACCCAGACTGTTGGCAGCAATGGCGGTGGTGCCAAGGCCGGATACGATGCGGATGAGCAGCACCTGCGCCGAGGAAAGAACTGCACGCTCTGCGGCCAGCGGTGCGCCTACCTTCCACAGGTTCTGCAGGCAGGCTTTGGTAATGTGCCAGGAGCCGGGCTTGCGGATGCACAGCGGGCCGTCCCGTAGCAGCAGGATGGCAAGGGTCAGCACACCGCTGATAGCGGTAGCAAGGGCGGTGCCCAGTGCTGCGCCCGGTACCCCCCAGCCAAGGCCCCAGACGGTCATTGTGCGGCCAAACACCACCATCTCACGGGTGGGATTGATAAGGCAGAAGTTAAAGATCACATCCAGCACGCAGGTCAGCACGCTGATAAGGCCCGGTGTCAGGGCATCGCCGGAGGAACGCAGCATGGAAGAGTAGGTTCCCATGATCATCAAAAAGGGCAGGGAAGCCGACCAGATGGCAAAGTAGGCCGAAGCATCCGCCTGCAGGGAAGGGTCGGCGCCCAGCCATCCGGGCAGAAAACGGCTGATGCCAATGCCGAAGGCCGCAGCTGCAAGGCCCACCACAAGGTTGAAGATCATAGATTGGCGCAATACACCGCGTGCATCGTCCTGCCGGTCTGCACCCAGATACTGTGCCACCTGAATGGCAAAGGACATATATAGACCGGCCAGCATTCCATGCATGAGCCACGTGCTGGAACTGACGATGCCAATGGATGCCGTAGCAGATGCACCGATATGCCCCACCATGGCTGCGTCGATGTACTCCACCGCAGTTACCACGATCTGCTGCAGGATGGATGGGATGCTCAGTGTGAGCACCACCTGCATGGTGTGCCGCAGCGGCACCTGTTCGCCCCGGCGCATCTGCGCCGAAAGCTGCTCAAGAGAGATGGACATGAGTTCTCCTTTTATAGAAACAATAACTTTTTCGACAGACTGATATACTATTATAAGTGCGGTGCTGCAGAAAGTCAATCAAACATGGATTTTTCTCCGAGAATGATTGATTTTTTATGGATAGCGTGATACACTTCTCTCACAAACATAAAAGAAAGAGGAACTTTGAATATGATCGAATCACTGCTTTCGGTCGTAGGACAGCGCGGTGTCGATGCTCTGGCATTCCTGCTGGCGTTTGCCCTTACGGCTTTGATGGACTCCGTTTTTCACGATAAGCTTCCGCACGACCATGGCCGCGAGTTTGCGGTGAACGGTGCGCTTTCCAAGGGTAAGGCCCGTGGTTCCGGCCTGATCTTCGTGCTGTGCATCGCACTGGTATCGCTGGCATTCCTGCCGTTCAAGGTGGAATACGTCATCTACACCATCCTGCTCATTGCATCCATGCTGTCCGGCTACTTTGACGATGCTGCTGAAACTGCATGGAACGAGTATAAAAAGGGTATCATTGATTTTGCCATTGCCATTGTTGCAGGTGTGACCTACCTCAACTTCAACGGCTGCGGTGTGAATTTCCTGCAGTGGAGTTTCACTCTGCCGTATGCTGTGTACCTGCTGCTGATCGTTATTCTGATCTGGACCAGCATCAATGTGGTCAACTGCACCGACGGCGTGGACGGCCTTTCGGCAAGTGTTGCAGTGGTGACCATCGGCACCTACCTGCTGGCCTATAAAACAGAGCTGGCCGAGTACGGCACCGCAGGCGTTGTGTTCATGGGCGCGCTGCTGGCCTATCTGTGGTCCAACGCAAAGCCGTCCAGCCTGCTGATGGGCGATGCCGGCAGCCGCGCAATGGGCTTCTTTATCGCAATGCTGTCCCTCAAATGCGGCCATCCGTTTGCCTTCCTGCTGGCAGCCATCGTGTTCATCGTGGATGGCAGTCTGGGCATCCTGAAGATCAGCCTGAAGCGCTTTTTGCACATTTCCATCCTCAAGAACACCCGCACCCCTCTGCACGACCACGCCCGCAAGAATAAGGGCTGGAGCGACGAGCAGGTGGTGGCCCGCTGGCTGATCATGCAGTGTGTGGCTTCGGCTTTGCTGCTGCTCATTGTCCGCGGCTAAAATATAGCAATCAAAAAAGACGCTTGGTCTTGTCTGAATATGTTTTCCCGGCAGGGAAGCATACGGCAGTGTATCAAGCGTCTTTTATTTTATAGTTCTATCATTCGTTACAGCCTGGCCTTTTTGACTGCAGCCTGCACGACATGGCCCACCAGCACCGAGGTGGTCACAGTGCCCACACCGCCGGGTACCGGCGTGATGGCATCCACTACCGGCTCTGCTTCGCTGAACTTTACGTCACCGCACAGCTTGCCCTTTTCGTTCACATGGATGCCCACGTCTACCACGGTCTGGCCCTCACGCAGGCAGTCGGCACCCACGGCACCCATCTTGCCCATGGCCACTACTACCACATCTGCTTCCTTGCAGATGGCGGGCAGGTTCTGCGTGCGGGAATTGCAGATGGTCACGGTGGCGTTCTCGCGGTCCAGCATCATGGCTGCGGGCTTGCCTACCACAAGGCTGCGGCCCACTACGACAGCGCGCCTGCCGGAAAGCGGAATGTTGTAATACTTCAGGATCTCAAGGCAGGCCTGCGCGGTGCAGGGAGCATAGCCGAGATCGGTATTCGTGAACACACCGGCCAGAGAATCGTCCGTGATGCCGTCAATGTCCTTTTCCGAAGCCAGCGCCGCACGCACAGTGCGGTCATTGAACTGCTTGGGCAGCGGACGGAACAGCAGGCATCCGTGGATGGTATCCTCTGCGTTCACCTCGGCGATCACCTTCAGCAGATCGTCCTGCGAAGCATCGGCGGGCAGAAGAAACTGCTTTACCTCCACACCCACCTTGCCGCAGCGGGCGATCACGCCGCGCTCGTAGGAGAGGTCGTCCTCCCGCTCACCCACACGCACCACGGCCAGCGTGGGAGTGATGCCTTTTGCCTTGAGCTGCTCACATAGCGCCGCATTGCGTTCGTTCATAGCGGCTACAACGGGTGCGCCCTTCAAAATCGTTGCCATAATACTTTTCCTCACTTATTCCGCAATTTGTTCGTCACGGATGCAAAAACAGCGTCTGCCCGCGACACAAATTCATCCAGCAGTTTGTCTGTTTTTGCGTCCAACGCAGCAGCGCGCTCACGGTCTGCCATCAGCTTTGTGTTGATGAACACATTCAGGCTTGCGGCCTGCAAGGCTGCCTTGCACAGAGCGGCTGCACAGCCTGCGTCCGAGACGGCCATCACGCTGCCCTTGGCGGCGTATTCTTCCACCAGAGCAATGCCCTCGGCGCACTTTTCCATGACCTCAAGTGGCACAGCACAGGCAGCATCCAGCGCCTTTTCCAGCACGGCGGCTTTGTGTGCAGCCTGCTCTGGTGTGTCCTTGGGCAGGCCGTAGGCCGCAGCCAGCGGCGCAAAGGCATCGGCATCGGCCTGCACCAGCGCCTCCAGCTCTTTGCGCAGGGCAGCGGCCTTTGTGTTCAGGGCCTGAATGTCTGCTTCCACGGCGGCATATTTCTTTTTGCCGGTGGTCAGGTTGCCCACCATATTGCCCAGCGCTACACCGGCAGCACCCACCAGCGCCGCCGTTCCGCCGCCGCCCGGCGTGGGGGCTTTGCTGGCCAGCTCTGCGAGAAATTTCTCGCAGCTCAGCTTAGTCATTTCCATTTGTAAATACCCCTCTCTGTTACATAGGCATCCAGCCGCTGGTCGTGCTCGTCTACGGCAGCATGTTCCACCCGCTGTGCCTCAAATGCAATGCCGATCTTCACCGCGTTTTTGCAGCGTGGAAGATACCGGTCGTAATAGCCCTTGCCCATGCCGACCCGGAAGCAGTCTGCATCAAAAGCCGTGCAGGGTACAAGGACCAGATCCAGCGCTTCCGGCAGCAGAATCTCCGACCGGCTCAGGATGGGGGTGCGGATGCCGTACTGTCCCATCTCCCAGCCGTCCGGGCCGGGCACAGCGGCTGTAAGGGAATACGCCTCGCCGCACACCGGATAGGCCAGCGTTTTGCCTTGCGCCTGTGCCTTTTCCGCAAGGGCAGAAAGGTCGGCTTCGGAACCAAACGCTGCGTATAGCAGGATGGTCTGCGCATTCTGCACGGCAGCCAGCTGCCAGAGGAATGCGCACAAAGCGGCATTTGCAGCCTTGCGTTCTTCCGGACCGAGAGCCTTGCGTGCGGCACGGCCCGCTTTGCGCTGGGTCTGCTTTGCTTCACTGACCGTCACCAGAGAACACCTCGCTTCATCTGAAGGTTGACTGACTTGAAAAATATACAAAAACGACACTGCATTTTTATACAAGTATAATAAACACTTCAGACGAAAAAAGCAAGCCTTTTGGCAAAATGGAAGTTGAAGATTCTGCAGCTTTCTGCTATGATAAAAGAAAGCAATTCGGTTCGTGCGCGGAGCAGGGTGGCTTGAAGAGATCCAGAGATCCGGGGCTTTCTCCGGAAATTGAGAGGGGTAGAATATTATGTACAATGAAATGATGGACACCATCGGTCTGGTCAATACCGTTGATCCGGAGTTGGCCGCAGCCATGGATCGCGAGCTGAACCGTCAGCGCCAGAACATCGAACTGATCGCCAGTGAGAACATCGTCTCTCCCGCCGTCATGGCCGCAATGGGCAGCATCCTGACCAACAAGTACGCCGAGGGCCTGCCCGGCAAGCGCTACTATGGCGGCTGTGTCTATGTGGACGAGGTGGAGAACATTGCCATCGAGCGTGCCTGCAAGCTGTTCGGCGCAAAATATGCCAATGTTCAGCCCCACTCCGGTGCACAGGCCAATCTGGCAGTTTATTTTGCTCTGCTGGATCTGGGCGATACTGTCATGGGCATGGACCTGTCTCAGGGCGGCCATCTGACCCACGGTTCTCCGGTGAACATGTCCGGCAAGAACTATAACTTTGTCTCTTACGGTGTCAATGCCGACGGCGTGATCGACTATGCTGAGCTGGAAAAGCAGGTTAAGAAGGTGCGCCCCAAGCTGATCGTGGCCGGTGCATCTGCATATCCCCGTGCCATCGATTTTGAGAAGATCGCTGAGATCGCCCACGGCTATGGTGCATATCTGATGGTGGATATGGCCCACATTGCCGGTCTGGTGGCAGGCGGCTATCACCAGAGCCCTGTGCCGTATGCTGATGTTGTTACCACCACCACCCACAAGACCCTGCGCGGCCCCCGCGGCGGTCTGATCCTGACCAACAATCCCATTCTTGCAAAGCGCATCAATTCTGCCGTGTTCCCCGGCACCCAGGGCGGCCCGCTGGAGCATGTGATCGCCGCAAAAGCTGTCTGCTTTGGTGAAGCACTGAAGCCGGAGTTTAAGGAATATGCCCGCAAGATCGTGGAGAATGCACAGGCTCTGGCAGCAGAGCTGCAGGCACGCGGTGTCAAGCTGGTGTCCGGCGGTACGGATAACCACCTCATGCTGATCGACCTGCGTGACGAGGAGTGCACCGGCAAGGAGCTGGAAGCACGTCTGGACAGCGTGCACATCACCGCCAATAAGAACACTGTCCCCGGCGAGACCCGCAGCCCGTTCGTGACTTCTGGCGTGCGTCTGGGCACCCCGGCTGTTACCACCCGCGGCATGGGCGTGGCCGAGATGAAGGTGATCGCCGACTGCATCGCCGATTGCATCTGGCACTACGACGAGAAGAAGGACGAGATCAGTGACCGTGTGCTGAAGCTGACCCGGGATTTCCCTCTGTATCAGTAAATATCGCATTGTTTGAAAGAGGAAGCGCCTTCGGGTGCTTTCTCTTCCTTTTTTGCTGGGTTTGTGTTACCATAAACGCAAAGACAAAAGGAGAAATGACCATGAAGCGTACAGGGCTGTTACATCTCTATTACGGTGATGGCAAGGGCAAGACCACCGCTGCCATGGGCCTTGCTTTGCGGGCCATGGGCAGCGGAAAGCGGGTGGTGATCCTGCAGTTCCTCAAAGGCGGCAAAAGCGGCGAGGTGCCGCTGCTGGAACAGCTGGGTGCAAAGGTGTACCGCGGCAAGGCGGGGCAGAAATTCGTGTTCCAGATGAACGAAGCGGAAAAGGAAGCCACCCGCCAGCTGCAGAATGCGAACCTCACAGCTGCCATGGCCGACCCTGCCGACCTGCTGATTTTGGACGAAGCAGGCAGCGCATGGGAACTGGATATGGTGGATAAAGCCCTGTTGCAAAAGGCTGTGCTGGAACGCCCGGCAGAGCAGGAATGCGTGCTTACTGCCCATGCTGCGCCGCAGTGGATGCTGGATGCCGCCGACTATGCCACGGAGATGAAGTGCCACCGCCACCCTTACCAGAGGGGAATTTCCGCCCGGCAGGGCATTGAATACTGACCACGGCAGCAGGATGCCGGGTGCATGAGTGAAAAGCACAAAAACCGGGATGGGGTATTTTTCATCTTGCATTTAGCCCACTGGTGTGATATGATGAAGACAAGAAATCATGCGTGCATTTTCTGAGCAGACCCACCACAGAACAGGGAACCGCTCCGCACCGCTGCCGGGCAGTTCCCGACGGCGTTTTGTTTGAAACTGCGGTTAGCGTTCCCTAACAGATTCTGCGTCAACGGGCCGATGCGCGCAGAAGATCTGGAGGGGAATAAAATGATTGAAACGATCGTAAAAGTAGATGGTATGATGTGCGGCATGTGCGAGAGCCATGTCAACGAAGCCGTGCGCAAGGCCTTCCCGGAGGTAAAAAGGGTGTCGTCCTCGCAGGCAAAAGCCCAGACGGTGATCCACTCGGAACAGCCGCTGGACGAGCAGAAGCTGCGGGATGCCATCAATGCAACCGGCTATGAGGTCAAGGGCGTAAGCAGTGCACCTTACGAGAAAAAAGGCTTTTTCTCGTTTTTGAAAAAGTAAGCAAACCTTAACACACATAAGGGAGGCGTATCTGGATGAGGATTCTGGTTTACGGTGCAGGCGTTTTGGGCTGCGAGCTGGCCCATGTGCTGATGCAGAACAAAAAGAACGTTGTCACGCTGCTTGCACGCGGAGAGTGGAAGGAAATGATCGACCAGAAGGGTTTGGTCATCCGCCACTGGGTGCAGCGCAAGACCACAACGGAACGGATCAAAACCGTGGACACTCTTGCCCCGGATGATTATTATGATCTCGTCTTTGTGGTCGTGCAGGCGGGCCAGCTGCCGGATGTGCTTCCTGTGCTCAAGGCCAACAAGAGCCAGTATTTTGTGTTTGTGGGCAATAACCCGCAGGCAAAGCAGGTGCTGGAATTCATGCAGCGCCCGGCGGATAAGATCGCATTCGGCTTTCAGGGCACGGCAGGCCGCCGTGAACACGACCATGTGGTCAGTGTGTACGCCAGTGCTGGCATGACGGTGGGCGGTGCCACAACTCCGCTTTCTGGCACCTTCCGAACCCGGCTCAAGACCGCCTTTGACGGTGCAAAATACAAGCTGACCTTCTATGGCGATATGGATGAATGGCTCAAGTGCCACATTGCATTCGTTCTGCCGGCGTGCTATGTGTGCTATGCCTGCAACGGCGATCTGCACCGGGCCACCAAGCAGCAGCGCGGTGCCATTCTGGATGCCGCCTATGAAGCCTGCCTGATGCTCAAGGATGCGGGCATCCCGGTGAACGATGCCAACAACACCGATAATTTCCAGCCCGGCACATCGGCCCGCCGTAAGATGGAAGCGATGGTGTTTACCATGACAAAAACACCGCTGGGCAGATTGTGCGTTTCGGATCACGCCATGCACGCAGTGTCCGAAATGAAGTATCTGGACGAAGCGTTCGATGCTCTGCGCAGGCAGACCGGCACGGCAATGCCCATGTGGGAAAAGCTGCGCAATGAAATGCCCTCGTGGGATAGCCTGCAGCAGAACCGGAAAGCAGCAAAATAAAACAAAAAAGAAGCA
>OLPS01001416.1_pt1 | contig 25444 bp, 15 predicted proteins | sample 1673071 | NCBI WGS metagenome assembly OLPS01 (sample SAMEA3136752, study PRJEB25190) | human gut metagenome | reverse complement strand
TTGCACATGAAGATGCGGCAATCGAGGGTGCAGTAAACGGACTTCGTGGAGAGAATATCACCATTGACTGAGTTGCTCGGAATCTGTGGCAGTAGAGTATCAGAATATAGTAAATGAATAACAAAATCATATAAATACATATCAAATATGGAGGAATTTATATTATGAACAATATACCAGTAGTAAAACTTGGATTAATCGCAGTAAGCCGTGACTGTTTTCCGATTCAGCTTTCTGAAAAGAGACGTGCAGCAATCAAGGAAACTTATAAAGGTGAACTTTATGAATGTCCTGTAACTGTTGAGAACGAGAAGGATATGGAGAAAGCTCTTGAAGATGTAAACAAAGCAGAGTGTAATGCGCTGGTTGTTTTCCTTGGAAACTTCGGACCTGAAACTCCTGAAACTCTGATCGCAGAGAGATTTGACGGACCTTGTATGTATGTAGCAGCAGCAGAAGGTGACGGTGATATGATCAACGGCAGAGGTGATGCTTACTGTGGTATGCTTAACTGCTCCTACAACTTAAAAATGCGTCATCTGAAAGCATATATTCCGGAATATCCTGTTGGAACAGCAGATGATATTGCAAAGATGATCGCTGATTTCGTACCGGTTGCACGTGCAGTCATCGGTGTCAGCAATCTTAAGATCATTACTTTCGGACCACGTCCACAGGACTTCTTCGCATGCAACGCACCTATTAAAGGCCTCTATGAGCTGGGTGTTGAGATTGAAGAGAACTCAGAGCTTGATCTTCTTGTTTCTTTCAAAGAGCATGAAAATGATCCTCGTATCCCGGAAGTTTGTGCAGATATGGCAAAAGAGATGGGCGAAGGCAAATATTATGCTGACCTTAATGTGAAAATGGCACAGTTTGAGCTTACACTTCTTGACTGGGCAGAGGCTCATAAGGGAGCAAGAAAATACGTTGCATTTGCTGACAAATGTTGGCCTGCATTCCCGTCACAGTTTGGATTTGAACCTTGCTATGTAAATAGCCGTCTGGTTTCCAGAGGAATTCCGGTATCCTGTGAGGTTGATATCTACGGAGCACTCAGCGAGTACATCGGACTTTGCATTTCCAATGATGCAGTTACACTGCTTGATATCAACAACTCTGTTCCACAGTATATCTATGATGAAGATATTAAAGGAAAATACGATTATAAGCTTACTGATACATTTATGGGATTCCATTGTGGAAATACTCCTGCATGCAAGATGTGTGATTCCAGAGCTGTTAAATATCAGCTGATCCAGCACAGACTTCTTGAGCCGGCAGGATCTGAACCAGACTTCACAAGAGGAACTCTTGAAGGTGATATCGCTGCATCTGACATTACATTCTATCGTTTACAGTGCAATTCCGAGGGCGAGCTGGTTTCTTATGTTGCAGAAGGTGAAGTACTGGATGTACCTACAAGATCATTCGGTGGTATCGGTATTTTCGCAATCAAAGAAATGGGAAGATTCTACCGTCACGTACTGATCGAGGGCAACTATCCGCATCATGGAGCAGTTATGTTTGGACATTACGGAAAAGCATTCTATGAGGTAGTGAAATTCCTTGGACTGGATGTTAAGAAGATTGGATATAACCAGCCGGCAGGCGTAAGATACCCGACAGAAAATCCATGGGGTTAATGAGAAATCAGTAAAACGGATTATTAATGTTCATGTGAAGTGAATGAATCTGAATACAGAATAAATAAACTGACACTATATTAAAGGCATCCCGGGGCTTTGCTCTGGGATGTATTAGATTAGAAATAGAAAAGGAGAGCACTTATGTATTATATTGGTATTGACCTTGGTACTTCCGCTGTAAAACTTCTTCTTATGGAAGAATCAGGAAAAATCTGTAACATCGTATCCAGAGAATATCCTTTATTCTTCCCACATCCGGGCTGGTCTGAGCAGAAACCGGAAGACTGGTTTGCGCAGAGTATGGAAGGCATGAAAGAGCTGACAAAGGATATCGACAGAGCGCAGGTAGCAGGAATTGGTTTTGGCGGCCAGATGCATGGTCTGGTAACACTTGACAAGGATGATAATGTGATCCGTCCTGCAATCCTCTGGAATGACGGACGTACAGGCGAAGAGACAGAATATCTGAATACAGTGATCGGAAAAGACAAACTTTCACAGTATACAGCAAATATTGCTTTCGCAGGCTTCACAGCACCGAAGATCCTCTGGATGCAGAAAAATGAGCCTGAGAACTTTAAGAAGGTAGTAAAGATTATGCTTCCTAAGGATTATCTGGCATATCGTCTGTCCGGTTCTTTTTGTACAGATGTTTCTGATGCTTCCGGTATGCTTCTTCTTGATGTGAAGAACCGCTGCTGGTCAAAAGAAATGCTGGAGATCTGTGGAATCACAGAAGAGCAGCTTCCGAAACTGTATGAGAGTTGGGAAGTAGTAGGAACTCTGAAACCTGAGATTGCGAAAGAACTGGGATTCAGTGAGAATGTAAAAGTTGTTGCAGGTGCAGGTGACAATGCGGCAGCTGCTGTAGGAACAGGTACAGTTGGTGACGGTCAGTGTAATATTTCTCTTGGAACATCCGGAACTGTGTTTATTTCCAGTAAAAACTTTGGTGTGGACGAAAATAACGCACTTCATTCTTTCTGTCATGCAGATGGAAGCTATCATCTGATGGGATGCATGCTCAGCGCAGCTTCCTGTAACAAATGGTGGGCAGAGGAGATTCTTCAGACAAAGGATTTCGCAGCAGAGCAGGCTCCAATTCAGAAGCTGGGAGAGAATCATGTATTCTTCCTTCCATATTTGATGGGAGAACGTTCACCTCATAATAATCCTGATGCAAGAGGTGTATTCTTCGGAATGTCCATGGACAGCACAAGAGCAGACATGACACAGGCTGTTCTGGAAGGTGTTGCCTTTGGTCTTCGTGATTCCCTGGAAGTTGCAAGAAACCTTGGAATCAAGATTGAGAGAACCAAGATTTGCGGTGGCGGAGCTAAGAGCCCACTGTGGAAGAAGATTATTGCAAACGTTATGAACCTGAAGGTTGATGTTCTGGAGAACGAAGAAGGACCGTCCATGGGTGGAGCTATGCTGGCAGCAGTAGGTTGTGGTGCTTACCCGGATGTAGAAACCATCGGTAAGAAATTTGCCAAAGTTGTTGATACAGTAGAACCGGATCCTGAACTGGTTGCAAAATATGAAGAGAGATATCAGAAGTTCAGAACTCTGTATCCGGCGATGAAGCCATTGTTCTAATCGAATATCTGCCTGACATACTGGGGTTGTTGTGCTTATTTAGCACAACAACCCCATTTTGACGTACATCTGATGATGACCAATCACCATAGCCTATTTGATTATGACATATCAGGAAAAGGGCAGCTTCAGGAATTCTTCCATGGCTCTGCTGATATAGCGGCCTTTCTTCCAGTAAAAAAACACAGTGCGTTTACTGCTCTGACCGGGCAGCTTATAAAAAACAAGTTCTGAATTTGTTGGAACTCTGGAGAGCAGAAGATCCCCGATGAAAGTGATACCCATTCCCAAACATGCAATATTATAGGCAGTCATCTGCTGATCCAGGCGAAATACTACAGAAGGCGAAAAGTGATTTTCCTGACAAATGGTAAGTGCACGCTTACCGGTATCATTATCTGAACGAAGAATAATAAATGGTTCGTTCTCGAATTTGTTTAATGGAACAGAAGGAATATGAGAAGAACGGAACTGCCCGTTCCGGATTTCCTCAATAGGAATCTGATATTCCTGTAGTCTGGTATTTACTGAATAATTTTTGGGAACCGCTAGAAGAAGTTGTTCTTTCTGGTAGATATAATGTTCAAAAATCTGGTTATCCAGAATACAGTTATCAATCACCAGATCTAACTTTCCGGCCTGGAGAAACTGGGATAGCTTTGCTGTACTTTCTTCTACAAGAGAAATTTGAACATGGGGGAATTTTTGGGAAAAATCAGCAATAAGGGGAGGCAGAATCCACGAAGAAAAAAAGTTACTGCCACCTACATTAAGAGTTCCTGTTTTGAGATTTCCCAGATCCAGTAGGTAGTTTTCGAGATTATTTTCAATATCCATGACTTTTTCAATAGCCTGTATATAATGTTTTCCGACTTCAGTTAACTGTAAAGGTTTGGTACTTCGATCAAAAATAGGATAACCAATGCGGTTTTCCACACGTTTTACATTTGCACTTAAAGAAGGCTGCGAAATGAAAAGAGCAGCAGCAGCTTTGGAAAAGCTTTTTTCCTTGTATACCTCATAGATGTATTCCATTCCCTGAAACATATAAACTCCTCCGATATATAACTTAAACACTATATGTTTTATAAAAATATATGTATTTGATTATATTATAGCAGAGATATATAATGAGGGCAAATACATGGGAGGGCGAATAACTATGAAAAAAACAGACTATCGTGTAGAAAGGGATTCTATTGGTGTAAAGGATATTCCGGAAGATGTATATTATGGAGTACAATCCTTACGTGCGGCTGAAAATTTCCACATTACGGGGCTGAATATGCATCCGGAAATTATTAACAGTCTTGCATACATAAAAAAAGCAGCAGCGATAACCAATTGTGAGGTGGGGCTTCTTGAGAAGAAAAAAGCACAGGCGATTGTCCAGGCATGTGATGAAATTGTTTCAGGAAAATTCCATAATGAATTTATTGTGGATCCTGTTCAGGGAGGAGCTGGCACATCTTTAAATATGAATGCCAATGAAGTAATTGCAAATCGCGCGATTGAGATACTGGGAGGAAAAAAGGGCGATTATACAATTATAAATCCTAACGATGATGTGAATTGTGGACAGTCTACCAATGACGTGATTCCTACTGCCGGTAAAATGACTTCTCTTCGTTTGTTGCAGAATCTGAAAAAACAGCTTCTTCGCCTCTATGATGCTCTTAATGAAAAAGCTACAGAGTTTGATCACATAATAAAAATGGGGCGTACACAGATGCAGGATGCAGTACCAATTCGTCTGGGACAGGAATTTAAGGCATATTCGGTAGCAATCATGCGTGATATCCACAGAATGGATAAAGCAATGGATGAAATGCGGACTCTTAATATGGGAGGTACTGCTATTGGAACAGGAATTAATGCAGATGAGGGCTATCTGAGAAGAATTGTTCCAAATCTCACTGAAATATCGGGAATGGACTTTATACAGGCTTTTGATCTGATTGATTCCACTCAGAATCTGGATCCATTTGTAGCTGTTTCCGGTGCTGTGAAAGCATGTGCGGTAACTCTTTCCAAAATGTCAAATGATCTCCGTCTGATGTCCTCCGGTCCACGTACTGGTTTTGGGGAGATTAATCTTCCGGCAAAACAGAATGGTTCCTCTATTATGCCAGGTAAAGTTAATCCGGTTATTCCTGAAGTAGTGAATCAGGTTGCTTTTAATATTATTGGTAATGATGTTACCATTACCATGGCTGCAGAGGCTGGTCAGCTGGAATTAAATGCGTTTGAGCCGATTATTTTCTATTGCATGTTTCAGTCTATCGATACTCTTGGCTATGCAGTCCAGACATTGGTAGATAATTGTATTGTAGGAATTACGGCAAATGAAGAAAGATGCCGTTATCTGGTAGAAAACAGTGTAGGTATTATCACTGCAATCAGCCCCCATCTTGGATATCAGAAGGCTGCGGATATTGCAAAAAAGGCAATTAAGACAGGCGAATCTGTAAGAAGTCTGATTCTGAAAGAAAAGCTTATGGACGAGGATGAACTTAATCGCATTCTGGATCCGATCCATATGACGGAACCTGGTATTTCCGGAAAAGATTATCTTATAAAAAAATAAAGAAAAAAACAGGCGGGAAAATCTTCCCGCCTGTAAAATCGTCTGGACACATATCATATATAAATATGATTTTTATATTTTTGAATTATTCGATTGATTTCAACCGGATTAGAACAGACCTGTGATCTTACCTGTCTCGTCTACGTCGATTCTCTCAGCAGCCGGAACTTTAGGAAGACCTGGCATTGTCATGATCTCGCCTGTAAGAGCTACGATGAATCCTGCACCAGCGGAAATCTTCAGGTTACGTACTGTAACTTCGAAGTCAGTAGGAGCACCCAGTTTAGTCTGGTCATCTGTTAAGCTGTACTGTGTCTTAGCTACACAGATCGGGCAGTTGCCAAAGCCAAGAGCTTCTAACTGTTTCGCCTGTTTCTGAGCGTTAGCTGTCAGAACTACTTTCTTACCGCCATATACTTTCTGAACGATCTGGTTCAGTTTGTCTTCGATAGAACCTTCCAGTTCATATGCATAGGAGAAGTCGTTTGGTTCTTCAACAAGACGGATAACTTCTTCTGCAAGTTTGATTCCGCCTTCGCCGCCTTTTGCCCACACTTCAGAAAGAGCAACGTTAACGCCCAGTTCTTTACATTTAGCTTCTACAAAGTCAAGCTCTGCTTTTGTATCTGTAGGGAATGCGTTGATAGCAACAACACATGGAAGTTTGTATACGTTTTTGATGTTGGAAACGTGTTTTAACAGGTTCGGGATACCTTTTTCAAGAGCTTCCAGGTTTTCATTGTTAAGGTCAGCTTTAGCAACGCCGCCGTTGTATTTCAGGGCACGTACTGTAGCTACGATTACAACTGCGCTTGGTTTTAAACCAGCCATACGGCATTTGATATCAAGGAATTTCTCAGCACCAAGGTCAGCACCGAAACCAGCTTCTGTGATTGCATAATCAGCAAGCTTCATAGCCATCTTTGTAGCTGTTACAGAGTTACATCCATGAGCGATGTTTGCGAATGGTCCGCCATGTACGATTGCAGGAACGTGTTCCAGAGTCTGTACAAGGTTTGGTTTCAGAGCATCTTTTAACAGGGCTGTCATAGCGCCTTCTGCGTGAAGGTCACCTGCTGTTACAGGTTTCTGCTCGGAAACTTTTCCGTATGTATATCCGATGATGATCTTGGATAATCTTTCTTTCAGGTCTTTGATGTCGCTTGCAAGACAGAGAACTGCCATGATCTCAGATGCAACTGTGATGTCGTATCCGTCTTCACGAGGCATACCGTTTGTCTTTCCGCCAAGACCATCTACTACGTTACGAAGCTGACGGTCGTTCATATCTACACATCTTCTCCATGTGATCTTACGTGGGTCGATGTTTAATGCATTGCCCTGGAAGATATGGTTATCGATCATAGCTGCCAGTAAGTTGTTAGCTGCGCCAATGGCATGGAAGTCACCTGTGAAGTGAAGGTTAATATCTTCCATAGGAACAACCTGTGCATATCCGCCGCCTGCTGCACCACCTTTTACACCGAATACCGGTCCTAAGGATGGCTCACGAAGAGCTACCATAACACTCTTGCCAAGTCTCTGCATACCATCTGCAAGACCTACAGTAGTAGTAGTTTTACCTTCTCCTGCTGGAGTTGGGTTGATAGCTGTAACGAGGATTAATTTTCCATCCTTCTTATCACTTTCTTTCAGAAGATTGTAGTCGATTTTTGCTTTGTATTTTCCGTACTGCTCCAGATATTTGTCGTCAATACCTGCTTTCTCTGCGATCTGAGTAATTGGAAGCATCTCGCATTCCTGTGCAATTTCAATGTCTGATTTGAATCCCATAATTGTTTTTCTCCTTTCGTTTCCGCATAACATGAAAAACTTCTGTTGCTGTTCACTCCGCGATCAGCAACAATTATTAATTGAAAGAAGTATTGGCCGGTCTGCCTGGTATTCCTGATTTTTGCCCTGAAAGTTATAAAAAAAGGCCAGTATCTGAATATTTCAAATACTGCCCAGACGGTCGGCTCCCACAAACCTCCGACTCCACGTGGTTTGCACTCCACTCTTTCCGTCAGTACTCGAAGGTTCTTTCAATTGATGAATACAATATATCATTTTGAGAAAAAAATGTCAAGAAAATTTTTGTTGAAACGTCAAAAAATGTGAGTAAACTGGATAAAAGTTGTGCAAATTGATAAGAGAAGAGAATCGTAATCCCTGGTAATGAAAGAAAATACGTTTTCTCAAGGGAAGAAATTGTTAAAAAATAAACACAGTTTTCCCTGATAAATGAAGAAAATATAAAAAGCGGGTAAAGCTAGAGCGTGTCTGAAAAATCATTCCCGCAATCTGCACGCCCCCACTTTGCGGGATATTTCACCCGAATTCAGTTGCCGTAGCCCGCTACGGCGCCCTCATCCGGGCAAAATATCCCACAAATTGTGACGCACATCTTGCAGAAAGCCTTTTTCAGACACGCTCTAGTGCAAAATATGGAAAATGGAATTGACAACAGTTCAGAAGATATGTTATTCTCATCTTTAGTATGAAAAGACACTATCGTTTTCATGCAAATATTTGCTCACATTCAGAGACAGTTTCTGAATGTTAAGCCATACGGACAGGCGGGGCAGTTGCCGGGTGGGAGACACCACATTATTGATTGAGTTAGGAGCTCAAATTTTATAAGTTGATTACTTTATAATAATCAGTGCGTAAGCACACATCATCTTGTGAAACGGTCAATAAGAGCATAGCATATATTTGCCAGCGATTGAAGACGACAGCAGTCATGAATATTTCAGAATACGGGAACAGGCACAGGATACAGACGGATTTATACGGGAAATCCGGTCAGTATATAAAGAGACAGAGCCTGAGAAATTCTATAGATCATGAGAGAAGCAGATGGTGAATGAACTTATCTGCTTCTTTTTTTGTGCAGATATAGCAAATATATAGAGAAATAATTGAATCATTGTGCCGGTTTGAGGCAGTATACAATTGCTGAATGATAGAACTGTATTTGCCGGTACATGACGACAGGAAAAGAGGAACATGTCAAATGGATTATGAAAGACAACAGCATGCGCCCATATATGAAGCACTGGAACGTTTCCGAAAGAAGAGAGTCGTTCCCTTTGATGTGCCGGGACATAAAAGAGGAAGAGGAAATCCGGAGCTTGCACAGTTGCTGGGAGAGAAATGTGTGGGGCTGGATGTTAATTCTATGAAGCCACTGGACAATCTCTGCCACCCGGTTTCGGTGATCAGAGAAGCGGAGGAGCTTGCAGCAGATGCTTTTGGCGCAGCGCATGCATTCCTTATGGTAGGAGGAACCACATCTGCAGTGCAGAGCATGATCCTGTCTGTCTGCAAGGCAGGGGATAAGATCATTCTGCCGCGAAATGTACATAAAAGTGCCATCAATGCCCTGGTACTGTGCGGTGCAATTCCGGTTTATGTAAACCCGGAGGTGAATGCGCAGCTGGGCATTTCCCTTGGCATGGAAGTCAGTCAGGTGGAGAAGGCTATGGATGAGAATCCGGATGCGGTGGCAGTTCTTGTAAATAACCCTACCTATTATGGAATCTGTTCGGATCTGCGGACTATCGTAAAGAAGGCTCATGCAAGAGGAATGAAGGTGCTGGCAGATGAGGCTCATGGAACCCATCTTTATTTCGGCAGAAACCTTCCTGTGTCCGGAATGGCGGCAGGTGCTGACATGGCGGCAGTTTCCATGCACAAATCCGGCGGAAGTCTGACACAGAGTTCGCTGCTGCTTTTGAATAAGAGTATGAATGCAGAGAAAGTGCGCCAGATCATCAATTTGACTCAGACCACAAGCGCTTCTTATCTTCTGTTGTCCAGTCTGGATATCTCCAGAAGAAATCTGGCACTCAGGGGAGAGGAATCCTTTGAAAAGGTTGCAGGGATGGCGCAGTATGCCAGAGAGGAGATCAATGAGATCGGCGGTTATTATGCATATGGTATGGATCTGATCAATGGAACCAGTGTTTTTGATTTTGATGTTACAAAACTCTCCATTTATACACTGGGAAATGGGCTGGCAGGTATTGAAGTTTATGATCTTCTCAGAGATGAATATGATATTCAGATCGAGTTTGGAGATATCTGTAATATTCTGGCTTACATTTCCATTGGAGACAGGCTTCAGGATATTGAGAGACTGGTAGGGGCATTGGCTGATATTGAACGTCTGTATAAGAAGGACAGCACAGGTATGCTTTCCGGGGAATATATCGCACCTGCAGTGGTGGCGTCTCCACAGCAGGCATTTTATGCGGAGAAAGAATCTCTGCCCATGGAACAGGCGGCAGGCAGGATCAGCGGTGAATTTGTTATGTGTTATCCTCCGGGAATCCCGATTCTTGCTCCTGGAGAAATGGTGACACAGGAAATTGTAGAATACATTCTTTATGCAAGAGACAAAGGCTGTTCCATGCAGGGAATGGAGGATCCGAAGGTAGAACATCTTCAGGTCCTGAAAGGGGGTATCTGATCATGGAATTATGGTATTCCGAGTTCCATACAGGAAATGTAAAGCTTTCTGTCCGGATTAACCGACAGTTATTTTCAGGGGAAAGTGAATTTCAGAGAATCGATGTGTTTGAGTCTGAAGAATTTGGAAGATTTGTGGCTCTGGACGGTGAGATCGTATTCTCTGATAAAGATGAATTTATTTATGATGAAATGGTCACGCATGTGCCAATGACAGTACATCCCAATGTAAAAAATGTTCTGATCATCGGCGGCGGTGACGGTGGAGTTGCCAGAGAACTGATCCATTATCCACAGATTGAGAGCATTGATGTGGTGGAATCCGATAAAATGTTTGTGGATGTATGTGCGGAGATGTTTCCGGATATTGCCCAGGGACTGAAGGATGAGAGAGTCAACATTTATTATGAAGACGGCCTTCGGTTCCTGCGGAATAAAAAGGCCAGATATGACCTGATCATCAATGATTCCACAGATCCGCTGGGACATACAGAGGGACTTTTTACAAAGGAATTCTACGGAAGCTGTTATAAGGCTCTCAGAGATGACGGAATCATGGTTTATCAGCATGGAAGTCCTTTTTATGATGAGGATGAGGTGGAATGCAGAAAGATGCACAGAAAGGTTTTCCGGTCATTTCCGGTGAGCAGGGTTTATCAGGCACATATCCCTACCTGTCCCTCGGGATACTGGCTTTTTGGATTTGCATCAAAGAAATATCATCCACTGGAAGATTTCAGGCCGGAGAGGTTTGATAATCTTAATATAGAAACATGGTATTATACAACAAACCTTCACAGAGGAGCATTTATGCTTCCAAAATATGTAGAAGATTTACTGGAAGAGGAGGAAAACAGTTTATGAGCAGATTATTGGTAATCGGATGTGGTGGGGTAGCTTCAGTGGCAATTCGCAAATGCTGTCAGAACAGCGATGTTTTTACAGAGATTATGATCGCAAGCAGGACAAAGGAAAAATGCGATGCACTCAAAGAGAAGATTGAAAGTACAACGAAGACAAAAATTGAGACAGCAAAGGTAGATGCGGATAATGCAGCAGAGGTCGCAGAATTGATCAGAGCCTATAAGCCGGATGCTGTCCTGAATGTGGCACTTCCATATCAGGATCTTACCATCATGGATGCATGTCTGGAAGCCGGTGCGGATTATATTGATACTGCCAATTATGAAGCAGAGGATACAGAAGATCCCACATGGCGTGCAATCTACGAAAAGAGATGTAAAGAAAAAGGCTTTACTGCATATTTCGATTATTCCTGGCAGTGGGCTTATGATGAGAAATTTAAGGAAGCAGGACTGACTGCTCTTCTGGGAACCGGTTTTGATCCGGGTGTTACCAGTGTATTCAGTGCCTATGCCCTGAAGCATTATTTTGATGAAATCCATACCATTGATATTCTGGACTGTAACGGCGGTGATCATGGATATCCTTTTGCCACAAACTTTAACCCGGAGATCAATCTTCGAGAGGTTTCCGCAAATGGTTCCTACTGGGAAGACGGACATTGGGTAGAAACAGAGCCTATGGAATTTAAATCTGTCTACGATTTTCCTGAGGTAGGAAAGAAGGATATGTATCTCCTTCATCATGAAGAGATTGAATCACTGGCAAAAAATATTCCGGGAGTACAGAGAATCCGTTTCTTTATGACATTCGGACAGAGCTATCTGACACATATGAAATGTCTGGAAAATGTAGGAATGCTTTCCACCGCACCTGTGGAATTTAATGGACAGGAGATCGTGCCGATCCAGTTTTTGAAAGCTCTTCTGCCGGATCCTGCATCTCTGGGTCCGAGAACAGTGGGTAAAACAAATATCGGCTGTATTTTCACAGGTGTTAAGGACGGAAAAGAGAAAAGTATTTATATTTATAATGTATGTGATCATCAGGAATGCTATAAAGAGGTGGAATCCCAGGCAATCTCCTATACAACAGGTGTTCCGGCTATGATCGGTTCCATGATGGTAGTGACCGGACAGTGGAAGAAGCCGGGTGTATTTAATGTGGAAGAATTTGATCCGGATCCATATATGGAAGCACTGAACAAATGGGGACTTCCATGGAAAGTCTGCGAAGATCCTGAACTGGTAAAGGTCTGGAAAGCCAATGAAGATTGATCAACTGCAAACTCCCTGCTATGTGATCGATGAGAAGAAGATGCGGGAGAATCTGGAGATTTTGAAAAAAGTCCAGGAGGATACCGGGTGTAAGATCCTTCTGGCGCAGAAAGCGTTTTCCGGCTTTGCTCTGTATCCCATGATCGGAAAATATCTGGCAGGTACCACTGCCAGCGGTCTGTTTGAGGCAAGGCTTGGATATGAAGAGATGGGGAAAGAGAATCATGTTTTTTCCCCTGCTTACCGTACAGAAGATATAGAGGAACTGGATCATATCTGTGACCATATTATCTTTAATTCCACAGCACAGCTGAAGAAATTTAAAGAAGTGTGTACCGGAGCCAGTCTGGGACTCCGTATTAATCCGGAATGCTCCACTCAGGGGGATCATGCGATCTATGATCCCTGTGCGCCGGGTTCCAGGCTGGGGGTTACCAGAGAGAACTTTGACGTGGAATGTCTGAAATGGATCGACGGACTGCATTTTCATACGCTCTGCGAACAGAATGCGGATGACCTGGAGAAAACATTGCAGGCGGTAGAGGAGAAGTTTGGAGAATTTCTGTCTGAGGTTTCCTGGCTGAATATGGGCGGCGGACATCATATTACCAGAGAGGATTATGATGTAAAGCTCCTGGAAAAATGTATTCAGCATATGAAGGAAACCTATGATCTGGATATTTATCTGGAGCCCGGGGAGGCTGTTGCCCTGAATGCCGGATATCTGGTGACAGAGGTTATGGACATTGTGGAAAATGAGATCAGAACGCTGATTTTGGATGCTTCTGCAGCCTGCCATATGCCGGATGTGCTGGAGATGCCCTATCGTCCGCCTCTTAAGGACAGCGGGGAAGCAGGGGAGAAGGCATATACCTACCGCTTATCTTCCTGCACCTGCCTGGCAGGAGATGTAATCGGAGATTATTCCTTTGACAGAGAGATCCGGATCGGGGACAAGCTGTATTTTATGGATATGGCGATTTATTCTATGGTGAAGAATAATACATTTAACGGTATGCCGCTGCCGGATATTGCGGTTATGCATGAGGACGGAGAGTGTGAGGTTATCAGACATTTCGGATACGAAGACTTTAAGAGCCGGCTTTCCTGATATCTGCCGGGCTATCAAAGAAAAGGAGACAGACATGGAAGTTACAGAGAAGAACAGAACAAAATATCGTATGCCCGGAGAATTTGAGCCTCATGAGGGATGTGTGATGATCTGGCCGGAACGTCCCGGTTCCTGGAATTATGGGGCAAGGGAAGCACAGAAAGCATTTGTGAAAGTTGCAGAGGCTATTGGAGAGAGCGAAAAGGTGTATATGCTGGTTTCCAAAGCTCAGATGGAGAATGTAAAGAATCAGCTTGGGAATGTTTCCGGTGTGACTTTGCTGGAATGCGAGACAGATGACGCCTGGGCCAGAGATGTGGGAGCAACCATGGTTCTGGATGAGAAAGGGGCGGTCTGTGGAGTTGACTGGCAGTTTAATGCCTGGGGAGGAGACTTTGACGGGCTTTACCGGAACTGGGAGAAGGACGACAGGGTGGCTGCCTTTATCTGCAGGACTCTTGGTTGTCCATGTCTGGATGCCAGACCTTTTGTGCTTGAGGGCGGTTCCATCCATTCTGACGGAGAGGGGACTCTGATCGTTACAGAGGCCTGTCTTCTGAGTCAGGGACGCAATCCTCAGATGAGCAGGGAACAGATAGAGGAACAGTTGAAGTACTGGCTCGGTGTCCACAAGATTATCTGGCTTCCATGTGGAATCTATCAGGATGAAACCAATGAGCATGTGGATAACGTGTGCGCTTTTGTAAGGCCCGGAGAGGTTGTGCTTGCATGGACAGAGGATGAGACAGATCCGCAGTATGCCATGTCTCTGGCTGATCTGAAGGTGCTGGAACAGGAAACAGATGCAAAAGGCAGAAAATTTAAGATTCATAAGCTTCCGATTCCTCAGAAACCGGTCTGCCTTACCCAGGAAGATGTGGATGGCTTTGTGTTTGAAGAGGGAGAAGACGAACGGGAAGCAGGAGAACGGATGGCTGCCAGTTACGTGAATTTCTATATTTCCAATGGAGGGATCATCCTTCCACAATTTGGGGATGAAAATGACAAAAGGGCAGTGGAGATTCTGCAGAAGTGTTTTCCTGAAAGAAGGATTTATCCCATTGATGCCAGAGCCATCATTGTCGGCGGTGGAAATATTCACTGTATTACCCAGCAGATTCCCGGAAAAAATATCTGACCTTGATGCAGAAAAACTTTGAGAGTCATGTGTTTGAGGGTTATTACCTGAAAGTTATGAAAAAACTTACTTATGTAAACAGGAGCAGGAGGAACAGACAGGATGAGAAATGTAACAGTGGCAGCAGTTCAGATGAAATGCAGTAAAAGTGTGGAGAAAAATATTGCCCATGCAGAGGAACTGGTGCGTCAGGCAGCAGCAAAGGGAGCTGAGATTGTTCTTCTTCCGGAGCTTTTTGAACGGCCCTATTTCTGCCAGGAGCGCAGATATGAGTATTATGAATATGCGCAGACTGCAGAGGAAAACCCTGCAGTGCGTCATTTCAGCAGGGTAGCGGCAGAGCTGGGGATTGTGATCCCGGTCAGTTTTTATGAAAAAGAGGTCAATAATACTTATAACAGCGTTGCGGTTCTGGATGCAGATGGGAAGAATCTCGGCGTTTACCGGAAAACACATATTCCGGATGACCATTATTATCAGGAAAAATTCTATTTCACACCGGGAGATACCGGCTTTAAGGTTTTTGATACCAGATTTGGAACCATTGGAGTTGGAATCTGCTGGGATCAGTGGTTCCCGGAAACGGCAAGATGTATGGCACTGCAGGGAGCAGAGCTTCTCTTTTATCCCACTGCCATCGGCAGTGAACCCATCCTGGAATGTGACAGCATGGAACACTGGAGAAGATGTATGCAGGGACACGCTGCCTCCAACCTGATCCCTGTGATCGCTGCCAACAGAATCGGTGAGGAAACAGTAGAGCCATGTCCGGAAAACGGAATGCAGAAATCTGCTCTTAATTTTTACGGCTCTTCTTTTATCACAGACAACACAGGTGCTCTCTGTGCAGAACTGCCCGGAGGGGAAGAGGGGGTGCTTGTAAGCACTTTTGACCTGGATGCATTAAAGGCAGACAGACTGAACTGGGGACTTTTCAGAGACCGCAGACCGGAGATGTATGCAAAAATTGTCGGGAAATGACATACAAGCCAAAATTCCATTGCCGCAGGCAATCTGGAATGAATTTTGGCTCAGTTACTGAGAACGGAGTGAACAGTAACTGAGTTTATAAGAATTTCATAAAAAGTTTATGATTATATTAGTTGCTACCTGCGGTATATATGGTAAAATAAGAGTACGAACGTTACTGATAACGGAGAGAGCAGTAGAGTTTTGATATGTATTTCTGGCAAAATGGAGTGTAGAAGATGAACAGAAAAGAATTTTTGGAAATCCTGAGAAGCCAGCTTGCCGGGCAGATGCAGGAAGGCAAAGCAGCGGCACATATCAGGTATTATGAAGATTATATACAGTCTCAGGTACGTGGCGGACGTTCAGAGCAGGAGGTACTGCAGGAACTGGGAGATCCACATCTGATAGCAAAAACTCTGATCGATACAGATGATGGAAGTACACAGGAAGATTACGGAGAGTATTCTTCTTACGGAAGCAGTTATGGCAATGAGACAGAGCTTCCTCATCAGCAGGAGAAAAGATGGAAAAAAGTAATCGATCTTTCTACCTGGCATGGCAGGGCTGTTGTTATTGCAGCAGCGGCTGTTATAATTATTTTACTGATACTGATAATCGGAGTTGCGATTCCGTTTTTTATTATTCTTGCAATTATTCTTTATTTTCTTTCATGGCTGAAGAAAAGAAATGATCAATGAAAATCTGTACAGGGTTTCAGAAAAGGAACCCTGCGCAGAATCTTAAAATCTTAAGTGTAAACGTTCTTGTTTCACGATATTAATTCCCCTTGAATATTTATAATCATACATTTCAACTTATTTCTATTCTTTAATCCTGCCTGGTGCAGGGAAAAATCCCACATTCATTTTTATATTTTTTGTTCGGAAAGGAGACGGAAAATGAAACACAATTTCAAACTGAAAGAACGCCTTGGAGCTTTGCTGCTTGCAATGCTTTTTATTCTGCAGGCAATTCTGGGGCTTGTGCCTGTCTGCGTAACTCAGGCGGCACCGTTAACTGTAGAAACATGGGACAGTGACAAGGTGGTAGATTATGGTTATCGCTTTAACATGAAGTTTCAGCCCGGAATTACCACATATGAATCTTTTGGGTGTGATAATCTGGACAGGGAAGCTTTTTCAGACAATGGAAAAAGTGAACGTGACACAGAGTGCGTTCGTGTAGGAGCGGACTATAAAGCCGGAAGCGCAGGGATGCGTTATAACAATGTAGGAAAAGATGGAAATGGAAATATTGTTGATGTCAGACTCATTCTTGTGGGAGTAGAGAATGCAGAACCCCGTTATGATTTGCGCACTGCAGAATCGATTGTTCAGAATAAAGGCGGAGCTACGTTTGCATGGAAAGATAATGAAGCTTATCCAATGGTTGGCTTTTCCAAAAACAGTATCGGTGTATTTATTTATTCTGTAGGATACGCAAAGGTTAAGTTTCAGTTTCTGAAGCATGGAACAGAAGAAACACTGCCGATCAGTGGCCATGGAACCATACGTGATATTGATGCGGGACAGGGAGTCCGTATTCCGTCAGACAGCAGTCTGGATAATGCATATGTTCTGAAAAACAATGATTATCTGACGGTAGATGGAAATTCTGTAAGCTCACCCCTTGGTTCCGTTGAGCCGGATGATCCGAGAGGATGGCTGAATCTTTTTTATAATACAGATAATTTTACGGTAGAATTCTGTCATCAGTTCAGACTGGATAAATGGGATAAAAGTCGTGAAGATGCCATTGCAAAAGCCGGTTCTCAGGAAAGATGGGCAGAGATTACAAGAAATAAATATCTGGATCCATCAGGCAACAGTTATTGTCCGAACTTTAAAGGACAGAAATACTGCAAAGCATATGCATATTTTGATTTTACATCCTATTGTTTCGGTGATGTTGAGATGAAAAAAGCGCCTGAGAAACGTGTGGGAGAGGCAAACTGTACATGGGAACAGGCAGCTGCCGCATCAAAAGAAAAACCTTTTGGCATTCGTCAGGGACAGGAATTTCAGTATATGATCCGGGCAGAGGTGACACCCAATAGACTGAAATCCTTTGTGGTACAGGATATACTTGAGGATTGTCTTACTATAGAGGATACATCAAAAGTCAGTATTGTGAATGATGCAGGGCAGACAGTGACAGACTGGTTTGATGTTGCTGTTGAAGGACAGAAAGTGACCTGCAGGGCCAAAGCAGAGAGCCTTCAGGATGAAGCATTTACAGATAATCAGACTTACACATTTACTTTAAAAGTACGCCAGAGACCGGAATCAGAAATTAACATTTCAAAATACCTTGCAGAGGATGGATACAGTATTCTTGTACCAAACCATGCATCCATGAGTTATGAACGTACAAACGGAAGCGGAGATACAATGGATACAGAAACAGTGTGGGTAAAGGGTGTGATTCCACCGGAACTGGAAGTAAAGAAAAATACTTCTCAGTATGAATGGAAAACGGGAGATATCATAGATTATGAGGTTCTGGTTTCTCAGACAAAACAGGATGTAAAAGCAGTAAATGTTGTTATTACAGACGAGCTTCCATCATGTCTGCAGCTTCTGGAAGGGCAGTATGCTGTAGAGACAAGTCAGGGAGGCGAGAACTGTACGCTTACCGGACAGGGAGAAAATGGATGGAAAGCAGAGTGTCCGTCCCTGAAGTATGGGGAGACGATCACAATCCGTTTTAAATGTCAGGCATCTGCGGATTCCAATGGACAGGAATGGGAAAATATTGTGACTGCAACAGCGGATAATCTGATCAATCCTGAGACAGGAGAACAGGAATCCAGAAAGGATATGGCAGAAGTATGGCCGAACAGTCCACAGCTTGAAATTGATAAAACAGCAGACAAATATGAATGGCAGGCAGGAGAGCAGGTAGCTTACCGGATCGTGGTGAATAATGTAACGGCAGGAACAATTGCAAAAGATGTAACTATTACTGATATTGGTCTGCCGCAGGGACTGGTTCTGGCAGGTGGTGCACAGAGCATGGAAGTACTGGGAGTTCAGCAACAGGTAAACTATCCCGTACCGGATAAGAAAACAGGACAGGCATATGAAGCGAGACCTGTGGATTCTCAGTTGAATGCAGATGAGAACGGATTTTCCTTTTATTGTTCTTATGTGCCATACAGTCAGCCTGTAACGATTATTTTCCATTGTATCGCACAGGAAGAGGCAAATGGACACGAAAGCGTAAATGCAGCAACTGTAAAAGCTGCTAATACAGATGAGAGATCTGATGATGCAGAAGTATATGTAAATTCAGGAGAATTCTGGATTGAGAAATCTGCAGATCATTATGAATGGCAGGTCGGAGAACAGGTACAGTACAATGTGGTGGTGGAGAATAAAAAAGCAGGTACAGTGGCCCGGAACGTAACTGTCTGGGATACCGGTATGCCGGCAGGACTTGCGCTTTCATCGGCAGAGGATGTATCGGTAAGCGGAATCCCACAGAATATTACGCAGCTGACAGCAGGGACCAAAGATGTTTTGAACCAGCTCAATCCGGAATTTTATAATGAGACATCAGAGAAACCGGTGAATTATGAATTTCTTCAGGAGGGAAGCGGATGGAGACTGAACATTTCAGATCTTCCGGCAAATACTCCGGTTATGATTTCTTTCCTTTGCACAGTTACGGAAGCGGCAAATGGAATGGAAAGCATTAATGTTGCCAATGTGCAGGCGCAGAATGCCCCTGTTTCACAGGATGATGCAGAAGTGTATGTAAATACAGCAGTTCTTTCTATTGAGAAAAGTTTTCAGAATCCATATCTGGCAGCCGGGGACGGACGTGCGGAAAATGAATTTCGGGTAGGAGAACAGGTGAATTATCAGGTTACGGTTAATAATCTTCAGAAGGGATCTATCGCAAGAAATCTTGTGATCAGTGATCTTTCCCTTCCTGAAGGGCTGGCTCTGGACGGAGCTGAAGATGCTGTTACTGTAAGCGGTGTTCCGGCTGTTATTCAGAATCCGGTGGCAGGAACTGATGATGCAGGAAATCAGCTGAATCCGGAAAATTATAAAGAAACAGTGGAAAAACCGGTCAGCTGTCAGGTTACACGTCAGGGAACCGGATGGATCGTGACGATTTCAGATCTTCCGTATCAGACACCTGTGACTGTTAATTTCCGCTGTACTGCGCAGGAAAGCGTAAATGGGATGGAGATTGTAAATACAGCACAGGCGTATGCAGATAATGCACAGAAAGTAAAGGACTCCTCAAAAATCTGGGTGAACTCGCCTGTTCTTAACGTAGAGAAGACGACGGACAAACCATTTTACAAATATGGTGATATTATTACATACCGCATTGTCCTGACACAGGAGCAGACCGGATGTGTGGCGCGTAATGTTACTCTGCAGGATGTGATCGATACTCAGGGAGTACGTCTTCTGAAGGATTCGGTGATTCTGATGGATGAGAAAGGAAATGTGGCAGATGCTGATGTACAGATCAATGATGATAATACTTTCCTGATGTCAACAGGCAGGACACTGGTCAGGGACAGCAGATATAGTATCTGCGATAATGATAAAGGCGGTCTTTTTGAGCAGGTAATGTATAATCCTCTGGACTGTCAGGAACAGAAAAGTATGATCGTGGAATATCAGGCAGCAGTGATTGATGCAGCCCTGGCAGGACAGAAAGTGCACAATACTGCAGTTGCAGACAGCAGTGAAAAGATACCTGCAACCGGGGAAACAGAGACAGAGGTACACAGTCCGATTCTGGAAATTGTGAAGGAATCAGATAAGAAAGAGTATGCGTCCGGTGAGAAAGGATACTATAAGCTGACAGTAAGACAACTGCGTGAGGATGTCACAGATCAGAATATTGTTATCGAAGATAAACTGGAAACCCAAGGGGCTTCTATTGTAAAAGACAGCATTTTTGTGAAGAAAAACGGCATAGAGCTGAAAGATGCCAAAATAGAGGCAGATGATACAGGATTTGTAATTCAGACAGGAGCATCGTTGTCAGATATGGATAAAATTGAAGTCTGCTATGAAGTGGTATTTAAAACAGAAAGCACAGAGCCTGAAAAAATTGTAAACACAGCGAAAGCAAGAGGTGATATTTCACCGGAAATTACTGCACAGCAGGAGGCATATGTGAAAGCAAAAGCAGAACCGACTGCCACACCAACACCGTCTGCAACACCGAAACCAACAGAAACACCAAAGCCGACAGAGACACCAAAACCTACAGAAGTACCGAAACCGACGGAGCAGCCAAAAGCCACACCAACACCATCTGTACCGGGAACCTGCCCGAAAATGACTCCTGTACCGACGAAAGCACCGTTGGCATCTTACAATGGTGGAAATAATGGAGGCACAACTTCCGGAAACGGAGGCAGCAGTTACGGAAATTCGGGTGGATACGGAAGCTATCAGGGTGGTTCCATGGCAGGAAGTTCTAAAACAGGAGATGTCAGACCGTTTAAAATGATGGCTGTTCTTGGACTTATCGGAATGGGACTGCTGACAGGAGGTGTGGTGATCTACAGAAGAACTGTTTCCGGGAAAAGAAATATAAAGGGTATGCCGCGGAAATGAAAAAACTCAGAACATTTGCAGTAAGTATGATCATAGCAGCAATTGGGCTTCTTATATATTGTGCCGGCTTCTATATAAAAAGTTATGAACAGAATCTTGCAGCAAGGCAGGAATATGCAGAGCTTTCCCAAATGGCAGGGGTGAAGAACAGAGAAGGTGCCGGATTATTGGCAGATGGCAAAAAAACTGATGAAGACAGCAGTACAAAAAACAGTGAAAAAAAACGCAGGAAAAAACAGAGAAGATCTTCTGAATCAAAAAACAAAAACTGTACAGATGAAATCAGGGAATCCTTCGGGATTTCCTGGGAAAATTTAAGAAAGATCAACTCTCAGACAGTTGCCTGGATTACTGTCCCGGGAGCCGATATTTCTTATCCTGTAGTTCAGGCGGCAGATGATGAATATTACCTGAAACATAATTTCAGAGGAGAGGAAGATCTGTTTGGATGTATTTTTCTGGAACATGACATAAAAAAGAATTTTACAGATTCCCACAGTATTCTTTACGGGCATAATATAGAAGGTAATATGATGTTTGCAAATCTGAACCGTTATGAACAGCCTGAATTTCTGAAAAAATGTCCTGAAATTGAAATCACAACACCAAAAAGAAAGTTTCTGTACAAAATTTTTTCTGTGGAACAGGCATCTTCCCAAAGCCCAGCATTTGAATATGGATACAAGTTATCCAGTCCTGCATACAGGAGACAATTATCTATATTGAAAAATAATTCCATGTATGACACAGGAGTAGAGCCTGATGAAAGGGAGAGAATGGTGACTCTGATCACCTGTAATTCACGTCTGGATAAAGAAATACGTATGGCGGTACATGGGATTTGCCATGAATGTTATGGTATAGAAAAAGCTGAGCCGAAGTGATGTTGAAATCAATCGGATATTGGTAACTTTCGTAAAGGATGAACTGTTACTGTTCACACATCACTATCCCTCGAGGTGTTTTGGAAAAAACTAATGAAAAATCTCTCGATATTTTGTATAATTTATGCATAAAAAACAACTTGTTCGTACGTGCGTACAAGTTGTATCCTAAATACAGGAGGGAAGAAGACATGACAGATAATGGAAAGCCGAAATATTTCTCACTGATGGAACAGCTCAGAAGTGATATTATGTCAGGAGCTATCCGACCGGGAGAGAAGCTTCCTTCAGAAAACGAGCTTTCACAGAAATATTCCCTGAGTAGACATACAGTTCGTAAAGCACTGGGAATCCTGGAGCAGGACGGATATGTAGAGGCATTTCACGGAAGAGGTACTTATTGCTCTGAGAATATGCGCCATATAAAGAATTCAAAGAATATTGCGGTAGTGACCACATATATTTCTGATTATATTTTTCCGAGACTGATACAGGGAATGGATAATGTCCTTTCAGAAAGCGGTTACAGTATTATCCTGAAAAACACAGCAAACAGCAGACAGAAAGAGGCCAGATGTCTGGAGGAACTTCTGAAGAAAGATATTGATGGACTGATCATTGAACCAAGCAAAAGTGAGATGATCTGTAAACACAGAAATCTTTATCAGAATCTGGATAAATTTGAAATTCCGTATGTGTTTATTCAGGGAATCTATTCAGAAATGAGGGATAAACCTCATATTCTTATGGATGATGCACAGGGAGGCTATCTTGTAACAAAATATCTGCTGGAACTGGGACATAAAAAGATCAAGGGTTTCTTTAAGGCAGACGATATGCAGGGACTGGAGCGCCACAAGGGATATGTGAAGGCCTTACAGGAGTCAGGGATTGCCTATGATCCTGATGATGTTGTCTGGTTTCATACAGAGGACAGGAAAGTAAAACCTGCACTGATGGCAAAAGAAATGGTACAGAGCGGACAGCTTCCGGATGGAATCGTCTGTTACAATGATCAGATTGCTGTTCAGGTTATGGAAGAACTGGAGAAAATGGGAGTCAGGATACCGGATGATATTTCCATTACCGGTTATGACAATTCACTGTATGCTCAGCGAGGAAGCGGAATCACAACGATAGCTCATCCGCAGGAAAAGCTGGGAGAAATGGCAGCAGAGCTTATACTTGAGAAGATCAACGGAGTTCCTGAAGAAGAAAGTAAGGTTGAAAGACTGATTTATCCGGAACTGATCATACGGGGATCATGCAGAAAAATATTGTAAACAAATGAAATAAATAAAAAATAAAAATAAATCCAGGAGGAATTTTATCATGAAAACAGGAAGAAACTATAAGTTCTGGTTTTGTACAGGTTCACAGGATCTTTACGGAGATGAGTGCTTAAGAAAAGTTGCTGAGCATTCCAGAATCATTGTTGAGGAATTAAACAAGAGCGGTGTTCTTCCATTTGAATTAGTATGGAAACCAACACTGATCACAAACGAACTGATCCGTAAAACATTTAATGAGGCAAATGCAGATGAGGACTGTGCAGGTGTTATCACATGGATGCATACTTTCTCACCGGCAAAATCATGGATCCTTGGTCTGAAAGAATACAGAAAACCGCTTTGCCATCTTCATACACAGTTTAATGAGGAGATTCCTTATGATACCATTGATATGGATTTTATGAATGAAAACCAGTCTGCTCATGGCGGTCGTGAATATGGTCATATTGTTACAAGAATGGGAATCGAAAGAAAAGTTATTGTCGGACACTGGGCAGATAAAGATGTTCAGGAAAGACTTGCTTTCTGGATGCGTACAGCAGTTGGTATCATGGAGAGCAGCCATATCCGCGTATGTCGTGTAGCAGATAACATGAGAAACGTAGCTGTTACAGAAGGTGATAAAGTAGAAGCACAGATCAAATTCGGATGGGAAGTTGATGCTTATCCTGTAAATGAGATTGCTGATTATGTAAAAGATGTAGCTAAAGGTGATGTAGATGCGCTGGTAGATGAATACTACAGCAAATATGATATTCTTCTTGAGGGAAGAGATCCGGAAGAATTTAAACGTCATGTAGCAGTTCAGGCTCAGATTGAGATCGGATTTGAGAAATTCCTGGAAGAGAAAAATTATCAGGCAATCGTTACACACTTTGGAGATCTGGGTGCTCTTAAACAGCTTCCCGGACTTGCAATCCAGAGACTTATGGAAAAAGGCTATGGATTCGGTGCAGAAGGCGACTGGAAGACAGCTGCAATGGTTCGTCTGATGAAGATCATGACAGCTGGTGTAAAAGATGCAAAAGGAACTTCCATGATGGAAGACTATACATATAACTTTGTACCTGGAAAAGAAGGAATCCTTCAGTCTCATATGCTTGAGGTATGCCCGTCTGTCGCAGATGGTAAGATCGGCATTAAAGTATGCCCGCTTTCCATGGGTGACAGAGAAAATCCTGCAAGACTTGTATTCACAAGCAAGACAGGCCCGGGTATTGCAACATCCCTGATCGATCTTGGAGACCGTTTCCGTCTGATCATCAACGATGTGGAATGCAAGAAGGTTGAGAAACCGATGCCGAAGCTTCCTGTAGGAAGTGCATTCTGGACACCACAGCCAAATCTTAAGACAGGTGCAGAAGCATGGATCCTTGCAGGCGGAGCCCACCATACAGCATTCTCCTATGACCTGACAGCAGAGCAGATGGGTGACTGGGCAGCAGCTATGGGTATTGAAGCTGTTTACATTGATAAAGATACAAATATTCGTGATTTTAAGAATGAACTGAGATGGAATGAACTTGCATTCAGAAAATAATAATTTTTGTAATTAATACAGAGGCTGCCATATCAGGCTGAAATTAACTGCCTGGGATGGCAGCCCTGAGAAGTTTAAAGTAATAAAAAGTATGTTAAAACCGTAAAATTTCCATGGTAAAACAATAAAAGAAATGCAATAATATTGGTGTACAAACAATATATGATTATAGATTGTCGAATGATCTGTAATCATAAATAACAGAGAAACAGGGAGGTACATAAAAATGGGAACAGCAGAAGCAAAAGCAGCGATAATTGCAAATAAAACAGCACTTGGTATTGAGTTTGGTTCTACCAGAATTAAAGCAGTACTTGTAGATGACAAAAATCAGCCAATCGCATCCGGTGCACATGAATGGGAAAACCGTTATGAAAACGGTGTCTGGACATACAGTCTGGATGATATCTGGACAGGTATCCAGGACTGCTATCAGGATATGGCAAAGGATGTAAAAG
>OLPS01001407.1_pt1 | contig 25607 bp, 19 predicted proteins | sample 1673071 | NCBI WGS metagenome assembly OLPS01 (sample SAMEA3136752, study PRJEB25190) | human gut metagenome | reverse complement strand
TCTACGGAAGCCAGGTACTGCAGCTGGATATGCTCATTACATCCATCCTGCTTTTGTGTATCATTGCGATGGGGCTTTATCAGCTGCTGCAGTTTGCAGAGCACTGCTATAAGAAAAAAGTGTAGGACTGCACAAAGTGCTTTTCTATAAGTTAAAACAGGCATCCGGAAGTTAGCTGCTTCAAACAGCGTTCCGGATGCCTGTTGTCTTCTTTTTGCCGCGCACAGCGCTCCCTGTCAGAAAATCTCCTTCAGGAAATCGCTTTTTGTGGGAAGCGCGTGTTTACTCCGTTTTCTCCTCTTCCGGCAGGATGACGTGTACGGATAATACTCGCTTTTCTTCCATCTCAGTTACTTCCACATGGGTACCTTTATAGTCGAAGTTGTCCCCAACCGCAGGGATTTTCTTTAACTGTTCCATAACCCAGCCGCCTACGGTCGCCGCCTCGGATTCATCCTCCTCATCCATCAGGTCGAAAAGCTTCTTCACGCTCGCCCGTCCGCTGAACTTATATTCGCGCTCAGAAATCTGCACGATCTCCTGAACGACCTCGTCGTGTTCGTCCCAGATTTCGCCCACCAGCTCTTCCAGGATATCCTCCAGCGTGATCAGGCCAACCGTCCCGCCGAATTCATCCAATACGATCGCGATATGCAGTTTCTTTTTCTGAAGCTCCTGCATCAGCTCATCGATCTTCTGGTTTGCTGTCGTAAACAGTGCCGGACGCATCACTTCCCGGATGCTCGTATCCGTCCCGTAAACCCGATTATAAAAATCCTTATGGTACAAAATGCCGACGATATGATCCAATGTTTCTTCATAAACCGGAAGTCTGGAATAGCCGGTATTTGCAAATACTTCTGCAGCTTCCTCCTGGGTACTTTCCACAGGGATTCCTTCCATATCGATCCGTGGGGTCAGAATATCTCCTGCCTCCAGATCGTCAAAGCTCAATGCGCTGCGCAGAAGACTTCCTTCTTCTTTATCAATGCTTCCCTCTTCCTGCGCTTCCTCTACGATCGTAAACAGTTCTTCCGATGTAATACCCTGACTGCCGGACGTTTTAAACAGACAGGACAACAGCTTCTTCCACTGCCCGAACATCCAGTTAATCGGCGTCAGGACAATCCGAAGCCCATTGATCATCGGTGCGGAAAACATAGCGAATTTTTCCGGGGATTCTTTTGCGATGCTCTTTGGCGAAATTTCACCGAAAATCAATACCACAACGGTGATCACCAGTGTGGAAATTCCCGCGCCCATCTCTTCTCCAAGAAGCTTTACAAATAAAATTGTCGCCAGAGAAGAACATCCGATATTGACAATATTGTTACCGATCAGAATCGTCGACAACAGGCTGTCGTAGTTGTCAGAGAGCTGCAGCACCAGTGCTGCCCTCTTGTTTCCCTTTTCTGCCTGATTGCGGATTCTGACTCTGTTGATTGCTGAAAAAGCCGTCTCTGTTGCTGAAAAATATCCGGACAGGATGACACAGATAATAATAATCAGCAGCATGACTCCATTACTTCCCATGATATTCTGATCTCCCTTTACTTTGGTTTGAACTTTACTTTGGTCTGAACTTTACTTTAGCAGAAAGAGAGTCATTATGCAATTCTTTTATCAATTTTCGGATGCCTCAGATATTTTCTGACTGTCTGTAGCGGACGTGGCGGTTGTATTCACATTTTCTGTGCTGCCGTCTGACTTCGGTGTGTCTGCACTCTCCTCCCGCCGGTCTACGTCTGCCCCTTTGGATGTGCCCACATTATCTGTGCTGCTGTCTGACTTCGATGCACCTCCGGCTTCCTGGCACCGGTCTGCTTCTGCCGCAGCTTCGCCCTCGCTTTCCTGGCGCCGGTCTGCTTCTGTCTTTACTTCGCCCTCGCTTTCCTGGCGCCGCTCTGCTTCTGCCGCAGCTTCCTCCTGACGTTTCCGCTCCGCCTCGGCTGCGATCTGCTCCGGTGCTGGCGGAATGTTGTCTGCGTCCGTTCCGATCTGTTCTGTTTCAGATGTATTGCTTCCAAGGGCAGGCTGCATCGAAAGCGCAAGTCTCACAAGCTCATCTCTGCACTGCTGTTCCTCCTGTGCTTTTACCTGCGCATGTGCCTGATCGTACACAATTTCTGCTCCGATGATCTGACCATCTGCCAAACCACAGGACGGTACATAGTAATCGATTGAACCCGCCTGCTTGCTGCAGATCAGCACCCTTCTGGTCGCATTTGCAGGCTCCCCGCAGGTATAAATAAACCCCCAGTAAGGTTCCACGCCAGGAGCCCAGTCCACCCAGACCGGATAGCCAGAGCAGTCATCCCGGTGAACATGGTAGGATTCTTCTTTGTAACAGCCATCCTCCACGCTATGCACATGGCCATGTGTCCCGGTATAGCAACCCCCTGCCGTATCGCTCTTTTCCGTGTGCGGCTGGTTGCCGGAAGCATCCACATGATAATGATACTGATAACGGATCGTACCCGGAATCTCTTCCACGCCAATGACGAGCTTCTGATCAATGTTTAAAATTGCTTCCGCCAGCTGGGCAAATGTTGCGTCCTCGTTTGTGGAAACTCCTTTTGTGAGCAATGCGGACGCCAGCTTTTTCTTACCATTACTCACAGATGTAAAAACCTGATTCATATCCTGTTTCAGGCCGTTGTTTAACTCCTCCAGATAGGATTTCAACTCTTCCGTATTCTGTCCGGCAGATACATTCAGATCTCCGAACTGCTTGGCAAATGTCTGCTGCAGCGTCGTCAGGTTCGTCTGCATCCCGTTGTCCAGCTCACCGATTCTCGTAAACAAGCTTTCCACATTTTTGCCAACGCCGTCAACGTTCTCATTCAGGCCGTTCACATTCTCGTTTAAACCGGAAATATTGTTGCCGAGCCCGGTCACGTTTTTGTCCAGTCCGCTTAAATTCTGGTCAACCCGGTTCATTCTGTTTTCCAGAAGGGCGGAAAGCTCCTGCACTCTCGTCTGCAGCTCTGCTGTCAGCGAACCAAAGGCGGCTGTAATCTGCACCATATCGGATTCCAGCATATTTTTTAAATTGCTCTCAACTAAAGCCAGACTTCTGATTGTTTCCTGTCTGCTTTCCTCAACCTCTTTTAACAGCTGCTTTTGCTGCTCGGTCAGCTGGGTCTGTTCCTGCGTCCAGAGTTCCCGGTTCTTCTCCTCTGTTGTGCGGACTTCCTGCACCAGATTTTTCAGGTTCTCATAAGAAGTGTTCAGGCGGTCCTCCAGCTTGGACACGGTCTGGTTGACAGACTGCACCGACTCGTTGATTCTGTTGATCTCCGTTATAGATTCTTTGTGATCGGTATTGTCCTGTTTTTTCTGGGCATCCATTTCCTGCATGATTCTGGAAATTTCTTCCAACGTCTTTGTGACATCTGTATGGATACTCTCCATATCCGTCCGGATTTCATTTACCTTCGTATGGGTCGTTTTTTCCAGATCGGTCACTTTTCCGGTCATCCCGGACGCATTTTCTTCCAGCCTGTGCTGAATCGTTTCCACCTGCAGCAGACTTTCCTCGCGCTGCGCAAGCTGTGCATTGACCTCGTCAAGCTTTTTCTGATTGTCGGCAATATTCTGGTTTAACTGTTCCAGACTCGTTGCCGCCGACTCCATCTCTCCTTTCAGTGCGCTGCTCACACTGTTCTGCATTTCCTCCAGGGAAATGCTCTCGGTCTTTCCCGCCCTCTGCACGGAATAGCCGATTCCTGCACCGAGTAAAATCACGGCAATCGCCGTCATCGCAACACCCGCTGCAGCTGCCTGTTTTTTCTGGGAATTTCTTTTTCTGCCTTTTTCCTCTGTTTCAGGGCGAAAGGTCTTTTTAGAATTGTTTGATTGCATGGGATTTTTCTCCTCCCACAAGACGACGTCCGACGGATGTATCGGAAGGATACGTCGAAAACAGCCGGACGAAATGACGTGAACCAACAGGGTAGAATTCAGGCTTGTCCCTCACCCGGTTTGCGCGTCCAAGGAGTGTCTGCTTTTGCATAAACCTCCTGTCTGACAGCAAAATCTGACTGTCTGTTTGATTTTTTAACTCTGGAAACTGTCGTTGAAAAACGAAAATCAATTTCTGAAAACAATAGCATCCCGTCCGGGGATCTTCTATTGTTTGAAAAAGACTGCAGACCCAATCGGCTATCTGCAAAAGAAATGGAACGTTTTCGTTCCGAAAGGATATTGCCTCCTGCTATTTCTGCATGGGGCGAACTTTCCGAGCTCCTGCTCTGTATGTGTCTGGATGATAGCACGAAAAAAGAGAACCCGTCAAGCGGATTCTCCAATTTTATAAATTGATTATAATTGGGATATAAAAATTTAATGAAAGCGAGTGACGTCCAGATTTAAAAAACGATATTTCCCATGCGCCGTCACATCTGGTGCCGCACAACGCTGTATTCATCCCCGGAACGGTAATAGGGACAGGCATCAAACGTGCTGCTCAAAAATTTCAGCATCTCGTCCTCGTCCAGATCCATTTCGCAGATATAACATTCATAATCCTCATCATAGCTGTAATAAGCGCACGCTTCACAGTTTGTCATTTTTTCTGACCGCCTTTCCCTTGAAGAAACGCTGCGGAATTTCAAATACGAACACAATTCCAAGCACAATCGCAACCGCCGCCTTGAGGGCAGAAAATCCGCGGGTAGAAGCTTCGCCCAGCTGTCCCGTCACCAGGTAATAGCACGTCCAGTATATTCCGGCTCCCGGCACGAGCGGTAAAATACCGCAGATTAAAAAAATCGTCACCGGGCAACGCTCCCGCACAGCAAAAAAACGGGACATCAGAATAACCAACACTGTCGCCAAAAAGACAACGACCGCTTCCGACCAAAAGCCCGTCCGCATCCACAAAAAAACATAGACCGCCCAGCCGGACGCTCCGATCAGACCGCAGTAGGGATAATATTTGGAAGGCACGCCAAATAACGCGCCGAACGCGACCGTGCCGATTCCAGCCGCAAGAATCTGAAGCAAATCCGTCATAGCATGACACCTCCCGTCAGATGATGATAAATGCTCAGCACACAGCCGACGCCTGCCGCCACAGACAAAAAAACAAGCACCGCGTCGATCATGCGGACGGTCCCGGAAATGTAATCGCCGTCCGCAATGTCCCGGATTCCGTTCGTAAATGCGAGTCCCGGCACGAGAGGCATGATGGAACCGCTGATCATATGGCTCATATCCATTCCAAACGGCATATGGATAAACAAAAGACTACACACCGTAATAATAATTCCGCCGCCGATATTTTCCACAATTTTAGAGCATCTGCCGTTTAACCAAAGCAAATACAGATACAGCAGACACCCGATCACAAAGGCTGCGACACAGTCCTGCCACATTCCGCCGAACATCAGACAAAAACAGCCGCTGCCAAGACCGGACATCAGCACCAGCGCCCTTTTGGAAGCGCCCGGCGCATTTCGGATCTGTTCCAGCTTTTCCCGGATTTCCGGCAGTGTGTATTTTCCCTCTTCTATTTCCCGTGAGAGCTGATTGACCGCCGCAACCCGATGAAGCTGTGCACCGCGAACTGGAATATGCTCCACCCGGGCAAAGCGTTTTTCATGCTCATCTCCGGACGTCAGAAAAATGCCGTTACTGAGTACAAAGGCGTTTTCTGACTGTACGCCGAAATGATGACAGATCCGGTCGATCGTCTCTTCCACACGAAATATTTCCGCGCCGTTTTCCAGCAAAATATGCCCTGCTGTCATCGCTGCGTCCAGCACATCCCGCTGATCCAGCTTTATTGTCTGTTCCTCCTGTGACATCCTGATCCCCCTACAAAAACTCTGGTTCATGACAATAGAATGCTCGCAGAGTGTGCATTCTATTGTTGCTTTTGCAGCCATCTACCCTTGCGCCGAGTGCACATCCTCGCGAAGCGTTTTAATCGTATAGAAACAAAGTTTCCTATATGATAAAAATGCGCGCCCAGCTGCTACAATCTCAGGCGCGCATCATTATTCATGGCAATAGAAGCCTCATGCACCGTGCATTCTATTGTGCTATTTTACATGTTTTCCAGAAGCTTGTCTACACTTACCAGCTTTACGCACAGAACAAACAGCTCCGTTGCCTGAACCAGCTCGTCGATCGGAGGGAAGGAAGGGGCGATACGGATGTTGGAGTCATGAGGATCCTTCTTATAAGGGTAGGTTGCCCCGGCACCGGTCATGACAACTCCGGCTTCCTTTGCTTTTGCAACGATCGCCTTTGCACAGCCGTCCAGAGATTCAAAGGAAATAAAGTAGCCGCCGTGAGGCTTTGTCCAGGTACCGATCTCCAGATCCCCCAGCTCTCTGTCGAGGATTTCCAGTACTGCTTCAAATTTGGGACGCAGAATCTCTGCATGCTTTTTCATCTGCGTCTCGATGCCGTGGATATCTTTAAAGTAACGCACATGACGCAGCTGATTTAACTTATCGTGACCGATCGTCTGAATCGTCAGATGTGTTCTTAAATCATCCAGGTTTGCCTTGGAAGCAGAAATTGCAGCGACGCCGGAACCGGGGAAGCTGATTTTACTGGTGGAGCTGAATTTATAAACCATATCCGGGTTGCCAGCCTTTTCACACTCGGAAAGCAGCTCCAGGATAACATCCTGAGGCTCGTCATACAGATGATGTACGTTGTAAGCATTGTCCCAGAAAATACGGAAATCCTTTGCCGCAGGCTTTAAGGCAGCGAATCTGCGGACAGTTTCGTCAGAGTAGGTGTAGCCCTGCGGGTTGGAATACTTCGGTACGCACCAGATACCCTTAATGGCTTCATCCTCGCTGACCAGCTTTTCCACCAGATCCATATCCGGGCCCTGGGGAGTCATCGGAATATTGATCATCTCTACGCCAAAATATTCTGTAATCGAAAAATGACGGTCATAGCCTGGAACCGGGCAGAGGAATTTTACCTTGTCTAACTTATGCCAGGGAGTCATCCCCATAATACCGTGGGTGAATGCATGGCTCACTACATCGAACATTACATTCAGACTGGAGTTGCCGTAGATAATGATATTATCTGCAGGCACTTCGATCAGTTCTCCCAACAGACGCTTTGCTTCCGGGATGCCATCCATAACACCATAGTTACGGCAATCAATTCCTGCCTCACACTTCAGATCTGTAAAGCTGTCCAGTACATCCATCATACCCATGGAAAGATCCAGCTGCGCTGCGCTCGGTTTACCGCGGGACATATCCAGTTTCAGTCCTTTACCCTGGAACTCCTTATACTGAGCCTCCAGCTGACTCTTTTCCTGCAGTAACTCTTCTTTGCTTCTGTCTTTATAAGCTGTCATGCTTCCTCCCATTCTGCCGCGTAACCGGCCTTTCATTTGTGAGTTTATTTACTTTTTTACTCTTCCTTACATTATCCACAATTCAGAAATGCTGTCAAGACGAAACTTTTTTCAAAAAAGACTTGCCAAACCGATGAAATATCAGTATAATATCTATTGTTGGAGTTCTGCCGGAATAGCGCAGTTGGTAGCGCAACTGATTCGTAATCAGTAGGTCGAGGGTTCGAGTCCCTTTTCCGGCTTTTCTTTATAGGAATTTTAATTCATGACAATAGAATGCACGCTCTGCGAGCATTCTATTGTTTAAGGCACTGGTATTCCAGTGCCTTTTTGTTTTCCCAATTCACTCGTAGCTGTCTGTAAACAGATTTTATGCTCGCATAAAAATCTGTTTACAGACAGCTACAAAGGGAGCGCTATTTCATGCGCAAAAGAAGCTGCGCAGTCTCATACTACACTTTATTCCAGCTCGAATGCGCCGGTATAAAGCTGATAATACTTTCCTTTCTGCGCGATCAGCTCATCATGGCTGCCGCGCTCGATAATCCGTCCATGCTCGAGAACCATGATCACATCGGAATTCCGAACTGTGGACAGTCTGTGTGCGATAACGAATACGGTTCGTCCGTGCATCAGCGCATCCATACCTTTCTGCACAATCGCCTCTGTTCTGGTATCGATCGAAGATGTCGCCTCGTCCATAATCATAACCGGCGGATCTGCAACTGCAGCACGTGCAATCGAAATCAGCTGTCTCTGTCCCTGGGACAGATTCGATCCGTTACCGTCGATTACCGTCTGGTAGCCTTCGGGCAGACGTGTGATGAAATCATGCGCACCCGCAAGCCTTGCAGCCCCGATACACTCTTCATCTGTCGCATCCAGCTTGCCATAGCGGATATTTTCCATGACAGTGCCGGTAAAGAGCACCGTATCCTGCAGAATAATGCCAAGAGAACGGCGCAGATCCGCTTTTTTTATCTTGTTGATATTAATTCCGTCATAACGGATTTTGCCGTCCGCGATATCATAAAACCGGTTGATCAGGTTTGTGATCGTCGTCTTTCCGGCGCCGGTCGCGCCTACAAACGCCACCTTCTGTCCGGGCTCTGCGTACAGACTGACATCATGCAGGACGATTTTATCCGGATTGTAACCAAAATCCACATCCTTCAGGCGCACGTCGCCCGTCAGACGCGTATAGGTCACGCTGCCGTCCGCGCTGTGCGGATGCTTCCATGCCCAGATATCTGTACGCTCGCTGCATTCGACCAGTTCACCATTTTCTTCTTTTGCATTGACCAGGGTTACATAGCCATCGTCTGTCTCCGGCTCTTCATCCAGCAGGCTGAAAATACGATCTGCCCCCGCAAGACCCATGACAACTGAGTTGACCTGATTGGACACCTGTCCGATATTGCCGCAGAACTGTCTTGTCATATTCAAAAAAGGTACGGTAATACTGATGGAAAGTGCCATGCCTGACAAACTCAAGTTCGGCGCGCCGGACAATAACAGCATGCCTCCGACAAGCGCTACGACAACATAAAGGATATTGCCCATATTCATCAGAATCGGCATCAACATATTCGCATAACGGTTTGCCTGACAGGACATTTCAAACAGCTCGTCGTTGACCCGGTCAAAATCCTTTTTTGTCTCGGTCTCATGACTGAACACCTTGACAACCTTCTGTCCGTTCATGATCTCTTCCACAAAGCCCTCTGTCTTGCCGACTGCGATCTGCTGCTTTAAGAAAAAATGTGCCGAGCTGCTGCCGACCTTTTTGGTAACGACAAACATCAATGCAACGCCACAGAGCACGACCAAAAGCAGCCACATGCTGTAATACAGCATGATGGAAAAAATCGTAACCACGGTGATACAGGAAATCATCAGCTGCGGAATACTCTGAGAAATCAGCTGGCGCAGCGTGTCGATATCGTTAGTATAATAGCTCATGATATCGCCGTGGTTATGTGTATCAAAATACTTGATCGGCAAATCCTGCATGCGGTTGAACATCTTTTCCCGCATCTTCTTCAGAGAGCCCTGTGTGATAATCGCCATTCCATAGGAATACGCATAGCCTGCTGCCAGAGACAGCGCATACAGTACAACCAGGATGAGGACCAGTCTGGTCACCGTCGGCGCTGCCGCCGCCCAGTCCTTCGTCTGCCAGTACTGCTCGACCACTGCGATGATATTCTGCTGAAAAACAGCGGGAATCGAGCTGATCAGCGCATTCAGTATGATGCAGACCAAAACTAACGGCAGAAGTACCGGATAAAACTCGAACAGCATCCTGATCAGACGCTTCATCGTTCCTTTTTTCGCCTGTCCCTTATTTTTCATCAGAATCACCTCCCTTGTTCTGGGAAGTATATACTTCCCGGTAAATCTCGCTCGTCTTGAGAAGCTCTTCATGGGTGCCGATATTGCAGATCGTACCGCCGTCCATGACCAGAATCCGATCCGCATCCTGCACGGAGGAAATTCTCTGTGCGATGATGATCTTGGTCGTTTCCGGAATGTACTCACGCAACGCCTTGCGGATCTGTGCGTCCGTCTTGGTATCCACCGCACTGGTCGAATCGTCGAGAATCAGGATCTTCGGCTTCTTTAACAGCGCTCTTGCGATACAAAGTCTCTGCTTCTGACCGCCGGACACATTGCTGCCTCCCTGTTCGATATGCGTATCGTATTGATCCGGGAACTGCATGATAAATTCATCCGCCTGCGCCAGACGGCATGCTTCCTTTAATTCCTCATCCGTCGCGTTCTGGTTGCCCCAGCGCAGGTTTTCCTTGATCGTTCCGGAAAACAGAATATTTTTCTGCAATACAACTGCTACCTGGTTGCGCAGCGCTTCCAGATCATATTCTCTGACGTCTTTTCCGCCAACCTTTACAACGCCCTCTGTCGCGTCATAAAGTCTGGAAATCAGTTGGATCAGGGAAGACTTCGAAGAACCGGTGCCACCGATAATTCCAATCGTCTCCCCGGAACGGATATGCAGATCGATATCGGCAAGCGCCATCTTCTCCGCCTGCAGAGAATATTTGAAGCTGACATGGTCGAAATCGATCGAACCATCTGCCACTTCCTCCACCGGGTCTGCAGGACTTGTCAGCGTACTGTCCTCTTTTAACACTTCCACGATTCGCTGTGCGGATTCCGCAGCCATCGTCACCATGACAAATACCATTGAGAACATCATCAGGCTATTTAATATCTGGAAGCTGTATACTAAAAGGGCAGAAAACTGTCCGACGTCCAGATCCAGGCCGCCGCTCGTGATGATCGTATAAGAACCAAAGGACAGGACAAAAATCATAACCACATACAGGCAGAACTGCATCAGAGGGCTGTTGATCGCCAGAATCTTCTCCGCGCGGGTGAAATCCTGACAAACCTCTTCTGCCGCATGATGGAATTTTTCTTTTTCGTACGCCTCGCGCACAAAGGATTTTACCACGCGCATGCCCTTGACATTTTCCTGAATCGAATTGTTCAGAGCGTCGTACTTACGGAATACCCGTTTAAACAGCGGGCCTACCTTATGGATCACGGCAAACAGTCCGATCCCCAGAATCGGGATGACCACCAGGAAGATCAGCGCCATCTTTCCGCCCATAATAAACGCCATCGTAAAGGAAAAGATCAACATCAGCGGGCTGCGGATCGCAAGTCGGATCAGCATCATAAATGCCAGCTGGACGTTCATAACGTCCGTCGTCATTCTCGTCACTAAAGACGAGGTAGAAAATTTGTCGATATTTTCAAAGGAAAAATCCTGAATCCGGTAAAACATATCCTTGCGCAGGTTTTTGGCGAATCCGCAGGACGCGGACGCGCAGACCGAACCGGCTCCGGCTCCGAATGCGAGGGACATAAGCGCCATCACCACCAGAATCAGACCATACCGTGAAATGACGCCCATACCGCTTCCGGCTTTGATTTCATTGACCAGCTGAGCGACTACAAACGGGATGATACATTCCATGACCACTTCCAGAGATACCAGAATCGGTGTCAGGATCGAATCGCGCTTGTATTCCCTGATCGACTTCATCAGTTCTTTTATCATACTTTTTACATTTGTCTCCTTTCATCTGTGAAATTGCCCGTTCAAACGAGCTTTGTGTCCACCTTTTGCCCCGGCAGGCTATGTATACGCTCAAACCAGTGCGTAAAGAGGAAAAAAAGCGGCGAGCGATAAAGCTCGCACGCCGACTTTTTCTGCTCTATGCAGATATGAAATAATTATACATGGATTTTCTTGTAAGTCAAGTCCTGGACTCCAGATGTACATCCATCTGCGGATACGGAATGCGGATGCCCGCTTCATCGAAGCCGTATTTGATATCCTCCAGCATCGTATAGCGCGCCTGCCAGTAGTTTTCCTTCTTCGCCCAGAATTTCACAACAAGGACAACACTGCTGTCTGCCAGTTCGTCTACGTTGACTGTGATCTCCCGCTCCGGAAGCACATACGGGTTTTTCTTCGCAATTTCCTGCACTACTTTCCGTGCGCTGCGGATATCAGAATCATACGAAATTCCGACTTTCAAATCCACACGCCGTTCCGCCTCATCCGTCACGTTCGTCAGGCTGCTGTTTGCGAGGTTTCCGTTCGGGATCAGAATAATCTGATTGTCATAGGTTGCAAGCTTCGTATAAAAGACAGATATCTGCTGAACAATTCCTTCGTTACCGCCCCCTTCGATGATATAATCTCCGACATGAAACGGCTTCAGCATCATAATCAGGATTCCGCCAATACAGTTACTTAAGCTTCCCTGGATCGCCAGACCGATCGTTACGCCGACCGAACCGATCACCGTCGCAATGCTTGCTGCCTCCACACCAAACAGCTGCAGAATCATGAACACCAGAATCGTATACGAAACAAACTTAATCGAGGAGTCCAGAAACTGCGCCGCTTCCTCCGACGCGCTGGAACGCTCCATCGCCCGTCTGAAAAAATGCCGGATCATCGCAATCAGTCTGCTGCCGATCACAAACAGGATGAGCGCCAGCACCGTGCGGACGCCAAGCCCCAGAAGCTTGTCCGGCAGCTCGTTTAAGTAGCGTTCCAGCAGGCTCAGCTGTTTTTCCATATCCTTTAAGGATTCGTCCGGTGCAAGGCTTTCTATCTCCTCGCCTGTCTGTGTCACGGAGGATGTCAAAAATGCTGCGCCGGACATCAGCATCTTCCTCATGCTTTGGTTCCTTTCGTCACTTTCGCGGAAGAGGTAGACTTCTTAGCTACAGACGCAGGCTTCTTAGCCGCCGTCTCTTTCGCTGCGACAGACTTCGCGGTCGCTGTCTTTTTGCGGGTCGTGCGGCGTGCAGGCTTTTCTTTTTCTTTTCCCTCAAGAATCGCGCTGTCCGCCTGCTCTGCCTTTTCGGTCAGCTCTTCCTTCAGGGTTTTCTTTTTCATAGCAGCTGCTTTCTTCGCAGCCTCTTCCACCGCTTTTTTGGCAGCAGCCGTTTTTCTTACGACCTCTTCTGCTGCCTGCCTTGCCACCGCTTCCTTTTCAGCTGCCTCTTCGGCAGCTTTTCTCGCAGCTTCTTCCTTCTTTGCAGCCTCCTCCGCTGCTTTTTTAGCGATTGCTTCTTTTTTCGCAGCTTCCTCTGCGGCTTTTCTCACAGCCTCTTCCGCCGCTTTTTGGGCAGCCTCGGCGATCTTTCTGCGCTCTTCTTTTTCTTCGTCCGTGTAAGGCGTATAGGCAAAAATGCTCACAGACAGCGGCGCCTGATGCATCAGGATCGAATTTTCCCTGCCGTCGGATGCGATTTCTTCCGCTTCCAGTACATAGGAGTTAATTCTTCCTTTTCCGCCAAAGGCGATATCGTCAGAGTTTAAAACTTCCGCATATTTTCCTTCAAAAGGTACACCCACCCGATACTCCGGTCTGTCCACGTTTGCAAAGTTCAGGCACACCAAAAGCGTCTCTTCCTCTTTGTCGCTCTTTCTCAGATAGGAAAGCGTGCATTCGTTTGCATCAATGCAGTCAATCCATTCGAAGCCGTCCCAGCTGTCGTCTTCCGCATACAGCGCAGGGTTTTTACGATACAGCTCGTTTAACCGCTTCACAAACCGGCGCATCTGCTCATGATGATCATATTTTAGCAGTTCCCATTCCACGCCCCGCTCTTCGTTCCACTCGTCGTACTCTGCGATATCCTGTCCCATAAACAAAAGCTTCTTGCCCGGATGTGTCATCATATAACCGTAACCTGCGCGCAGGTTCGCGAATTTGTCCGCTTCCTCTCCCGGCATCTTGCTAAGCATCGACGATTTGCCGTGAACGACCTCGTCATGGGATAACACGAGCATGAACTTTTCGGAATACGCATAAACCATCGAAAACGTCAGATCGTTGTGATGATACGCACGGAAATATGGGTCATACTGCATGTAGTCGAGGAAATCGTTCATCCAGCCCATATTCCATTTCATCGTAAAGCCAAGACCACCATCGTTTAAATCGCCCGTCACCTTCGGCCATGCTGTGGATTCCTCCGCGATCGTAACCGCACCCCTGCCGCGTTTTTGAATCATGCTGTTTGTATGCTTTAAAAATTCGACCGCTTCCAGATTTTCATTGCCGCCGTACATGTTGGCAATCCATTCGCCATCCTGCTTTCCGTAATCGAGATACAGCATTGAAGCGACCGCGTCCATCCGGATTCCGTCTGCATGGAACTGCTCCACCCAGTAAAGCGCATTGGCAATCAGGTAGTTGCTTACCTGCGGTCTGCCGTAATTATAGATCAGCGTTCCCCAATGCGGATGCGCCCCCTGTCTCGGGTCTTTGTGCTCATACAGGCATGTCCCGTCGAACCCGGACAGTCCGTAAGCATCTCTCGGAAAATGGGCCGGAACCCAGTCCAGAATCACGCCGATTCCTGCTTTGTGCAGCTCGTTGACAAAATACATAAAATCCTGCGGTGTGCCATAACGTGCAGTCGGCGCATAATAGCCGATGACCTGATAGCCCCAGGATCCATCCAGCGGGTGCTCCATAACCGGCATCAGCTCCACATGGGTATAGCCCATTTCCTTCACATAGGAAATAACCTTCGGTGCAAACTCCCGGTAGTTATAATATCTGCGGCCATCCTCGGGCTTTGCAAAGGAGCCCAGATACATTTCGTAAACGCTCATCGGCTCTTTTTCAGGACAGCTTTTTTCTCGTGCCAAGATCCATGCTTCATCTTCCCAGGCAAAGCCATCGATGCTGCGAACAACAGATGCCGTGTCCGGGCGGAGCTGTTGTCCAAACGCATAGGGATCTGCCTTCAGGTAAGTCAGACCGCCCTTTAATTTCAGCTCAAACTTATAATTCTCGCCCTCTCTAACTCCGGGGATAAAAATTTCAAAAATACCGGAATCCCACAGGCGGCGCATCTGATGTCTGCGTCCATCCCAATGGTTAAAATCTCCCACAACACTGACCCGCAGCGCATTCGGTGCCCAGACTGCAAAATGCACGCCCTGGGTTTTGTCGATGGTCATCATATGCGCACCAAGGATACGGTAAGCTTCATAATGGATTCCTGCCGCAAACCGCGCCGTATCCTCTTTGGTAATGACCGGAGCAAACCGATAGGGATCTTCAAATTCTTCTGTTGTGCCATCTTCCAAAGAAGCCTTTAATGTATAGCTTCCGATTTCCTTACCGCCAACCAGTGCGGCATAATAGCCAGCCTCGTCCGCCTGCTCCATTTCCACGGTCTTTTGACCGGGCAGCTTCAGTTCCATCGAAACAGCGCCCGGATAAAATGCCTGCACCACCGTCGCATTGCCTTCCCGGTGCGGTCCCAAAAGCCGGTGCGGATCGTCCTCCTCAGAATAAATAATTGCCTCTATTTCAGGCCAGTTCATCAGCCTATACAGTTTTTCGTTCATTCGATACCCTCCTGCCGGACGCTTTTGCCGCGCTCCTCTTACTTTTATTTTACCCTTCCCGGGCACAATAGGCAAGGGAAAATATCTAAGCGGTGTACTGCACGGCAGTCCCCCGCGATTTCCCTGATGATCATCTGCATCATGTGTCCGATCATGAGTCTCGTCGCTACCCTGCTGTTCAAGGAGCCCAGCTTCGGCACATGGGCGCACACCTTTGGCTGCAACCTGCCGATGGCATTTTTCTGGCAGATGTTCTACTGCGGACCGCTCTCCCGCCTGATTTTCCGCACCCTGTTTAAAAAACAGCTGGCAGCGCAGAACACACCGGCACAGGGACAGAAATAAATATCTTGTGCAAACGCAGCACGGATCGCACGCTCAAACACAGAATATACCCACAGTACCATACAGAAAAGACCCCGAAGACTGGCACCATACTGCCTTTCTCCGGGGTCTGTGACTCTCCGTTACAGAACGCCTGCGTTTTACTTCACCACCCGCACGCGGAACACGCCGTCGATCGTCTTTAACTGATTGACAATACTACCGCTTACGGGGGACTCCAGGTCGATCATCGTATATGCAACATCGCCTTTGGATTTGTTCATCATATTGGCGATGTTTAAGTTGTTCCAGCCGAGGACGGAGGAGAACTTCGCGATCATGTTTGCGATATTCTTATGGAAAATCACAACTCTACTTTCTGCCGTGCACACACCCATATCGCAGTCCGGGAAGTTGACGCTGTGGAGAATATTTCCGTTTTCGAGATATTCCTGCAGCTGTCTGACTGCCATAACCGCACAGTTTTCTTCCGACTCCTCGGTCGAAGCGCCCAGATGCGGGATGACGATGCAGCCCGGCTTTCCTGCCGTGACCGGATTCGGGAAATCCGAAACGTAGCGGCGGATTTTGCCGGCGGTAATTCCGTCTAACACAGCTTCTTCATCCACCAGCAGATCTCTTGCAAAGTTTAACAAAATCACGCCGTCCTTCATCCGGGAGATAGCTTCTGCGCTGATCATATTTTTTGTGCTGTCCATCAGCGGCACATGGATTGTGATATAATCGCACTGCTCATAGATTTCATTGACATCCAGCACATGTCTGACGTCGCGGCTTAACTTCCACGCCGCATCGACCGATACATACGGATCATAGCCGAGCACTTCCATTCCAAGATGACGCGCCACATTAGCAACCTTGACGCCGATCGCGCCCAGTCCGATGATACCAAGGCGCTTGCCCATCACCTCTGTACCGGCAAACTTCTTCTTCGCTTTCTCCGCATCCTTCGCAATATTTTCATCTTCCTGATTTTCTTTCACCCAGTTGATGCCCGATACGACGTCACGGCTTGCTAAAAGCATTCCGGCAATGACCAGCTCTTTTACGCCGTTTGCGTTTGCACCCGGTGTATTGAACACGACGATACCTTTTTCCGCGCATTTCTCCAGCGGGATATTGTTGACGCCGGCTCCTGCTCTTGCAACCGCTAAAAGTCCATCCGGCAGCTCCATATCATGCATCGATGCGCTTCGAACCAGGATGCCTTCTGCTTCTGTAATTTCGTCTGTTTTGATATAATTTTTCGAAAAATTATCGAGTCCGACCTGTGCGATCGGATTCATGCAATAATAATTTCTCATTGAAACCTCCCACTCTGCTTACTGATTCTGCGCTTCAAACTCTTTCATAAAGGCAACCAGCTTTTCCACGCCCTCCATCGGCATTGCATTGTAAATGCTTGCGCGCATGCCGCCGACGCTTCTGTGTCCCTTTAAGTTCTCCAGACCGTTTTTCTTTGCCTCTGCAACAAATTTTGCATCCAGATCGGTATTGCCTGTGATAAACGGAACGTTCATCAACGAACGGTCTTCCTTGCGGACGGTGCCTTTGAACAGCTTGCTTTCATCCAGGAAATCATACAGAATTTTCGCTTTTTTCTCGTTGTATTCTTTCATTGCTTCCAGGCCGCCACGCTTTTGCAGCCACTTAAATACTTTGCCGCAGATGTAAATTCCGTATGCCGGAGGCGTGTTGTAAAGGGATTTCGCATCCGCATGAATTTTATATTTTAACATGGTGGGCGTGCCGGGCAGCACATCTTCTGTAATCAGGTCTTCCCGGATAATTGCGATAACTACGCCGGCAGGTCCAATATTCTTCTGAACGCCACCGTAAATCATGCCATATTTGGTCACATCAACCGGCTCGGATAAGAAGCAGGAGGAAACATCCGCAACAAGGGGTTTTCCCTTTGTATTCGGAAGCGTTTTGAATTTGGTTCCGTAAATGGTGTTATTTTCACAAATATATACATAATCCGCATCCGGGTCGATCGGCAGATCAGAGCAGTCCGGAATATAGGAAAAGGTCTGATCCTCGGAGGATGCAACCGCATTTGCCTTTCCGTAAATGGAAGCCTCTTTCCATGCCTTTTTCGCCCACTGTCCGGTTATGATGTAATCCGCTACGCGGTTTTTCATCAGGTTCATCGGAATCATCGCAAACTGCTGGCTTGCGCCACCCTGTAAAAACAGCACTTTATAGTTATCGGGGATTCCCATCAGCTGACGTAAATCAGCCTCCGCCTCATCGATGATTTTTTGATAGGTACCGGAACGATGGCTCATCTCCATAACTGACATTCCACAGCCTCTGTAATCAAGCATTTCGTCTGCTGCTTCCTGCAGCACTTCTTCCGGCAGGACAGCCGGGCCTGCACTGAAATTGTACACTCTGGACATTTTTACCTCTCATTCCGCCGCCTGTGCGGCACTTGAATTTTCTAAAAAGCCGATCTGCCCGTTCTTACCAAACATGTGTTTTCGTGATACGGACATTTGGATTAAAAAAAATGATATCGAATACCGCTCATGCCTGAATAAAAATACGGATACCGACCTTTCGGTCTATTGTACCCGTATTTTTCGCTTTAGTCAACTACTACGTTAATTTATTTGCTTGCAAGGTCATCCCCATCGAAAACCTCGCTGATCGCTGCACCCGCCGGAACCATCGGAAATACCTTATCGTCTTCAGGAATTCTGCAGTCGATGACAACCGGCTTCTGAAGTGCGATTGCCTTTTCAATTGCCGGAGCAACCTCCTCCTTCGCGGTGACGCGGATTGCCGCGCATCCCAATCCTTCTGCTACCTTGCAGTAATCCACTGCATCCTCCAGAACCGTCTGGGAATAGCGTTTTCCATAAAAGAGCGTCTGCCACTGGCGCACCATGCCCAGAACATGATTGTTGATGATGATCTGGATGATCGGAATCTGATATCTGCTGGCTGTTGCAAGCTCGATCAGGTTCATACGGAAGCATCCGTCTCCGCCGATATTAACGCAGATTTTATCCGGGCAGCCTGTTTTCGCGCCGATGCATGCCCCGATACCGTAGCCCATCGTGCCAAGACCGCCGGAGGACAAAAACGTGCGGGGCTTCGTATAATGATAATACTGCGCCGCCCACATCTGATGCTGTCCGACGTCGGTTGTGATAATCGCATTGCCTTTCGTAATGCGGTCTAATTCTTCTATAATATAAGGGCAGCTCAACTGGCTGTCGTCATATTTGAGCGGATACTTTTCTTTTAATTCCAAAATATGTGCTGTCCACTCCGGATGATGCATCTGTTCCATCCGTGCGATCAGCTTTGTCAAAACATCCTTCAGATCTCCGACAATGGACACGTCCGCATGGATATTTTTATTGATCTCAGCAGCATCAATATCGATATGCAGGATCTTTGCATTCTTTGCAAATAAGGATGCGTTGCCGATGACACGGTCAGAAAATCTCGCGCCCAGTGCAACCAAAAGGTCACACTCGCTCACTCCGAGGTTGGAGGTCTTTGTGCCGTGCATACCGATCATACCGGTATAGAGCGGATCGTAACCGTCATATGCCCCCTTTCCCATCAGGGTATCACAGACCGGAGAATCCAGTTTTTTGGCAAAGGCACGCACCTCTTCTGAAGCGCCAGAAAGAATTGCTCCGCCGCCCAGATAAATATAGGGTTTTTTCGCCTTGGAAATCACTTCCAGCGCGGCATCTAAATCTTCCTGTGTGTAATGTCCGGCACGTTCAACCGATTCCGGCTCTTTGGGTGTATATTCGCAGCTCGCTGCCGTTACATCTTTGGTAATATCTACCAGCACCGGTCCGGGTCTGCCGGATTTTGCAATGTGAAATGCCTTGCGCAGCGTGTCTGCCAGAATATTGACATCTTTTACAATGTAACCGTGTTTGGTGATCGGCATCGTCACGCCTGCGATATCGACCTCCTGGAAGGAATCTTTTCCCAGAAGCGGCAGCGTTACATTACAGGTAATCGCTACCATCGGGACGGAATCCATGTACGCGGTCGCAATGCCGGTAACCAGATTCGTCGCGCCGGGACCACTGGTCGCCATACACACACCGACTTTTCCGGTTGCACGCGCATAGCCATCTGCTGCATGTGCAGCACCCTGTTCATGAGATGTCAGCACATGGAAAATCTCATCGCTATGCTTGTATAACGCATCATATACATTCAAAATGGAGCCGCCCGGATATCCGAATACAACATCCACGCCCTGTTCTTTTAAACACTCTATGACGATTTCAGCACCTGTACGAACCATATCGTCCTCCCCTTTTTATCCTTATTTCTTAATTTCGAGTACAGCGCCTCTGTTTCCGCTGGTTACCATTTCCCGGTAACGTGCCAGATATCCGGTGGTTACCTTCGGCTCTCTGGGCTGCCATTTTGCCCTTCTCTCTGCCAGCACTTCATCAGAGACCTTCATATCCAGACGATTTTCCGGAATATTGATGTTGATAATATCGCCCTCTTCTACCAGCGCGATGGGACCGCCGACAGCAGCCTCCGGGGAAACATGACCAATCGACGCACCTCTGGATGCGCCGGAGAAACGACCATCCGTAATCAGCGCAACACTGGAACCAAGACCCATACCTGCGATTGCAGAAGTCGGATTCAGCATTTCTCTCATGCCGGGGCCGCCTTTGGGTCCCTCGTAACGGATCACAACGACATCGCCGGGAACAATCTTGCCGCCCTTGATCGCAGCAATCGCGTCCTCTTCGCAGTCAAATACCCTTGCAGGGCCTTCATGAACCATCATTTCCGGTACAACAGCGCTTCTCTTTACAACACCGGTATCCGGAGCCAGGTTGCCTTTGAGTACAGCGATACCGCCTGTCTCAGAATAGGGGTTTTCAATCGGACGAATCACTTCGGGATTGCGGTTTACACAGGCTTCGATATTTTCGCCGACGGTCTTTCCGGTTACCGTCATCAGGTCTGTCTTTAACAGTCCCTTCTTATTTAATTCATTCATAACTGCGTATACGCCGCCAGCCTCATTTAAGTCTTCAATGTAGGTCGGACCTGCAGGTGCCAGATGACACAGGTTCGGTGTATGGGAAGAAATTTCATTTGCGATTTCCATGTTCAGCTCTACGCCTGCCTCATGTGCGATTGCAGGAAGATGCAGCATGGAGTTTGTAGAACAGCCGAGCGCCATATCGACGGTCAGGGCGTTTAAGAACGCATCCTTTGTCATGATGTCGCGGGGCTTGATATCCTTGCGAACCAGCTCCATAATCTGCATACCGGCATGCTTTGCCAGCTGGATACGTGCAGAATATACTGCCGGAATTGTGCCGTTGCCCTTTAAGCCCATGCCCAGCGCCTCTGTCAGACAGTTCATGGAGTTTGCGGTGTACATACCGGAACAGGAACCGCAAGTCGGACATACTTTTTCTTCGTATTCCTGCAGCTCTTCCAGCGACATGGTGCCTGCTGCCACGGAGCCTACTGCTTCAAACATAGAAGATAAGCTTCTCTTTCTGCCGTGCAGATGTCCTGCCAGCATTGGACCGCCGGAAACAAAAATCGTCGGGATATTCAGTCTTGCCGCTGCCATCAAAAGACCGGGCACATTTTTATCACAGTTAGGGATACATACCAGACCATCGAACTGATGTGCCATCGCCATACACTCGGTGCTGTCGCAGATCAGGTCTCTGGTTACGAGGGAATATTTCATGCCGACATGTCCCATCGCGATACCATCGCAGACTGCGATTGCCGGGAATACAACCGGGGTGCCTCCAGCCATCGCGACGCCGAGCTTGACCGCTTCTGTAATTTTATCCAGGTTCATATGTCCGGGCACGATTTCGTTATAGGAGTTTACGATACCGATCAGCGGTCTGTTCTTTTCCTCCTCTGTCATTCCCAGTGCATTCATCAGGCTTCTGTGCGGTGCCTGCTGGACGCCTTTTGTTACATTATCACTTCTCATTTGTTCGTTCCTCACATTCTATTGTCATGAATTAAATTCTCTCTGCAAGCAGATCGCCCATCTTGCTGCATCCAACCAGTGTACAGCCCTCGGACATGATATCTCCGGTGCGGTAGCCCTCTGCCAGAACCTTGCGAACCGCTTCTTCCACTGCGTCTGCCTCTTTATCCAGATCAAAGGTGTAACGCAGCATCATGGCAGCGCTCAGCACAGTTGCAATGGGATTTGCGAGATCTTTGCCCGCGATATCCGGCGCGCTGCCGTGACTGGGCTCATATAAGCCGAACTTTGTATCGTTTAAGCTTGCGGAAGACAGCATACCGATCGAGCCGGTCACCATGCTCGCTTCATCCGAAAGAATATCGCCAAACATATTTTCGGTCAGGATCACATCGAACTGCGCCGGATCTTTGACCAGCTGCATCGCACAGTTGTCCACAAGCATATGAGACAGCTCCACGTCAGGATAATCCTTTGCCACCTCTTCCACCACGCTTCTCCACAGTCTCGAGGAATCCAGTACGTTTGCCTTGTCCACGCTCGTCACTTTGCCTTTTCTCTTGCGCGCTACATCAAACGCCTTGATTGCGATTCGGCGGATTTCCTCTTCGGTGTAGGTCAGGGTATCGACTGCCTTGCGCACGCCGTTTTCTGTCGTCGTATGGCGCTCGCCAAAATACAGACCGCCGGTCAGCTCTCTCATAATCAGCATATCAAAGCCTGCCTTGCTGATTTCTTCTTTTAACGGGCACGCGCCTGCAAGCTGCGGATACAAATAAGCCGGTCTTAAATTTGCAAATAAGTTGAGCGCTTTGCGGATCTTCAACAGACCTGCTTCCGGACGCTTTTCCGGAGGGAGCTTGTACCAGGGGGAGGTGTTGGTATCTCCGCCGATCGAACCCATCAGAACCGCATCTGCCGCCTTCGCTGTCGCAATCGCCTCATCTGTCAGCGGTACGCCGTGCACATCAATCGATGCACCGCCCATCAAAATCTCCTTGCGTTCTATTTCATGGCCGAATTTCTTCGCCACCTGATCCAGTACTTTATTCGCCTGTGCTACAATTTCCGGTCCGATTCCATCGCCCGGAATGCATGCAATCTGTAATCTCATCGAGCTGTTCCTCCAATACTGCGCCCAATTGTAATTGAGCTGTTCTTTCTAAGTTTAACGTAACACTGTATATTTTTCAATACAAACAGGAAAAAAGCCATATCGGTTTGATATGGCTTTTATAACTTGAAGGAATGAATTTCGTGTTTTCCATTCTTTTCTGATATAGGCTTACTGCTTTCGTGCGGCAGTTTTCTCGCCAGGCGTTTTCTCATCATGATACAGCACCCATGAAATCACGAAGCTGACCACAAACGCCACCGCAATCACAAGGGTATATTGCAGCGTATCATCCGTCGTAATCAGATATCCGAACAGTCCGGTTACGCCATAAGCTGTCGCTCCGATGCCTGTCCATCCGGCAATCAGTGCACCGCAGGCCCCTCCGATCATTCCTGCCACAAACGGTTTCATGTAACGGATATTGACACCAAAAATTGCAGGCTCGGTGATGCCTAAAAATGCGGACAGCGAAGACGGCAGCGCAAGGGCCTTTACCTTGCTGTTTTTGGTTTTTAATGCCAGAGCAAGCGCCGCTGCACCCTGACCGACATTGGCTGCCGTCGCAATTGGCATCCACGTATTTAATCCGCTTTTTGAAATCAGTCCCGCTTCCAGCGCGCTATACATATGATGTACACCCGCTACAACCGTCGGCGCATAGACCGCGCCGCACAGTGCCGCACCGATTCCGAAGGGAAGCGTAATCAGCCACTGAGCGCCTTCCAGTACGCCGTTTTCCACCCAGGAAAAAACAGGTCCAAAAATTGTCAGGGTCAAATACCCAGTTACAAGAACCGTCACAAGCGGTGTCACAAACAGGTCGATAATTTCCGGAACGATCTTGTGCAGTTTCTTTTCCAGCATGCTCATAAACCATACTGCGATCACAACCGGAATGACATGTCCCTGATAGCCGACAAGCTCGATCTGATATAACCCGAACCATGCATTCAATTTGGGAATACTTTCTGCACCTACAACACTCCATGCATTCATCAAATCCGGATGAATCATGATCATACCGATAACTGCACCAAGATACAGATTTCCGCCAAATACCTTTGCCGCGCTGATCGCGATCAGGATCGGCAGAAAAACAAATGCCGCATTCGAAAACAGGTGAAGGATCGTATATGTACCGGACTGCTCCATTGCAGGATAAACCTCACAAAGTCCTTCCAGAATCCCCACCAGCAGACCGCTCGCTACGATCGCCGGAATGATCGGAATAAATACATCTCCCAATGTCTTTACTGCACGCCTCCAAAGGCTCGTCTTTGTGCTTGCTGCCTGTCGGACTTCTTCCCTGGAAAATGCGCTGATGCCCGCGATCTGGATAAATTCGTCGTAAACCTTGTTGACCGTTCCTGTCCCGAAAATAATCTGCAGCTGTCCGGACGCGAAAAAGACTCCCTTCACACCGTCGATTGCTTCGATTGCTTCCTTGCTGCACTTGTCATTGTCTCCGATGACCAGACGCAGTCGCGTCGCACAGTGCTCAGCGCTGATGATATTTTTCCTGCCTCCTATGTTGTCACAGATCTGCTGTGCTGTTTTCCTGTAATCCATGGTAACCCCCGCCCTCTGTTTTCACGACATTTTGTAAATTCACGTTTTCGCCAAAAAGAGTATACATCTTTTCAGGCAACTTATACAAGCAGCTCCGACAATCCTTTTTTTAGATTGCCGGAGCTGTCTCTACGTCTTTATGAAATTGAAATCACTCCTCTTCGTCTACAGATTTTGTTTCTGCAACTGTTTCTTCCAAAGTGCTTTGCGCAACATTCTCCCGGATTTTGATATCGCCGTTTTCTGCGGATACCCGGATGACAGCACTGCCGGGTGCCTGTTTTCTGTACTCTGCTGCGTCTCCGTTCTCATTTTCCATCATCTCATATCCCGAAAAATGAATTTCACCATATTCTGTGCGAAGATCATATCCATATGCATCCGCCTTCTGCATTTCGTATATGTTCGTATCCCCGTAACTGTTTTTTACGTCCAGCGTGCCCTGCGTTCCTGCAAAAACAGTTACCGAACCATTCTCCGCTTCCAAAGACGCCTGTGTGCTTTCGATACAGCCAATGTTCAGATCTCCATACAGACCGGTGATCTCTACCTTATTACCGGTCAGATTTCCGGTCTTGATGTCACCGTCTTCGTCGTAAATACTCAGGTCAATTCCGTTCCAGTCCTCCATTTTAATCTCACCATAGCTCGTCTTTACAGAAAGCTTCTCTGCAGAAAGATTCGCTGCAAGATCGATATCCCACGGTGCATCGACCGAAACCTCTTTCAACCTGGCACCCTTCGGCACTGTGATTTTCACATAAGGATCATCCTGCCGCCGTTCTCCTTCTTCTCCCCAGAGCCGGAAATACCACCGATTTCCTTCCTGCGTTTCCCCGAAATCGCCTTCTTTCACTATGAGTGTTCCATTCTCCACCTGGCACACCGGTTCTTCCCGATCGCCTGCCAGAAGATATTCAACACTATAAGAATCGCCTTCCTCCAAAGAAAACTCTCCGTATTTCAGATCCACCTCAATTTTTTCAAACGCTGCCAGCTGCTTCTGTCCGGCATAATCCTGTACCGTCTCCGGGCAGGCTGTTGTCTCTTTCAAATGAATTCCTTCGTTATCCAGATAAAACACCGGGCTTCCTCCCATCGCAATCCCAATGCCAATACAGATGCCGCCTGCTGCCAACAGACCTGTCGAGATCAGAAGCGTCTTTTTCAATGTTTTATTTTTCATCGCTGTCCGTCTCCTTTCTCTCCAGCAGGTGAAATCCGTTGCTGTCCGTTTCAGCAGCAGATGTGCCCGTCATCTGTTCGCCGGGCGCTGCCTCAGGTTCCGGCTCTGCGCTGCCGGCTTTTTTCTTTCCGCCAACCTTGCTGCGGATCC
>OLPS01001402.1_pt1 | contig 25667 bp, 16 predicted proteins | sample 1673071 | NCBI WGS metagenome assembly OLPS01 (sample SAMEA3136752, study PRJEB25190) | human gut metagenome | reverse complement strand
CACAGGCAAGTGAGTGGTATAGTTATTTCGAAAACGATGTACTAGCCGTTACAACAGTGCGGAATGGATGCAGGGCGGCTGGCTCAGCACCGCGTGGTTCGATCCATCTAACGAACTGCAGCTCCGTTTTGCGTAACGACTGGCTGTAAATCCGGTTTCTGAAAACTCCATTGCCCTGTTTTCTCCGAAACCGTTTTCTCATTTCCTGTTGAGAGTATTATATCCATTTTTTTCAGAAAGCGTCAATCGTTTCATCCAAATCCTAAGAAAGACTTAAGCTTTTGAGGGAAGATGCAAAGCAGCGTTCTTTAACGGTACACGATTTCCCGCTGGATCAGGAAGCTGATAAAGAACAGGAATACGTCCACCAGGATCTTAACTGCCACCTCCGAGCCACCCAGAACGCCATACAGCAGGCTGACCAGTCCGGCGCTTGCCAACATCTGCACGACTGCGAGCACAAAATAGCGCACCGCCGATTTCCACACTGCGCCGCTGCTTTTAAACACGACCCTGTAATTCAGGAAAAAGTTGTAGCCCGCCGACACCACGCGCGCAAGCACGGTCGAAACCACAATATAGCTGACAGCCTCCGGCATTCTTTCTTTCGTCAGGCTGCAAAACAGCGCAAACAGCACCAGATCGATGATGCACGATGACAGGGAAGAAAACAAAAATTTTGCAAATACCAGATAAATCCGAGCTGAATCCAGCAGCGGGTTGAAATGGCTGCCTTTGTTATCGTTTAAGTAAACCGTTTCAATAGGCACTTCGCGGATGCCGACCTTTTGCTCTCCTGCCTCCAGAAGCATGTAGGTTTCAAACTCGAACCGCTCGCCCTTGACGTTCATCAGATGGCGCATAAACGCAGCCGGAATGCCGCGCAGCCCGGTCTGGGTATCCGATACCGCCACGCCGCAAAGGTATTTGAGCACCTGACGTGTGATTTTGTTGCCCCATTCCGATTTTGCCGGGACGTTGTCCTGATCGAAATTCCGGCAGCCTAAAATCAGCTTTTCCGGCTCTTTTTCCATCGCTTCCATACATTTCTGAATGCAGGCGGGCGTATGTTGTCCGTCCGAATCCGCGGTAATCGCTCCGATCGCCTCCGGATATCTGTTTAAAACTTCATTAAAAGCAGTTTTTAATGCACGCCCTTTCCCCAGGTTCACCGCATGAGTCAAAACAATTGCGCCGAGCTGTTTTGCCTGTTCAAACAGGTTCCGATACTCGTTTCCGCTTCCGTCATCCACCACGACGATTCTCTCGATTCCAGATTCCTGCAGCGTCTGCAGCAGGCGGATCATTTTTTCATCCGGTTCATAAGCCGGTATAATGACCGGTATCCGTTTCTCCATTGTATTCTCCATTCCAATGTTTTCCTTGCGCTATTTCTGTGTACCCTTACTCTGGTGTTATCCAACGCCGTTTGATTCCTTTTATGGCTGTCCCTGCCGGCTTTCTTCCGCTCTTTCCAGTGTCAATGTCCCATCGTTCATTTGAATTCGATACAACGTTTTCCACGCAAATTCCTCTGTATAAGGCGCAAACAGCTCTTTTAACGCTTCATCCGTTTCATCTGCATATAAGTAGCCCGCATGGGAAGCCTGCACCAGCTCCCACACCTGTCCGGACGTGGTGTCTTCCCCGATTCCGCCAAACAGCACTGACACCGGAGACGCCTCAAATGAAATGTAGGTATTTCTGACCCACTGCGCCGCATCCTGCGCATTTTTCAGATACAGCACCCGCATCCCGCTGCCCACGTCCTGTTTGGACATTTTTTCCAGAAATTCTTCCGACGCTTCCGTGATCATGTTCGACCGTGCCTGCAAATCGTCGTCTAAGCGCTGCCGGTAACCGATCATCCCGTCGTAGACAGCGCCCCAGTTTGCGCACAACAATACGGCTGCAGCCAGCGCTGCATAGGGCGAAATTTTTCCCCACAGCCTCGGACTGCGTTCCAGAAAAATCCCGAACAGCAGATACAACGTTCCAACTGTAAACGGTGCACTGTAGCGTTCGATCGACGCAATCATCCCGGTTGCTTCCAGATACTGGGTTTCCGTCGCAAAAATCGTCAGATGACTCACAAGGTTGATGCCGTAAAAAACAATTCCCGTCAGCGGCACATACACAAACAGGAAATTCCGCTCCGTTTTGGTCAGAAGCTTCCTGCGGTACAGCCATGCGATTCCGATCAGAAAAATCACAAACAGGGCAAGCGCCGATACACCGATCCAGGAAAATCCATCCCGATGCAGCGCCCGTACCGCAAATGCTTCTGCATACGCATACAACAGCTTCTGTACCGTTCCTTCAAGCAGGATCGGCAGGTTACCCGACGCCATCGAAACCGCCGCCCCGGTCAGTTTTGCCACCCGCTTCATGAGCAGACAAAACAGCATCCAACTTCCTCCGCTGACGGCTGGAAGTGCTGTGATGCAAAGCAGCTGCCGTATTTCTTTCTTTTTGTCCGCTGCGCCATGCAGCCGCCAGAACCAGACAAAGACGAGGGCGAACGCCGCCCACAAAAATCCAACGGACTTTACGAGCACCAGAACGCTGAGATACAGGGCGATCCGCAGGTTGGAGAAGGCGCGGGAACGGGAAGCTGCATCAGCAATGTCTGCGGTAGCAGTGTCTGCTGCGGCAGTGTCTGCACCAAGCACAGCCCGATCTTCGAGACAGCTCATCAGTATCACACCGTAGATCACCGCCATCACCAGGTCGGCGCACATTCCTCCGAGGTAAAACGTCTCTGTCATACTCGGAAACGCTGCCAGGCAGACCACAAGCACAACGGTCCAGAAAAGCTGCTTCACCGTCCGTCTGTCAGTCTGCAGCGCTTCGTCCAGCCTGCTAAGCAGTGGCGTCAGAAAAACAAACACGCCGAAATAGTATCCGGCAAACATCAGCCCCTCAGAAAAGCCGTCCGGCTTTAAATGAACAAACCACCATTTGAGCAGCTGGATTCCCGGCGGGTAATCGCCAAACTCCGAAGCTGCATTCGTATATTTCGCTGCAAAGCCATCCAGCGCATACAATGCCTTGACGTCCGTTGCCCAGAAATTCAAGTCATCCCACCACGTTGCAATTTTATTTCCGGTCAGAAGCACTGCACCGGTCAGCAACACCATGGCAGCAATCGCAGACGGCGCAAAGAACAGCTCCCGCAGCTGTGCAAACAGCTTTTTCTTCTTTTCTCCGGATAAAAACAGAACTCTCAAAACTGCTCCCACCACAATCGCTGTGCTGAAATAATCGATCCAGGACAGCCGCCGGAAAAATGCGAGCACATATAATATTAAAATCAGAATACAGGTTGCCAACGGCAGGACAGCCGTCAGCTGCTTTTCAAATCTGAGCGCCAGCAGGCAGGCGATCATCAAAAAAGCAGCGAGCAAAACAACAGCCATGTTCTTTCTCCTTCTTCTTTCGTGTCTGTTACATCTTAGCATAATACAGGATGGCGGGCAACTGCAGAAGTGCTGCGCAGTGCGCCTTGCGGCATAACGTACATCGCTGTAAAGCGCACCGCAAAATCGGGCGGAAGCTTTCGCTCCCGCCCGATTTTGGTTTGCTGATTCAAATTTGTCAATGGCTCTGTCCAGATTTATACTTCCGGCTCAATCAGCCCGTAGGTATTGCCTTTTCTTCTGTAAACAACATTTACCTGATCCGTCTCTGCATTGCAGAATACATAAAAGCTGTGTCCTAATAGCTCCATCTGTACGCAGGCATCCTCCGGATACATCGGTTTGATATCGAACTTCTTGGTTCTGACGATTTTAACCTCTTCCTCCTCTTCTTCTTCCCCTTCCAGGTAATCAGGCTGGAAACTTGCAGCCGCCTGCTGCTGTGCGATCAGCTTCGTCTTGTATCTTCTGAGCTGTCTCTCGATAATTTCCTCTACCAGATCAATCGATACATACATATCGCTGCTGGTCTGCTCCGACCGGATAATGTTTCCTTTCATCGGGATGGTCACTTCAATTTTCTGTCTGTCCTTTTCCACACTTAATGTTACATAGATTTCCGTATCCGCTGTAAAATACCGCTCCAGCTTACCAAGCTTTGCTTCTACTGCACTGCGCAGACCGGGTGTAACGTCAATGTTTTTTCCGCTGATAATCATCTTCATAAAATCATCATCCCTTCTGGTCCATAATTAGGATATTGCAAGAGCTTTCTTTCTCTATCCTTATTCAGATTATACCATAAGTCCTCGTCCCAGGCAATATTTTCTGAGCATTTTAAACAATTGTCTTTTTTTCTGACAATTATATTTCTTTTCAGACTGCCGCAAAAACTGGATTGCTGTGATAACTTCACAAAACAACTGTTTGTTTTGGACATTCCGTATTCCACAGGATTCGGTTTTTTCGTCTGTGGATAATGTGGATAAAATAGTGTATAACTTAATTTCCCGCATTTTTCACCTTTTTTCGATGTGGATAACTATGTGAGTTTTCATTTTTGTTATTTCGCACATTTTTGTTCCTTCTTGTGCATTTTAACAAATCCGGCTTCTGAAATTCCATTGCTGCTTTTTATCAATATCAGACAATTTCCGTGTTTTGAAACAATGGGCAGATTTTCGCTTTCTCCCTGTAAAGAGAAACCGCTGTACATTCCTGCACAGCGGTTTATCTGTTTCTTATTTTATTTTGCGTATTTGCTGCAGCCGTCTTAGAAAATACGTCTGATCGCCACAGGTGTTCTGTAGCTTGCGTTCGAAATCTTGATACCGGTTGCTTCCGTGCTGGCATGGACGATCTGTCCGTTACCGATATAAATTGCAACATGTCCGGAATAGCAAACCAAATCACCGGGCTGCGCGTTTGCCAGACTTCCTACGTTATAACCGACATAACGGTCGGAAGTGGAGGAATGCGGCAGGGATACGCCGAAATTCTTATAAACGCTCATAACAAAACCGGAGCAGTCCGCACCGTTTGTCAAACTTGTCCCACCGTATACATAGGGATTACCGACAAACTTTACCGCATAGTTTGCAACAGACTGTCCCAAGCCGGAACCAGAAGATGAAACAGTCGCCTGCTGAGAAGCAGTGGATTCGGAAGAAGTACTCTTATCCGTTATCTCGGCATTCTTCCCTTCCTTTGCCTTTTCCTTCGCTTTCATACGCTCTTCCGCTGCCTGCGCGGCTTTCTTTGCGTCTTCTCTTGCCTTTTCTTCTTCGGCAATTCTGGCTTTCTCTTCTTCGATGGATTCTGCGGTCACATACTCTGTTGCAACTACGACATAATCCTCGGAAACCCAGCCGTCACCTTCTTCGATGCTGACTTTGACAAAACCGTTTTCTTCATCCAGAACGGAAAGCTCTTCGCCTCCAGGAACCAGACCAATAACGCTCGCTTCCAGACTCGCTTCGCTTCTGACCTTCAGGGTCTCGGTGTTGACAGTCGCCATCTTCTGACCGACTTCATCTGCGATCTTTTCCGCCTCGTCTCCGGTCTTGAAATACTCCGCCTTCACATAGCCTTCTACGCTGCCGGATTTTACCTGATACCAGTCGCCGTCCTTTGCAACCAGCGTGCCGACAGAATTGTTATACAGCTTACCGACGATTTCGCCATCCGTGCTGGCGGTGCTGCGAATATTTACATAATCGTTGACCTGCGCGATGATCAGAACGTCCTGTTCCTTTTCACGCTCTTCATCGGAGATCTTCGTCTCAGGCTCTTTTAATACCGGCTCTACCGCTTCGATAATCTCCGTCTCAGCTGTGCTTTCTGCCTCCACTGCAGCCTCTGCCTCTGTCGCAGATTCTGCGACTGTCTGTGTTACAGATGCCTTGGTGTCGCTGGATGCAACCGGCTCTGCCGGCTCTTTTTCTTCTTTTCTCTTTTTAATTTCTTCACGAATCTGCGATACCGAAACACCGTCATTTAATACCAGGCCAACGCCTGCTGCCGGCAGGACTGCTGATATCGCAGACTTTGCGGATACCGTCGCTGTATTTAGTTCTGCAGCAGGCATGTTTCCGGTAACTAATACTGCCATCGCCATAGCCGCTGCTGTCATTTTAATCTTATGATAATGCATGGATTACTCCCGATTCTCAAAATTGTTACATTTGTTACAAAATTATTAAATTCGAAATATACTATAGCACTCCATGTCATTTTTGTCAATTCCTGCAGATCGCAATCTGACGGAAATACTGTGACAAATTTATGAATTTTTTATGACTTCATACAGCCAAAGCATCTTTAGCTGCTCCGGCGACCAGCAGTTTTCCCTTTGGACGCTGTTTTTTTACCGTGTCTGGAAATATTCCTGCACAGAGTTGACCGCATTTGCCCCGTCTGCAACCGCCGTCACGATTTGACGCAGCTTTTTCGTCCGCACATCGCCGACTGCAAAAATGCCCGGCACGCTCGTACAGCAGTCCTCTCCTGCACAGATATAGCCTGCCTCGTCCGTTTTTACAAGGCTCTTGAAACTCTCGGACACCGGCTGAATCCCGACCGCAATAAAGATTCCGTCCGCTGCAACAAAGCGCTCTTCTTTTGTCTGTGTATCCAAAAGCTGCACGCCGGTCACAAACGCTTCTCCCGTGATTTCCTCTACAGCTGCGTTCCAGACCAGCTCCACATTCGGCAGGGTAAACAGCTTTTCCTGCAGGCTCTTTGCCGCACGCAGGCTGTCCCTGCGGTGGATCAGGTAAACCTTTTCACAAAGTCCCGCCAGGAAAATCGCATCCTCCACAGCAACATCCCCGCCGCCGATCACTGCCGTCACTTTCTTCTTAAAAAAAGCGCCGTCACAGGTCGCACAATAGGAAATACCTCTGCCAGCCAGCCGTTTTTCCCCGGGCACGCCAAGCTTTTTGTGCTCCGCACCGGCTGCAATAATGACCGCCTTTGCCGTAAACTCCCCAGCCGACGTCAGAACCTTTTTGCAGTCCGGCAAATTTTTGATTCCGGTCACATCCGCTTCCACAAATTCCGTACCGAGTCTGTCCGCATGCTCCCGAAATTGCATGCCGAGGTCAAAGCCGTTGATACCGGGAAGCCCCAGATAGTTATCCACCTCACAGGTATTTAACACCTGACCACCGCTCATGGGATTTTTTTCAAGCACGAGCGTGGAATATCCCGCCCGTTTTCCATATATTGCCGCCCCGAGCCCCGCAGGACCGGAACCGATAATGATTAAATCGTACATAATTCCTCCATTCTGCAGACAACGCTTGCACCATTGGAATCGTTACTGTTTCCTGTGCGCCGACTGCCTCTTCAAAAGTATACGCAAAATCCGGCATTTTCACAAGTGACAACGCAAGAAATCTGTGCTACGCTGATCCTAGTATTACAGTTTCCTCGTGCCATGAAAGCTACGTGTAAACTGTAACATCACAGTAGTGCCAGGTGTCAGAAAACGCCTGCGGAATGGAGATTTTTTATGTACTCTGATCTTACCCCTATTTTTCCGGCGGAAAGCTCCTCCCGCCCCATCGCGCTGATCACCGGCGCGTCCCGCGGTATCGGAAAAGCAATCGCCGAAACCTTTGCGCAGGCAGGCTATGACCTGATTTTAACCTGCCGCCAGAACCGGGAAAAACTGGAAACGCTCTGTAAAAGCCTTTCCGAAGCTTATTCAATCCAGGCAGCTGCTTTTATCGGCGACCTCGGCGACTATGAAACGGTAAAGGAACTTTTTGCCCCGATCCGCCGTCTCAATCTTTTGGTCAACAATGCCGGAATTTCCCATATCGGACTTTTAACGGACATGTCCCCTGATCAATGGCACCGCGTTATGTCAACCAATCTGGACGCCTGCTTTTATACCTGTAAGCTCGCCGTTCCACTCATGCTGCACCGCCACTCCGGGCGGATTTTAAATATCTCCTCCGTCTGGGGCAACGTCGGCGCTTCCATGGAAACCGCCTACTCCGCCTCCAAAGGCGCAGTCAACAGTCTGACCCGCGCACTGGCAAAGGAGCTTGCGCCCAGCAATATTGCGGTAAACGCCATTGCCTGCGGCGTCATCGACACCGACATGAACCGCTGTTTTTCTGAAGAGGAACTCCAGGCACTGATCGAAGAGATTCCCGCAGACCGCTTGGGACAGCCTGAGGAAGTCGGACTGCTTGCGTTAAAGCTTGCAGAATCGCCCCTTTACTTAACCGGGCAGATTATCACAATGGACGGCGGATTTTTATAATCCGCCGTCCATTGTATTATTCATGACAACAGAATGCTCGCAGAGCGTGCATTCTATTGTTTTCTCCCCATTCCCTTCGGGAAGTTTACCTGATTCTTTTGTTCCTGCATCCGCTGTCTCTTGTTCATAATCCGTTTTAAGAAATAGATGATATAGGCAGTCTGAAGGTAATTGATCTCCATATTCCAGCCGATTCCCCCAAAGAAAAGGACTTCTGAAATCCCATACAGGACGATCAGCACCATCGGAATATAGATGCCCCATTTGCCAAAGTAGTTCGAATGCCAGCCAACGACACCCATAAAGACCTGATTGACGAACATAACCAAAATAACCATGGCATTGCCTTTTGCCGGATCGGGCAGCTGCATCAAAATCAGCGGCACCAGATAAAAGAGAAGAGTCCCCCCGGCGCTGAAGCACGCCAGCCGAATCCATTTTGCCTTGCTCAATTGTTTCATAACGTATATTTCTCCTTAATTTTCCACAAGCCAGTCGCGCTATCCTGCGCGCTCAGCACCCCTGCGATACGCTTTTTCGTCCGTCGATGCGCACCGCACCCACGGCGAGCTACGCTGCAGCGTCAGGACTGCAGTGCTTTCAGCTCGTAGAAATATCCTTTCTTTTCCATCAGCTCGTCGTAGCTGCCGACTTCGACAATCTTACCGTCTCGCATCGCAACGATCCTGTCCGCATTGCGGATCGTGGAAAGTCTGTGTGCCACCAGGAAGGTCGTACAGTTTTTCATCATGTTGCTGGTCGCTTCCTGAACTTTTTTCTCGGAGGCAGAATCCAGTGCGCTCGTGGCTTCATCGAATACGATGATCTTCGGCTTACGAATCAGTGCCCTGGCGATGGAAATTCTCTGACGCTGACCGCCGGAAAGCTTATCCCCGTGTTCTCCCAGCTGCGTATAGATGCCATCCGGAAGCTTTTCGATCATATCCTCCAGTCCGACATCCTTTATGACCTCCATCACTTCCTTTTCCGTCACATGTTCCAGACCGTAAGCGATATTGTCCAGAATCGTTCCGGAAAACAGGATTGTATTTTGCGGCACGACTGCGATCTGATGACGATATTCATTGATATCCAGATTGACCATATTGATACCGTCGATCAGGATCTTTCCGCTGACCGGAGGGATAAAGCCGATCAGCAGGTTCAGAACCGTAGATTTTCCGGCGCCTGATTCTCCCACCAGTGCAATGCTCTCCCCGGGCTTTACATCCAGGGTGAAATCGCTCAGTGTATTTTTATCGCTGTCAGGATATTTGAAATCCACATTGACAAATTTTACTGCGCCCTTTAATTCCCCCAGCGGCACGATGGAATTGTTTTCCTCCACATGGCTGTTGCCCATGATGTCGCCGATGGACTTGACAGACTCCAAACCCTTGCTGATCTGCGGATAAATATTGATCAACGTCGAAATCTGTCCCACCAGAGAGGTGAAGTAGGTCTGATACAGAACAACCTCGCCAACCGAAATTTTGCCTTTGACTGCCAGATACGCAGTAAAGGCAAGACAGATCATCTGGAAGGACTGGAATACAACCCAGTTGACTGCACCGAAGAGCGCATTGATCAGATCCAGATTGTAACCGCGGTCTACGATCCGGTTCAGGTAGGTATTCATCTTGCTGATTTCCACTTCCTGCAGACCATGTGCCCGCGCCACCGGAATCATTTCAAGCATTTCGGCAACTGCACCCTGCGTGTTTTCCATCTCGCTTCGAAATTCCTGGTTTTTCTCCCGGACAGGCTTTTTAAATGTCCGCATTGTCAGGACTGCAAAGGGTACGACCACAAGGAAAAACAGAAATACCATCGGACTTTTCCGCAGGGTAATGACAATGATCACGGAAATATCCAGGACAAAGAAAAACAGGGTTCTGAAAATCTGGTTCAAAAGCTCCGTAACATTTTCCACGTCTCGCATGATCTTTGATTGCAGACGTCCTGACTGTACTTCCTTGTGGAACATGATGGAGAGCTGCTGCAGCTTTCTGACCATTGCATTTCGAAGAGAGCCTTCAATTCCTCTGTTGACGCTGGCAAATGCAACCGTTGCCAGATAGTTCGTTCCTGCATTCTGCATAATAAAGAGCAGTGCAACCATCACATTCAGCAGGATGATCTCCAAGGAGCCTGCATCCGGATTCGTCGCCGCATTGATGATGTTGCTCGTTGCAATCGGAATGATCCAGATCGGAGAGCGCTGCAGGATCAGGAAAAATCCTGTTTCTACCAGCTTCTTCTGCTTGCCTTTATAAAAACTGCATAGGATTTTTATCGGATGGTCTTTGTTCGTGGAATAGGTCTGCAGATAATCCTGAAACCTTTCCAGCCCCGCTTCTGACGGTTCTCTTCTTTCCGACCAGCGCACTTTTCTGGGCTTCTCCGGTTTTGTCCCCGCCTGTTGTCCCTCCAGAGCCTTTTCTTTTTTATGGAATAACATAGTAAGCGTCCCTCCCGTTGTTTTCTTCCATAATCCTGATTTTTGAAAAAGCCGGTGCACAACCGTCTGTGCACCGGCCTCTTCTTAACTTATAGATGCGCGCTTCAGCGCGGTACGCCAGGCTTTCCTATGGGCCTGCGTGCCATGCTTTCGATCAGCGAATGTCGTATACGCTGCGCAGACGCAGGTTTTCGGTACTGCCGGAGATCACCTTCACACGCTTCTCATTTGCATTTAAGTCGAAGTAGTTGTCTTCCAGAACGAGGTCTTCGTTCTCGTTGAGGATTTCAACGCTCTTTGCATATGCTTTTGCGGATACAACGATCTCATCGCCCTCTACGCGGCAGGTAAGCTCGGGATCTTCGTAACGGAAATACTTCGGATAAGAGAAGTTTACCGTACCCTCGGATACAACCTTGCCGTCGCAGATCAGCTCGTAGCTTACATAATGGGAGAAGATATCCGCATCCGGGAACTCTACCTTATCCAGCCATGTGCTGGTCAGGGCAGGAACGGTCAGCTCCTGCTCGCCGCTTTCCAAAACAGCTGCACCGGGATCCCGCAGTGCCCAGCGAACGGTTACGTTCTGATCCTGCATGGTTTCGTTTGCAACGTTTAAGCGAATGGACTTCTCGAATACGAAATGCTCACGGTTCATGTTCGCCTCAGAGCTCATCATGCCCTGCTCTTCACAGGAAATCATCAGCGGTGCGAAGAACCGTTTTGCATAGTAATGCAGTGCCTTTAAGCGTCCGCAGTAGTCTACGGAAGACCAGGAAATTACCGGCCAGCAGTCATTTAACTGCCAATACACAGCACCCATACAACGTCCTCTGTTGCGGCGGAAGTGTTCTACACCGTAACGAATACCGTCTGCCTGCAGCAGCTGGGATGCGTATACAAAGGTCGGGAAGCTGTTGGGATATTTGTAGGTCTGCTGCATATAACCCATGATCTTTCCGTTTGCACTGTACTGACGTTGATGCTTCTCCATGATATAGGAGAAGGGGTTCATATCCTCTTCGTTATCCGTAAACTGTTCAATCGTTTTCACAGACGGGAATGCCTGGAAACCAAACTCAGACAGATAACGGAAGAAGTATTTGCGGTACTCGGTGAACGGACGGTTTCCGTGCCATACCTTCCAGTAATGTACGTCGCCGCGGTTCGGATCGTTAGGCTCGTCCAGACAGCCGCCTGAAGACGGGCTTGCAGGCCAATAGAAGGTCTGCGGATCGTACTCGTGAACAATTTCCGGGATGATGCGCTCGAACATCAGGAAGTAATCCTTGACTTCGGAGGGCTTGGTCAGCCAGGAGTTGCGTTCGAATACGAACTGTTCCATTTCGTTGTTGCCGCACCACAGTCCCAGAGATGCGTGATGGCGCAGACGTTTTACATTCTCGATAAATTCCTGACGGATGTTTGCTTCGAATTCAGGTGTCAGCTCATAAACAGCGCACGCGAACATGAAGTCCTGCCAAACCATCAGACCCATCTCATCACAGATATCATAGAACCAGTCGGAGGGATAGTAACCGCCGCCCCATACCCGGATCGCATTGTAATTTGCAAATTTTGCTTTTTCCAGAAGCTTTCTGGTGGTCTCAGGATTCACTCTGCCAAGCAGATTATCCTCCGGAATATAGTCAGCGCCCATTGCGAAGACGTCCACACCGTTTACCTGATGTGCGAAGCACTCGCCCCACTCGTCCTTTTCGATGTGCATGGTCATGGTGCGCAGACCGATTCTGCGGGTCCACTCATCCAGCGCAACGCCGTCGCTAAACAGGGTAACCTTTACTTCGTACAGGTTCTGCTCGCCGTAGCCGTTCGGCCACCACAGCTTGGGATCGTCGATCTTGACCTCAACCGGAGAGTTCTCATACAGCGTCTTGCTTCCATTCGGAGCAGTGATCTCTACGGTGTAGGTATAAGCCTTGCCGCACTTTTTGCAGGTATGACCACCGGTAATGTTCTTTAGCTTCGGTCCTCTCTCTGCATTGCCCACGACCTCCTGCTCCACGTCGAAGGTCAGAGTAACGGATTTTGTGATGGGACGAACGGTACCGGGCTCTGTCTCGCCGGTGCGCTCATGGGTCTGCTTAATGTATACACTGTCAATTCTTGCAGTGTTGATGCCAAGCAGGGAAACCGGACGGAAAATACCGGCATCCGGGAGATGTGCGCCCCAGTCCCAGCCGAACATATAGTGTGCCTTACGCAGATGTACGAAACCTTCGAAGGTATCGTCATTGCCCAGGGTGCGGCATTTTTTGAAGGCTTCACGAATCCATTTGTTGGGAGAATGCAGGATAACCTTCAATTCGTTGTCCTTTTCATGCAGGATTTCCTTCACATCATATTCCCATACACGATGCATGCTCAGAGGGCTGCCCAGATGGATTTCATTTAAATAAACGTCGCCGACAGTATCAATACCGTCAAACCGCAGCACTACGCGGTCGCTGTCTAAAAGACCGTCCTCACAATCAAAGTGAGAAACATATTCGTAGTCTTCCTCCATCAGCTCGCAGGCATCGTTTTCATTGTCTTTCCAGAACGGGTTTTCCATTTTTCCGTTGGAAAGCAGGTCGCCGTATACGCTTCCGGGTACGGCTGCAGGCAGGAATTCGTCGTTGCCGATCTGCCGCATTTCCCAGTTTTCATGTAAAAACTGCTGTTTCATTGCTGTTCCCTTTCCTTTCGTACATTCTGTTATTTGATCTGACGCAGGTAATCTCCATACCAGCATACCAGCTCCTGGATATAACGCAGTTCAGATTCTTCACTGATGCTGCGATATACTCTCTTGTAAAAATAGAACCATGTCTCCAGCTCCTTGGCAAGTGCCCAGCTGTCCGGCATGCTCTCATAGGTGCAGCCCAGCACATCCGCAGTTGCGAATTTGCCGATCTGATTAAAGATGCGGATCGCATCCACTGCAACGATCTGGGACATTACCAGTGCGCGCTTGCTGCTGTCCATCTGCTCGATCTGTGCATACAGCTCTCTTGCGATTTCTTTCAGATTTGCGTCCTTCTGATCGATGTTGTCCATCTGACCGATGCGTTCCTTCATCAGGCCAACGCTGACTTCATCCTGTTCATGCAGACCGCGCTTCATTTCCCAGTAGCGTACTGCAACATTCCAGTCGTAGCCGCTGTTTTCCTGAATCTTTGCTACAACAGCCAGGTAGTTTTCACTGCTGTCCCGATATTCGATTCTGGAAATCTGACGGTTGATATCCTCGTAGGAAGGAATATTGCTGTTCCAGGAGAACGCTGCACCGTAGATCATGCCGACTCTTGTGAAATCGGGATGGTTGACATGCAGATAATCGCCCCAGTCCGTATTTAACAGCCCGATCGCACCGTACTTGTTTGCATAGGTACACATTCTCATGATATTGTTGTATGCGTACCAGTTGAGTGCAGAAAATTCATTCCATCCACAGCAGCCGGGGCAGCAATACTGAACCGCTCCTGCTTCGTGCATCCACTTTGTCTCTTCTTCCCGCTGGTTCCACATATAACCCCAGTTTAAGCAGATGATCTCTTTGGGAAGCTCTTTGATCATCTCCGGAAAGCCGACGATAATATCCCCCCAGAACATGGGACGACGGCCGTTATCCAGTAAGAACTGAGCCAGCTTCTTTACATAATTGATATAAACTCTGTCCTTGCCCAGCTTTTCCACTGCTTCTTTGTTGCGTCCTCTGCCCAGGTCAAAGGTCTCATCTGCACAGAGGTTGAACTGTCTGGAGGTAAACAGCTCCATATATTCGGAAATCATACCCTCGATCAGCTGCAGGCTCTCCGGATCGGAGGTGTTGATTGTGTGGTGTGCCATTCTGCCGGTCTGGGAGAATGGTTTTCCTTCGGAATCCTCCAGCTCGCATAAATGAGAGTATTCTCTGGAGCAAAGCAGCTTGTAAAGGTGTCCAAAGCTTGACAGGGACGGTACAAGCTCGATGCCGCGCTCTGCACAGTAACGATCAAACTCCATGATCTCTTCTGCAGTCAGCGGAGTGTCATCTCTCCACAGCTCTGTCATGCCGCGGAACAAATAGGAATGCTCTACGTACAGCTGTAACTGGTTTAACTTGTAATAAGCCATCCGGTCAGCCAGCTGCTTCAACCAGGAAAGCTTCGGGATACGTCCTCTGGTGCAGTCGAAGTAATAGCCGCGGTTTACAATAGCCGGAGCATCCTCGATATGTAAAGCGGACAGGCATGCGCCCTCCTGTTCGATGATCTGCAGCAGTGTCTGCATACCATGCCACAGACCTGCCTCATCACCAGTCAGTACAATTGCATCCTCGGTGATATCCAGCACATAGCTCTGGGCTTTCATGGTGTCGTCCTGCTTGAAAACGACGTCACCAGCTTTGGCAGCCCCTCTTGTCAGAAGGGGACGGTAGCCCAGTTCTTTTTCTGCGCCGTCACAAAACAGGGACGCCTGACGGGTCACCAGCTGGCTGCAGCTTTGATCTACCGTCACATATCTGTCATAGGCCCAGATAAAACGGCCTTCTTTTTTCTCCAGCTTCGCCGGAGCGGGAATTAAATACATAATGTAAATTCTCCTTTCCATATGGTTTGCGCGCTGTCAGACAGCTCAATCTGGAATACTCCAGGTTCCGCAACATACTTCATCTTCTGATTCCACAGGCAGAATGCCTCCTTGCCAAGCTGCAGGGAAACGGTTCTTTCCTGTCCTGCATCCAGCCATACCTTCTGGAAGGCTTTTAATTCTTTCACTCTCCGCACCGTGGATGCTGCAACGTCCGTCACGTAAATCTGCGGTACAATATAGCCGCCTCTTTCACTGGTATTTTTCACAGAAAAGCTGATGGTCAGGCCCTTATTTTCCAACACAGCCACATTGCACCGTTCTGTGCTTAAGCTGCAGGTTCCCCATTCAAAGGTCCCATAGCCAAGTCCGTAGCCAAAGGGAAACAGCGGTCCTGCCTCCTCATCCATATAGGTCATCGCCCGGTAGGAATTTTTATAATTGTAATAAACAGGAACCTGTCCTGTCGATCGCGGCAGGGAAACCGGAAGTCTTCCGGAGGGAGCAACTCTTCCTGAGATCACCTCTGCAATTGCCTGTCCGCCTCTGGGTCCGGGATAAAATCCAAGGATTACACCGTCTGCCAGCTCACACACCTGGGTCAACACCAGCGGGCGACCGCAGATCACAACTGCAATCACAGTTTTTCCGGTTTTTTTCAATGCCTTTAACAGCTCCAGCTGCGCATCCGGAAGCTCAAGGTCGCTGCAGTCCATTCCCTCTCCGCAGTCCATCAGCGTCCCCTTGTCGTCGGCCGCAGCATTATCTAAAAGCGCCGCGCCGTTTGTGTCAAAACTTGCACCGCCGAACCGGCTTGAGGAACCGCCCAGCACGCAGATCACAATGTCACTGTTTTTCACAGTATCCACTGCCTCTTTCAGCAGGTTTTCATCTCGTTTTCTCAGATAACATCCCTGTGAGAACCGGATATCGGATTCTTTGAAAATCAGCTTCATGCCGTCCAATACCGTGATACCGTCGTCCCTGCGCAGCGGAGGTGTGTAGTCACCCAGCTGGTTATACAGATCGTCTGCATTTGGTCCGACCACAGCGATCTTTTTACCGGATGCCTGGTTTTCCCAAAAGGGAAGCACCTGGTTTTTATTTTTCAGAATCACAAGCCCTTCCCGCGCCAGCTGTACACTCTCCGGATTCTGTGCATAATCCACATGGATCTCTCCCTCTTCTTCGAGGTAAGGATGCTCAAACAGTCCTCTCTCGAATTTGAGGGTCAGCACACGCAGCACTGCCTGATCAATCTGGGCTTCCTTTACAAGACCTCTGCGTACTGCTTCTTCCAGTTTGCCAAACGCCTCATCCCACAGACCGACGTCCACGCCTGACTGCAGGGCCAGCGCACCGGACACCACATTATCACCAGTCATGCTGTCAAGCTGATCGATGGCAACACCATCAGACATCACGATACCGTCAAAGCCCATCTCCTTGCGGATGACATCATTTAACAGCCAGCGATTTGCGTGACAGTAAACGCCGTCGATCTCATTATAGGCAGCCATGATGCCCTTGGCTCCTGCTTTGATTGCAGCCGCTGCCGGAGGAAAATGAATTTCCCGAAGTTCGCGTTCTCCAATTCTTGCCGCGCTCGCATTGACGCCGCCGGTTCCTTCGCCCTGTGCTGCAAAATGCTTTGCTACAACCTCAGGTCCGCTTTCCTGCATACCGATTACGGCAGCTTCTGCCATCCGCGCAGACAGATACGGATCTTCACTGTAGCATTCCTCACTGCGTCCCCATCTGGGATCCCGCAACACATCCAGCATCGACATTAAAGCAAAATCCACACCCATGTTCTGCAGCTGACGGCCGCTTACCCGGTACGCTGCCCGTACCATTGCAGGATCAAAGGTCGCTCCGGCCAGAAGGTTTACCGGAAGCAGATAGCCGTCCAGCGCCTGATGTCCATGTGGGCATTCCGAGCTCATCATTACAGGAATACCGAGTCTGGAATGCTCCAGAACATAGCGCTGTACCTGATTATATGCTTTTTTGGAAAGCACGCCGGTCAGACCGGTTTCGTAATCCTTATCCGCCCAGGGATCCGCACGGTATAAACCGTACAGAACTCCCAGACCGCTGTATTTTTCAACTTCCTGACGAAATTCCTCCGACAGCTCGATGGAATCCTCACCATTTACACATTTCCGCTCATAAATCCGAAATCCGTAAAGACGCTGATTGAGCTGACCAACCTTTTCTGCCAGCGTCATCTCCTCCAGGAGAGCCTTCGCCCTCCTGGCGGGAGCTAAAGAAGCATCCTGATATGCCTTCATTTATTCACAATCTCCATATTTTTCTTTCAGCAGCTCGATTCCGTACTCTCTCGGAGTACCCTTCAACCGCTCCATATAGGACTTCAGCTGTCCTCTGCAATGCTCGGGGCCGCCCTCCCGCATCACGGTCCACATGGGATCTACATCGTAATGGGAGGTCTTCATCATCCTGTCATTCCAGTCGAGGATCATCTTCGCACCTTTTGCGCACAAGTCAGGGCGCTCCTCTGCCAGGTTGTGCTGCTCGTGAGGATCTTCCTTTACATTGAACAGCATTTCCTCCGGGAACAGATGATACCCGCCGTGTACGGTTCTGATATATACATAGTCATCAAACCGGGCACTTCTCTGGCACACATGGGCACACTGGGTCAGAATCGCATAGGGCTTGGAGCAGTCTGTGCCATCCTTTAATGCCTTTGCAAAGGAACTGCCGTCATAATGATAACGATCCGAAAACATCGGTGTACCCAGCAGTTCCTGCACGGTAGGTGTCAGGTCTGTATTGTCATAGAAGCCCTTAACCACTGCGCCCTTCTGCATGCCGGGCCAGCGAACGATCATAGGAATACGGCAAACCGGCTCATCCGCGGTGCCATGCTCTCCGTAAATACCGAACTCTCCAAGATCCTCGCCGTGATCCGCTGTGATAATGATCGCAAGATCATCGTCATACAGTCCGTTATCCTTTAACCAGCCAATGATCTGACCAATGTTATCATCTGTGTATTTTACACCGTCATCATACAGATCCAGAAGGTGCTTTGCCTCTTCCAGAGTTGTCAGCTTACCGGGGTGCTTTGGCCACTGAGGAAACGTATCATCATTCCACATGTTGATCTCGTTTGCGCAGTGGGGTCCGATGTGCAGCAGGTGCTCTTCAAAGGTCTTCTCGTCGATCCAGTCATCCGGAAGCGGCGTATCCGCAAACTGGCTCGGATAATCTGCCGGTGTACGATAAGGTGTATGAGGATCCCAGTAATGCACATGCATCATCCAGTTATCCTTCTTGCCGTTTCTCTCCAGCCAATCCAGAACATGAGGCGTTACCATCTCTGCGGACTCGCTGCCTCTCCTGCCTACGTTGTAGCATTCATTGAAACCGGAATTAAACCACCATGCACTGTGACGTTCTGCAAAGGAAGAGAAGGAAACCGTATGCATTCCGGCTCTTCTAAACTGCATGAACAATCCGTTCTCAGACATATCATCCGTAAAGCTTCTGGTGGTTCCCTGCAGACGCATATCCGCAGCTGTACCGCCATGCCCTACAATTCCGTTATGAATTCCATACTGTCCGCTGATCATGGATGCTCTGGACGGAAGGCACGGTGCATTCGGGCAGTAATAATCATCGAACCGCACTCCCTCCTTTGCAATTTCATCCATTACAGGTGTGGTATTTCTGCCATAGCCATAACAGCCCATATGATCCGCCCGCAGCGTATCAATGTCAAACAGTAATACTCTCATTTGTGAGTTGCTCCTTTTCCCCATTTTTTATAACAACAGAAAATCATTTTCTGCAGTTTTCAATTTTTCCCCGCTCTCATTTCGGAAGGTGTGCTGTCATAATAATTATGAAAATGCTGATAGAAATAATTCATGTTGGAATATCCGACTTCCGCGGCTACCGAAGAAATCTTGTCGTCGGTATTTAGAATCCTCTCCCGCGCGACATACATCCGGTATGCCATCAGGTATTCCGAAAATTTCATATCTGTTTCCTTGATAAAAATCTGACCAAGATAGGTCGCATTCATCCGGAATCGATCAGCTATACTTTTTAAGGAAATATGCTGCCCATATTCCATTGCCACGATCATAACGATCTTACGGATCAGCGGGGAAAATTCCTCATAGGGCCGCCGCAGGATCGGATCTTCGTTTTTACGCACCTCCAGCTGCACAGTTCCGTGCAGGTTTTCTACCACAACCTGTTCAATGCGCTTCTGAAGCTGATCCTTATCAAGGGGCTTTAACAGATAATCCACTGCGCCGCAACGCAGTGCTTCACAGGCATACTGAAAATCGTCATATCCGCTCATCATAATATAGTTGGATTTGACACCCATTCCATTCAAACAATTAATCAGTTCATAGCCAAATTCATTGCCGATCCGTACATCCACCAGGCAGACATCCGGTTTCCAGTCCACCACATGGGATACCACTTCAAAACAGCTTCTGGCGGTCCGGATTCGTTCAAAGCCAAGAGATTTCCAGTCAAGAAGCCTGCAAATGCCTTCGGCAATGGCAGGTTCATCATCCACGATCACCAATGTGTACATCTTCTTCCACCTTTCCCGGTATCAGGATAGAAATTTTAAATCCCCCTTCCGGGTTATTCCCGATTTCCATCTTAAAACCATTTCCATAAAAATAATTCAAACGCATATATACGTTTCTCAGTCCGATATCCGCTTCCGGATCGTCATTTCCTTCGCGCATCGTCTTCTGTACCTGCTCCAGCTGATCTGCAGGAACACCGGAGCCATTGTCCATGATTTCGATCACGGTGTCCGGGCCTTGTGCATGTCCGCTGATGATCAGCAGATTATACATGCTCTCCCGGTCAAAGCCATGAGTAAAGAAATTTTCCGCAAGGGGCTGCAGCCAAAAACTCACCGTCGGGATTTCTCTGAGTGCATCTTCCAGCTCGACCTGATAGAAAAAATTATCTCCAAACCGCAGCTCCATGATCTTTAGATACATTTCAAGCAGCTTAAACTCTTCTCCCAGCGTGATCGTATCCTTCGTATGGGTTCTGGCACGGTACAGTGCCCCAAGCAATGCGATCGCATCCGCCGTATCCCGATCTCCTTCCAGCAACGCCCTGGAGCGCAGCGTTTCCAGTGTGTTATATAAGAAGTGCGGGTTGATCTGATGCTGCAGTGCACGCATCTGAGTCTCCTGCTCCTTCAGCTTCCAGACATATTCCCGCTGGATATGCCCCTGCAGCTTTGCACCCACATCCTTTAGGGCAACTGCGATCATGCCATATTCATTTTTGCGCCGCTCGCTGCTTAAATCTTCCTCCTGAACATCCGCAAACTCACCGGATTCCATGTGCGAAAGCATATGGATGATCTTGGAAAGAAACTCATAATCCGCTTTCAGCTGCATATTTGTAAACAGAATGATCCCAAAGGCTATCAGAAACAGTGTTGTCCCTATCACGCCAACGACATAACGATTATCCGCCACCAGCTCTCCGATACTTTTTATGACAACATAGGAAAACGTTCCCTGATTGGATGTATGTTTTGTAAAAAAAGTCCTCCGGCTGCCGGTATTCTCCAACCAGCCAAACTGTACCCCCCGCAGGGCCGCCTGGAACAGCTCTGCTTCCTGCTGTGGACTCATCTTGCTGTGGGCAAGCATATCCCCATCTGCATCGAAAATCCCCCAGGAAGCATTGATCTCATCATTGACCTCATAAAAATCCGCCGCGCTGATCCAGAAATCCATCGTTCCCATTGAAATACTCATGGTATCCGGGTCACGAACCGAATAAGAGGACGCCATAATATCCCCAAATCCTGGAATTGTCTTCACATCCTCGATTGTGCGACATTCAAAATCCACCCACAGATCATAGTTCGTCATTCGCAGGACTTTTATACCGGTATCCGACCGCAGCGTTACACCGCAGATCTTCGTCCTGCCGTCTAAAAACAGCTTCTTGACATCTGCCGGCGCATACCGGATTTCCGAATCACTGTTCAAACTGTTTTCCCGGCGCTTCGCGATGTAATCCTGATTGTTCACAGCGCCAAACAATGCCTTTAAATCTTCCATCAGCGCCGCGTCGGTGTACAGGCCTTCCACATAGGACCGTGTCCAGGTCTGAACATTTTCCAGCTGGCGCTCCTTTTGCTGGAAGCGGTACTGAGACTGAATCTGCACATCATTGACCCAGTTGCGGATAAAGAAAAACAGAACGCCCGAAAACGCGCTCAGGCAAAGCACAATGACTACGATGATTGTCCCAAGAAATTTTTTCCGATAGATCCGATATTCCAAAAATGTACTGTGGCCTTTGCTCATTTGCTGTCTTCTCCTGTGTCATACATCTTCTGCGAAGCCGCAGCTTTCCGATCCCTATTCCTAGCTCGATTATATCCTGTCTATATAGACTTTGCAAGCGTGACCGCTCTGCGGACGCTGTGTTCTTCGTGCTTTCCCATGCACAGATCTGCATGGGGACAGGTTATCTGTACATGGGAAAACACAAAGGAGCTGTTATGGAAAAAAGCCGCCCGAACCAAAGTTCGGACGGCCTGTCTTTAGTTCCTTATCCAATCAATATGACAGGGAAATGTTACTTCACCTTTTACAGTTTCTTCTGCGTCCGGCATCCTTCCCCTGCAGATTAGTTTGCAAAGAACTCGTCAACCTGCTTCTGTGCCTCTTCGATAACGGTATCCAGACCTGCAGCCTTCAGCTCTTCGATACAAGCAGGAACTGCGGTTGCCGGATCAGATGCACCGGTCAGCAGGTCATTCTTGTACTTATCCCAAACCGTGTTGCAGTTTGCGACCTCGTTCTGAATATTGGTTACATCCAGAGCAAAGCCCAGGCAGGTAGAAGCTGTAGCAGATTCGTTCTGCTCTTTAACCTGATTCCATGCGTCCGGATCTCCATCCGCCTGAGTAGACAGGATGAAGAAGGTACCCTGTGTATAGGAAGGCCAGTTCCAGTCATCACGCAGCTTCTGTACTGTGCCGTCTTCTGCGTACTCCATGTAGTTGCCTTCTGTACCATATGCACACATATCACGGAATTTGGGATCTGTGTTCATCAGCTGCAGAACCTTCAGAGCTTCTGTCTTGTACTTGGAGTTTGCGGAGATCGCGTTCATAGAGCCCTGAATGGTCTCGGTTGTGTACAGAGGTCCGAATACCTGAGCCAGGTCATACTTTTCAATACCCTGGTTGAATGCCCATGTGGTTGCTGCTGCAGGCCAGCCCTGTGCAGAACCGAAGATGGAGCCTTTACCGCCGTCTGTTACAACGTTTGCATCAGGATTGATGATGCCGTCCTGATACCATTTGTGCAGCCAGTTTAAGCCGTCCATGATATCATCCTGCTCCAGTGTGCATACAACCTTGCGGCTTGCATCGTCATATTTTACGCCGATGGGCTGCAGACCGGAAGCAAGACCGTCATAGTTGTTGAAGAAGCCGTTGAAGGTAGAACCCTGAGCCAGCTGCATCGGATATACGGATTTGCCTTCGCCCTCTTTGATGGTCTGGAGAGCGTCATTTAAGGTTGCATAATCTTTGATGCTGTCTACATCAATGCCGTACTTCTGTACGTAAGTATCATCCAGCATCCAGAACTGGGTCAGAGAAGAATCCTTGTAGGTCGGTACTGCATATACATTACCATGAATCTTAGCACCTTCCCACAGGTCTGTGGGGATGAAGTTGTACAGATCCGGTGTCTCAGACTGAACAAGGTCTGTGATGTTCTCCAGAGCGTTCAGGTTTACAAATTTGGTGTAGTTTGTGTTGTTTACGAACATCAGGTCGAAGTATTCGCCGGTGTTGATGATGTTGTTCATCTTGGTGTCGTAATCTGCCCAGCCTGCGATCTTAACATCGATTCTTACGCCGATCTTTTCTTCTGCGTAATCGCTGATCTGAGATACAGCCTGATCGAAATCGTCTGCAGGGGTTCCGCCTACAGTCCACCATACCAGGGTAGGTACTTCACCATTGCTTGCTGCAGAATTAGAAGCAGCTTCTGTTCCGGCTGCAGCGCCGTCAGTTGTGGACGCAGAGTTGCCACAGCCTGCCAGCATTCCAGCTGTCATAGCGGCAACAACGCCCAGGGCAAGAATCTTGTTCATGCTCTTGTTTTTCATAATGTCTCCTCCTTAAAATCGGGCTCCCTGTATGCAGAGAGCCCGTTTCTATACCACAGCCGGTTCTTCCGGCAGGATATCAAATTAAAACACACAGATAATATAGGGAATATCAGCCCTTAACCGCACCAACCGTCAGACCGGAAATGAAGTACTGCTGGAAGAACGGATATGCGCAGGCGATAGGCAATACGATAATAACTACGATAGACATACGAGCCGCTTCCTTCGGCATCTTTGCAAGCATTTCTGCTGCAGATGCACCCAGTGTTGCCGCATTCTGTACCAGCATCTGGATATTGGTCAGGATCTGGTTTAACAGAGCCTGCAGGGAAAGGAGCTTGGTGTTATCAATGTACAGCATGGACTGATACCAGTCGTTCCAGTATGCGAAGCAAAGGAACAGACCGATAGTTGCCAGTACCGGCAGCGAAATCGGAAGAACGATTCTGCTGAAAATCGTCAGCTGAGATGCGCCGTCCATCTTCGCGGATTCGATCAGGGATTCCGGAACTGTTGTCTTAAAGAAGGTACGACAGATGATAACGTTAAAGGATGAAACTGCCAGAGGCAGGATCAGTGCCCATATCGTGTTCTTTAAGCCCAGCAGCTGGCTGACTACGAAGTAGGTGGAAACCAGACCGCCATTAAATACCATGGGGATAAATACCACCATTGTAAGGAAACCGTTTAATTTGTAGTTCGGACGGGAAAGTACATAGCCCATCAGAGTTGTCAGCATAACACCCAGAACCGTGCCAACGATCGTTACAAACAGAGAGACACCCAGTGCTCTCAGCAGCATCGTGCTCTGAGAAGCCAGGAATGTGTAGCCCTCAAGAGAGAAGATCTTGGGGATGAAGCGATATCCGTATTCTGTGATGGAATCCTCAGCAGAAAAAGAAATTGCAACAACCAGCAGGATCGGTATTACGCACAGCAGCGACATAATAATGAAAATGATATTCAGTACAGCGTTGGCGCCTTTGGATACCCGGTTGAACCGGTCGAACCCCGTAGGCTCGTCTTTGTTTACTCTTTTAATTTTTTTCGTTGTTTCCATTGTTCTTCTCCCTTAAATCATTGCGCTCTCACGGTCAATCTTACGAACGATCGCATTCGCCGTCAGAATCGTAATACATCCGGCAACAGACTGTACAAAGGCCGCAGCGGACGCCATACCGGTGGTCGAAGTTTTCAACTGTTTGTAAACATATACATCCAGAGTATATACATAATTGTACAGCGTATTGGAATCTCTGGGCACCTGATAGAACAGACCGAAGTCGGAGTAGAAAATACGTCCTACTGCCATGATAAACATCATGATGATAACGGTCTTCATCAGAGGCAGAGTGATGTAGCGGATCTGCTGCCAGATCGTAGCGCCGTCGATACCGGCTGCTTCATAATAGGTCTTGTCAATACCGGTGATGGTTGCCAGATAAACGACCATTCCGTAGCCAAGACCCTTCCACAGGTTCATAAATACCAGGAACGGAGGCCACATAGCAGGCTTCATATACCACTGCTGGCGATCCATCCCCCAGGACTCCAGCATACCGTTGATCAGACCCTTGTCATAAGACAAAAATGCCCAAACCAGTGCGCTTACAACGACCCAGGACAGGAAGTAAGGCATGAACATCGCAGTCTGATACGCTTTTGCAAGCTTCTTGCTGTGGAGCTGTCCAACTGCGATTGCTGCAGCAACCGGTGCCACAATGCCAAGGATAATGAAGATGACATTATATCCCAACGTATTACGCAGGATCAGCCAGATATCCTTTGAGGAAAACAGGAATTTAAAGTTGTTAAATCCCACCCATTCACTTTTAATAAAGCTTGTTAAAAATCCACCGTATACCTTGTAGTTCTTAAATGCGATGATAATACCGAACATCGGCAAAAAGCAGAACAGCAAATACCAGATGGTAGTCGGCAGTGCCAATAACGACAGCTCTGTGTCGTCTTTACCCCAGATGCGTTTCTTGCCTCTGCGGCCAGTCTTTTCGTTACTCATTTTCCGTTTTCCTCCTTCTTCGCAGATTCCTCACGTAAATTCCTTTACTTGGAAACTATATTGCCATTATAACTTAGTTATTTTGACTCTACAACCTAAAATTTATTATATATTGGTATAAAAAATCCAGTTCAGGTGTACAATTTCTTTTTATTTTTTTGTGCACTTTTTACACAGTTCTATCCGAGGCCACCCAACCCTGCCCGCATTGGAGTGTAAAAGCTGTATAAGGTTATATATCGCTCA
>OLPS01001390.1_pt1 | contig 25845 bp, 20 predicted proteins | sample 1673071 | NCBI WGS metagenome assembly OLPS01 (sample SAMEA3136752, study PRJEB25190) | human gut metagenome | reverse complement strand
AGTGGGTCACGATATCCGCGCCCCACTCAAAGGGGCGGCAGTTGACCGGCGTGGGAAAGGTGTTATCCACGATCAGGGGCACGCCGTGGGCGTGAGCAGCCTTGGCAAATTTCTCGATATCCAGCACAGTCAGGGCGGGGTTGGCAATGGTCTCGCCGAACACCACCTTGGTGTTGGGCCGGAAGGCAGCGTTCAGCTCCTCCTCGGTGCACAGCGGGTCCACAAAGGTGGCCTCAATGCCCATCTTCTTCATGGTGACGGAGATGAGGTTGAAGGTGCCGCCGTAGATGGTGCTGGATGCCACGATATGGTCACCGGCCTCGCAGAGGTTGAACAGGGCAAAGAAGTTGGCTGCCTGACCGCTGGAGGTCAGCATGGCGGCGGTGCCGCCCTCCAGCTCGCAGATCTTCTTGGCCACAAGGTCACAGGTGGGGTTCTGCAGGCGGGAGTAGAAGTAGCCGTCGGCTTCCAGGTCGAACAGCTTGCCCATATCCTCGCTGGTGGCATATTTGAAGGTGGTGGACTGGATGATGGGGATCTGGCGGGGCTCGCCATTGCCGGGCGTATAACCGCCCTGCACACAGATGGTATCACGGTTCATTGCAACATACTCCTTTACTGGGTTTGTCCGAATAGTACAATTCCCCGCAGGAGCACATGTCTCCGGCGGGGAATTGAAACGTTGAATTTTACTTCCCGTCCGGGACGAAATGAGGAGAGAACTCCTTCCGTCAAAACCTTTCGGCTTTGCCACCTCCCTCTCCGAGGGAGCTGGCGCACGAAGTGCGACTGAAGGAGTTACTTCCTCAGCCGCTTATCGCTTCTGGTGGCCCAGAAGGTGCCAACGGTCTGGAAGATCTGCACCAGCAGCACCAGCAGGATGACGCAGACGATCATAATGTTGGTCTGGTAGCGGTAGTAGCCGTAGGAAAGGGCGATCTTGCCCAGGCCGCCGCCGCCAATGACACCGGACATGGCCGAGTAGCCCAGAATGGTGGTCAGGGCCGTGGTCATGCTGGAGATCAGGCCGGGCAGGCACTCGGGGATCATTACCTTGGTGATGATCTGGAACGGGGTCGCACCCATGCTCTGGGCGGCTTCCACCACACCCTCATCCAACTCGCGCAGGCTGGTCTCCACCAAACGCGCCACAAACGGGAAGGCCGCGACCACCAGCGGGACGATGGTGGCCTTGGTGCCTACGGTGGTGCCCACGATGATACGGGTCAGCGGAAAAACGCAGATCATCAAGATCAGGAAAGGCACACTGCGCAGGATGTTGATGATGATATTCAGCAGGTGCATCAGCCAGCCGGGCAGGGGCAGAATGCCGTCCTTATCACCGGCCACCAGCAGCACACCCAGCGGCAGGCCGATGACCAGAGAGAACGCGGTGGAGAGCATCGTCACATAGAAGGTCTCCCAGATGGCAAAGCCATAATCTGCAATGGTCATTCTCCGGTCACCTCCTCCACCGTAATGCCGGGCTGTGCCCGCATATAGGCAGCAGCCTGTTTTGCTTCGTCCAGGTCAGCGGGCAGCTTGAGCAGCATAGAGCCGTAGCACTGGCCGCTCAGGTCGCGGGTATCGGCGCTGAGCACCGACACCAGAATGCCCTTTTCGGCGGCAAGGCTTGCCACCAGCGGTTTTGCGGCAGAAGAACCGTTGAAGGTCACACGCACCACATGATCGTCCGGCGCAAAGCTGGACAGGTCGCGGGCTGCGCTGCCGCCGTTGGGAGCCACCAGACGCTTTGCCGCGGCGGTCTTGGGGTTGGCGAAGATCTCCTTCACCTCGCCCTGTTCCACCACAACGCCGCCGTCCAGAATGGCAACGTGATCGCAGATCTCCTCCACAACGCTCATCTGATGGGTGATGACCACCACCGTGATGCCCAGCTTCCGGTTGATGTCCTTGATCAGGGTCAGAATGGAGTGGGTGGTGTTGGGGTCCAGCGCGCTGGTGGCCTCATCGCAGAGCAGGACCTTGGGGTCAGTTGCCAGTGCGCGGGCAATGGCAATGCGCTGCTTCTGGCCGCCGGAGAGCTGGGCCGGGTAGGCGTTGGCCTTATCGGGCAGGCCCACCATTTCCAGCAGCTCCTTGGCGCGCTTTTCGGCTTCCTCTTTCTTCACACCTGCCAGCTCCATGGGGAAGCAGATGTTCTTCAGGCAGCTGCGCTGCATCAGCAGGTTGAACTGCTGGAAGATCATCGTGATCTCCCGGCGGCGCTGACGCAGCTGGGCAGGCGTGAGCTTTTCCATCTCCACGCCGTCAATGACCACGCTGCCCTCGGTGGGGCGCTCCAGCAGGTTGATGCAGCGCACCAGCGTGGATTTGCCCGCGCCGGACATGCCGATGATGCCGTAAATCGAACCATCCGGGATGGTCAGGCTGATGTCCTTCAGCGCATTCACTGCGCCGTCCTTCATCTGGAAGGTCTTGGAAAGGTGTTTGATCTCGATCACAGGGATTCTCCTTTTGATGTAACATCCTTGCCCTCTCCGTCATTGCTCCGCAATGCCACCTCCCCCAAAGTGGGAGGCACTGCATCTTCCGGGCGCAACAACAGCTGACTGTGGGCTGCAATTGGCTCTCCCTTTGGGAGAGCTGGCAAAGCCGTCAGGCTTTGACTGAGAGGGCGAGCCGCGTTTCCTTAACCCTCGATCGGGCTCAGGTCACTCTGCTTGCCGCCGTAGATGCCCATGGGCTCAACGTGGATGCCGGCAACGGAGACCAGGTGGGTGCCCTTCTCCTCATTGAAGTTGTCCAGGTAGGGCTGATGCTGGAAGTAGTTGGTGTCGCACTGGCCATCCTCAACGATGGTGTTGGGGATCACATAGTCATCGTACTCCTGGATGTCCAGCGTAATGCCCTTGTCGGCCAGGATCTGCTTGCAGACCTCCAGGATCTCGCAGTGGGGAGCGGGGGTGGCAGCGCAGCTGACGGTCTCACCGTTCAGTGCGTCATAATCGACGGAAGGATCATAGCCGTCGGTGGGGTCTTCCACAACAGAGACCACAGCGCCGCCGTAGCTCTCGGTCATAAAGTCCTTGACCTGCTGGCTCTGCAGGGCAGCGACCAGAGCCTTGATCTTGGGCTCCTCCTCATTGCCTTCCTTGCAGACCAGAACGTTGACGTAGGCAGAGGTGCCATCCTCCATGGCCAGAGCGTCGGTCATGGGGTCCAGACCGGCGGAGATGGCGTAGTTGGAGTTGATGACAGCGTAGTCCTCATCCTGCAGAACGTTGGGCACCTGGGCAGCCTCGACCTCGTCCACATTGACGTTCAGGGGGTTCTCCTCGATATCGTTCTTGGTGGCGGTCAGGCCTGCATCTGCCTTCAGCTTGAAGAAGCCGTTCTTCTCCAGCAGGGTCAGAGCGCGGGCCTCGTTGGTGGTGTCGTTGGGAACAGCGACCTTGATCTTGTCCAGCTTGGCAGCGGTGGAGGCAGCCTCAGAGGATGCAGCGCCGGATGCGGCAGAGCTTGCGGTGGAGGAAGAGCCGCCGCAGGCGGTCAGGGCAGCGGCAGCAGCGGCCACGCCGGAAACTTTCAGAAAATTACGACGAGTGATCTTAGACATTTTGTTTTCCCTCTCTACTTTTACAAAAATATTTTTGTGCGGTGCGGCACAATCCGCACCCTTTGCACCGGAAGCAAAATAAAAAACGCTTCCGTCCTCAGCGGGCATACACCCACAAGGACGAAAGCGTAAAACTTCCGTGGTACCACCTTGGTTTACTGTCCCCTCACAGAGACAGCCTCACTGCTGCGGCGTTTTGCAACGCGACAACCGGACGCTGTAACGGGCGCTCCCGTCGCAGGCTTAGCACTCTTGCACTTCGCCCCCGCGGCTCCGAGACCATTTTCAGTTCCCTGTTTCCTGCCCTTTTCCACCGCCCGGGCTCTCTGGAAGGATCAATGCGAAAACCTACTCTTCTCTTCACAGCCATTTTTGTGATATTGCATACATAATACCCCACTCTTCCGGGTTTGTCAACCCTTTCAACGAAGTTTTTCAGTAGGGAATTGCCCGCTTACTGCCGGCCGGCATCCTGCTCCGTGCTGTACAGCACCATCAGGTGGTTGGCACTGGCTTCCAGCTGGGATTTTGCCTGACGGAGATCTGCTTCTTCGGTCTCGTTCATCTTTTCGGGCTTATCCTTGCGCAGGCAGCGGCGCAGGCCGGCAAGGTCGTTCTTGACTCGGTTCTTCTCGTCCTTGTCCAGCTCCTTTTTGCACTTGGAGAGGGCCTCGTCCACCTTGTAAGCCAGCATCTCGGCCTGGTTGTGGAGTTCCAGCCGCTCCCTGCGGCGGGTATCCTCCTCCTCGTAGGCGGCGGCATCGGCCATGGCGCGCTGGATCTCGTTCTCAGAAAGATTGGTGCTGCCGGTGATGGTGATGTTCTGCTCCCTGCCGGTGCCCAGATCCTTTGCGGACACCTTGACCACGCCGTTCACATCAATGTCAAAGGTGACCTCGATCTGGGGCTTGGAGGAGAAGCCGGAGCGGATGCCGGTGAGCTTGAATTTGCCCAGGCTCTTGTTGTCGCGGGCAAAGTGGCGCTCGCCCTGCAGCACGTTGATCTCCACGCTGGTCTGCATGGGGCGGGCCGTGGTAAAGATCTGGCTCTTGCGGGTGGGGATCATACTGTTGCGGGTGATGAGGGGGGTGGCCACGCCGCCCAGCGTCTCAATGGACAGCGTCAGCGGGGTGACATCCATCAGCACAAGGCCCTGCGCGGCCGCGCCGGTGGCACCGGCCAGCTTTCCGCCGCCCTGCAGCAGACCGCCCTGCACGGCGGCACCCATGGCCACGCATTCATCGGGGTTCAGGGTGTGGCTGGGCTCACAGCCCAGCAGCTCCCGGACCTGCCGCTCCACAGCAGGCATCCGGGTGCTGCCGCCCACCAGCAGGACTTTGCCCAGCTGGCTGGCGGAAAGCCCGGCATCCCGCAGGGCGTTCTGCACCGGCTGAACGGTGCGGGCCAGCAGGTCACCGGTCATCATCTCAAACTGGGGGCGGCCCAGGCTCAGATCCAGATGGTGAGGGCCATCCTTACCCACCGCGATAAACGGCAGGTTCAGCTGGGCGGAAAGCGCACTGGAAAGCTCCTTCTTGGCCTTTTCCGCTTCCTCCTTCAGGCGGCCCATGGCGGCGGGGTCCTTGGTCAGATCGATGCGGTCAGATCTGCGGAACTCCGCAACAGCCCACTCGACGATGCGCTCGTCAAAGTCATCGCCGCCCAGATGGGTATCGCCGCCGGTGGCCAGCACCGTAAAGGTGCCGTCCTCGATCTCAATGATCGAAACATCAAAGGTGCCGCCGCCCAGATCATAGACCAGGATCTTCTGGGGGGCTTCGTTGTCCAGGCCGTAGGCCACTGCGGCGGCGGTGGGCTCGTTGATGATGCGCAGAACATTCAGGCCCGCAATGCGGCCCGCGTCCTGAGTGGCCTTGCGCTGGCTGTCGTCAAAATAGGCAGGCACGGTGATGACGGCCTCGGTCACAGGCTCGCCCAGGTAACTCTCGGCATCGCGGCGGATCTTGGTCAGGATCATGGCGCTGATCTCCTGCGGGGTCAGATCTCTGCCATCGATATGCACCCGGTAATCAGAACCCATGTACCGCTTAATGCTGGACACCGTACGGCCGGAGTTTGTGGCGATCTGGCGCTTTGCCGCGCCGCCCACCAAACGCTCGCCATCCTTGGTAAAGGCCACCACGCTGGGGGTGGTGCGCTCGCCTTCGGCGTTGGTGATGACCACAGGCTTGCCGCCCTCCACCACCGCCACGCAGGAGTTGGTGGTGCCAAGGTCGATTCCGATCACTTTGCTCATAGTGCTTGTCCTCTTTTCTTCGGCGCAGAATATTTCCTTGAATATCTTACCGGTTTCCTATGACGATTTCTTAGAACAAATGTAAAGAAACTGTGTTTCAGGCGTTTTTATCGTCGGCCAGCAGCTGATCGGTCAGCAGTTCAGCCTCCCGCAGCCAGTCGGCAGCATCCGTTTCGCCCTCGGCCTGCAGGATCCGAAAACCCTGCACAGCTTCGGCCACCTGCAGCAGCGCCTTTTTGCGGGAGAGGTACTGGGTCTCGTACTGGGCAAGACGCAGGCAGACCTGCGGGGTGTAGGCGATGTCCGGCACCTCCCGGGCAGCGCTCTGGGCGCGGCGGTAGTATTGCAGGGTCTCCGCCATCTCCCCGCCCGATGCAGCACAGTCATCCCCCAGGGCGATCATGGCCTGCACCTCCCCGGCCTGTGCGGCCTTTTTCCACATCCGCCGGGCCTGGGTCTTATTCTTCCGGGTACCCCGGCCATAATACAGGCAGTCCCCCAGGGCAGAAAGCGCCTCTGCGCTGCCCGCCTCGGCGGCGGCAGTGTAGCGTGCCGCTGCCTCCGGCCAATCCCCGGCCCGGGCGGCGGCGTGCCCGGCTTCCAACTCCTGAGCGCCGGGGTTGTCGCTCCCCCGCTCCGATCTCAGCAGCCCGCTGAGCAGGGAGACATCCAGCGTGGCAGAGCTTGTCCACGGATCCAGCACCACACCATCGATGCCGTCCGTTTCCAGCGCATACTCCATGGCGCTGCGCAGGCTGCGCTCCACCATGGGGCGGGTGGCGCTGGCCTTTTCCGCCTCGGCGTTCTTTACCGAGGTGAACAGCGGCAGATAGTTCCGCTCTTTCCGGGTGTGGAGCAGCCAGGGCTGCAGGCCCTCGGCCCGCTCCTCCGGGATGGGCAGGTGTGCCCAGGGGGCGGCCCCGCTCTGGGGGTCCACCGCCGCATCCAGCGGAACCAGCACCTTGGTCTGCAATTCCAGCGCATAGTTCAGGGCGTTCATCAGGCTCCAGAAATGTTCCTCGTTCTGCTCCCGGTACAGCCGCGCCACGGCCTCCTCCACAAACGGGCAGCCTGTGCCCACCGGCCCGTACTGCGGCGCAGTCCGCTTTTTTCCGCTGCCCACCGGCCGGAAGCGCCGACCGCCCATGTTGTATGCCATTTATCTCACCCTTCTTTTTCGTCAATAGGATAAGTATAGCAGGAATCCGCAAATTTCACAATATTTTCCCGCAGGCAGGCCGCACGCAAAAACAGCAGGCGGCTGCACATGGCCGTCTGCTGTCAGGTTCATTCATCTGCCGCATCATCTGCGCCATCCAGATAGCGCTCGATGCTGCCGATGCTGTATCGGTTCTCGTTGGCTTCCACGCTCCGTGCACTGGCATCGTAGCAGGCTTCCAGAATGGGCATCACTGGCTGCTGGCCCTCCGGGTCGGTCAGATGTCCGATGGCCCGGGCCTCATAGTAGTTGTCGATGATCTGGTTCACGATCCGTTTGCGGTCACGGAGCGGAGTCTGCAGGTTGGCCAGCTGCTCCTGCCGGATGCCGCAGCTGTTGCTGCCGTGGTCGCCGAACAGGATGTAATACTCCTGCTCGATCTCCAGCGGTGCAGCCTGATGCAGATAATAATCCGCCAGTACCCTCCGCTTCTTTTCGGTGCTGAAGCCCTTGATATCCTCCATGCCGCACGGAAAAAGCTCCGGATGCCGGATCCACATTTCATAGGGCCCCACCGGCAGGTGCAGAGTATCGAATACATCCAGATAATCCTCCAGCGCAATGCGGATCTCGCCCCGCTCCCATTTCTGAATGGTGCGCTTGTCCCGCCCCAGCATATCCGCAAGCTCCTGCTGAGATCTGCCCGCCACGTTCCGGGCAAAGGCAATGGCTTCCCCGATTCGGTTCCGGTAGTTGGTCATATTCTTTCCCTCCTGACACACACTTGTACACCAGGCATTCCAACGTCTGGCGACATAAAATACTTTCCTCTGATAAAAGGATAATGGTTTGTCCCGCCTTCTGTCAAGAGTTGCAAATTCAATCACTTCACGTCAAATTTTTGTTAAATGTGTCATCCAAGCCGGGCAGCCGCCTTTTTTGCAGAGATTTTGCCGCTCCGTGGGGCATCCGCCCCCTGTCTTAAACAACGTTCGGGCCATTTTGTCCTTTTTCACCTGCCGGAGGCGGCCGGATGTGTCAGGTACACCACACCATGCGACGCAAAATATTTTTTGCAAAAAATTCCTCTTCGGCAAGTTTTTCCCAGCGCATCCGTTTCCATACACGCAAAAACCGCCCATAGCCGTCAAAAACAGCCATGGGCGGGTGCTTTTTCTTTATGCCAGTTTATTCAGCCTTACGGCAACGTAGGGATCAGGGAGCTTGAGCTCGTCAGCAAGGTCGGCTTCAGATTCGTACTTCTCCGCCGCCATGCCCACCACAACGCTGCACACGTCAAAGCGTCCGGCGGGCGAAAGGGCCGTAACCTTGGCTTCTCCATCGGCAATGGCGGTCACCACGCCATCCGCATCCACGGTAACGACACCGGGGTTGCTGCTGACCCATGTAATGGGCACGCTGCCGCCGCCCTCCACCGCAACGGTGGCCGTCAGACGTTCCTGGGTACCCACGGTGCGGAGCAGCAGGTCACTCTTGTTCAAGGTCACCTTGCCGATATCCGAAGTCACCGTGACGCTGCACCGCAAAGCCTGGCCGTTGGAGACCATTGCCGTGATGGTGGTGGTGCCCGCCGCCTGAGCCGTGACAAGGCCCTTATCGCTGACTGTGGCAACCTCGGGGTTGCTACTCATCCACTGGTAGACATAGAGGAAGGAGTGGTCGCTGTTGGTCAGCTGGAGCTGATGGGTGGGGTGCAGGTCATTGTACTGCAGCACAAGGCTCAGGCTGGTGGTATCCAGCGTGGGCTTTTTTCTGGCTGCTTCTTCATTTTTGCGGGTCACGGTCACCTTGCAGGCGGCGCGTTCGCCGTGGTCGGAGATGGCGGTGATGATGGCAGTGCCTGCATTGCGGCCCGTCACCTTGCCGTCGCCATCCACCGTGGCAACATTGGAGTTGCTGCTCATCCAGACGATGAAGTAATAATCGCTCTGTCCGCTGGTGTACAGGTAGCCCTTGGGGCGGGGGTCATCATCGGTGATCTCCAGCTCCATCTCGGTCAGCTCCAGTTCCAGCTTGGGGCTGGTTCCGGTCAGGCCTGTCAGCACACCGGGCGCGGCCTGCGCGGGCAAAGGGGCAGCCAGCAGGGCCCCGCTCAGAGCCAGCAGGGCCAGAAGCCGCCCCGCGGTTTGGAATTTCCATTTCATTGGGTCGAACTTCCCTCCTTATTTCATCCCATGGGATCAAAGGAATGCCGCACACATGGAAAAATTTCGCGTCCATGATTTTTCTCACTATTGATTTATTTTACACGTCCGGCCAATGTGGGTCAAGTTTTTCGCCCAAAGTGCTGTGCTTTCGCACCCGATTTCGTCGGGAATTCCAGTTTTTTCCGATTTTTTTGTGCAGAACATCAGGGCCAAAAAGCGCTCAGTCACCTCCGGTGACAGCTCCCCTGATAGGGAGGCCAGGTTCACGCGCTTTCTTCGGTGTAATACTGTGCCTGGGCGTTCCACAGTTCGTAATACTTTCCATCCGGCTCCCCCAGCAGTTCCTCATGGGTGCCCTGCTGGACGACCTCGCCGTGGTCGAACACGGCGATCTCATCACAGAACTTGCAGGAGGACAGCCGGTGGCTGATATAAATTGCAGTCTTATCGCCCGCGATCTCGTTGAACTTTGCGTAGATCTCCGCTTCAGCCACCGGGTCCAGGGCGGCGGTAGGCTCATCCAGCACGATGAAAGGTGCATCCTTGTACAGGGCCCGGGCAATGGCGATCTTCTGGGCCTCGCCGCCCGAGATGGTCACGCCATCCTCGTCCAAATCTTTATAAAGGCAGGTGTCCAGCCCCTTGGGCATCCGGGCCAACCGGTCGGAAAAGCCCGCTTTTTGCAGGCAGTCGGCGGCACGGGCGACATCATAATGCTGGGCCGTGGCAACATTCTGGCCCAGCGGCAGGGCGAACAGCTTGAAATCCTGGAACACCACCGAGAAGATATCCATGTACTCATCGTAGCGGTACTTACGGATGTCGATGCCGTTGAGCAGGATGACACCCTCGGTGGGGTCGTATAGGCGGCAGAGCAGCTTGATGAAGGTGGTCTTGCCGCTGCCGTTCATGCCCACCACGGCCAGCCGCTCCCCCACCTTGAAGGTCATGCTCAGGTGGCGCAGGGCATATTGCTCGCTGCCGGGGTACCGGAACGAGACATCCCGGAACTCCACGGTATACTGGCGGTCGCTCCGCTTTTCGGTGGTCAGGCTGCCCTTGTACATCTTGTTGGGCAGGTCAAGATAGTCATAGAGCGTTTTCAGGTAGGGGGCGTTGAATCTGCAGTCGCCCACGGCGGTGAACAGCCCGCCGATGCCCACAAAAAAGTTGGTGGCTGCGCCCACATACTGGGTCACAGCGCCCAGACCAAAGGCCCCGCCGTAGGCCTTCAGGCATACAAAGAGGTAGGCAAGACCCATGAGCAGAGCCGAAACGGCGTTGCCCGTGGCATTCAGGATGCCGAATTTCCCCTTGCGGGCCCGCTCAAAGGCAGGCATGGAGACGGCGGCGTGATCTTTCAAAAACTCGAACTGGTCGTACATCCGCACATCCAGCGCCTTTTTGTCGTCCCGACATACCCCCATGAGGAAGGCCCAGAGCCGGTTGCCCCAGCGGCCCTCCTCCTCGATATCCGGGCTGCTGATGCCCGCGCTGGAAGCGCACACCGGCGAGAGCCACGCCACGGCTAGGATCAGCACCAGCACTGCCGGAACACAGAGCGGGCTGTTGAATACTGTCAGCGGGCCGGCGGGCACCCTGGCCGTGAACAGCCCCACCGACAGCACCGCGCCGCCCAGAATACGGAATACCGCCGCGGATACATTGTCCAGCAGCGCCACAGCGTTAGGATTGCCGCTGCTGCAGAAGCTTTCGCTCTGCTGGATGAAATTGTAGAGGTCGTAGACCTGCTGGCTGTCCTCGTCGGCATAATCCATGGACATCTGCTTTTCCATAAAGCAGTCATGGCCCAGCTGCCAGTTCAGCTGTTCCCGCTCCACGCTCTTCCAGTGGAGCAGGACCGACCGCACCAGCGTGAGCAGAGCGGTCACGCCCAGCACCCACGCCACATCCACGGCAAGGGCCTGCGGGTCCCGCGCGTCCGACAACTCAGCCACCAGCCGGGCCGAGAGCCAGACCACGGCATAGGGGCTGACGGCATCCGCCAGTGCCCACAGCACGGTGGACAGCACAAATCGGGGCGTATTTTTCCAGTAAAAGCGCCAGGCCCGCAGGGTCAGCCGGACGCTTTCCTTCAGGGTCATTTTTTCTTCGTTCATACAGCCTTGCCCTCCTTGTAATATTTGCTCTGCACCGCAAACAGCTTGGCATAGCCGCCGTTTTGGGCCATCAGCTGGTCGTGGGTTCCCTCCTCGACCACACGGCCGTTTTCAAGGAAGAGAATGCGGTCACAGAAACGGGTGGAGGCCAGTCGGTGGCTGATGAACAGGCTGGTGCGGCCCCGGGTCATCTCGTTGTACTTCTGGTAGATATCATCCTCGGCGATGGGGTCAAGGGCGGCAGTGGGCTCATCCAGCACAAGAATAGGCGCGTCTTTATACAGGGCACGGGCCAGCATCAGGCGCTGAGTCTGGCCGCCGGAGAACTCCACGCCGTCCAGATAGACATCCCGGCCCACATGGGTCTTGATACCCGCCGGGAGGGATGTGATTTTTTCCGTCAGCCCTGCCTGGTCAAGACAGTACCGCACCTTTTCCTCGTCGATGCCGTCCATGGCCTGGGCCACATTCTCGGCCACCGTGCAGGAGAGCACGCTGAAATCCTGAAAGACCGCTTCAAACAGCTTGTAGTAATCCCGGCGGTTATACTGCCGGATATCCTGCCCGTTCAGCAGAACACGCCCCCCGGTGGGGTCAAGGAAGCCGCAGATCAGCTTGACCAGTGTCGTCTTGCCAGCGCCATTCAAGCCCACGATGGCCAGGTTCTCGCCGGGGTGCAGTGTCAGGCTCATGTGGGCGATGGTGTTTTTCTCCGCACCGGGGTAGCGGTAGCTCACATCCTCCAGCTGCAGCTCATAGGGCATATCCAGCCGCTTTTCCAGCGGGATGCCCTCCTCAAACCGGAAGGGTTCCGGCAGCTCGAGGAACTCCCGGATGGTGGAGATGTCTAGGCTCTGCTTGCGCAGGAGGGCAAACTGCTCCATCAGGCCTGTGACCCACTGGGCAAAGCCGGAGGCCGCACCGAAGTAGAGCAGGAATTCCGACACCGGCAGGCCCCTGGTCACGGTGAGCCAGAGCAGATAGGCATAGGCCGCACCGTTGCGCACCAGCAGCAGAACAAGGTCGATGAGGTTGGCGGTCAGGTAGGCGCGCTCCCGCTTTTCGAGAAAGGCATAGTTGAGCCGCAAAGCAGAATCGTACAGGTCAGTGAGCCACTGCCGCAGGCCGAAGATGCGGATATCCTTGCCGAACTCGCGTCCCTCGGCGGTGTTGCGCAGGTAATGCAGGCTCCGGGTGATCTTTGCCCCCTCCTCCCGGTGGCGGTAGCCCCACTCGTTGATATTCCTGGTGGAAAAATAGCTCACCACAGCGGTCAGGGCCGTCAGGACACAGAGCCAGGGGTTCAGCCCGGACAGCAGAGCCAGATACACCCCGAAGCCGATGAGATTTGTCATGATATCCGTCCAACTTTTCCAAAAAGCCTCGCCGGAAGCACGGTTGTTCATACAGGCATCGTGGCCCTTCTGATACATCAGACGGAAGGCTTCATCCAGCAGGTTGGCATAGGCCGTGCGGGTGCGCTTGGTGTTGATGCGCTTCAGCAGCTCCAGCCGCACGCCGCACCGGCCAAACATGGTGAGGTGGTCGATGTAGTAGCACAGCGCGGTCAGGGCAAACAGCAGGATGGTGAACCCGCCGATGGCACCCAGCAGCTGGCCCAGCGGCGCGCCGCTTTCCAGTTTGCCCAGCACCGCCGGGCTGATGAGCATTTCGGCAGTGGTCTTGCCTGCCGTGCAGACGGCCAGCAGCACCACCAGCAGCGGCACGCTCCGTCGGGTGTCCCAGGCCACCGAGAGCATGTAGGCAGTGTTCTGCCAGACATTGTATTTGGGCTTTGGCTTTTTGGTTTTCTCGTTCTTTCCCATTTTGGAATCCCCTTTCACTTGTCTGGCAATGATCCTAACACAAAAAATCGCCCCCGACACATTCCGGGGACGAAACGCCTGATTTGGGGGATGAATTGCTAAACCTGTGGAATCAATATCTCCGTCGTGAATGCCCCATCCTCGCTGTTGCGGCTGAGGTAGCCATCCAGCTTTTCCACGATGGCATCAATGCGCACCAGCCCGAAGCCGTGGCCCTCGCCCTTGGTGGTGACAAAACGGCCCGCAAGCTTTTTCTGCTTTTTAGTTGCTGTGAAATTGGTGAAGGAGATATAGAGCTGTGTGCCCTTCATATCCATATATACCCGGATGAGCCGCTCCTCCTCGGGCAGCTCCGCACTGGCATCCATGGCGTTATCAAAAAGGTTGCCCAGGATGCAGCAGAGGTCAAGCTCACTCATTTTCAGTTTGACCGGGATATGGGCATCGATCTGCACCGGGATATTTCGGCTCTTGGCAAGGGAGATCTTGCTGTTGATGATGGCATCCGCCATGGCGTTGCCGGTTTTTACAGCCAGATCAACAGTGTTCAGGTCGGTATCCAATGCATCCAGGTAGGCTTTGATGCCGTCCAGATCCCCCTGTGCCGCCAGCACCTTCATGGTCTGGATGTGTCCCCGGTAATCGTGCCGCCATCCCCGCATCTGGCGGTACATGTTGTCCACCTCTTTGTAGTGGGTCTCGATGAGCTCCCGCTGGTAAGCGGCGATGCGTTTATCGAGGAGCTTTGAAAAGAATTTAAGTTTCATCGTTAAGTCCTCTCAATGATCGCCCGGTTCAGGGGCTCATAGGCACCCCGGGGCAATGGGAGGGCGGTACCATCGGCCAGCACGACTTCCTTTTTGGTCACACGGCGGATCTGTTTCAGGTTCAAGATCATCCCCCGCCCCACCCGGAGGAAGCCTTCGTCCAGCTGGGCCTCGAACTCACCAAGCGTCCGCTTGACGGTGTAATCCTGCCTGGCATGAACCGTGACGTAATTCTGGTGCACGTCCAGATACCGCACCTCATACAGCGGCAGGCGCACCAGCTCGTCGGAAAGCTCCAGGTTCAGGCACCGGGCGTTGCGGCGGTGCTTTTCCCAGGCACGGTCGAGAACAGCAAAGAGCTTTTCGCGGCTGACCGGCTTCACCAGGTAGTGGAGGGCGGCCACGTCATAGCCCTCGGCAATGTAATCGGAGTAGCCGGTGATGAACACGATCTGCACGGCTTCATTCTCCTGCCGCACCGTTTTGGCCAGCGTCACACCGTCCGTGCCCGGCATTTCCACGTCCAGAAGTAATAGGTCAAAGCTTTTGTCCTCTGCGTAGCGAAAAAGAAAGGCATCCGCCGAGGCAAAGCGCTCACTCTCCACCTCAATGCCACGCTCTGCGGCCCACTGGTGCAGAATGCTCCCCACAAATTCAGCATCGGTCGTGCTGTCATCACAGATCGCGGCACGGTATGACATAGCGGGCTCCCCTCTCTTTCCGTAAACTCTGGGTAGAGTATGACACACTTTCTCCCCGATTGCAACAAAAAAGAAGAGGCTGGCGCACCAGCCTCTTCTTTTTATAACGCTTAATAATTATGCTTCTTCAACTCAAAGTAGCTCTGGGGATGTGCGCAGACGGGGCACTTGAGGGGTGCGGACTTGCCGATGTAGGTATAGCCGCAGTTCCGGCACTGCCAGACCTGCTGTTCCTCACGGGCAAAGACCTTGTTGTTCTTCAGGTTCTCAGCCAGCTCACGGTAGCGCTCCTCGTGCTCCTTCTCGATCTGTGCCACCATGGTGAACAGGGCGGCCAGCTGGGGGAAGCCCTCTTCCTTGGCTTCCTTGGCCATGCGGGGATACATCTCGGTCCACTCGTCGTGCTCACCGCCGGCGGCCATTTCCAGGCAGGTCATGGTGTCGGGGATGGAGCCGCCGTTCAGGGCCTTGAACCACATCTTGGCGTGCTCCTTCTCGTTGGCGGCAGTCTCCTCAAAGATGGCAGCCAGCTGCTCATAGCCTTCCTTCTTGGCCACACTGGCGAAGAAGGTGTACTTGTTGCGGGCCTGGCTCTCGCCTGCAAATGCTTCCCACAGGTTCTGTTCGGTCTTGGTACCCTTGAGTTCCATATTCATGCTCTCCTTTTATGATGCGTAATGTGCGTATCATCTCGCCGCCGGTGACCGCCGGGGCATTCCTTCTGAGAGTATTATACCAGAGTTTGCCAAAGAAATCAAGAATAATTCCTATTTATTTGAGAATTATTTTCAGTTGTGCTGTTTCAGGGCGCAGACCGCAATGCTCAAAGCACTCCAAGCCGCCTGATACATCAGGACAGCGGCCACCGACAGGGTGCCGATGCTGCCCGCGTAGGTCAGCAGAACACCGATGACCACCGAGAACCAGACCGAGACCATCTGCACCGTGGTGGCGCTCGTCTCGGCGTTCTGGGCCTTTTCCGCCGCGCGCAGGCCGCCGATCAGGCTGGCAAAGCCCTTATCATGCAGCATACAGCAGCGGGCCGTCTCGTCCGGCTGGGCAGGGGTCAGCGCGCTGCACTGCTCCTCATCCAGCAGGGTGATCATCCCCTCGGGCAGATGGTAAGCCTCGGTGATGTGGCGGGCCGTCAGGCTGGGGTCCTCACAGGTGACCAGCAGGCGGATGTTCTCCCGCTGCAGCACCTCCAGACCGCGGGCGGCGTTGCGGCCGCCCACATAGTGAAGCACGAACATGGCGTGTAGGCTGCCGGAAACAGCCAGATACAGGATCTGCAGCGCGCCGTTCTGGGAGTGCTCATCCTCGTACTCCTGCTCGGGCAGGGGCACGCCCTCCTGCTCCATGTACAGCCGGTTGCCGATGAGCACCCGGTTGTTATCGCACCAAGCGGCAAAGCCAAGGCCGTGGTGGACCTCCAGATCCTTCACAGGGTACAGGATCTCGGTGCGGTCCTCGATGATCTGGCGGAACAGGCCCCGCAGGGTCTCGCAGCTGTGGTTGAGGATGCTGGCCGCATAGAGAATGGCACGGTCGATGCGGCCGCCCTTGAAGATGCGGATGTCCTCCAGATTCACGCTGTCGGCGGTAAAGAGCTCGTCGGCATCCACCTGCACGGTGTCCACACCGCCCAGCTCCTCAATGGCAGCCCAGCCGGGCACCACGGCACCGGCGGCGGCTGCGGTCTTTTGCAGGCGCAGAGAAGCGATGCCCGCAACCAGGGTGGAGGACAGCGGTGCACCCATGCAGAGCATGGAGGTCAGGGCTGCGGCCATGCCGTTGGGCCCGCCGCCAAACAGCAGGAACACCAGCCCGCTGAGCACGGCGGCACCCAGCAGGATCAGGGCTGTCTTGCGGGCGCGGCGCTCACTGGCGCGCTCCCCGAAGCTCTGCTCCACCAGCGCCTCGTCCCACTGGACAGGGCGGCTGAGCAGCACCCAGGGGTCTTTCTGATCCAAGCTCCGGGCCAGCACCCGGATCAGGTCCTTATCCCGGACGCGGAATGCGCCCTGCAGCCCCTCAGGGGATCGGGCGGCGAGGTCGTAGCCGTTTCTGACGGCAGTCAGCAGGACACGGCTGCCCAGCAGGGCCAGGAACAGGCCCAGTGCGGCCACGCCGGAAAGCAGCGTCCAGCTGGAGTTCTGATAGCTCTGGGCGTTGAGCAGGGCGACCGCAGCCTGCACCAGCGCACCGCAGGCGGCCAGCGCCGGCATGGTGTCTGCACTGGGGCGGCCCTTGAGGCCCTGCAGGCCATCCCGCAGGACAGGCCAGCCCACAGCCAGCGCACCGGCCAGAAAGAGCAGGTTGGCAGCATAGAACGCCGCCGGGGCGATCACAGGGTCAAGGGAGGCCACAGGGGCCAGCAGCCCCTCGGCAACAAAGCCAAAGTGGAGCAGCACCACGGCTAGGATGCCCTCCAGCACACACCGCAGCGTCAGTTCCGCGCCCATCCGGCGGAGCTTCTCCCCCACCTGCTCGGGCGTTTCCGGCTCGGCTTCCTCTTCAGGCTTCTCCGCAGCCTCCGGCGCAGCAGAGGCCGCTTCCTCAGCAGGCTGGGCCGGGGCCTCCTCTGCCGGAGCGGCAGGCCTGGCGGGTGCTTCGTCCTCTTCCAGCCCCATCAGCGGCAGGCTCATGCTGTCGTCCTTGCTGGGGGCCTCGGTGCGGGTAGGGGCCTGCGGCTCGTTCTCGTCCGCGCCCTTGCCAAAGAACTGGAACGCCGTTTCCGGTTCCGGCTCAACCTCTGGCGCGGCTTCCGGGGCAGACTTCGCCTGCTTTACCGACTGATCCTCGGCAAACACCATGGGGATGGCCGGGCCCTCAGGCGCTGCGGGAGCTTCCGGCTCCACGGCCAGCACCTCTTCGGGGGCATCCTGCACCTCCTCCACCGGGGCGGGCTTGGGGGTGCCATAGAGCATGGCCTTGAGTTCGGCCATCTCTGCATCCTCCTGCTGCTCCTGCGGGGTCAGGGGTTCCCGGCGGCGGGGCGGCTCCGGCTTTTTCTCGGGCTGGGGTGCGGGCCGGGGTTCCGGCTTCGGCGCTGCGGGGGCTTCCGGCGCGGTGGGCAGAGCCACAGGCTCTGCTTCCTCCAGCTCTCCGGGCTCCAATGCCAGCTCCAGGCCGGCCTCGGCTTCTTCCTCATGGCCCAGCACGATCTCACCCGTGGGCGGCAGCTCATTCTGCACGGCCGGGGCGGCGGCTGGCTCCTCTTTGTCCTTTTCGCGGTGGAAGAACTTGCCCAGCAGGCTGCCGGTATTCTCCTTTTCCTCATCGCGGCGCTTCATCTCTTCGGGCACCTGTGCCACGCTGGTGCTGAAAAACGTGCGGAACTTCTCGTTCTGCGCATCGATCTCTTCCTGTGTCAGCTCTTTGCGCTTATCATCCTTTGGCATCCTAGTCCCTCCCTGTTCTGGTCACGGCGGTCTGGCCGCTGTTTCTTACTCTGCGGCGCGCTGGCTCTGGATCTCGTACAGGATGATGCCAGCTGCCACCGAGACATTGAAGCTGTCCACGCCGGTGCCCTGAGCAGCCATATCCAGCCGCACCACGCCATCGCAGAGCTTTTTCACCAGCTGGGATACACCGCTGCCCTCGCTGCCCAGCACCAGTGCGATGGGGCCGGTCAGGTTGTTCTTGCGCAGGGGCACGCCGTCCATATCGGCACAGTAGACGAACACCCCCTGATCCTTCAGGCGGCGGATGGTCTCGCCGATGTTGGCCACGCGGGCCACAGGCAGGCGCTCGGCCGCACCGGCGCTGGACTTGATAACGGTGGGGGTCACGGACGCGCCGCCCCGCTTGGGGATGACGATGCCGTGGGCTCCGCACAGCAGAGCAGAGCGCATCACCGCGCCCAGATTGTGGGGGTCCTCGATGCCGTCACTCAGCACCAGGAAAGGAGGCTCCCCCTTCTCTCTGGCAACGTTCAGCAGGTCCTCCACGGTCACATATTCGATCTCGCTGGCAAAGGCAGCCACGCCCTGGTGGCTCTCGGTGCCGGTCATCAGGCGCAGCTTGTTGGGGTGCACCCGCTTGACCGTGGCCCCGGCCTCCTTGGCCATGGCGGTATAGTAAGCTGCCACGGCGGGGGCCATGCCCTCCGCGATCAGCACGGTATCCACGCCGGAACCGCTCTTGAGCAGCTCGGTCACGGGGTTTTTGCCGTAGACCAGGCTCTCATTCTTGGGCTGCTCCTCCGTGCTGCTGCGGCGGGGGCGGCGCGGCATTTTCTGTTCGTCCATTGATGTGTTCTCCTTCCATTCTATGGCAAGGCGGGCCGTTTGAGCCGCGCCATGGTTTCGTTCTGTTTCAGTTTTACTATATTTTGACACTGATACATTCTAAAGTATAGCATACCCCGGCATTCTTCGCAATGTTTGCCGAAGGCAAAAGTTTTCCACATTCAGCAGGCTATACAATCGGTAATTCGGCTCAAATTTTTCCACATGTTGAAAGCCCGGTGGAAAATGTTCAAAAATCAAGTTTGTACGCCCACTTTCCGGGTGGAATTCCACAGTTTCCACCGAGTTTTCAACCTCTCAGGTTCGACACGCAAACTTTTCGCCGTACTTTTTGTAAAATTCAAGTCGGAATTATGACAATTTTTTGAAGGGAGATCCAGTGGTTTTTGCCAGAATCTCCAATATCAAAATGCCCAATGTGAATTTGTGTTGAAAACGCCGCGGGAACCGCCTTGATTTTATCCTGTAATTGGGGTATACTACCCTTAGGTTCGTTAAAGGATGCGCAATCTTGTATCCAAAACGGCTTTTTCACCCCAAAATGATTTTGCGGAGGTAATGAATAATGTTGGTAAATGCAACCGAAATGCTGATCAAGGCACGCGATGGCCACTACGGTGTGCCCCAGTTCAACATCAACAATCTGGAGTGGACCAAGGCAGTCCTGACCGCCTGCGAGGAAATGAAGAGCCCCGTTATCCTGGGTGTCTCTGAGGGTGCAGGCAAATACATGACCGGCTTCAAGACCGTTGCCGCCATGGTCAGCTCCATGGTGGAGACCATGGGCATCACCGTTCCCGTTGCCCTGCACCTGGACCACGGCACCTACGAGGGCTGCAAGGCCTGCGTTGAGGCCGGCTTCTCCTCCATCATGTTCGACGGCAGCCACTACTCCATCGAGGAGAACGTGGAAAAGACCAAGGAGCTGGTCGCTCTGGCACACTCCAAGGGCCTGAGCATCGAGGCCGAGGTCGGCTCCATCGGCGGCGTTGAGGACGGCGTTGTGGGCGCTGGCGAGATCGCAGACCCCGCTGAGTGCGCAAAGATCACCGATCTGGGCATCGACTTCCTGGCTGCCGGCATCGGCAACATCCACGGCGTTTACCCCGCCAACTGGAAGGGCCTGGACTTTGAGGCTCTGGACCGCATCCACAAGGCTACCAACAACATTCCTCTGGTCCTGCACGGCGGCACCGGCATCCCCGACGAGATGATCCAGAAGGCCATCAGCCTGGGCGTTTCCAAGATCAACATCAACACCGAGTGCCAGCTGGTCTTTGCTGAGGCCACCCGCAAGTACATCGAGGCTGGCAAGGATCAGCAGGGCAAGGGCTTCGACCCCCGCAAGCTGCTGGCTCCCGGCGCTCAGGCCATCGTTGACAAGTGCAAGGAGAAGATTGAGCTGTTCGGCTGCGCAGGCAAAGCCTGAGCCGAAGCGCATCTCCTGAGCACATTCCCACCCCATAAATGATATTGCCCCGCTGTTCTGTGCATCACAAAACAGCGGGGCATTTTTTTGTAAGCCAGTCCGCAAAAAGGGGGCTGCTGCACCGGTTTTTCCCGTGTGCCGCAGCCCCTCTTCTTTACTGGTTCAATTTTGCAAACGCTTCCCGCACATCGCCGGAGAAGTAGAGCGTGCCCAGCGCGCACACGGGGCCGGTGCCCCCAAGGGCGACCGCCCGGGCCACACCGGCTTCAATGGTGGGAGCAGGCTCAGCCCTGCCGCCCCGGGCGCGGATCTGTTCGGCCAGCGTCTCAGCGGGCATGGCGCGGGGGGTATGGGCCGCTACGGTGACGAACTGCCCGGCCAGCGGCAGGAGCAGTGCCAGCATCTCGTCCACATCCTTATCCGCCATGATGCTGAGCAGGAACACGAACTTCTGCCCCGGAAAGCGGTCCCGCAGGCTCTGCACGGTGGCCCGCATTCCGTGGGCGTTGTGGCTGCCATCCAGCAAAAAGGCGGGCGAATGCCGCAGCAGCTCGAACCGGCCCGGCCAGCGCACCTGTTCCAGACCGGCACGGATGGCGCCGTCCGGGATGTTCCAGCCCCGGCTGCGCAGCACCCGCAGGGCCGTAATGGCCGTGGCGGCGTTCCGGGGCTGATAGCTGCCGATCAGGGGCAGGCGGATGCCGTTCAGGCCGTCAAAATCAAAGGTGACAGCATCCAGATCCCCGTCCTCGATGGTCAGCCTGCTGAGGTCCACCACGGTCAGCGGCGCGTGCCGCTCTGCCGCCGTACGGGCGATGACGGCATCGGCCTCGGGCACACCGCCATAGCTCACCACCGGACTGCCCGGCTTGATGATGCCCGCCTTGGCCGACGCGATATCGGCCAGGGTGGGGCCCAGCTCCTTTACATGATCCATGCCCAGCGCCGTGATGACCGCGCACTCCGGCGGGTCGATGACGTTGGTGGAATCCAGCGTGCCGCCCAGGCCCACCTCCAGCACCACGATGTCGCATTTCGTCTCAGCGAACCAGAGCATTCCCAACGCCGTGATGATCTCGAACTCAGTGGGGATATCGGTCATGGCATCGGCAGCGGGCTTCACACGCTCCACCAGCCGCACCAGCGCCTCGTCCGGGATCTGTTGGCCGTTTACCTGAATGCGCTCGTTGAACCGGTTGATAAAGGGCGAAGTATACAGGCCCACCCGGTAACCCGCCGCCTGCAGGCAGGAGGCCAGCATGGCCGCCGTGCTGCCCTTGCCGTTGGTGCCCGCCACATGGATGAACCTCAGCTGCTTGTGCGGATCTCCCAGTGCGGCCAGCAGGGTCCGGGTGCGGGTCAGGCCCGGCTTGTGCCCCGCCCACTGGACGGCATGGATATAGTTCAGCGCTTCTTCATAGTTCATTGTGCAATGCCTCGGATCGTTTTGTTTTCCAGCAGCAGGCGCACCAGCACGGTGTTCACCGCCGCCAGGACCAGCGCGTTGGGAATGCGGGTCACCAGCACGCTCCACGGATAGTTATAGAAGAGGTGGAGTGCCAGCGAGTTGATGACAATGGAGCCCACCGCATGGCCGGCAAACACGCTGATCTGGGTGCGCAGGCCCAGCCGCAGGTTGGGCAGGGCGCGCCAGAGAAGGCCCGCCGTCAGGCCGATGGAGCCAGCCCCCAGCGTGATCAGCGGATTGATAGCGTAGCCGGAAAGGGTGCCGCCGATCATATCGGCCACCGCACCCACGGCAAAGCCCTCCACCGGCCCGAACAGCACAGCGGCCAGCAGGGTGGGCAGACTGCCCAGGTTGAACCGGACAAAGCCGGTGGAAATGCTCAGCACCCGGGCAAACACGATACTCATGGCAGTGAGCAGGGCCAGCATGGTGAGCTTGCGGACGGAATTTCTGGAATGGTTCATATCAATTGTCCTCCCCTGTTTCGGGAACCGCGGGGCGGGCAATGCAAAACGCCCTCCCCTGTGACAAACCGCACAAAGGAGGGCGTGATTCAACGGTTCACATCCAGACGGGGCCGCAGACGGCCCCATCTGCACCCAAGTCCATGCAGCAGCGGGATGCAGGCCATGCACCGCGGGTCTTACCTTCGTCCGCAGCACAACTCCCCGTTGATGCGGCACTTAACGCGCATGGCCTTACTCTGTTGATGGTCTTATTATATGCCTTTTTCCGGCCCATTGCAACCACAACTCCCATCATCTTTCCCAATTCGCGGGGCAGATTTTTGGCGGGGTGCACAATTCCGGCCTACACAAAAAGCCCTCCGGTGCGTCTCGTCCCGGAGAGCTTTGGGGTACAAAAGGTCTGGTCAATTACTGCACATCGGTCAGCTCAGCCAGCTTGTGGAAGATCTCGGTGTTGTCATACACGCCGCGGAACTTGTCTGCACCCTGACCACGGGCGTAGAGGTTCACCATGGCACCGGTGTGGGCGTAGGTGGTATGATCCACACCAGACTTGTGGTTGATGGTGTGGCAGATGGCCATGCTGAAGGGGATGTAGGTGCCATACAGCTCGTAATCCTGCTGGCTCATCTTGCTCTGGCTGGAAGAGCCGACCTTGAGGGTGCGCTCGTAAGCGGTGCGCAGGTTCTCCACCTCGTAGTCGGTCAGCAGCAGCTTGCCTGCGTTGGCGGCATCGGGGTCGGTGGGCAGGGTCAGGCCGAAGTTTGCCTTCACGTCCTGCATAGCGGTCTCAAAGGGAGTCTGATTCTTCACGTAGTTGTTCACATAGGTAGAATCGAACTTTGCGTAGGACATCTTCTGGTGGGCCAGATTGGTCAGGAAGGTATCGTAGTTGGTGGTCTTGTAGCCAATGCCCAGACCGCCGGTCTCGTGGTCAGCAGTCACCAGGATCAGGGTGTCGTCGGGGTGCTGGGCATAAAACTCCACAGCGGCCTGCACTGCGTTGTGCATCTCGATCACATCATGGATGGAGGCAGCGGCATCGTTGGCGTGGCAGGCCCAGTCGATCTTGCCGGACTCCACCATCATAAAGAAGCCGTTGCTGTTGTCCAGCAGCTCAATGCCCTTGCGGACATAGTCGGTCAGCTGCCACTCTCCCGGAGCAGCATCCATGGCGTAGTTCATGGACTTGCCGTCGGCCAGGTTCTCGGCAATGATCAGGGTCTTGCCGGCCCCGGCCTTCAGGGCAGCAGCACCGGCCTGGGTGGTGACAACATTGTAACCAGCCTGTGCAGCCACCTCGTGGTTGTTGGGGTCGGTGCCATCGCCGTTCACCTTCTGGAACTCGCCGCCTGCGAAATACTCAAAGCCGGAGTTTGCCAGCTCCACGCCGATCTGATAGTAGTTCTTGCGGGTCTTCTGGTGTGCATAGAAGGCAGCAGGGGTAGCGTGGTCAATGTTCACCGTGGAAACAATGCCAACCTTGTAGCCCTTCTGCTTATGGAGCTTCTCCGCAATGGTCTCATAGGGCACATCACGGGTCCAGGGGCACATATTGATGACACCGCTCTCGGTCTTTTTGCCGGAAGCGATGGAGGTGGCGGTGGAAGCGGAGTCCGGGCAGAAGGAGGTGCTGTCGTAGGTGGTCACGCTGCCCACCTCCGGGAACTGGGTAAAGCTCAGCTCTGCCTCGGTGATGGCACCGTTGTTGGTGACAGTGCCCTGATAGAACCGGGCAGACTGGATCTGGGCAGTGCCCATGCCATCGCCGATGAACAGGAAGATGTATTTGGGCTTCTTCTGGAACAGGCCAAAGCAGTTCTCCTCGTCAGCTGCGGTGGAAGCAGCCGGAGCGGCAGCGTTTGCAGCCACGGGGGCAGCAGTCATCAGACCGGCGGCAGATGCCACAGCACCCACTTTCAGGAAGTTGCGGCGGGACATTTTATGTTCTTTCATACGATAATTCCTCTCTTATCCTGAGCCCTCCCGGGCCCTGTTGCAATGTATCTTGGGAACGGTTCTATTGTACCCGTTCGGAGAAAGAGGGGAAACCATGGTAAAGCAAATCTTAGGTAAACCTTGGGCAATGAAAAACAGGCATTGGTAAAAAACAGGTGGTCTTTGTAAAATCGAGCCTTTCCTGCTCGCGGGCTCTTCCACTCCGTCAGGATTCGCCCCGGATCGGTTGCATCCGGTGGGCAAATCGTGTATACTGTAACCCGATTTTTATTTGCGGAGGGAGGGGTGCACATGTCCGTTTTATGTCTGGGCGAAGTCTGGCTGGAGCTGAACGCCGCCACGGCTCCGGAGCTGACGGAGATATTCCGGGCGCAGACCGGCGGCTGGGGCGCAGACTTCTGCCGCCAGTACGCCGCATTGGGCGGGCAGGCGGCTCTGCTGGCCCAGCTGGGAGCCGACCCCTTTGGCCGTAAGCTGGCGGCCCGGCTTGCCGGGGATGGTGTTGATTGCTCCCTGCTCTGCTTCACGGATGCCTTCCCCACACCGGTGGTGTTCACCGGAGCAGACACCGCTCTGCCCTACCGTGCCCACACCGCCGGGCTGGCCCTTGGGCCAGAACAGCTGGAGGCCGCCCCGTTCCGGGGCTCCTCTGCCTTCTGCTTTTCCTCCGCCGGGCTGGTGGACAGCCCCCTGCGGCTGGCCCACCTCGAGGCCCTTGCCGCCGCCCGGGATGCCGGGGCGCTCTGCTGCTATCTTCCCCGGCTGGCGCAGGCCGCGCCCTACTGGCCGCAACGGGAGGCCCTGTGCCAGACCGCCCTGCAGTTTCTTGACCGGGCAGACGTTCTCTTTTTAAAGGAGAGCGACCTGCTCCTCCTTTTCGGCTCCCGGGAGCTGCGCACAGCCCTGTTTGCCCTGTTCATCGGCCATGTGCAGCTGATCTTTTTCTACAAAAAGGACAGGATTCATGCCTTTACACGCAGTGTTATGGCTTCTGCCGCAAAAAAAGACCAGAGCCCCGCTCTGGTCTTGTATCGGATGGAGAAAATGATGCTCCCTGTCTCCGCTCTGCCCAGATTAAAGGAATCTGAGCTGAACGCGCTGATCGGATAATCCCCTGCCGCTGAGATGGCGGCGAGAACCAAACAAAAACAGCCAGCGCCGTGGAAAGGAGGAGAAAGCGGCGCTGGCTGTGTATGAGAACTCCCAAACATTTGCGGCTGTCAGGAGATGGTTGGTAGTCTGTCCGCTGCCTTGGCTATTGCCTCGCATCAGCAGGGGACAGTATTTTTTAAAGGGACCGCGCCGCCCGGTTTCTGCCGGAGATGCGCGGTTTTCATTGCCTGCATGGCATCTTGGGAGGATGTTTTTCTGTTCCTCCCTGACTGCACCCTTATTGTACAGGATAAAAATGGAGTTTCTTTGTGAGGAATTTGAACAAATTGAAAATAAACGGAGCCGCTGCACATCATTTTGTACAGCGGCTCCGTTTTTTACGATTTTTCTTTAATTTTCGGCCAGATTACCGGTGTAGAGCTGGTAATACTTGCCCTTCTTGGCGATCAGCTCGTCGTGGCTGCCGCGCTCGATGATGCGGCCCTGCTCCAGAACCACGATGCAGTCTGCATTGCGGACGGTAGACAGGCGGTGGGCAATGACAAAGCTGGTGCGGCCATACATCAGGCCGTCCATGC
>OLPS01001387.1_pt1 | contig 25886 bp, 27 predicted proteins | sample 1673071 | NCBI WGS metagenome assembly OLPS01 (sample SAMEA3136752, study PRJEB25190) | human gut metagenome | reverse complement strand
CCATCGCCGGCGTGCTGCTGTGCTCCTCCTATCCCACCCTGATGCCCACCACCGGCTCCATGCCCGGCATCAAGGCCTTCACCGCCGCCGTGTTCGGCGGCATCGGCTCCATCCCCGGCGCGTTCCTCGGCGGACTGCTCCTCGGCATCATCGAGGCGCTGGCCAAGGCGTACATCTCCACGACGCTCGCCAACGCCATCGTGTTCGCGGTGCTGATCGTGGTGCTGCTCGTCAAGCCCGCGGGACTCCTCGGCAAGTATGTGCCGGAGAAAGTGTGAGGTGGCAACTATGGCAAAGCTGACAACGAAATTCAAGTCCTTGAAAAAGACCACCAAGGTCGACTTCGCGACTTACCTCGGCGTGATCGCCGTCTTCATCGTCGTGACCGTTTTGCAGAACGGCGGGATGCTCAACCGCAAGACGATCGGTCTGCTCGTACCCATCTGCTGCTATATGTCCATGGCGGTCTCGCTGAACCTGACCGTCGGCATCCTCGGTGAGCTGAGCCTCGGCCACGCGGGCTTTATGAGCGTAGGCGCGTTCAGCGGCGTCATCGTCTCGCAGAGCCTGCTCACGGCGGTCCCCAATGCGCCGGTGCGCCTTGCCATCGCCATGGTCGTCGGCGCGATCTTCGCCGCCATCGTGGGCCTGCTCGTCGGTACGCCGGTGCTGCGGCTCCAGGGTGACTACCTCGCCATCGTGACGCTCGCCTTCGGCGAGATCATCGCGGATCTGATCAACTGCCTGCTCGTCGGCTATGACGCTTCGGGCCTGCACATCCTCTTCAATGTTTCCGGCACCAAGACGATCGACGATCTCGGTCTCGACGCCACAGGCTACGCCATCATCAAGGGCGCGCAGGGCGCGACCGGCACCAAGACCATCGCGGGTCTCACCGCGGGCTTCATTCTTGTGATGGTGACGCTCATCATCGTGCTCAATCTCACGCGCTCCCGCGCGGGCCGCGCCATCATGGCCATCCGCGATAACCCCATCGCCGCGCAGTCCGTCGGATTGAACCTCACGAAGTATAAGCTCATGGCCTTCGTCACCTCTGCCGCCCTCGCCGGCGCGGCCGGCGCGCTCTACGGTCTGAATTACTCCTCGCTCCAGTCGGTCAAGTTCAACTTCAACACCTCCATCCTTGTGCTGGTGTTCGTGGTGCTCGGCGGGCTTGGCAACATCTGGGGCAGCCTCCTCTCCGCCGCCGCGCTGACCATCCTGCCCGAGGCACTGCGCCAGTTCGCAGATTACCGTATGCTGGTCTACGCCATCGTGCTCATCTTCGTGATGCTCGCGACCAACAATCCCCGGCTCAAGGCATTTTTCGCAAAGCTGCTCCCACGCCGGCACAGCGCCGAAGAAAAGGAGGTTTGACTATGACGCAGAAAACAAAGCTCGTTCCCGTTACCCGTGAGCCGGCGCTGCTGCCGGAGCGCGACGCGGACAAGTCTCCCGTCCTCGAGTGCATCGACCTCGGCATTACCTTCGGCGGCCTGAAGGCGGTCGACAGCTTCAACATCACCATCGGCCGCACGGAGATCGCGGGTCTCATCGGCCCCAACGGCGCGGGCAAGACGACCATCTTCAACCTGCTCACGAAGGTCTATCAGCCCACGCACGGCACCATCCTCTTAAACGGCAAGGATATTCAGGGGCTTAACACCGCGCAGATCAACCGCGCGGGCATCGCGCGTACCTTCCAGAACATCCGCCTGTTCCAGAACCTCTCGGTGGAGGAGAACATCATCACCGCCATGGACACCCAGATGCACTACAACATGGCCGAGGGCATCCTCCGCCTGCCGCGCTTTTGGCGCGAGGAGCGCGTGGTCCACGAGCGCGCGATGGAGCTGCTCTCCATCTTCCACATGGAGGAGCTCGCCGACGCCAAGGCCGGAAGCCTGCCCTACGGCGCGCAGCGCCGTTTGGAGATCCTCCGCGCGCTGGCGACGAATCCCTGCCTGCTGCTGCTCGACGAGCCGGCGGCGGGCATGAACCCCAGCGAGACGGCGGAGCTGATGGAGAACATCCGCTCCATCCGCGATACCTTCAAGATCGCGGTGCTGCTCATCGAGCACGATATGAACCTCGTCATGAATATCTGCGAGGGCATCGCCGTGCTGAACTTCGGGCGCATCATCGCCAAGGGTTCGCCCGACGATATCCAGAACAATCCCGAGGTCATCGAAGCATACCTCGGCAAGAAGAAGGAGGCGTAACGATGGCGCAGATCTTAAAAGTTGATGATATCCATGTGTACTACGGCAGCATCCACGCCGTTAAGGGCGTTTCCTTTGAGGTCAACGAGGGCGAGGTCGTCACGCTCATCGGCGCGAACGGCGCGGGCAAATCCACCATTCTGAACACGATCTCCGGCCTGCTGCACCCCAAGATGGGCAGCGTCCTCTTTGAGGGCCATGACCTCAAGGGTGTCGCACCGCACAAGATTGTCGAGCACGGTCTGGCGCAGGTCCCCGAGGGACGCCACATCTTCCAGCAGATGACCGTGGAGGAGAATTTGCAGATGGGCGCGTACACGCAGCCCAATTTCACCATCGAGCCGGGCATCGCGGACGTTTACGAGCGCTTCCCGCGTTTGAAGGAGCGCCGCCGTCAGATTGCCGGCACGCTCTCCGGCGGCGAGCAGCAGATGCTCGCGATGGGCCGCGCGCTCATGAGCAAGCCCAAGCTTCTCATGCTCGACGAGCCGTCCATGGGCCTCGCGCCCATTCTGGTCGAGCAGATCTTCGACATCATCCGCGAGCTGCACGCCGCGGGCACGACCATCCTGCTTGTGGAGCAGAACGCGCAGGCGGCGCTCTCCGTCGCCGACCGCGCCTATGTGCTCGAGACCGGCAAGATCTCGCTCACCGGCACCGGTGCGGAGCTGATGGCCAGCGACGCGGTGCGCAAGGCATACCTCGGCGGCTGAGTCCTTCAAAACCGAATCTCTTGACGCGGCGACGCGGTCCTGCTATCATAGGCATAAGATAGGGGGGCCGCGTTATGCAGTTTTATGAATTTGGCGACGCGCTTCGTCCGCTGGGCGAAAAAGCGCCGGAGAAATGGGAAAATGTACTGGCTCTGCTCGAGCCGTCGGAGCTTTCCGCGGTCACGCTGCCCGATACGCTCACGCCGCCGCTCACGTCGGACAGCGTGTACGGCTCGCAGTTGTGCGCGCTCCTGACCGATCAGAACGGCATTACCGGCCATATCCGCATCCCGGCGCGGGGCAGTCAGGCCGCCCGCCGCTTCGCGTTTTCGTGGTCGCAGGGAAATGTGCTCATCGTCGATCACGACCGTGTGGTCGCGAACTGTCTCGACGCCATCCGCGCCATGCGTCCGCATAATGCCGACGGGGCGGACAATTTTCTTGCCGATCTGCTGCTCACGCTGGTGCGGGACGATCTTGCGGCGCTCGAGCAGCTTGAGGAGCGCATCACGAATCTGGAGCAGGAGGTTCTGGCCGACAACACGGACCGCTTCATCCACCGCATGAGCGCCATCCGCAAGGAGGTCAGCCGCGCGGACCGCTTCTACGCTCAGCTCGCCGATTTTGGTGCGTCGTTGCTGGAGGAGGCAGACGACCTCTTTGACAAGCGCTCTACCCGACGCATGAATTATTTTCTGCGCCGCGTGGAGGCGCTGAAAAATGAGACGGAGCGCCTGCGCGAATACGCTATGCAGGTGAGCGGCGAGTACCAGTCGCAGGTGGACATCGCGCAGAACCGCGTCATGCAGCTTTTGACCATCGTGACGACGATCTTCCTGCCGCTCTCGCTCATCGTCGGCTGGTACGGCATGAACTTCGATATGCCGGAGCTGAGCTGGGAGTACGGCTATCCCGTGGTCATCGTGCTGGCGGTGGTCATCGTCGCCGTGCTGATTCGTTACTTCAAGCGCAAGAAATGGTTTTAAGGAAACAAGAAGGAAGTCCGCCGCGGCGGACTTCCTTCTTTGCCATAAGAGGAGCTTACAGGCTCTTCTCGTAGCTCTCGATCATCTTCTTGACCATCTGGCCGCCGACGGAACCGGCCTCGCGGGAGGTCAGGTCGCCGTTGTAGCCCTGCTTGAGGTTGACGCCGACCTCCCTTGGTGTTCCTTCTCCATCTTAACGATTTTGAAGTCCTTGGGCTACAAGGGTTTGTGGATACGCAAATTTCTGACAACTCAGGCTGGCGTATCATTTTCCATAATTCCTGCTGGGGGTGGAAGTTCCCGGACTGGCTCCTTGGACATCTCTCCGATGAACTTGTAGAAGATGCGGATGCTCTGCCGGTAGGGTTGATTGCGGTGGGTGGCCTTCACGATGCCGTCAGGATATTCCTTGGGGCCTACCTCAATCTTCTCCACAAAGGTCAGCAAAGTCTCACGATCCAACTTTTGAATCTGCGTATACTCCCGGGCCAACGCAAAGAAGTTGTTAAACTTGGATTCAATTTCCACCGCAGATCTTGAAACAGTCAACGAACCCAGTTGGGTTTGCAGCCCAACAGATTCTTTTTCCAAATCCGCCACCATGCGCCGCAGACGATCATCGTCCAAGTGCCCTTCTGCGTTGTCGATATAGAGTTTGGTAACGATTTTGTCAATGGTTGCGATGCGAGCCTCAATCTGTTCCCGTTTTTGCTGGACTGCTTTTGGATTTTCAGCGGCACCCGCCCGCCGCAAAGCCTCTTTTACCAGTTTCTTCACCTGCTGATCCGTTAGCGCCAACAGACTGTTCAGGTCCTGCCGCACAATTTCCAGTAGGTCAGCATACCGTACCCGAACTCCGGTACAGGGATCGGCGATGTCCTGCCGCTGATGGGTGCAGGAGAGATACCAGTACTTCTCCCGCTCTCCCTTGTAGACTGTGCCGCAGGAGCAAAGAGAGTACCCACACTTGGCGCAGACAGCAATACCGGAGAAGATGCTCTTGCGAACTTGGTCGTAGGCCCGATAGTCCCGGCTTCCCCGGCCCAGGTTCTGCTGGGCCCGCTCATAGAGTTGTTTCGTGACCAAGGGCGGGTGGGTGTTCTCCGTCACCGCCCAGGCATCCCGGGGAACCGAGATTTTTTTCTTGGACTTTACACTGACTTTTTTGCTTTTACCCAGCAGAGTATGGCCAAGATACACCGGATTCTTCAAGATCCGCTTCACCGTGGTGTAGTTCCACACATCACTGGCTCGGGCGGCGCCTTCCTTACTGAACTCGTCACGATACAGTACCCGGTACTTTAGGGGCGGGATGATCCCGTCGGCGTTCAAGTCCAGAGCGATCTTCCGGGAGGAATCCCCCTTGGCGGCCCGCTCGAAGATGCGCTGTACTACCGGGGCAGTCTGTTCATCGGGAGTTAGACGGTGTTTGTCCTCCTGATCCTTGCGGTAGCCGTAGGGCGGGCAGGCGCAGTACTGGCCGTTCTCCCGCTTGCTGCGGAGTACATCCTTTACCTTCCGGGAACCATCCCGCAGATAGACCTCGTTCATGGCGAACAGGAAAGGGGCCATGATGTTCTCCCGCTCGGTGTCGAAGTTGTCCCCAATGGCGATATAGTGGATGCCGTGTTCTGGGAAGAACTGCTCGGCGTAATAACTGGCCTCCCGCATATCGCGGCCCAGCCGGCTGAGGTCCTTGGTGATGACGGTGTTGGCTTTGCCTTGCTCCAACTGGCGCATCATTTCCCGGAAGGCCGGCCGGTCGAAGTTGCCTCCAGAGTAGCCGTCATCCACGAACTCCCGCACCAGGGTGATCCCGTTCTGCCTGCAATAGTTCTGAATGATCATGCGCTGGTTAGCGATACTGGCAGACTCGCCGCCCCGGATGTCCTCGTCGGACAGCCGCAGATAAGCGAACCCCAGCGTCAATATGTCGGTTCTCATCCTCGCCTCCTTACGACGAACCGACCCACAAGGTTATTATACGACCTTGATGTGCCCTTCGTCAAATGGAGGATTTTCCGAGAGCCTCTTTACCAGCTGGTCTGCCACCAGTTCCGATGCCGGGCGATCTCCTGCGTAGACACGGCTGACCTGATAGGTGACCTGCCCTAATGTGATTTCTTGTGGTTCCATATATTCACCTCCAGAAGTAGTTTGACCCAAAGGCTGGGAATCCATACCGTTACTGCCCGTAGTGTTTTCCCTCTGGAAGAGAACCATATGCGGATTTTTGCTGACGATTTGCTTCATATATAAACTCCTTGTTGATTATAAATTACCCCGGTGGGTGCAACCCTCCTGTTCGGATATAGAATTGCTCCCACCAGTTTTTATGAGATTTTTGAAAATTTAACTGAATAGGATTGCAAAATCAGACTGAATGAATTATACTAATTTCACCGATTGATTGAGGTGAACGCCATGAACAGAAAAAACTACAAGCCCCGCATCATCGACCGGCAGGTGGAGGAGTACCTGTCCGCCTTCGGCGCCGTCTGCATCGAGGGGCCGAAATGGTGCGGTAAGACCTGGACCTCCTCCTATCACAGCAAAAGTGAGATCTATATTGGCGACCCGGCCGGCAACTTCCAGAACCGCCAGCTGGCGGAGCTGTCCCCCGCTCTGGTGCTGGAGGGGGAGACGCCCCGCCTAATCGATGAGTGGCAGGAGGTGCCGCCCCTCTGGGACGCTGTGCGCTACAAGGTGGATCAAAATACCCAGAAGGGGCAGTTCATCCTCACCGGCTCCGCAACGCCCAACCACAAGGGGATTCTCCACAGCGGCGCTGGCCGCATCGCCCGGCTGCGGATGCGCCCTATGACCCTGTGGGAGTCCGGGGACTCCAGCGGCAAGGTGTCCCTGGAGCAGTTGTGCCATGGGACACTGACGCCCGCCATGACCGGCGAGGTGGACTTGAAGAAACTGATCGAACTGATCATTCGGGGCGGCTGGCCGGGGAGTTTGGGCCTACCGCTGGAGCAGGCGGCGCTACTCCCGGCCCAATACCTGGACGCTGTCATTGACGATGATGTATACCGGATTGACGGGGTAAGGCGAGACACCCAGAAGATGCGCCTGCTGCTGCGCTCTCTGGCCCGAAACGAAAGTACCACCGTCACCAACAAGACGTTGATGAAGGACATCAAGGCAGTGGATGACGAGGATATTGACGGCAATACTGTGGCGGCTTATCTGGACATCTTCAAGCGGCTGTTCATTACGGACAATCAGCCACCCTTCTCCTCTGGTATCCGCTCCTCTGTGCGGGTGAAGCAGGCGGAGAAGCGGCACTTTGCCGATCCCTCCCTGGCCTGTGCGCTGTTAAAGACCACCCCTGCCGGACTACTGGGGGATCTGGAGACTCTGGGCTTCCTCTTTGAGGCCCTGTGCGAGCGGGACTTACGCATCTACGCCGAGTCCTTTGGAGCGCATCTCTATCACTATCAGGACTACAAAAATCAGGAGATTGACGCGGTGATCGAGTTGCCCGACGGCCAGTGGTGTGCCTTTGAGATTAAGTTGGGGGCCAACCAGATCGACGCCGCGGCGGAGAACCTGCTGGAGATCAAAAGGCAGATTGAGGCGGACCCCAAGGGCAAGCCGCCAGCGGTTCTGTGCGTTTTGTGCGGGATGGCAAATGCGGCGTATCAAAGGCCCGATGGAGTGTTCGTGATGCCGGTGACGGCGCTGAAAGACTAATAAACCAGATTGCTTTGTAAGATACCTATTCCGGGCCAATTCCTGCGCTCTCGCTTCAGACCGCGTATTTCCAGGCTGCGCTATGCGCGATTTCAGCGGCAGGCGCGCAAATGCACACTGTCTGCCGCTCCTGTATGACTCCCGGAACAGAGATATGGCCCTGGCAGTTCGCCGCCGGCATTTGTCAAGGTGCAGACAGAAGGCATTTCCCGTTTGTAAAATGCCCTGTGTAAAGCAAAACACGGGAAGTCCGGCGGGGGTTCCCTTGGTTCCCCGCGACCTCCCGTGCCATAGAACTTCGTCCTGCGTAGTCGTGGCTCATATTGTCTCTGATTGTCTGAATACACAAAATCATGTTCAATCTATATTGACATACACAATATATTGTGGTACAATTCATCATGTAATTGATTCTTTGTGCGCTCCTCATTTTGAGGGCAGGTCAACGGCCTGTGAGCGATAGGGTATCGCATTGCACACGTTGTTAGGTTTGAACGGTTGATCAGCGGCATTGGTGCGCCCAAGGGGTGGACTGCTGCTGATATTTTCAATTTTATAGGGGTATTCCCCATCGCGAAAGCGAGAATGACTGTACGCCGCCGAAAGGTGGATGGATCGCTGGCATATGCCGGCCTCAGTTGTTCTCGCTTTCTTTTTTTGCTCAAAAGCCGGCAGGCTTTGAGAATATATCAAAATCGAAAGGAGAACGACAACCATGAAGCACCGAAAGAAATGGCGGCCTCACCGCCGCAGCAGGCTCCACAAGAAACTGCGGAGGGGCAACAACAGGCAGGTCTTAAAGGAAGAACTGAGAACCGTGATGCTTGGAGAGGAGGATTTCGACGTCTATGGGGACAACGGCATATCAGCCGCTGGTACTGGTAGAAACCTCAGAATTGCCGCGTGAGGAATGGCTTGCTTACCGGCGGAGAGGGATTGGCGGGAGCGATGCCGCCGCGGTCCTTGGGATCTCCCCCTTTATGACGGGCCGTGATCTGTACTACGACAAACTGGGGATCTCCGCAGCGGCGGATGACGAGAACTGGGTCGCCAAGGAGATCGGGCACCGTCTGGAGCCGCTGGTGGCGGAGATCTTTTCAAAGCGCACCGGACTGAAGGTATTCCAAAAGAAGTTCATGTTCCAGCATCCGCAATATCCCTGGATGCTGGCGGATCTGGACTATCTGGTGGAACTGCCAGACGGCAGCATAGCCATCCTGGAGTGCAAAACAAGCACATCAAATTCCTCTGAAAACTGGTGGTATGCCGGGAAAGAAATCGTCCCCGCGTACTATGAAAGCCAGGGGCGTCACTATATGGCAGTGATGAATTACGGCAAGACCTTCTTCTGCTGCCTGTTCACAGACACCCGGGAGGCGATCATCCGAAGCATTGACCGCGATATGGCCTACGAGGAGGAACTAATTGCCTTGGAGGACACGTTCTGGAATGAAAACGTGGTGAAACAGCTACCGCCGGAATACACCGAAAACGGCGATCTGGTCATGAAAAGCGTCCAGCGCCTCTTGGGTCCTGCGGCCACAGACGCGCCGCCGGTGGTTATTACACCACCGCAGTTCAGCCGAGTGAAGCAGTTTATGCAGTTGCAGGAACAGAAATCCGGCTTTGACGCCGAGATCAAAAAGCTGGATAAGGAAATGGCCCGCTTGAAAGCCCTGATCGTGGCGGATATGGGAAATAGCTGCAAGGCGCTCTATGAGGATGCCGAGGGCAACTATACCATTACCTACAACCCGGTCTATAAGCAGAGCATTCCCAAAGAGGGCTTGGACCGGCTCAAAGCGGTCCACCCGGAAATCTACAGCGAATATGTCAAGACGTCCGAGAGCCGAAGGTTTCTTGTCAAAAAGGTTTCGGACAGTGCGGCATGATTACACGGAGGTGATGATAAAAAATGGGCTTTGTAGCGGCATTTGATCGCGTACTCTTCTACAATGAGGCAAGCAGATTTGCCGTCCTTCGGATGAAAACGGCCGATATGATGGTTCCCGAAGACGCCCGCAGCCCCTACCGATACCATGACCATCTGATCCGCTTTACCGCTGTCGGGTATGATCTGCCCCAGACGGATGCGGTCAAGGTGGAACTGACTGGAGAGTGGCAAGACGGTAAATATGGCCGTCAGTTCCAGGTGACGCAGTGGCGCGAGGTGGTCCCTCCCACATTGGAGGGGATACGCGCCTATTTGTCATCCGGGCTGCTGCGCGGGATCGGGCCAAGAACCGCCGAGGCGATTGTCCAGCGTTTCGGCATCCGCTCCCTGGAGGTCATCGAGAAAACGCCGAATAGGCTACTGGAGATCCGTGGTATCTCTGAGGAACGGCTGGAGGACATCAAAGCCGGCTATGCGGAGAGCAAAATCATGCGGGATCTTATGACGATTTTGGCGCCGTTCAAAATCACGCCGAATACGGCCATGAAGATCTATCAGTTTTTTGGCCCGAACAGCGTCGGGCTGATACGGGAAAGCCCCTACCGCCTCTGTCAGATGCCCGGTTTTGGATTCAAGCGCGTAGACGCGATCATCCAGAAGTCCGGGGGAAATCTGCGGGACCCCATGAGAATCCAGGGTGCATTGCTCTATGGGCTTGAAAAAGCCCGTGACGGCGACGGCCACCTCTACCTGGAGACAGAGGTGCTTTTGAAATCCGCACTTCTCCTTCTCAATGAAACGATCCTCTCGCCCGCTATGCGGGTGACTCCCAAAGAGGTAGAGAGCACGTTGGAGCAAATGATCCTCACCAATGTGCTGGCTTCCAATAAGGGGAACATCTATTTGCCCTATCAATATCTTCAGGAGAGCGAAACCGCCTGCCTTGCGGTACAGAAGGTGATGGAACCGGCGGAGCCGCCGGCCAATCTTGCTTCTGTCCTGGAGCGCATTAGGGGGCAGTTAGGGATCACCCTGTCAAAGCGGCAGCACGAAGGCGTTATGATGGCGTTCAGCCGCAATCTGTCGATCATCACCGGCGGACCCGGGACCGGCAAAAGTACGATTCTTAAAGCGGTGATCGAGGCGTACCGCATCCTTTACCCCGACAGCAAGATCCGCCTGGGGGCACCCACGGGGAAAGCCAGCCGGCGGATGGCGGAGACAACGGGTATTGCGGACGCACAGACCCTGCACAGTCTGCTGGGCCTCCACGGGGATGAATCCGTGTGGCAAAAGCCGCCGGCAAAACTGGAGGCCGACCTCCTGATCGTGGACGAAAGTTCCATGATGGATATGTCCCTGGCCTATCAGCTTTTTATCCGCGTCCGCCCCAATACGAGAATCTTGCTGGTGGGCGACGCGGACCAGCTGGAAAGCGTGGGCGCGGGAGATGTGTTTCACCAGCTTATCAAGAGCGGCCTTGTCCCCGTCACTGTGCTGGACGAGATCTTCCGTCAGGCAAAAGACAGCCCCATCCCCTACAACGCCAAGTACATCCACGATGGCGTGACGGACCTCTGCTACAGTGAGAACTATTTCCGCTTTATCCCCGCAAAGAACCAGGAGGAAACAGCGGAACGTATCTGCGAACTGTATCTCAACGAGGTCAAGGCGGCCGGGATCGAGCAGGTACAGATCCTTTCTCCCTTCCGGTCAAGAGGGGACGCATCCTCTGACCAGCTGAATGAAGTGATCCGCGAGATGGTCAATCCGCAGTCCCCGGAAAAGCCGGAAATCACCAGGGGCGGCATAACGCTGCGCCTCTATGACAAGGTCATGCAGAAAAAGAACGACAGTTCCATCCAGTTGCGTGACCCGAAGGGCAATCTTCTTTCCCGCGGCGTATTCAATGGCGAGGTCGGGCAGATCTGCGCTATTCGGAAAAGTACGGTGCTGATCAACTTCGACGGCCGCTATGCGGAATATCCTCTGGACAGCCTGGACGAGTTGGAGCTGGCTTATGCTACCACCGTCCACAAGGCAATGGGGAGCGAGTATGACACCATCATCCTTCCCATGCTGATGGCCCACAAAATCATGATGGACCGGAACGTGTTCTATACCGCGGTCACCCGCGCAAAGCGGCGTGTCCTGCTGGTGGGCCAGAAAAAGGCGCTGTTTGCGACGATCTGCAATAAAAAGGCCGGCAGGCGCAACACCCTTCTGGGCGAGCGGATGCAGGCATACTACAAATCGCAGTCCATCAAGATGGCTGCTGAACAGGGAGAGCGTCTGCCAATCATTCGGCGGGCCAGTTAAAACGGGATGCAGGTGCAGAGAAATGCACAGGCGTCTCTTATTTTATTTTTGAAGGGAGTTTTTTCGTGAAAGACAGTATCATCAAAACCGTCCCGGCGGCCGAGGCCCTGCGGAAAGTGCCGCAGTTCAATCCCCTGCGGTATCTTCGCCAGGCCACCTCGCGCAAAACCGGCGAGCCGGTGCTGAAGTTGGACTTGCGGTTTAAGAAAATGTGGTTCCGTCTGGCCTGCGCCGACGGCAGGATGGTCCTCACCCCCATGCGGATCACGGACAGCATGGCCATTTTCGAGGCGCAGGTCTATCTGCATGGAGATGATCCCAAGCCCATCGCCAATTTTGTTTCCACCATGTACGCAGCCGACGTCCCCAGCGGGCGATATATCCAGGCCGCTCAGGACGAGGCGCTTAATGAGGCGCTGGACAATGCCGGCTTCGGTATTCAGCTCTCCGATCTGGTGGAGGCGGAAGGCGGGAGCGGCTACGGCTCTGAAATCCCGATGGAGCAGATTCGGCACCTGACGGAAGGACAAGCCCCGCGTTCTGTGTCGGAAGAACAGAAAGCGCCGTCGCCGTCGGAGGCCCCTGCGCCGGTTGCTTCGGAAAGACCTCATGCAGTTACCGAGGCGCGGGAAACCGCCCCGGAGCATCCGTCCCTTGAAAAGATCGAGTCTGTGGCGGAGACGTTACCGCCTGCTCAGGAGCCGGAAATTTCACCCGTGAAATCGGAACCGCCAAAGCCGGCCGATCCGCCCCAGGTGAGTGAGCAGTCCCAGGCGCCCAATGAAACCGCCGGCATCCTTCAGATGCTCGGCACCGTTCCGCCCGCTGTTTCCGATGCGGCGGAAACAGCATCTGCCACAGCAGAACCCGTCCAGGAGGATACCGCCGAGGAGCAGCCTGCCGACACCAACACATACACGGATGATATGACCATTGAGGAAATCACCCAGCGTATGTCGGTGGACGAGGCCCGCTCCATTGTGGTCACATTCGGCACCTGCAAGGGCTGGACGCTGGGGGAGGTCATGGACCGCCGCGCGTCCAGTCTGCGGTTCTATCTCTATTCCGCAAAGGATGCGGGGAATGTGCTAAAGGCCGCCGCCTCACTGCTGCTCGACGAGCTGGCAATGAAGAAGGCCGGATAACGCTTCCACGAACCAAGGCAGTGATTAGGGAGTGATGGAAAGGAGTCTTTACCCGATGGCATCCAGGACGTCGGATTTCCCCTTTACCATCATGGATGTAGTCGAACTCCTCCGCCTGCATATCCGGCGGAGGAGTCCCGGCTATATCTATGCTGACTGCCCCTTGTGCGGCAGTCAGCGGGGGAAATTGTGTATCAACCTGACCAAGAACGCATGGTGTAGCAACTGCTGCGGCGACAGCGGCGGGATGCTGGCCTTGTACGCCAAAGTGCAGAATGTCAGCAACCCTACGGCTTACAGTGAGATTTGCGATGCGCTGCTGACCGGCGGCTTTGCCCCGGAGTATAAGGCGAGGCGCCAGGAGCAGGTGCAAAGCGATGTCGTGTTGTCTGAGCGGGCACCCTTGCCAGTGATCCATCAGACCTACTCCGCGTTGTTGAATATGCTCCAACTTACCCCGGCCCATCGGGAGCATCTGCGGGAAAAGCGGGGTTTCAGCGACGAGCAAATCGCGGCTTTTGGCTTCAAGAGTACGCCAGTTCCATATCTCTGCAATTCTCTGACTGCCCGGCTGATCCAGCAGGGATACACCGTCCAGGGTGTGCCCGGCTTCTACATGGCGGACAGCGGGAAATGGACTGTCAAGTTCCATCAGCGGACCTCGGGGATTTTGATTCCCTATCGCGGTGTGGACGGTCTGATCCAGGGACTTCAGATCCGACTGGATCGCCCGCTCCGCAAGGAGGGCGACCCGCCGGATAAAAGCGGTGCGAAGTATCTTTGGCTCGCATCCACCAGCAAACCGATGGGAACATCTTCGGGCAGCCCGATCCATTTTGTCGGCGACCCGTGTTCCCGCGTGGTGTATGTGACCGAGGGTGCGCTGAAAGCGGACATCGCCCATGTGTTGATGAACCGGACCTTTGCCGCCACCGGCGGGGCAGGCTGCACCTCTCAGCTCGACAGCCTGTTTGACTTCCTGCGCCGCAATGGGACAGAGGAGATCATTGAGGCCGAGGACATGGACAAGTACAGCAATAAGGGCGTCAATCAAGGGGCGTCCAAGCTCTATCTGCTGGCAAAGAAGCACGGCCTCGCGTGCCGCCGGTTGACCTGGAACCCGAACTACAAGGGAATTGATGACTGGCAGTTGGCCTTGCACAGAAAGAACACAAAAACGGAGGAACAGGATATGTTTTTGAACCGAATGACATTTAAGGAGCGATACCAAAGCGGCCTTTGCGATCTCAGCGCGATTGAATCGTGTATTACCCAATGGGAACAGGCGAAGGACTGTAAAATCTCTCTGCGGGAATACCTCGGCCTGACGGATTTTGAATATGCCGCCTTCCTGCAAGACGGGCAAGGCGATGATTTCCGGCGGATGATGGACAGCGGACGGGTCTGCCAGCAGTTTCGCATCTACCAGCTGGATCTTCAGCCCGGGAAAACCGTGCCATTCGCCTTTTCCGGAATCGAGGCGCTTCACAAGGCGGGCTATGAGCAGCCCCCGGCATCGGAGTATTGCCTGGTGTATGAGGGCCGCATGACTCGCCCCAAGACGCAGACTTCTTCCGAGGTGCTGGAGCGGATCTTCGAGAGCTACAACGATGACCTGCCCTCAGACTACCACGGCCGCAGCGTTTCCCTCTCGGATGTGGTGGAACTGTATGATGACGAGGGGCGGTCCTACTATTACTGTGATACCGCCGGCTTTGTTCCGGTCAAATTTTCACCCCTTCTGGCACAAAAGGGCTTTCACCCCGACGCAGAAAAGCGCGATGGGATTGAGTAAAGTCGGGCAACTGGAGGCGTTGCTCTCCTATTGCACCGGCCTTGACCTAAAAATTCATTACCACCCGGAAGATAGCTATTTTACCGCTATCGCGTGGTGCCCTGACCACATCTTCCCGCCAGAGGAAGATGCCGGGGCGATCCAGCGGCAGATACAAAGGAAATCCGCTCAATACCCTGGGCTCGTGTGCTACTGCTTCGACCCATTCAGCACACTGGTCTATGCGGTATGAGTGTAGAAACAAAGGAATGTGTGTGCGGCTCTATAGCCGCCTCACATTCCTTTTTGCTTTCCCCAACATTTTATGAAGGAGGTCTTATCAATGGGAGTTTATTCCGAGATGGACATGGAACAGTTTGAAAATGACGAGATGGGGCCGTTTCAGATGGACTCGCACAGGCCGGATGCCGTGGAATGGCACGAGCAGGCAGGCTCTCGCCAGCAACTGCCCCAGGCCGCCGCAGTTCCTGCCGGCGGTTCGGTGGCGAAACCCTCTGGCGGCGGTGTGGTCACTGGCCCCCAGAGTACCAGCAGAGAGGACGCCGGCAAAAAAGCGGCAGAGCAGGAAAAACTCCAGCAGATTGCCGCCATGAGCGATGACGAGGTGATGATGGCCTCGGCCAAGCGTGTCGGAACTGACACGGAGAAAATCACCCGCCGGAATATGAAAGATTGTGTGTCCGAGGTCATCCAGACCAAGTGTTTGGAAGATCCCGCCTTTGCCCGGCTGGTCATGCAGCCCCGTAAAAATATGATCAACTGCTTTAAGTATATCACCAGGAAAGCCTGGGAGTATGTGCAGGACGAATTGAAGGCTGATGGCATTACTCCCGGAAATGGGGCGCAGGGCTATGGGTGCGATGTCCCAGATGATTTGTGCTACCAGTGGGCGGTGGATTATTTCAACGACCCGGATGCCAAGGAAGATCAGCAGGCGGAGGAAAAGTTTGTGCCGAAACCCTATGTCGGCTCAACTTCCTCAAAGTCTACCGGAAAGAAGTCCGCCAAAAACGGTGCCAAGAAAGTCGAGAAGAAAGCTGAGCCGGTCAAACCACCTGCCAGTGACCAAATCAGCCTGCTCGACATGGGAATGTTGGGGGCGGCGTCATGAGAAAGATCAACAAGACCGCCTGCCGCCAATATTTAGAGCCGTTGGCTCCCCCAAGTCCAGACTGCGGGCTGTTTCTGATCAGAAAAATAAAATATGTCATTCGGACCACTGTGAAGATCGTGGGACATCGCCGGATACTGATACTCTGTTTCTACACCAAGGGAACTGCTCCGGATGAGAAACCAGTATTGACCTTCACCATGTTCCAAGCCTACGATACCTTCCTCACCTACGACCATCGGCCGGACTCCAAAACCACTTGGCGCACCGCCGCACTGGATAATTTGGAGCGATCTTTCTGCCATTCTGATCTGGACTTCGTTTTTTACTCCCGACAGGACATGAAACGGGTGATTGCCTTCTGCGCCGGCCATGTTCCGGCGGATTGCCAAAGCGACGGCTTTCAGACACTGAAGGCGCTGCAGACCAAAACCAAGGACGCGGAGAAACTTCGCCGCCAGCGCACCCGGGAAATCAAAATCAAGCAGCGGATGCGCGGGGTTCCGCCTCTTCCCAAGGACATGGCATCCTGGCTTGCCCGGGAGGTAGTTCCCGCCTATTTCTTCTACGACTACCGGAAGGGGAAGGCCATGCAAAAGGGAATCTGCTCCGCCTGCCGCCACGAAATCGCATTGGCCGGAGTACACCACAACGCTCAGGGTGCTTGTCCTCACTGTGGGCGGACGCTCACCATGAAATCCAACGGGAGACGGGGGAAACTCTGGGATCGCGCTACAGCGTCTATCCTCCAGAAGTGTTGTGGGGATAAACTGCTTCTCCGCATCATAAAGGCCTATTCTACTTGGCCTAAATCAGAGGAGCAGGAACTTTCCTGGTATGAAGAAGTCCGCGTTTTCATCGGCCGTGAAGGGAATTGGAACATTGCCACGGAGCCGTTCCACCAGGATTCCTCCAGATCAGTGGGTATCACACCCTGGAGGCGCGGGTATCCGCCAGTCATGTATCTCTACGGTTATAACTTCAATGCGGAAACCTGTGGGGCTGTTTACGAACGCAATTTGGACCGGGAACTCACCGGAACGCCATGGCAGTATTGCCAGTTGCAAAAGTTCTACGACGGGGTGCATAAGGCGGATATGGAGGTTCTTCCTTATTTGAAAGCTTATCTGAAACATCCGCGGCTGGAGCATCTGGTCAAACTTGGCTTCTTTCAGCTTGCCTCTGACCTCGTCTACCGTGGAAGTTATTTCTATGTATTGGACGAAAACAGGAACCGCACCCATCAGATTCTCCGCGTCCAGGCGGAGGATGTCCACTTCTTACGGGAACTGAACATCGACATGGAGACCCTGAATATCTTTCAGGAGTATTGTGAGATGAATCTGAAGGGGCGACAGGAACTTCTGCGCTGGCAGCTACAGCGTCAGGTAAAATCTGATATTCTCCCGATTTTGGGATACACAACGCCCCATAAGATGATCCGCTTTCTGGAGCGCCAGTTCCCCGCAACGGGAGAAAGCGTTCCGCCTGCCGGTTCCCGGCATTCCTCCATGCAAGACGTAGTGCGGGAATATCGTGACTACCTGGAAATGTGTGTAAAAGAGCGGTATGACATGAAAAATAACTTCGTGCTATTTCCTCAGAGTCTCCAGGTGGCCCATGACAAGGTGGCCCGCAGGATCAAGCAAAAAGCCGATGCAAAAATGCGCCGAGATTTTAAGATAGCCTACCGGCGCATTATGGGACAGTTGGACTTTGAGATGGGTGGAATGAAAATTGTCTACCCTCAAAATCCCAGCGAACTCGTAGCGGAAGGCCATGCCCTCCATCACTGTGTCGGCTCCTATGCAGACCGGGTGGCCAGGCAGGAATGCATCATCCTCTTCCTCCGCAGATGCGAGGACGAGACAAAGCCATTCTATACGATTGAAATCCAGAACCGGAAGATCGTGCAGGTGCGCGGGATGCAAAATGCACGGGCCACGCCCGGGGTGGAAAAGTTTATCTCCCAGTGGGAAACGGCTGTACTGAAACAGCCCGCGACATTGCAGGCCGCTTAAACAAAACTGGGTATTCAACGGATACCCAGTATTATGAAAAATGGAAAGGACTGTTAAACATGACATTATTCCAGCGCAATACCGTCGTGGAGCAATACCTCTGGTGCATTGACCGGGTCATTCGTCAGAATTGGCATCTGATCGAGGCCGCCCATCTGGATCGTGACGATGTGTACCAAGACCTCGCCATTCGTCTGATTCGGGCGGTGGCGGGGTACGACCCCAAAAAAGGAAAGCTGGAGCAGCACATCCTCTCCCAACTCCGCTACGAACTTCTCAACTGTAAGAGCGCCCAGAAACGCTATGGCTTCAAGGACGCTCCCTACGATCTTCGCGGCGTCGTGATCTCTCTGGATGCGCTGGCTGACGGCGATCCCGACTGGGAGATCCACATCGCGGCGTGAGTGGAGGGATACGATGAAACAACTGGGAAATCTCGCGCTGGTCTGCGCCCGGCGGCCGGAGCTGCTGATGCAGCTCTATGATGGCCGGGTATCCGTCCATGTGGGCGCAGGTCCAGACAGGGCCACGCTCTGCTCGGCATGGGACGATGACGAAACGATCAGCCACATCATTTACGAATTGAATTTTGGCGTATACAGCGGCCGCAAAGCGGCCTGACGAGAAAGGATGGTATCTTCGCTATGATCAAAACTCTCAGCCAATTAAAACGCACCTTGAAAGAGAATATGTGTCTGGAAATCACCGGGCATTGCCGGGAGGAATGTGTCGGCGAAATTCGCCGCGTCACGAAAGTCAATACCCAGGGCTTTTACAGTACGGTGGCCGCTCCGGCCAACCGTGTTGATCCTTCCAGGAATCCCGTCCTCTGGTGGAGCAAAGCGCCGTTCTGGAGTTTTGAAAATGGGATCTGCAGTATTTACAACAGTGACCAGCACCACACCGGCCAATATCTGATCATGTCGTTCCGGGTGCTGGAGGAAAAGGAGGCAGCCTAATGGCACAGACCGCTTATGAACAGGTGGTAACTCTGACCGAGCGCCTGAATCGGTGCCGTCACGAGTATTATAACCTCAACGCGCCGACCATCAGCGACCAGGAGTATGACAAACTCTTTGACGAGCTTACTCGGTTGGAGCAGGTCACGGGAATCCAGATGGCAAATTCCCCGACGCAGACCGTGGGCTATTCCCCGGTCAGTGAACTGCCAAAAACCACCCACCGCATTCCTTTGCTTTCGCTGGACAAAGAGAAGCGCAGCGCCGCCCTTCTGGACTTCATTGGGAATCAGCTCGTTTTGCTGATGCTAAAACTGGACGGGCTGACGATCAAGCTGACCTATGAGAACGGTACGCTGGTAGAGGCCGCCACCCGGGGAGATGGAAATGAAGGTGAGGTCGTGACGCACAATGCCCGCGGCATCACCGGCATTCCCCAAAAGATACCCTATTCGGGGCATCTTGTTGTGGTGGGCGAGGCGTTTATCCGGCCCAGTGATTTTACAAAACTGAAGGATAAACTGCTGGACAGCAGCGGGAAGCCCTATAAAAATGGGCGGAACCTTGCCGCAGGCTCTGTCCGCCTGCTGGATGACCGTGTCTGCAAGGAGCGGTGCGTCACCTTCATGCCCTTCAATGTGCTGGAGGGCTTGGAGGCGCTGGAACTGAAATCAGACCGGCTGATGCAGTTGTGGGGTTACGGATTTACAGTTTGTCCGTATCTCAAGACCACCGCCGCGCTCAATCAGCGGTATATCGACATGGGGATCGAGCGGCTACAGGAGCTGGCGAAAAAACACGATGTCCCGATTGACGGGATCGTGGTGACCTACAACAATGTCGCCTACTCCAAGTCCTGCGGGCGCACCGGCCATCACTATAAGGACGGCATAGCCTATAAGTTTGAGGATGACGCCTTTGAAACCCGCCTCCAGAGCATTGAATGGAACCCCACCCGCTCCGGCGAGATCGCTCCGGTAGCCATTTTCGACCCGGTGGAGATCGACGGGTGCGAGGTAGCAAGGGCCAGTCTCCACAACCTCTCTTTCATTGAGGGGCTGGAGCTGATGCCCGGCAACCGCATCAAGGTGTCCAAGCGCAATATGATCATCCCCCATGTGGAGGAAAATTTGGACCGCGGTGGTTTTTCGCTGGATGCGGTCATCCCGCGCCAGTGTCCCTGCTGCGGGGAAGCCACCCGCATCCACGAGAGCAAATCAACCGCCGACGGCCGGGAGCGGATCACACGGACGCTCTTTTGCGACAATCCGAAATGTGAAACCCGGCGGCTCCAGCAGTTCGTCCATTTTGTTGGGGAAAAGGCAATGGACATTGAGGGGCTTTCCGAGGCAACCCTGGAAAAACTCATTGGCCGTGGGCTGCTCCACAGCTATATGGACATCTACCGTCTGGACGATCATCGGGCGGAGATCATCAAGTTGGAGGGGATGGGTGAAAAGTCGTGGCAACGCCTTTGGGATGCGATCCAGCGCAGTCGGAATACCACTTTTGAGCGGTATCTGATTGCGATGGACATCCCGATGATCGGCAATACTGCCAGCCGCACCTTGGCCCGGACTTTCCAAAGCGACCTGAATGCCTTTGAAGAGGCGGTGGTCAGCGGATATGACTTCACACAGCTCCCCGACTTTGGGGAAACCCTGCAGAACAATATCCGCGCATGGTTTGAGAGCGAGGACAACTGGTACATCTGGTATGAGTTGCGGGAGTTGGTGCAGATCGCGCCGCCGGCCCCTATGCCGGAAGCCACAGCCAGTCCCTTTACCGGGCTGACCATTGTGGTGACCGGCAAGGTGGAGCCATACACACGGGAGGGTATCAATGCCAAGATTGAATCCCTCGGTGCCCACGCCGGCAGTTCTGTCAGCAGTAAGACCGACTACCTGATCTGCGGAGAAAACGCGGGCAGCAAGTTGGAAAAGGCGCAGGCACTGGGCGTAAAGATCTTGTCGCCGGCGGAGTTCTTCCGCATGGCAGGCGAGTAAGAGCCAGGGAGAGGGGGCGCAGGCCTCCTCTCCCTCATTTTTGCAGGAGGACAACATGAGAATCAAGCACAACCGTTCCCTGATCTCTGCTGAGATGTTGGAGCTGGTAGAGCACGGCTATGGGAGCATTGCTCCTTCCGCCCTCTGCCTCGAATTTCTCTATCTGCCGGATGATCCACAGGACCATGAAACCGTGCTTCATCCGTCGCCGCAGGAGAGGAACAAAATCATGAAGGCTGTTATGGATACCATTGCCGGGCAATTTACCTGTTACCAATACGATGCGCCAAAGAGCATCTGCTTTGAAAGCAAGGAATGGGAACTCTATTTTTGGTGCCGTGTTTTTTCGGATGCATCAGATTTTGCCGGGGAATACCGTGATTTTTCCTACTTCAGATTGAGTTTCAACTCTAATCACTCCCTGAAACAACAAGAAGAGATCTGCGATCAGACCCTGTCTCTGCTGAACGCCCGGTTTGGCTCCCTTGCCAATCTGTTTGTCGCAGTTCAGTACACCGCTGCGTTGGACGAGCAGAAGATGGCCGATGACGCAAAGCGGCTTGCCTCCTCTCTTGACGGAATGCGGTGCGTATACCACCATTTTGAGGGCAGGCTCGTCTATGTCGAGAATACATTGTTCTTTATGAAGAAGTATGCCAAACACTTGGGGTATGCCCTGGGACCGGCGGACACTTTGCAAATCAAATGGCAAATCGAGGATGCCGCATAATACATAATATTAAAGAAGGGATGACACATCTATGATGCTAACGATCACAGATTGCTTTGGCCAGCGTGTTTCCTTGAAACCGCGTGTAGAACTTTATAGAGTACATGACTTTATGGGTGCGAAAATGCCTGGCTTGGCGATTGCGCTCTATACGGTAGGTACTGATGCTGTGGAGGATGAAGAATTATATGCTGTTTTGACGGTATCATTTGGGGAATTCATTGGCCTTCAAAACGCCGCATATATCGACACGAATAACTGCTATTTTGCCCAGCAGTTACTGGATCAGGGAATCGCTAAAGACACTGGACTGACAAAACGCAGCGGTTTCTGCGAATATCCCCTCTGGGTATTCAAGGAAAGTTTCTTGCGTGAAATCGGAGGGGAAAATTATCGCAGGTACGCCAAAGCCTATGAGGAATATATCCCTCTCTGAATCGGAAGGAGTACAGCCATGAGCTATATCGGCGGAGGTACTTATGATGCGGAAACTTGCCCATTGTGCGGTTCGATCCTGTGGAATGGCCGGTGTGAAAACCCGGATTGCTACTTTCATTGGAATCCGCGTGAGGATGACGAAAAGGCAGGGCATCCAGATGGATGACTACTAAGAAAGCGGCGGGGACAGTTCAACTGATCTGTCCCCGCTTTTTTGTTGAAACAGGCGTATTAGTTTCGTATAAGGTGAGTATAAGGAGGAAAAAGCCATGTTGTTTGGAATTGACCACGGAAATAAGCAAATCAAGACCGCCCACAGCGCCCCCTTTACCTCCGGGCTGAAAGAGAGCGATGTGATGCCCTTTGGAAAGGGTGTTCTCGAATATGAGGGGCAATACTATCAGCTTACGGACCAGCGCATCCCGTACCACCGGGATAAAACTTCCGACCACCGTTTCTTTGTGCTGACGCTGTTTGCTGTCGCACAGGAGATGGAGGCTCAAGGCATGGATACCCAAGGCACCCAGCAGATCCAGTTGGCGGTGGGACTTCCGCCGGCACACTACGGCGCCCAGCACCGGGCGTTCAGCCAATACTTTTTGGGCCGGGGCGTTGTCAACTTTAACTATCGGGACAGGCCCTATTCCATCCTGATCAATGATGTTGGCTGCTACCCGCAGTCCTATGCGGCGGCGGCCACGATCATCCGCTCCCTGCAGGACGCGCCCCGGGCTTTGATCGTGGACATCGGCGGGTTTACCGCTGACTATCTCCAGGTCAAAAATGGCGAGGGTGACCTGTCTATCTGCGATTCCCTGGAGAACGGTGTGATCCTGCTCTACAACAAGGTTCAATCCAGAGTCAGCGCCGAGCAGGACATCCTGCTGGACGAGGCAGAGATCGACGCCATCTTAATGGAGCGTAGCGCAAACACCATACCGACCCTGGGAGATCTGGTTCGGCGGCAGGCGGGAGAGTTTGTGGATGACCTGTTGAGCACCCTGCGGGAGCGTGGCCTGGAACTCCGCTCCGGGCCGGTGGTGTTCGTAGGCGGCGGCTCTATCCTTCTGCGTCGGCAGATCGAGGCGTCCAGGAAGGTTCGCAGCCCCGTGTTCGTGGATGATATTCGGGCGAATGCCAAGGGCTATGAACTGCTCTACCGGGTATCCCACTCCGGAAGGTGAATGCTATGGGGGATAAAAAACACCTGGGCCGGTTTACCGTGCAATTCAATCTGGGCGACCCCCAGCAGGCGCGGACAGCCGAGATCCTGGAACAGCAGGGCCGGCAGAAGGCCCGCTTTATCTCCACCGCCGTCCTTCACTACATCAACTGCTCAGAAACCCCGGAAGTCGTTTTGCCCCCAGCGCCGAATACAGCGGAGATCGAGAAAATCGTCTTGGCTGTACTCAAAAAGCACACCGCAGAGGATGGTGTTTCCGCTTCGCCACATCGCCCTCAGCCCCAGGAATCGGTGATTCCTTCGGGGCGGGCGCCGGAGCCGGAAATAGCAGATGCCGAGGGTCTCAAGGAACTGCTGGGCGACGGGGGCTTTTCCGCCATCGCCAACACGCTGGCATCCTTTGGTCAGAAATAGCACAGGAGGCATAGCGGGCCGTGCCTGCTATGCCTCCTCTTTTTCCAGCGTGACCGCAGCAATAAAACTGTCGATGATAGTCTCCAGGTACTGATACTGCTCCGGCGTCAGCTGGGATATTTTCGTTGATAATAAGGAAAAATCCTGATCGGAGATCTGGCCCCGAAACAGATAGTCGATGCTGATGTCAAGGGCGTCGCACAATTTGAGGACATTTTCCGGCCGCAGGGCCTTCCTGCCGGTTTCCGCTGTTGAGATGGTTTGGGTAGTCGATCCCGCCATCTCAGCGAGCTGCTCTTGCGTCAGGCCCAACTGTTTCCGGCGCTTGCTCAGGCGCTCCCCCATCTCGGTCAAAAGATTTTCCATGGCACCACTCCTATGGCTAATAGTTTATCCATAGTAGCGTAAATTTTTAAGCGGCTATGGATAGAAATTATTATCCATAGCGTATATAATGAAGTAAATTGCCCGCACATTTTGCTGTAATGCCAAGAAGAAGGAAACATACTATGCACCATATGTTAATTGAAAGGCTGAAATTTTGGATACAGGAGGCCGCCCTTCGTGCCAAATTCCGCCTCTACGAGCGGTGCCCTGCTCTTTTCCCACATGCATTGGACACAGATGAGGAGGTTGAAACAAGCCCTGAAGATGCTCTGCAGGAAATACAGATGGAACAACGCTACCAAGAACACCTTGCCGCGGAGCCGACGATTGAACCGAGACGGACAATTCTTTTCTCCTCATACTATTCTGAAAAGAAATGTAATTTCCTAACAAAAAGTCATTGTAAAAAGCAAATTGTGGAAGGCTTTCATTGGGCAGCAGAACGAGGATTTACCACGGTTCTTGTTGACTACGCAACCCCCTTTGGGCTTTTGGCATTGGAAACACTCTTACCTTTGAAAATTGAGGAGTCCTTCAATTTGTATTGCGTTAAGTCCTGTTTCTTTGGCGCGCGAAAGAGTTTTCGTTTGATCCCAGAAACTGGTGTTGAGATTGCTTTTCTCACCAGCAAAAGTGACTATGTTTTCAATCAATATCTTCCTGAGGAAACTATCCTGAAACTTTTTTCCCATGTAGGGGCGATCTGCAGCGAGAAAGGAACCGCAATCTCTGCTAAGTGGATACCAGAATACCTAAGAGAAAACTGGTGATTTTTGTTATTGCGGAATCATTTATACAAGTCTCAATAGATAGACTTGCACTTCGGATTATGATAGTATAAAATATAGTTAGGAGATGCTAACCCAAAGAAAGGAGATGTTTTCCTAAATGCGGCTAATGGAAAACGCAGAAATTGCAAAGTTGGATGTTTTCGGAACTAAAGCAAAAATCATGGAAGAAAACGAAAATGAAACTAAATACCAAATGCAATGCGATACGCCAAACGGATTTATGCACTGCTACCATCTATTTCCCGGTATTGATTTAGCATATTCCACTTTTGAGGCTTCGTCATGCCGTATGAGAAATCGAGCGATGCCAAACATTTTGGAAATAGCATATTGTCGTGCCGGAAGATTTGAGTGTGAGTATAAGCATGGTTTTGTTACATATTTGGGCGAAGGAGATTTTGCTGTTAGCCTCCTATCTCCCGAACGAGAACCACCAGAATTTCCGATTGGATATTACGATGGAGTCGCGTTTATTATCGACTTAGATATAACCGGACTGATTTTTGAAAATGTTGTGGAGGGTGTTTCAATAAATCTGAAAGAATTGATAGACAAATTCTGTGTCGGACACTGTTGCTCGGTTATTAAGACACCTCCTAATCTTCGTCATGTGTTTCAAGAAATCTGCGAAGCACGAAATACAGTTCCTATGGGATACTTACGGTTAAAAGTATTGGAAAGTCTTTTTCTGCTTTCCCAGATGCTCCCGCAAGAGAACTTTGAGACTGCTGCATACTATTCTGCCAACCAAATCAAAAAGGTCAAAGCACTAAAATGTGAGTTGGCAAACCAATTAGATAGCCGGGAAACATTGAAAAATATCGCAGATAGATACGGAATGAGCCTTACTGCTTTGAAAGACTGCTTTAAGGCGGTCTACGGGAAACCGATTCACGCATTTCAGCGCGAATACAAAATGCAGACAGCTACCAAACTCTTGGTTACAACAAAGCTGTCAATAGCGGAAATAGCAGGAATGGTCGGATACGAAAATCCCAATAAGTTTTCCGCTGCTTTTAAGGAAATTATAGGGCAGTCTCCCAGCGAATACAGAAAGAGCAGAAATTGAT
>OLPS01001385.1_pt1 | contig 25927 bp, 19 predicted proteins | sample 1673071 | NCBI WGS metagenome assembly OLPS01 (sample SAMEA3136752, study PRJEB25190) | human gut metagenome | reverse complement strand
TGAGGCGCTTGAGGCGGTTGTTGCGGTTGATAACGCGGCGGTAGAGGTCATTGAGGTCGGACGTTGCGAAACGACCGCCGTCGAGCTGGACCATCGGGCGGATGTCCGGCGGGATGACCGGCAGGACATTCATGATCATCCACTCGGGCTTGTTGCCGGAGGCGCGGAAGGCCTCGGCGACCTCGAGCCGCTTGATGATGCGCAGCTTCTTCTGGCCGCTGGCGTTGACGAGCTCGCTGCGGAGCTGGCTGCACAGGGCCTCGAGATCGATCTCGGCCAGCAGCTTCTGCACGGACTCGGCGCCCATACCGGCCTCGAAATCGTTCTCATACTTTTCGCGCATGTCGCGGTATTCTTTTTCCGTCAGGATCTGGCACTTGCTCAGGGGCGTGTCGCCGGGATCCGTGACGATATAGTTGGCAAAATACAGGACCTTCTCCAGAATGCGCGGGCTGATGTCCAGCAGCAGGCCCATGCGGGAGGGGATGCCCTTGAAATACCAGATGTGGCTGCACGGCGCGGCCAGCTCGATGTGGCCCATGCGCTCGCGGCGCACCTTGCTCCGGGTGACCTCGACGCCGCAGCGGTCGCAGATCTTGCCCTTGAAGCGGATCTTCTTATACTTGCCGCAGTGGCACTCCCAGTCCTTCGTCGGTCCGAAGATGCGCTCGCAGTACAGGCCGTCGCGCTCGGGCTTCAGGGTGCGGTAGTTGATGGTCTCCGGCTTTTTGACCTCGCCGTAAGACCAGTCGCGGATCATTTCCGGAGAAGCAATGCCGATTTTGATCGCGCTGAAGGTTTTATTGCTCATCGTCTGCCTCCTCCTTATTCTTCATCCTCGGGCGCATCGGAGATGTCATACGGGCACTCCGGCTCGGGGTCTTCCTCTTCCTCGTCATCGTCGATGCCGATGATCTTTTCCAGAGCGTCGAGGCCCTGCTTCGCCTCGCTGTCGGCATCGATGCCGTAGCCGGAGGAGAGCACCTCGTTCTCATCGGTGACCAGATTCTCGCGGCCGGAGTCGGTGTAGACGATCTCATCATCATCGTCATCCTCCCGCAGCTCGATCTCCTCACCCTGATCGTCGAGCACGCGAACGTCGAGGCACAGGGCCTGCAGCTCCTTGACAAGGACCTTGAAGGACTCCGGAACACCGGGCTTCGGCACGTTGTGGCCCTTGACGATGGCTTCGTACGTCTTGACACGGCCGGTCACGTCGTCGGACTTCACGGTCAGGATCTCCTGCAGCGTGTGGGCTGCACCGTAGGCCTCGAGGGCCCAGACTTCCATTTCGCCGAAGCGCTGGCCGCCAAACTGCGCCTTGCCGCCAAGCGGCTGCTGCGTGACCATGCTGTACGGGCCGGTGGAACGGGCATGGATCTTATCATCGACCAGATGATGGAGCTTGAGGTAATACGGATAGCCGACCGTGACAAGGTTATCGAACGGCTCGCCGGTGCGGCCGTCATACAGGACCGTCTTGCCGTCCTCGCGGAGGCCTGCCAGCTTCAGAGTCTCGCGGATGTCCTTCTCGTTCGCGCCGTCGAAGATCGGCGTTGCGACCTTCCAGCCGAGGGCGTGGGCGGCGTAGCCAAGGTGGACCTCCAGGACCTGTCCGATGTTCATACGGGACGGAACGCCCAGCGGATTCAGAGCGATATCCAGCGGCGTGCCGTCCGGCAGGAACGGCATATCCTCCTCCGGGAGGATGCGGGAAACGACGCCCTTGTTGCCGTGGCGGCCGGCCATCTTATCGCCGACGGAAATTTTACGCTTCTGTGCGATATAGACGCGGACGATCTTGTTGACGCCGGGGGCCATCTCGTCGCCGTTCTGGCGGGTGAAGACCTTGACGTCCACGATGATGCCGGACTCGCCGTGCGGGACCTTCAGGGAGGTATCGCGGACCTCGCGGGCCTTTTCGCCGAAAATGGCGCGCAGCAGGCGCTCCTCAGCCGTCAGCTCGGTCTCGCCCTTCGGGGTGACCTTGCCGACGAGATAATCGCCGGACTTGACCTCTGCGCCAATACGGATGACGCCGTTCTCGTCGAGGTCCTTGAGGGTGTCCTCGCCGACGTTCGGGATATCGCGGGTGATCTCTTCCGGCCCGAGCTTCGTGTCGCGGGACTCGGTCTCGTATTCTTCAATATGAATGGACGTAAAGACGTCCTCGCGCACCAGGCGCTCATTGAGCAGGATGGCGTCCTCGTAGTTGTAGCCTTCCCAGGTGACGAAGCCGACAAGCACGTTCTTGCCCAGTGCGATCTCGCCCTGCGAGCAGGCGGGGCCGTCGGCCAGGACCTGCTCCGTCGTCACACGCTCGCCGACCGTGACGATCGGGCGCTGGTTGACGCAGGTGCCCTGGTTGGAGCGGGCGAACTTCGTCAGGGTGTAGTCGCGGACGCTGCCGTCGTCATAGCGCACGCTCACGCCGTCGGCGGAGACGCGGGTAACGACGCCGTCGCCCTCGGCCTTGATGCAGACCTCAGAGTCCACGGCGCACTTCTGCTCGACGCCGGTGGCGACGATCGGGGCCTCCGTGACCATCAGCGGCACGGCCTGACGCTGCATGTTTGCGCCCATCAGAGCACGGTTTGCATCGTCGTTCTGCAGGAAGGGGATGAAGGCCGTTGCGATGGAGGTCATCATCTTCGGCGAGACGTCGATATAGTCGATGACCTCGCGATCGACGGCGATGATCTCGTCGCGGTGGCGGCAGGTGATGCGCTCGTTGAGGAGCATGCCGTTCTCGTCGACCGGCTCCTTTGCCTGCGCGATATGGTAGTCGTCCTCGACATCGGCGGACATGTATTCCACCTCATCCGTCACGCGGGAGCCGACATATTTGCCGTTTTCGTCGTAGATGCGCTCGACCTTGCGGTACGGCGCTTCGACGAAGCCGTATTCATTGATCTGGGCGTAACTTGCCAGATAGTTGATCAGGCCGATGTTCGGACCTTCCGGCGTCTCGATCGGGCACATACGGCCGTAGTGGCTGTAGTGGACGTCTCGGACATCGAAGGAAGCGCGCTCACGGCTCAGGCCGCCGGGGCCGAGGGCGGACAGGCGGCGCTTGTGCGTCAGCTCTGCCAGCGGGTTGTTCTGATCCATGAACTGGGACAGCGGCGAGGAGCCGAAGAATTCCTTGATGACCGCCGTGACCGGGCGGATGTTGATGAGGCTCTGCGGCGTGACGGTGTCGAGGTCCTGCACGGTCATGCGCTCGCGGATGACGCGCTCGAGGCGGGTGAAGCCGACGCGGAACTGATTCTGCAGCAGCTCGCCCACGCAGCGCAGACGGCGGTTGCCGAGGTGGTCGATGTCGTCCGTCGTGCCCGCGCCGATGACGACGCAGTTGAGATAGTTGATGGTGGCGAGGATGTCGTCACGCGTGATGTGCTTCGGAATGAGCTCATCGCGGCGCTCCTCAATGGCATCCTCCCAGGCCTCGGGAGCCGCACCCTTGAGCTGCTCGAGCATCTCGAACAGGACCTTGCGGCAGACCTTCTCGTGGATGCCGTACTGCTCCGGGTCGAAGTCCACGAAGTTCTTCATGTCGACCATGTAGTTCGAGAAGACCTTGTGGTCCTTGTCGCCGACGCGGATGACGGCGTCGCACACGCCGCGGGCCGACAGGGCCTGTGCCTGTGCACGGGTCAGGACAGTGCCCGGCATGGCAAGGATCTCGCCCGTCAGCGGGTCAGCGACCGGCTCGGCCAGCTCCTGACCGCTCAGGCGGGTCCAGATGTCCATCTTCTTATTGAACTTGTAGCGGCCGACACGGGAGACGTCGTAGCGGCGCGGATCGAAGAACAGCGCGTCGAGATAGGCCGCGGCGTTGTCGACCGTGGGCGGCTCGCCCGGGCGCAGACGGCGGTAGATCTCGAGGAGGCTGTCCTCGCGGGTCTTGCACGGGTCACGCTCCAGCGTGGCGACGATGCGGGGATCCTCGCCGAACAGCTCCAAAATCTGCGCGTCGGTCTCCACGCCGAGAGCACGGATGAGGCAGGTGATGGGGAGCTTGCGGTTCTTATCGATACGGACGTAGAACACGTCCTGCAGGTCGGTCTCATATTCCAGCCATGCGCCGCGGTACGGGATGACCGTTGCGGTATAGATGTGCTGGTCGGCCTTATCCACGGTATCGCCGAAGTACATGCCGGGGCTGCGGACGATCTGGGAGACGATGACGCGCTCTGCACCATTGATGACGAACGTGCCGCCGTTGGTCATGAGCGGGAAATCGCCCATGAAGATCTCCTGATCCTTGATCTCGCCGGACTGCTTGTTGAGCAGGCGCACGCGGACCTTGATCGGCTTCGCGTAGGTGGCGTCGCGCTCCTTGCACTCTTCAATGGTGTACTTGGGCTTCTCATCGAGGGAGTAGTCCAGGAAGGACAGCTCGAGGTTGCCGGTGTAGTCGCTGATGGCGGCCACATCGCGGAAGACCTCATGCAGGCCCTCCCGCAGGAACCAGTCGTAGGAGTCCTTCTGGATCTTCAGCAGGTTGGGCATCTGCAGGATCTCCTGATACTTGGCATAGCTCTTGCGAACGGTCTTGCCATAGTTCACGTCCTTGACTTGCATTTGCTTGATCACGCCTTTCTGTCGTCGTTTCGTGCGCTGTCTCAGCAATGACACGCGTGGGTCAGTTGCTGTTTTTTCATTTTAGTCCCTTGCCGTGCGGCGCGGTCTGTGGTATAATCTGACCATGAGGTGGAGGTTGGCCTGCGCCGCACTTCACAGCATTGGGTATTGATTTTACCACATTTTTTCTTCCGCGTCAATGCATTTCTTTGGAATATCCCCTGATTTTTTCGTCCGGCTTCCCGAAAGCCGGGCTTTTTTTGCCCGATTTTTCCGCCCATTCGTCCATTTTTCAGGGAAAAATCCTGTTTTTGTACATTCTGACGGATTCCGGCCCCGAATTGCGCGAAAAAATCAGAAGGTTGCGGATTGTATTTTTTCCGGTCAGAGAATACAATGCAGACGTTTTTTGAAATTGAAATTTCTATGGACTCCGGAGGGACTCTTATGGCAAAAACCGCATCCCGGAACCTGACGACCGGCTCCCCCACGCGGCTGGTCATCGGCTTTCTGCTGCCGCTGCTTGGTGGCCTGCTGTTCCAACAACTATATAATATGGTAGATACGCTCGTCGTCGGCCGTTTTCTCGGCATGGACGCGCTTGCGGGCGTCGGCTCGACGAGCTCCGTCAATTTTCTGGTGCTCGGCTTCTGCATCGGCATCTGCAACGGTTTCGTCATCCCCGTGGCGCAGAAATTCGGCGAGGGCGACGAAGCGGAGCTGCGCCGCTTTGTGGCAAACAGCATCTGGCTCTCGGCTGCGTTCGCCGTGGTGCTCACCGTGGCCACGGCGCTGCTGTGCACACCCGTGCTGCGCTGGATGAACACGCCGGACAATATTTTCCGGTATGCCTACGACTACATCTTCGTCATTTTCCTCGGCATCCCCGCCATCATCCTTTATAATCTCGTCTCCGGCGTCATCCGCTCGCTCGGAGACTCCCGGACCCCGATCTATTTTCTCGTTCTCTCCTCCCTGCTGAACGTTGCGCTTGATCTGCTGGCCGTCGCCGTGCTCGGCATGGGCGTGGAGGGCCCGGCGTGGGCGACCGTGATCTCGCAGGCCATCTCCGGCCTGCTGTGTCTGGCCATCATGGGAAAGCGCTATCCCGTTCTGCGTTTTCGCCCCGGTGAGCTGCGGCCGAGCCGCACACATATCACGCGGCTGTTTGCCATCGGCGTGCCGATGGGCCTGCAGTATTCCGTCACCGCCATCGGCACCATCGTCGTGCAGACGGCCGTGAATGGCCTCGGCGCGGTCTCCATCGCAGCCGTCACCGCAGCAAACAAGGTCAGCCAGCTCTTCACCTGCCCGTTCGACGCCGCAGGCACGACCATGGCCGTCTACGGCGGGCAGAACTATGGCGCGATGAAGCTCGACCGCATTCACCGCGGCGTGCGCGCCTGCGTGCTGCTGATGTTCGCCTATTCCGCCCTCGGCCTCGGCGTTCTTGCCCTCTTCGGCGGCAAGCTGTCGCTGCTGTTCCTCGACTCTGCGGAGAGCGCCGCCGTCCGGGACCAGATCGGTCTGCTGGCGCAGCAGTTCCTGGTGTGGAACGCCAGCTGCTATTTCCTGCTGACGCTTGTCAACGTGCTCCGATTCCTCATTCAGGGCGTCGGCTTCACGCAGCAGGCCGTGTTTGCAGGGGTGTTTGAGACGATCGCCCGCTGCTTTGTCGGCTTTGCCGTCGTGCGCTGGATCGGCTACACCGCCATCTGCCTTGCAAACCCCGCCGCATGGCTGCTGGCCGACTGCTTCCTCGTCCCCATCTACTTCCACGACATGCATCTTCTGCAGCGGCGCTTCGCGCAGCGCCGTGCAGAGGCTTGACGAACGCCTGCTTTGCCCGTATAATCATGCCATAGAAAATTGGAAAGGCGGGCCCGCGAATGGACCATCTCTGTGCGCTTCAGCGCGACTTCATCAACCTCCGGCTCGGCACGTTTATCCACTGGAACAGTGCCGCCGTGCAGTTCCATGCAAATCCCGACATCATCGACTGGGAATTCGATCTGGAAAACGGCGGAGAGCCGCGCCGTTATCCCTTCCCCGAATCAGACTGGGCGCCCCGCGCGCCGGACTGCGATCGCTGGGCGCAGATCGCCAAAAGCGCAGGCTGCCGCTTTGCCGTCCTGACGGCAAAGCACCACGAGGGCTTCGCACTCTGGCCGTCCGAATTTGGGAACCACAGCGTCGCGCAGGCCACGGTCCGGACGGACATCGTCTCGGAATTCCTGCGGGCCTTCCGCGCAGCCGGTCTGCAGGCAGGCCTGTACTTCTCCGTGCTCGACCTGACGGCCGGGATCGGGCGGCGCTCCTTTCCCCCTGCGCAGCGCGAGCTCGTGCTCGGGCAGATCACGGAGCTGCTGACGAACTACGGCGAGATACCTTATCTTATTATAGACGGCTGGAACGCCCCGTGGGGCGGCCCGTCCTACCGCGAGCTGCCGTTCGAGGAAGTCGATGCCCTCGTCAAGCGCCTGCAGCCGAACTGCCTGCTCATGAATATCGGCTGCACGGAGGGCATCTCCGGCACGGACGTCGTCTTCTTCGAAAACGGCGCCGGGCAGGAGCTGACGCCCGGCTTTGCCGGTCCCGGCGCACTGTGCCAGAAGCTGACGCGGACGTGGTTCTACCGCGACGACGAAAAGGAGCCGAAGAGCGCCGACTGGGCGCTCGGCCTCATGGAGCAGTGCTTCGCCTCCCATGCCAATTTCATGCTGAACCTCAGCCCGGACCCCGACGGCCGCATCCCCGCGCCGCTGGCAGAGCGCTTTGCCGAGATCGGCGCGCGCGTCTCGTTTCCGGCCCCGCTCGCGGAGCTGCCCGCAGGCTGGCTGCGGCGCTGAGCCGGTTCCATCCCACCCTCCTTCGGCATATGCTGTCGAAGGATGGCGATGTGCTCTCCGGAAAGGAGAAATACTATGGCAACCTTTACGAATCAGGCCACGCTGACCTACAACGGCGGCACCGTCAACTCCAACATCGTCACGGGCGAGCTCGTGCAGGTCCTGACCGCCTCGAAAACGGCAGCCGCAGAGAGCTACCGCACCGGCGACCTTGTGACCTATGTCGTCCAGCTGCGCAGCACCGGTGCGGCGGCGCTGACCGGGCTGACCGTGACCGACACGCTCGGCACGACGAACTTTCCTGCCACGGCGGCACGGTGCAGCTCACGCCGCTGACGTATCAGGCGGGGACGCTCCGCTATTTCATGAACGGCGTGCTGCAGACGGCCCCGGCCGTCACGGTACTGGCAAACGGCATCCGCATCGAGGGCATCACCGTTCCTGCAGGCGGCGTAATCACGCTGGTCTATACGACCCGCGTCAATGCCTTTGCCGATCCCTCGGCAGAGGGCACGATCGAGAACACCGTGACCGTCACCGGCGGCGGGCTGACGGATGCCGTCACGGCGACGGAGACGCTCCCGGCGGCGGCAGCGGCAGAGCTCCGCATCGTCAAGGCGCTCGAGCCCGTGCAGGTCAGCGACAGCGGCACGCTCACCTACACGTTCACGATCGAAAACTACGGCAGCGCGGATGCCGATGCCGCAGCCGGCGTCACCGTCACGGACCGCTTCGACCCGATCCTGCGCAATATCGCCGTGACCTACAACAGCGATGCCTGGCTTGCATCCAACTACACCTACGACCCGGCGACCGGTCTGTTCCGGACCGTGCCCGCCGCGATCACTGTCCCGGCCGTCTCCGCCGTTCAGGATCCTGCGACCGGCGCATGGACCGTTACCCCCGGCTCTGCCACCCTGCAGATCACCGGCACGATCTGATTCGAGCCAGCCAGCCGCGGATGCGGCGGGCATTTTTTTGAGATTTCCGGCTTGCATCCTGCAGCGATTTATGCTACCATGTGGTTAGTATATACTAACCGCAATAGGAGGCGCCTATGACAACATTCTATGGGATCCTCATCCCGTTTCTCGGCACCACGCTCGGCGCGGCATGCGTGTTCTTCCTTCGCAAAGCGCTCGGCGACCGGCTGCAGCGCGCCCTGACCGGCTTTGCCGCCGGTGTGATGGTCGCGGCCTCCGTCTGGAGCCTGCTCATCCCGGCCATTGATCAGTCTGCCGCGCTCGGCCGTCTTTCGTTCCTGCCCGCCGCCGTCGGCTTCTGGATCGGCGTGGCCTTCCTGCTGCTGCTCGACCGCGTCATCCCCCACCTGCACCGCAACGCCGGTCAGGCCGAGGGCCCGCGCACGCAGCTGCAGCGGACGACCATGATGATCCTCGCCGTGACGCTGCACAACATCCCGGAGGGCATGGCCGTCGGCGTCGTCTACGCCGGATACCTGACCGGAACGGCCCAGATCTCCGCCGCCGGAGCGCTGGCGCTCTCGCTCGGCATCGCCATCCAGAATTTTCCGGAGGGCGCCATCATCTCTCTGCCGCTGCGCGCGGAGGGACACAGCCGCATGCGCGCGTTTGCAGGCGGCGTGCTCTCCGGCATCGTCGAGCCGGTCGGCGCGGTGCTGACCGTGCTGGCGGCGCGCTTCGTCGCCCCTGCCCTGCCGTATTTTCTGAGCTTTGCGGCAGGCGCAATGCTCTATGTGGTCGTGGAGGAGCTGATCCCCGAGATGTCCGAGGGCAAGCATTCGAACATCGGCACGATCTTTTTCGCCGTCGGCTTCAGTGTGATGATGATCCTGGACGTCGCGCTGGGCTGAATCGTGCCCGTTTTCGCAGCGATTCCATGTAGAGTTTTATACATATGGTCAAAATGCCGAAAAGCGTTTTTCGTGCTGTCCTTAGCAGGACAGCATGTTTTTTATATTGCATATGCAGCATATTGTCCAGAATTTTCCTGTTTTTTCTGTCAAAATCCCGCCGGACACGCTGTGGCTCCCTTTGCTGCAAAAAATGCAGGAAAACGTTGCGACAGCGGCGCTTTGCGCAGTTTTTGCTGTTTTTCACAAAGAGAAAATCAGCTTCCCGTAACAAGACTTCCTTGTCAGTTCTCCCAATTTTTCCCTCAGGTCTCCCCGCTTCCTTTACAATTTCTTTACAAAGTGTTAGAATATTGCCGACGGAACCTGTGATGAATGGTGGATTTTTGTCACGATTTCCAAAACGTGCAGCGCAGCTGCAACTACAAACAAAGGAGTCTTGAAATGAAACACATTGCAAAGCGTCTTCTCTCGCTTCTGCTCGTGGTCTGCCTCGTTCTTTCCGTGGCAGTCATCCCGGCAGGCGCGGCAGAGACCAAGCTGACCTCGGTCTACGCGTCCTACGCAGCCGAAGGCCACACGAATGCCCCGGTCGCGGATGACGTCTTCGAGGCGAAGTCCGATTCGATCACCGTCAGCATCCTGACGACCACCGATATGCACGGCCGTGCATACGACTGGAACTCCTACACGAACAGTGCCCTGAGCAACAACTTCCTGCAGGCGGCGAAGCTCGTCGCAGAGCGCCGTGCCGCCGTGGACGACAGCATTCTTATCGATGTTGGCGACATTCTGCAGGGAAGCGCGCTGAGCAGCTACAACATTCTCCAGGAGGGCGGCGAAAACAGCCCCATGGCGACTGCGCTGCGCTACATTGGCTATGATGCCTTTGTGCTGGGCAACCACGAGTTCAACTATGCGCCGCAGATTCAGTGGAACTACTACAATCTGCTGACCTCCACGGACAAGGCCGTCGCCGGTCAGCCCGTCGACGTCATCTGCTCGAACGTCGTGGAGACGGAGACGAACGAATCCGTGTTCTCCCCGTACAAGACCTTCACCTACAAGTTCGAGGATGGCACGACCTTCACCATCGGTCTGCTGGGCTTCGAGAACATGAACAACGCGAACTGGGACGTCGCCAGCCACTATGAGGGCTGCACGTTCGGCCATCCCGACAACACCGAAAAGTCCTATGTCTATGAGTGGGAAAACTACTACGGCAAGGAAATGCAGGAGAAGTGCGACTACATCATCGTCGCCATGCACAGCGGCGAGGGCAATCCTGACATCTACAATCAGGAGAACCAAGGCGGCTACTTTGCAACGCATACCACCGGCGTTGACATGCTGCTGACCGGCCACAACCATCAGAGAAACGCCGTTACCCTGCAGAACAAGAACGGCGAGAACGTCCTCGTTATGAACGGCGGCGGCTCCACCCTCGGTGAGACCGTCCTCACCCTCACGAAGGGCGCCGACGGCAAGGTCACCGTTACCGCAGCCGAGTCCACCATGCATCCTCTGAACTCTGCCCTCGGCAAGGACGAGAACGGCAGGGACATCCGCGTCCCCAGCCCGGATTTCAAGTCCGGCGACCCCAACTACGACGGTCTGAAGGACCTCATCACTCCGCTCTTCGAGCGCTCCGATGCCTTCGTCAACAAGAAGATCGGCACGGTCTCCGGCACCTGGGACACCATCTCCAACTACTACCTCACGCAGAGCGATTCCTATGATCTCGTCCACAAGGCACAGATCTGGGCCGCCTGCACCGACAACAACATCGACCCGACGAAGGAGCACGTCATCTCCATGACGACGCCGGTCGCAAAGCGCGGCTGGAGCGTCAGCTCCCTGCTGGCCGACGGCGCAACCTCCGGCGACATCAGCCTGCGCGACTGCTACTCCCTGTATCAGTACGACAACAACACCCTCTACATGATCCGGATGACCGGCGCCCAGCTCAAGAGCTGGATGCAGCGCACGGCGCAGAACTACCGTGTCAATGACAACGGTCAGGTTGGCGGCGGCGGTTTCGGCTGCGACACGTTCTACGGCGTGAACTACGACGTCTATGTCGGCAATCCCGACAACCAGCGCGTGCAGAACATCACCTACGCGGACGGCACGCCCGTGAAGGATGACGACACGATCTACGCCTGCCTCAGCTCCTATCGTCTGAGCGCCACGAAGGACTCCGATGCCTACGGCTGGTTTGCCTCCACCGGCATCACCTCCAGCAGCGAAGAGGCTCTGTGGGACGCCACCGTCTCTGAGCGCTTCAACAACGTCGGCGGCTCCGTGCCCCTCATCATTGGCGAATACATCAAGGAAATGACCGCCGAGGGCAAGGACATCACCCCGGGCCGTGAAACGAAATGGGCCGTCCACGCAGAAGCAAATCCCGTGAAGACCATCGAGGTCTTTGAGACCACCGACGTGCACGGCTACCTTGTCGACACGTCCTCCGGCAACGAGTCTACGTTCCAGTACCGCATGGCCTACATCGCCAATGTCGTGAACGAGGCGCGTGCCAATGCCGAAAACGACGCCGTTCTCCTGCTTGACGGCGGCGACATCTATCAGGGCACTCCCGTTTCGAACCTGACCTACGGCAACGCTCTGCGCGCCGCCTTCGACGCCATGGGCTATGACGCAGTCTCGCTCGGCAACCACGAGTTCGACTGGGACGTCAAGGCCTATGCCGCCGATGAGGACGGCACCATGCCCGCCTATGAGATCGGTGAGTTCAAGGGCGACAGCAATATCCCCGTTCTGGCCTATAATCTCTATGATGCAGGTACGACGAACCGCGCCTCCTTTGTCAAGGACTATGTCATCGTTGACAAGGCCGGTGTGAAGGTCGCACTTGTCGGCTACATCCCCGACTACTCCATGGATATCATGACCGCCAAGATCGCCCCGTATGACATCGACCCGAGCATTGAGAAGCTCAATGCGAAGATCGAGTCCATCGTTGCAGCCGAGAACCCTGACGTCGTCGTCGTTGTGGCGCACGCCAGCCCGCGCGGCCTTGCAAACAGCGTCAACTCCGAGCTTGTCGACCTCGTCGTCGGCGGCCACTCCCACAGCGTTTCCTACGGCGTCGCCGACAACGGCGTGGCCTACATCCAGGGCAACTGCCAGGCGAAGGGCTATGCCAACGCCAAGATCCAGTTCAACACCGAGACGAAGGAAGTCACGGTCGTGAACCCGAGCTATGTGAACACTACCGGCCGCGACAACACGCAGAACCTCTTTGACACCGAGGGCAACACGAAGCTCGACCCGACCGTTCTCGCCATCAGCCACGCCTCCTGGGATGCGGTGAAGGGCGACATGTCCGAGGTCCTCGGCGTTGCAGACCAGAGCATCACCCGCCGTGCACCCATCGGCAACAGCAGCAGCACTATCGCGGGCAACTGGCTGGCCGGCCTGATGCTCGAGGCTACGAAGGAACTCAACACCGTCGTCGCCTTCACGAACAGCGGCGGCATCCGCTGCGACCTTCTGGCCAACGAGGGCGAGACGACCCGCACCGTCACCGTCGGCGATATCTACGCCATCACCCCGTTCGGCAACCGCCTCTACACCTATGACCTCACCGGCGCGGAGCTTGCCGCTACCGTGGAGAATTCCTTCAAGAACAGCAACTATGGCGATCAGTTCTCCGGCATGGTCGTAAAGTACACGGCAGAGCCGGACGGCAAGGATGAAAACGGCCGACCGGTCCGCGGTGCCCGCACCGTCGTGTCCATCGTGCTCGATGATGGCACCGTCGTCGACATCAAGGACAACACGAAGACCTACCGCGTTGCCGTCAACGAGTACTGCGCCACCCTGCCCGGCTCCGTCTTTGAGAACAAGACTCCCGTGCAGAACGTGAACGAGGCTCCTATTGACAACATCAGCGCCATCGAAGCTCTGCGCGCCATCGGCAAGGCCAACAACGGCAAGCTGCCGCTGGACCTGACCGAGCGCTGCGTGAAGGTCGAGCTTGTGGAAGAGGATCCCTGCGAGCAGTACACCGACCTCGATGCAAACGCCTGGTACGCCGAGAGCGTCCACTTCGCTCTGGTCAACGGCCTGTTCGTCGGCTTCGGCGATGGCACGTTCCGTCCGGAAGCCGCGCTGAGCCGCGCCATGGTCGCCACCGTCCTGTACCGTCAGGCGGGCAGCCCTGCCGTCACCGGCACGAGCACCTTCCCCGACCTCAAGGATGACTGGTATGCTGACGCCGTCGCATGGGCACAGGAGGCCAAGGTTGTCATCGGCGATGACAAGGGCCTGTTCCGTCCGGATGACGACGTCACCCGCGAGGAAATGGTCACGATGCTCTATCGCTTCGCCGCCTCCCAGAACATGGACACGACGACGACCGGCGACCTGAGCAGCTTCACCGATGCCTCCAGCGTGCAGAGCTATGCCACTGAGCCCATGACCTGGGCTGTCGGCAACGGCATCATCCTCGGCATGGGCAACAACGAGCTCGCCCCGCGTGAGAGCGCGACGCGCGCCCAGTTTGCCGCCATCACGGCCCGTCTGGCTGCGCTGAAGTAAGCGCAGGGATACGGCCCTGAACGCATAAAAATGATCCAGCCAGGGTTGGGAGTGATCCCACCTTGGCTGGATTTTTTACGATTTATATTCTCTTACTCCGCGCGGTACACGACCTCGCCGTTCACAAACGTCATCCACGCCTCGCCGCCGATCGTCGTAAGCGGGTCCGCCGTCCAGAGTACGAGGTCCGCATCCTTGCCCGGCTCAAGACTGCCGACACGCGCATCGATGCCGAGGCTGCGGGCCGGGTTGATGGTGATGGCGTGCCACGCCTCCTCCATCGGCAGACCGGCCGAAGCCGCCAGTCCGGCCGCCAGCGGCAGATACTGCAGCGGAATGACCGGCGCATCCGTGATGATGCTGACCGTCAGGCCCGCGCGGTACAGCGTGCCCGCCGTCGTGAAGCTCTTGTTGCGCAGCTCGACCTTCGTCTTGCCGCCGAACGACGGTCCGACGAAGACCGGGACCTGCTCCTTTGCCAGCTCATCGGCGATGAGCTCGCCGTCCGTACAGTGGTCCAGCGTGAGCTTCAGGCCAAACTCGCGCGCGATGCGCACGGCCGTCAGGATATCGTCCGCGCGGTGTGCATGGCACTTGAGCGGGATCTCGCCGTTGACTACGGGCAGCATGGCCTCGAGCTTCATGTCAAACGCCGGATTCTTTCCCGCCGCCTTGTCGTCGCGGTAGCGGAGCGTGCGCAGCAGCAGCTCGCGCAGCAGGGCGGCGACCGCCATGCGCGTCATGGGGCTCTGGCGCTTGTCGTGGCCGTAGCAGCCCTTGGGATTCTCGCCGAAGGCGCACTTCATCGCGGCGGGCGCGCGCAGAATCATCCGGTCGACGCGCTTTCCGGCCAGCTTTACGATGGCGAACGTGCCGCCGACGACGTTTGCGCTGCCGGGTCCGGTGCAGGCCGTCGTCACGCCGCCGCGCAGGGCCAGCCCGAAGGCCTCGTCCTGCGGGTTGATAGAGTCGATGGCGCGCAGCTGCGGCGTCAGCGGCTCGACGATCTCATTATAATCCATGCCCTCCCAGCGCATGCCCTCGTTGTCGAGGCCGATATGGCAGTGCGCCTCCACGCAGCCGGGCGTGAGCAGGCGGCCCTGCGCATCGAGAGTCTCAACGCCCTCCGGCGCGTCGACCGTCTGGCCGACGGCGGCGATTTTCCCGTTTTCGAGGAGCAGGCAGCCGTTTTTCAGGTCCGGCCCGGCCATGGTCTTGATATTTGCGTTGCGGATCAGCAGCATCGTTGTTCTCCTTTCGTGCGCGGTGCGCACCTGGTTTCTATTTCCAGTATAACGGCACGGCGTGCTTCTGACAAGTGCTTTTCTTTTTCATTCCAGCCGGCTTCGTGTTAAATCCGCATAAATTTCATGTAAAATCGTCTTTTTTTCATGTTTTTCCGAGCTTTTCTGACGAAAAGACATATTTTCACGCAAACGAAAAAATTTTTCGGCCAAACCTGTGATATAATCAAGTTACGGCAGCAGGGGCGCGGTCCGGATCATCCGCACGAGCCTGCCAACCGCCGCACAAAGGGAGGCCCGCCATGCAAAACCGGATCGTCATCTTCGATCTCGACGGAACCATTTATCAGAACAGCGTCTTTCACCGCGGCTATCTGCGGACGCTTGTTGCCGGGACGTGGGCCGAGCCGCTGGAGGCGGACCTTGTCCGGCTGGCAGAGGCGATCTTCGCCGGGCGTGAGCTGGACATGAACCGTTTTTACCGCCGTGGGCGTGCAGAGGCCGCCACCGTGCCGGAGCTCGTGCAGGCGCTGCGGAAGCGGGTGCTGCCCGGCATGACCTATGCCGAGGCGCTGCACGCGGACGATGTGGTCTATCTCGGCGACGCGTGGGCCGTTCTGGCCTACCTTGGCGATGCGCTCGGCTGTCTGGACGGCGACCGTGCCAATGAGGTCTATCGCCTGACCCGCCTGCAGATGGAGCAGGCCGGGATGCACGGTGACCGCGGGCTTTATGAGGCCATCATGCGGCTGGAGCAGCGCTGCCGTGTCGTTCTGCTGAGCAATTCCTACGAAGAGACCGTGCGGGAGTTCCTGCGGCAGCTCGGCTTTGCCGGAGCGTTCCGCGAGATCTGCAGCAGTGCGAACAAGCCCTACGGCATGATTGCGAGCCTGCAGGCTCTTGACCCTGCGCTGCTGGCGCGGCCCGAAGCCCTGATCAGCATCGGCGACCACGCCTTCAACGATCTGATGCCCATTTCCGCCATCGGCGGGCAGACGCTCTGGATCGACCCTTATCCGGGCATCCACGAGCCGGAATATACCTGGTGTGTCCACACGCTTGCGGAGCTTGCCGCATTTCTGGACACCATTTCCTGAGCAGTGAGCGTCATCCGACGTTCCGATAAAAACACGAGACAATGGAGGAGAAAACACATGAAAGCACGCATTCTTGCCCTTCTGCTTGCTCTGGTCATGGTCGCGAGCCTGTTCGCGGCATGCAGCGCAGGAAAGACGGACGCTTCGGGCGCCAGTACCGGAGCCTCGCAGACCACCGATGACAGCAAGACCACCGAAGACACGAAGCCCGCAAAGACCGAGAAAACGAAGATCGTCTACTGGCACGCCTACACCGACCAGCACGAAGAGAAGTTCCTCGAGCTTGCAGCCGCCTTCAATGCCTCGCAGGACGAGTACGAGCTCGTCGCCGAGCAGCAGCCGTACAGCGAGATCGACAGCAAGACCATGCAGGCGGTCCGCAACGGCACCGGCCCTGACCTTGTGAACATGTATCCGTCTGACGCCGTCAACTATCTGAACGAGGGCCGCCTTGTCGACCTGTCCGTTTACATCAACGACCCGGAGATCGGCATCCCGAACTTCCAGGATAACGTTCCCGCCGGTCAGTACAGCGAGATCACCCAGTGGGGCGACGGCATCTATGTTTTCCCGTGCACCACGGCGGGCGAGGTCCTGTTCTACAACAAGACCATGTTCGACAAATATGGCCTCGAGGCCCCGAAGACCTGGACAGAGCTCGCAGAATGCAGTAAAATCATTCACGAGAAGGAAGGCATCCCCGGCTTCGGCACCGACTCCCTCGTGGACACCTATCAGTGCCTCATCATGCAGGCCGGCAGCGGCTACATCGACGAGGACGGCAACTATGCCATCGACGAGACCATCGCCAAGGAAAAGCTCAACTGGTTCGCAGACCTTGTGAAGTCCGGCGACTTCCGCCTTGTCGGCGAGGACGTCTTCTTCTCCGGCCCGTTCGGCAGCCAGGCCGTCGCCTCCTACATCGGCTCGAGCGCCGGTGTCAGCTATGTTGAGCTGGCTGTGAACGATACCTTCGAGATCGGCTGTGTGCCCATCCCGCAGGAGGGCCCCGTCCGCTACATCTCCTCCTGGGGCAACAACTTTGCCTGCCTCAGCACCGATGAGGATCATGCCCGCGGCGCTTACATGTTCCTGAAGTTCCTCACGTCCACCAAGAACATCGTGCAGTGGGCCGAGGCCTTCGGCACCGTCCCCATCTATAAGGAAGCCCGCGAGAGCGCCGAGTTCCAGCAGTTCGCCGAGACGAACATCGCCGTCAAGGCCCTGACCGAGGAAGCCGAAGACATCGGCATGCTCGCCAGCGTTCCCGGCGCAGCGGCCATGCGTACCGAGATCGACAAGATGGTCCAGAGCGTTGCCCTCAACGTCAGCGACGCTGACACCGCCTATGCGGCCTTTGAGGCCGCCTGCCGCGAAGCTCTCGCAAAGTAATACCCGCCCATTCCAACAGGCGGACGTCCCGGCGGACGTCCGCCTGTACGCAGACCAGCGCATTCCGGCCGGGCCCGCACCCGCCGCCGTTCCAACAGGAAGGAGAACCTATGTCGAAAGTCCTTGTATTCTGTATCGATGCCCTCTGTGCCTCCGACGTCGCGCGCATGCGCCGCATGCCGCACTTCGCGCAGCTTCTGGAGCGCGGCGCGCTCGTCGAAAAGATCGAGCCGGTGCTCCCGGCCCTGACCTACACCTGCCATACCTCGATCCTGACCGGCACCTATGCCGGGCGGCATGGGATCGTGCACAATGAAAAAATGACCCGCGGCGGCCATCTTGACGCGCCGTGGTACTGCATGAAATCGGACGTCCGCGGCAAAACGCTGCTGGACATCGCCCGCGAGAACGGCCTGACGACCTGCTCTCTGAGCTGGCCCGTCTCCGGCGGCGCGGACTATACCATGAATATGCCGATGATCGTTCCATACAGCTACCAGGGCTACCAGCCGCAGAAATGGCTGGAGCACACGGCCACTGCAAACCTGATGGACCGTTACTTCTATAAACACGGCCGCTATCTGATGGGGCCGACCCGCAGCCTTGACCTGTTCACCATGGCGCTGGCGCTCGACATCCTGGAGGACGGCCCGCAGCCGGACATCATGCTCGTCAAGCTGTGCGACCTCGACTCCGCCCGGCACACCTACGGCGTGGAAAGTGAGCAGGCCGAGACGCAGCTGCGCATGCACGATGAGCAGCTCGGCGCTATTCTGGAATGCCTGCGCCGCAAGGGCACGCTGGACGAGACGAACATCATCGTCCTCGGCGACCACGGCCAGACCGATATCCGCGATGCCTTCCTGATGAACGTCTACTTCCGCCGTCTCGGCCTTCTGACCGTCGATGCGGACGGAAAGATCACCTCGTTCGACGCCGTCTGCCACTCCACCGGTCTCGCCGCCCTCATTGAGGTACGCGACCCGGACGATGCCGCGCTGATGGCCCGCGTGCGCGAGGTGCTTGAGGCTCTGCGCCATGACCCGGACGTACAGCTCAGCATGGTGCTCGATGCCGCCGAGGCGCAGGCGCGCTACGGCCTGTCCGGCCCGTTCGACTTTGTTGTGGAGAGCAGCCTTCCCATTGCGTTCGGCGAGTACCCGGACGGTGACACGCTCTGGCGCAGCTGTCAGCCGGGCGACAAGAAGACCGGCGTGGCGACTCACGGCGGCAGCCCGGCCCGCGAGGAGGTCACGACATTCTTCGCCGCCGGACCGGATGTGCGGCCCGGCACGGTGCACGGCAGCCGCTCCATGGTCGACGAAGCGCCCACCATGGCCGCCATGCTCGGGCTGACGATGCCCGATGTCGACGGCGCACCCATTTTCGAAATACTGAGGTGATACGGACATGCAGATCAAACTCGAACATCTGACCAAGCGTTTCGGCGACACCGTTGCCGTAAACGACCTTTCCATCACACTGGAAAGCGGCAAGCTCATCGCCCTGCTCGGCCCGAGCGGCTGCGGCAAGACCACAACGCTGAATATGATCTCCGGCATTCTCCCCGTGAGCGGCGGCAGCATTTTCTTTGACGACCGCGACGTGACGAGCCTGCCGCCGGAGAAGCGCGGCATCGGCCTTGTCTTCCAGAACTACGCGCTCTATCCCCACATGACGGTCCTGCAGAACATCTGCTTCCCGATGGAAATTCAGCGCATCCCCAAGAAGGAGCGCATCCGCCGAGCCGAAGAGCTGGCGGAGATGGTGCACATCACCCCGTATCTCAAGCGCAAGCCCGCGGAGCTCTCCGGCGGCCAGCAGCAGCGCGTCGCCATTGCGCGCGCCCTGTCCAAACGGCCGGACGTGCTGCTGCTCGACGAGCCGCTGTCGAACCTTGACGCCAAGCTACGCGTGGAGATGCGCGAGGAGATCCGCCGCATCCAGCGTGAGGCCGGCATCACGACCGTCTTTGTCACGCACGATCAGGAGGAGGCCAGCAGCATCGCCGACCGCGTCGTCCTGCTGCGTGACGGCGTGCTCCAGCAGGAGGACACCGCCCGCGGTCTCTATGAAAACCCGGTCAACCTCTTTGCCGCAGACTTCCTCGGCACGCCTCCCATCAACCAGCTGCACGGCGTTGTGCAGAACGGCCGCCTTGTGCTGGACGGCGGCATCCCCGCTGCGCTGGCGCTGCCGGACGGTCTTGCAGAGGGGCAGGAGATCGTTCTGGCCGTCCGCGCCGAAAGCATCCTGCCGCTAGGCGATACGCCCGCCTTCCGCACGACTGTGCTGGAGCGCTATTCCCTCGGCAAGGACGAGCTTGTCCGCCTGCAGGCCGGCCCCGCCGAACTGCGCGGTCTTGTCCCGGCCGAGCTGGAAATTCTGCCCGGCACGGAGCTGGCCGTCGGCCTGAAAAAGCGCGGCGTGTTCCTATTTGATGCCAAGACGGGGGTGCGGTACTTATGAGCCGCCGCAAGCTGCGCACGCGCGCAGACGGCGAGCGCGTGACCTTCCGCACCTTTGCGGAGCCGGGGCTGTTCCTGCTCCCGTTTCTCATCGGTCTTCTGGTCTTCACCGTCTATCCGTTCATCAATGTCATTCTGCTGTCGTTCCGGCAGGACTACAGCCTGATGACCGGCGAATTCTCCGGCATCGGCCTCGGAAACTACGCCGAAATTTTCCATGACGCGAATTTCCTCAACGGTCTGCGCAACACGGCGCTGTACGTTCTGTTCGTCGTGCCGATCGTCACGGTGCTGTCCCTGTTCCTTGCTTCGCTACTCAACTCGTGCACGAAGCTGCAGGGTCTGTTCCAGACGTGCTATTTCCTGCCGATGGTCACGTCCGTCACGGCGGTCGGCCTCGTGTGGAAATGGATGTTCAACTACGATTACGGCCTGATCAACTATGCGCTGTCGCTGTTCGGCGTTTCCCCCGTGAACTGGCTGAACGACCCGCACTACAATCTTGCCGCCCTCATCATCTACGGCATCTGGAGCATGCTGCCGTTCACGATCATTCTGCTGCTCTCCGGCTTCCAGAACATCAACCCGCAGTATTACACGGCCGCGCGCATCGACGGTGCGTCCTCCGGGCGCATTTTCCGCCGCATCACCGTGCCGCTGCTGGCCCCGACGCTGGGCCTGACGATGATCGTGAACGTCATTTCGGCTTCGAAGGTCTTCTCGGAGCTGTTCCCGCTGTTCAACGGCAATCCCGGCTCGGCCTACTCGCTGTATACCGTCGTATATTACCTGTTCGACATGTTCTACAAGCAGTGGCAGCTCGGCCCGGCTGCGGCCAGCGCCGTCGTGCTGTTCGTCATCGTCCTGATCTTCACCATGCTGCAGCTCTTCATCCAGCGCAAGTGGAAGAATTATTGAGGTACCGCCATGAAAACTGCAAAAAAATCCTTTGCCTATCTCGTTCTGATCATCGGCGCGCTCATCATGGTGCTGCCGTTCTTCTGGATGATCATCTCCTCGCTGAAAACGGCCGCCGAGGTCAACACGACTCCCCCGACGTTCTGGCCGAAGGAGCTCGTGTTTGAAAACTATGTCTATGCGTTTGAGAAGGCCCCGTTCCTGCGCTATTTCTGCAACTCCCTGCTCGTGACCATCGTCTGCGTCGCCTGCACCATGTTCACGACCATCCTCGCGGCCTTCGCCTTCTCCCGGCTGAAATTCCCGGGGCGCGACCTGCTGTTCTCCCTGCTGCTTTCGCTGATGATGATCCCGTTCGAGATGCTCATCATCACGAACTACACGACCATCGTGAAGCTCGGGCTCAACGACACGCTCATCGCGCTGATCCTGCCGTTCACCTCCAGCATCTTCTACACCTACATCCTCCGGAATTTCTTCCTTGCCATTCCGGACAGCCTCTATTATTCCGCCCGCGTCGACGGCGCGAGCAACTGGCGCTACCTCTGGCGCGTCATGGTGCCCATGTCCCGCCCTGCCCTCGTGACGATTGGCCTGCTCGACGCCATTGCCTGCTGGAACTCCTTCCTGTGGACCGTCATCGCCACGAACACGAAGGAGGTCCGGACGCTGCCGTTCGGTCTTTACGCCTTCATGACCTCCAGCGGCATCCGCTATGAGCGCCTGATGGCCGCCTCGACCATCGTCGTGGTGCCGATGATCCTGCTGTTCATCTTCTGCCGCAAGAGCATCGTCACCGGCGTGTCGCGCGGCGGCCTGAAGGGGTAAGCGCCATGAGAGAGATCGTCCTCGACCTGCTCTGCCATGCCGATTTCTCCGGCCGCATCCGCCCCTCCCGTGAGGATATCGGCTTTCCGGCCTTTTCCGCCGAGATTGCAAGGCTGCGCGCGCAGAATCCGGCAGGAACGCTCCTGCTCGACGCCGGTGACGCCTTCAGCACGAACTACTGGTCCGGCCTGCCGCTTGTCGGCGCCATGATCCGCAGCAAAACGGACGTCATGACGCTCGGCAACCATGAATTTGACCGCGGCCCAGCCTTTCTGGACAGCTGCATCAGCGCCTGTCCCTTCCCGGTCCTCTGCGCCAATGTGCGCCGGAAAGCGGATGGTGCGCCCGTCCCCGGCACAAAACCGTGGGTATTGCTCGAGCGCTGCGGCATTCGCATCGGCGTGCTCGGCCTCACGACGGAATACACGCCCTACATGGTGGAGAAAAGCGCGTTTGCCCCGTTTGAAATGACCTCCGCCGCCGAAGCAGCCGCGCGCCATATCCCGGCAATGCGCGCCGCGGGCGCGGACGTCGTCGTCGTGCTGACGCACATGCCGTTTTATCAGGCGGCGGACGGCACGCTCACGGGTGAGCTGCCGGAGCTGATCGACACCTCGCCCGCTGCGGACGTCTGGATCGGCGGGCACATCCCCGGCGACTGCGCGCAGGTCCGGAACGGGGCCTGCGTCGTCAAGGCCGGGTTCGGCGGGGCAAGCATCGCGCATGTCCGCCTGACACTGGACGCCGCATCGCACCGCATTCTGGACCGCAGCTGCGCCGTCGTGCAGACGGACCCGAACGGGCAGGCCGATCCGGAGATCACCCGGTATATCCGCTCCGTCACCGATCCGTTCGAGCCGTATTTCCGGGAGCCCCTCGGGTCCCTGAACGAGCGCTGGCGCATGACGCTGGCGCACGAGTCGAAGCTCGGCGATTTTCTGGCGGACTGCCTGCGCTATGGCGGGCAGACGGAGCTGTCCTACATGAACACGACCAGCGCCTGCGGCGAGCTGCTTCCGGGTGAGATCACGCGCGAGGAGCTGCTCTACTGCGCCGCATTCGACGACGAAATGTTCACCGGGATCATCACAGGCGCGCAGCTCCATGCCCTGCTCGAGGCCGTCTATGAGCCGGAGCGCTTCGGCAATAATGCTGCCATCGCCTTCTCCGGCTTCCACGCCGCAGTGGACCATACCCGCCCCGGCGGGCAGAAGGTTCTCTCTGTCACGCGGCCGGACGGCACGCCCATTGCGCCGGACGAGCGCCTCAGCGTCACGGTCAGCGCCTATATGGCCTCCGGCGGCAATGACACCGGAGCCATTGCCGGGCAGATCGATTGGAAGCCGACCGGCCGCCACTATCACGAGGCCGTCAGCGCTTATGCCAAGTCGCTCGGCGTGCTAACGGTCGCGGATTACCCGCGCCTGCGCGAGACCGGCGAGCCGGAAAACAACCACGCGCCCTATTGAGCGCACGGAAAAGGCCATAGATTTGTCATTGCGAGGAGCGAAGCGACGTGGCAATCTCGCAGCAGAGGACCTTCTGTTCCCGGAATGCTCCGGCGAATTCGCAGCGCAGTCCCCGCACACCGGAATGACGTAAAGAGCCGCTGCGGCGCACCGCAGCGGCTCAAATGAAACATATGCATCTTCTTATCGGAAAAGCCGCCCCATCAGCTCCTCGAACGCGAGGATGACCTTGCCGAAAAACTGATTCGGCACGGCGCTGATGAGCGTCTGGTTGGAGGCGTCGACGAGGAACGTCAGGTCCGACATTCGCGCCAGCTTGGAATCCGAGCGGCGCGTGAAGCAGATGGCGGAAAAGCCCTTGCTCTCCGCCTCGCGCACGTCGTTGATGATGGCCTCCGTTTCGCCGCTCTGCGAGATGGCGATGATGAGTGAGGACTCCACGTTGCTCGTGATCTGGCGGTTCGCCTCCTCGCGGAAGAGCATGTAGTCATAGAAGTGGACGTGGTTGAACACCATGAAGCCACAGATGGCGAGCCGCTTGACGATGTAATTGGCGACCTCTTCTGCAAAGCCCTCGCCGACGACGAAGATCTTGCGTTCCTTGTACTGCATCAGCATTTTGCAGAACTGCTCGGCCTGCTCCGGCGTATAGCCGTCGATAAGGCCGCACAGCGGGTCCGGATCGCTGGAGCGGTGGCCCTCGCCGCTGGACTGTGCCAGATTATAATAAAGCTCGCTGTAGCCCGCAAAGCCCAGCCGCTTGCACAGCTTCATGATAAACGCCGTTGAAACGTAGTTCTCACTTGCGATCTGCTGAATGCCGACCTTGTTCCCGCCAAGCTCGATATGCCGGACGATGCTGGTGATCACCCGGCGCTCATCATCCGAGAGCAGGTTCGTCAGAATATAGTAGTTGCTCATCTCAAGCGCCGCCTTCCTGAAAATATCAAACTCCGCCCATGCACCCGGCACAGCCGGTGTGCGGAAAGGAATCGTTTATGACATACATCATTTCGCCGCCCGAAGATGCGGCGCTGCAGGCGCACCTGCAAAAGCTCCGCACACAGCTCCACGAAGACCCGGAGCTTTCGTGGCAGGAGCACCGGACCACCCGGCTCGTCCGCCAGGAGCTGGAGGCTCTCTGCCTCGAGCCGGTCCCGCTCGGTCTGCCGACCGGCACTGCCGCGCTCCTGCGCGGCGCCCTGCCCGGCCCCACCGTCGGCCTGCGCGCCGATCTGGACGCCCTGCCGATCACGGAGCGCACCGGAGCGGAATTTTCCTCCCGCGTTCCCGGCGTCATGCACGCCTGCGGACATGATGTCCATATGGCCGCCCTGCTCGGCGCAGCCCGCCTGCTTGCAGCGCGGCGGGAGCAGCTGGCCGGGAACGTCCTGTTCCTGTTCCAGCCCGCCGAGGAGGCCGCAACGGGCGCCATGCAGGTGCTGGAGCAGGGTCTGTTCCGCCGCGTCCCGATGGCGGGCATGCTGGCGCTGCACGTCTGGCCCGGTCTGGCGCAGGGGCAGCTCGGCATCCGGTCCGGCGCAATCCTCTCCGCCGTGGACAGCTTTGAGATCACCGTCACGGGGCGCGGCGGCCACGGCTCCGCACCGGAGCGGGCCTGCAACCCCATCCCCGCGGGCGCTGCGCTGGCTTCGGCCCTCACAACGCTCCGCGCCAACGACCTGCCACAGGCAGAGCCAGCCGTCACGGCCGTGACATGCATTCAGGCCGGGACCTGCAACAATGTCATTCCGGACCGCTGTATCCTGCTCGGGACGATCCGCACGTTCTCCGCACAGACGCGGGCCCAGGCAAAGGCGCGGCTGGAGGCCCTCACGGCCGGTATCGCGGCCGCGTGGGGCTGCACCGCCGCAGTCGGCTGGACGGACGGAACGCCCGCCCTGTGCAACGATGCCGGGCTTGCAGCGGCAATGGAGCACGCCGCCGTCTCCGTGTTCGGCAAAAGCGGCTGCGTGCAGATCGAGCCGCAAATGATCTCCGAGGACTTCGCCTGCTACGGAAGCGAGGTCCCGATCTGCTGCGCCCTGCTCGGCGTCGGCAGCCCGGTGGGCCTGCACAGCGCCGCGTTCTGTCCGGACTCTTCCGTTCTGCTCCCCGCCGCCCGCTTTCTTGCGGAAAGCGCATGGAGCGCGCTGGAGGACGCCCGTACTTAAGCATGCGTTCTTTTCTATTATAGCGAAGTACGACCATTTTCGCAATTCCTATTCACGAATCAAACCAGAAAGAAAAATCCTGCCGGTCATCACTGGCAGGATTTGGGCGGATTTATGTTAATAGGCTGTTATAGATGGGGCACGCGAATAGCCTTTGTGAAATATTTTGCTGGCGCAAACTATGAAAGAAACGCTCTCGCGTTTGTGATATTTTCTGCTTCGCAGAAAGTGATATGAAATCCCCCCACCGTCGCAGCGATTTCACACGCCGCAGGCGTATATCACACCGCGAAGCGGTATTTCACCCACCCGAAAGGGTGGATTTCGTTGAAAAAAGCACTTGCTTACGCAAGTGCTTTTTTCTGGTGGGGGAAGGTGGATTCGAACCACCGAAAGCACTGCTAACAGATTTACAGTCTGCCCCCTTTGGCCACTCGGGAATTCCCCCAAATATGAACTTGTCCGTTTGAAAACACTGTGGAGCCGGTAGACGGATTCGAACCC
>OLPS01001379.1_pt1 | contig 25960 bp, 38 predicted proteins | sample 1673071 | NCBI WGS metagenome assembly OLPS01 (sample SAMEA3136752, study PRJEB25190) | human gut metagenome | reverse complement strand
GCCAGCCCGCACCAGCCGCTCAATGATCTTCTGCTCCATCCGGTTGACCGTGTTCTGCTGATCCTCTATCTTGTCCACATCGCTGTCGCCCAAAAGTTTCCCAAATACTGAAACATTCTTCTGCAGCACCAGTGGGAATACATCTGGCTTATAGATGGGAACCTCCTGCATTGTGTAATACATGGGGTTGCCCATCTCGTCGCTCTCCATCACCACATCTTCCCCGCCTGTTGGAATGTAGCCGTCCGGGGCAGGAAGCAACAGCATTTCCGTCTTCTCCTGTTGCTCTTCAAACACCTTACAGCCGCAATTTGGACATACCCCTGGTTTTGCTCTGTGTCCTTCGCTCGGAAGCGTTCCGTCCCAGGTTGGCAGATCCAAGACCTCCAGGTCTACCGGCTCCGGTGTGCCGCACTTGACGCAGTGCCGCAGGCGTCTGGCCTGGTAGTCCTCCAGATCCACCAGTACCGTATCTCCTACCCAGGAAAACATACCGATCCCGCCATTGCCATTTCGGTAGTAGACCACATACTGCGTCACCATGTCCTCGGCTGTAGATACACCGCCAGCTCCTCTGAGGCTGGGGTCCTCCTCCCGCTCATCCGAGACATCCACCCCATACCGTTTCTTGATAAATCCCTTTGTCTGTGCCAGCTTCATTCCGAATGCATCCATATCGTCAAGGCCCGTAAAAACGCCACTCTGAGGAATAAATTTCTTTGGATGCTGCACTGAAACCAGCGTCTCTCCGATTGTGTGGGAAGTGCGCTGGTTGTTGTCCCACTCCACCAGGAACAGCCCGCCGCCCTGAATGGGCACTGTCCGTTCCTGCATGTCGTTGAGCTCTTCCATGGGCAGCCGGTCCAGCTCGTTTTTGAGCATGGCTTCGATCACCTGGGCCAGATGCGCGTCCTTTTCCCGGCGTGCCGTGACCTTCGGGGCCGGGATCGTCGAGTCGATCATGGATTCAATATTTTCCGCGATGATATTCCAAACATGACTGGTCTTGCGATAGCTACCATCTTTTTTCCGGTCGTTGTCCATAAATGGCTTCAGAGTCATGTTGCCCAGATATAGCTGTTCACGCTTGTCCATGCGTACGCGCTCTGCTTCCCAGTCCGCCTCATTGCGTTCCATCCAGGTCTGCCATTTTCTGAGGCGGTCCTGGCTCTTGTTTTCTGCCATCCACACGCCACCCTTCTCCTATTTTCTCTATTCTCGCTCATTTCGTGTGTCCATTAACACGCAATTTCATAAAAAAAGCCCCCTTTACAGGAGGCTTTTCGTATTTTCGCCTTGGAAGTACTCTTAAAATGGATTCCCCCATAATTCAATCAAAACCTTTTTCGTCTGTGCATCTGCCCGTTCATAGTCCTCCATCATATCCTGTGTCCACTCGGCCCGTTCCGCCTTCGGCCGGACCGGCGTGGTGCGCTGCTGTATCCGGCAGTAGAAGGCAATGGCCAGCGCCATCACGCAGTCGTCGTGGGCGCCCTCGGCCGCCTCAGCCCGCATGGACTCGGTTCTAACAAAGGTGAGCATTTCGTCGATGGTCGTCGGGTCGTTGAGGCACGCTGTATGCTCACGCACCACTGCCACCAATCCCGCAATGGCCGCCGGCCTTGTCAGGGAAGTGGTGCGGAAGCCGAAGTGGTTTCCCACCCGGTGGCCGATGTCGTCCTCCAGCTCCCGCACATAGAAGTTCCGGTATCCCAGCCGCTCCAGCTCCTTCTGCGGGTAGGTGGAGCAGTTGATCTCCACGGCCATGAGGGCCTCGTTGTAGTACATGCCCAGGCAGTACATCTGCCGAGCATAGAGGTCCTCGTCGAAGGTGTGGCGCAGCACGGCCACCTGCTCGCCCGTGGTATTGTCGATGACCTGGCCCACGAACTTGTCCGAGCCCTCGCCGGCGGTGTCGCCGCCGATGACATAGGGAAAGCCTTTTTTGGGCGCGCGGTAGATGCGGATAAACCCGTCCGGATCCTCCACCCAGCGGATCTGCTCCAGCCGGGCGCCATCATACGCAAACGCAAAATATCCGACCTGTTCCGGCGCTGGGAGCTGCTGCAAGCGCTCTGATAACTTCTGCGCGTCAAAGACCGTCTTGCCCGTGACGCCCCACTGACCCAGGCAGTAGACGGTGTAATAATAGGGATCTGTTGTCTTGTAGTTTTCCAGCACTCTTTTTGCCGCATCGTCCAGGAATCGGTTGTCCTGATAGGTGGAATGATGTGTCAGTGCGTCTGCCTGTTGGCTGTCAAAAAAACGCTTCTTCAGCCAGTGGTTCACCGAGATGGGGTTGAAGGAGAGAATGATCTGTTTGTAATACGGTGTCTCGCCGCGCAGGCGGATGTCGAGCTGGTTGAAGTCCGACTCCAGCAGCTCCGACGCCTCCTCGATCCAGATGCCCGTGATACTGTAAATGGACTTGAGCTTTTCCACATCGTCCAATCCCGCAAACAGAATTTGGGACCCATTTTGGAAGCGGATCAGCATGTCGCCCCGGTTGATCTGTGCAATGTCCTGGCTGTAAAATTCCTGCGCCTGTGCGCAGAGCTGCTGAAAGCAGGACTCCCGCAGCGTCTTTGCCACCTTGCGGCAGACCAGGATCCGGTGGCCTGGCTCTGAGACACAGCGCTCTAACACCTTTCGGCCTGCAAAGATGGACTTGCCAGACCCGCCGCCGCCCATCAAAACGAGATAACGGTGTTCATCTGCAAACAGCGGCAGGAAGGTGGCATTATTGCTCTTTCGCAGCTCCAAATACCACTGGGCCACAGCAACCTGTCGGTCAAGATCATGCTTCATGGCTGGCTTTATCTTCTTTCATCGCCCGCGCTGCCTCTGCAAGAATTTTCATCTTTTCAGACGGGCCCAAGTTGGAAACCGTGTCTCTGGTCTTGTCCCCCAGTTCAATTTCCTGCTTCTCCTGCCAGTTCGTCCAGCCAAAGTTATTTGCAAGCACAAACTTAGCGCCCACCGCGCCCTTTCCAGTACATTGCGCCGACCAGTAATCCTCAATCCGCAGCAGCGCGTCTTCTATCAAATCTGCCATGTCCGCTTGCCTGGCATATGCACGGAATGTCACCTTGCTGATCCCAAGATGCAAACACAGGCCCGCAATACTGGGCGTCTGCGCATACTCCACTGCCATTAGAGGCGTGCCGCTGTCAGACACCGCCTCCTTCGCCTGCAATGCAGGCCGGCCGCTGGCGAGCGTCTTGTCTGTCGGGATGTAATCATAGACCTGAACTGTGTGGCTGATCTTATCAAAATAGCCTTGTATCCCTGTTTCTAAGCTCTTTGCTGTGTGCTTTTTTTTCGACATATTCACACTTCCTTTCTTTGAGTATGGCATAAATTCCCCGCCCATTATCACGCAAAAGTGGCGAAGAGCCTATTTCAGCTCTCCGCCTCGTATAGCGAGTAAAGGTTTCTCTCCTTGTACCATCGCTCGTAAAACCGTTTCCGTCTGCCATAGAGCACCGATGGGCTGACATGATGCCGCTGTGCGATGGATTGTACCGATTCTCTCGTCGTCAGCACCAGAAACAGCGCCATCTCATATTCGCCTCCGCACTCCATACAGAGCCGCAGGATCTTGTCCTGTGTCTGATGTGGCTGAAGCGGGAAAGTCCGGCAGATGAAATAAACCAATCCCTGCTGTTCATAGCTCAGCTGGATTCCACGCATCTTTCTCATCCGTTTTGTCCTCACTTCTTTCCGGCAACCGCCCTGTCGAATGTACATACCCCATAAGGCGTCCATAACTCATGTCGTACTCTTTCCATGCCACTGCACTGATCTCATCCAGTGTCATGCCGCGCAGGATTTCTTCTGCACCTTTGTTTCCGACCTTTCGCATCTGCTCCATTTTTTGCCTCTGTTCTAACCCCTTGTGCAACCGCCTCATCCTTTCTCCCGGTATTCAAAGAGCGTCTCCATTGGCACCTGCAGCCGGTAAAGGACCTTTGCGATCTGGTTTCTGCCCGGCTCCGCCCTGTGGGTGATGGATTTCCATAGCACGCTCCGGGAGACCCCGGTCGCTTCCACAATCCTGTCATAATTGCGCAGCCCCATACGGTGCAGCTGTTTCAGCGCGTCCGGCCGGTAGACGATCCGGCCCTTTTTCATTGCAGCGTCCACCGCTGCCCGGCACTCTGGATAATCTTCAAAAAACGGCTCTTCCCTTGCATTCAGCTCATAGCGCTCTGTCCCGCGCTCCACGCGCCTGTCAAATTCCCACAGATCCGCCAGCTCCTGTCTGGTAAACGGCGCAATCACCAATTTTTCTCCACCTCAGTTTGAATATTCCCTGCGATCTCGCAAATTGTTGTCTCCAAACTCCGTTCTTAATTTGGCGACAGCCATATCAATTTTCAAGGCGCAAAGCTCGCATAAATCAGGCATTACGCTTGAAACATCCCATTCTTTGCACTTAAATGTACGGGTGCTTTTTATAATGCCAAACGGAGTTCTTATTTCTTTTGTTGGAAGTTCAGTGCCGCAAATATCACAACATATCGTTGTTTTAACCATCCTGCTCCCTCCGTAGTGCGGCCTTTAATACTTTCATTCGTTCTTCGGCTTCTCCTCGGTTGTAGGGTGTCCCACAAATATCAATCAGCGGGGAGGACCATTTCTTTGGGTCAAAATATACAACCGCATACCGCCCATTAAATCTCTGGTCTCTTTGCGGCTTCATTTCTCCACCTGACAGCGATTGTTCAATCATTGCAACAAACGGGCCGATAAAGCACCGCCCCTCCCTGTCCGCATGGACCAGTTTCCGGAGCCGGTCAATGTCGTAATCATCTCCCAAGATGTCCTCAATGGCGGCAATCTTCTCCCGTACAATTGCCCCGGCTGCCCCGGTGTCATCTTCCAGCAGCTCCGGCGTCCATTGAGGTTTGCCCTCGGCGTCTCTATATGTCAGCCGCTTCATGGTCAGTCCTCCTTGAAATATCTCTCCCACTGCTCTGCTATGGAGTTTGTGTAATTCAAGTCGATGTCATCATCCCATTCAATCCTTGGACCGACTTTCTCATTGGCAAAGCGGGTGATGCAACTGACAGAAATCCCATCAAGGGCATCATCACTGATAAGTTGCTTAATTTCATTCAGCGACAAATTTTCTTCCAGGTCGCATACATAGAGTGTCATTTTGTAAAGCTGTGCCATTTTCAGTCCTCCTTCGGGCCGCGCCATTTCGGCTTGCAATCAATCCCCGACCCCAGTTTACAATCCAATCGGACATACGGCCTTTTGTGTACCTTAACGGCATTGGCACAAATCTGGCAACCTTCTCCGCTGTACCACATCAGTGCCTCCATGTCGCCGACCGCCGCATCCCTCTCCTGCTTCACCTGCTCCAGCTCGGCTCGCAGCTTCTCGTTTTCTGCCTCTGTATCGTACAATGCCATATCCAACTCGCTGGCATGACTCACACTTTCATTGCATCTGTACTTCCAAAATTCAACCTCGGCCTGCAGTGTGGAGAGTTCTGTGGCGGCGTCGCCTGTCATGTTCGGGATGCACCTGCTCATATCCCCTCCAGCCCAATATGCGCACTGTTTGCACTGGTCTACTTTCGGCGTGCTGCCGCATAACTTCACAGCCTCGATCAGCTTCTCAAGGTCCATCATGCATCCTTCTCTCCTTCCAGCGGACTGTAAATTTCAAATCTGTCGGGCGGGCAAGAAACACAGTTCCCGCATTCATCCAATAGAATCAAAGTCCCATCCTCCCTGATTGCAATGCCGTCCATGTCACAATATATAAGCCCATTCGCCCAGCTTTCTTCAACGGCAATTTTCTCCCAATCCGGATATTTACCGGTTGTTTTATCAATCACATCAAACCCCAGCGTCAGCGGCTCGTTCGGCGGGGTGAGGGTGGGCGCTTCTTCTATGGCGCGGATTATCTTCCAAATCATCTTGTTTTCTGCCTTGGCTACATTTAGCAGCCAGCTTGTTTCCACTCCCGCTGTATAGTCGTCCTGAAACATAGTTGCTTCTTTCTTCCAGTCTTTTAACGGCAGGCTTTCCAAATCAATCTTTCGCTTCATCTTTCAGCGCCTCCAGCCTTTCCATCACCATCTCCACGGCCTCGTCCGTAAACGGGCTTCCGCATTTAGGGCAGAAGGTATAGTTGTTTGCTTCCAAAGCGTTGTAACCACAACGAGAGCAGTATACAAACCCGCCCAAATGTGTCGATTCGTTCCAGTGCGCCCTCCACACCTTCTCCGCCTGCTCCCTGGCGGGGCCGCGCAGGGCGGTGAGGGCGAGATCGAGGGCATCGTTCGTTTCCTGGCCTCCCACTGTTAGCTCTTTTCTCAACTTCGCAAAGAGCTCCAAGTGCTTAATCGCTTCTTCCCGCGTCATGGCTGCGCCTCCTTTTTCGCCCCGTTCCGATCATTCCGCTTCATCGTGTGCTGCCTCCTCAATCCCAATCTCCGTCCGGGGATTCTGCTTATCGTAGTAAACGCGGCTGCCGTCATGCCCAGCCACAATGCAGTAGTTGTCGTCTGCCAGAATCCCCGCTTCCACCAGAATGTCATCCACTGCCTGCAGCAGGTTCACCAAGTCTGTCCTGCGCCGGGTTGGCAAATAGAACAGGCACCGGACATTGACCGGCGTGCAGATTGGCTCTGCGGGCGCTGGCCTCAGGAACCACCTTGCCGCCTCTGCGTACTGCTCATACTGCGGCGACGGCTTTACAAAACGCTTTCCGGTTCTGGCATTGTACATGATTTGCTGGTGATTCTTCTTCGTCACCGGCGCAAGCGGGATGGTATATCTAAGCTCCATGTCCGCCCTCCATCGCCAGCAGTTTTGCAAGCGCCTGCTTCTCGTACTCCCCGGGCGTGCCCATGTCCCGGATATCCGGCTTTCCGTCCTTCCGGCGCTGGGGCCGCGTGTCTGCCAGCGCGTCCCAGTCCGCCAGGCACCGGACACCCCTTGCGTGCTTGTCCTGCAAGATGGCCCGAATATACGGCCAGTTGGCCTTTTTGCTGTCCAGGGCGATGTCAAAGGCTCTCTTGCAGACCGCCTCTCCAAGTTCTTCCGCATAGGCCCGCAGTTCATCCAGACACCCCTGGGAGGCCGACGGGTTAATCCGGTTCAAAAAGTCGGCCAGTACTGCGGCGGCGCCTTCTTTTACAACCCCGTCAGGGGTTGTTTTCTTTAAAATATCTTTCTCACACTCACTCTCTACCTCACACTCTCCCTCTCTCTCACTCTCTTTCTCCTTGCCGGTTTGTTCCGGTTTTGATTCCGGCTTGTTCTCTGTTTGTTCTTCGTTTGATCTTATTTTGTTCAGCCGGTTTTCCGCTTTCTTCCGCCCATTGTCCAGCGTCGGGCGGATCAGGGTAAAAACAGAGAGTGCGACGCCTGAAAGGGATGGTTCCTGTTCGTCCAGCGCATATCCGATCAGCGCCAAGAGGACGCTCGTCTGGTCGCGCTTGGGGAGGTGTTTCAGCGCCTCATAATAGCTCCGGTAGAATGTAAACTGATTTCGTTCCATATCCGCGTCCCCCTAAAATGGGAGGCCTCCATCCTCGCCCTCCAGCACGGCAAAGTCCGAAGCCGGTGCAGGCTTCACGCCATAAGATGGTGCGCCCCCAGCGTCATGCTTGCCGCCGCCGAAATAGACATCGTCAGCCACGACCTCGGCATTGCGGCGCCTGTTTCCATCTTTATCCTCCCAGCTGCGGATCTGCAGCCTGCCGGATACAACCGCCATCTGGCCCCGGCCAAAGTATTTGTCTACAAATTCCGCCGTACTCCGCCAGGCCACGCAGTCGATGAAATCCGTCTGCCGCTCCGCGCCCTTTTCGGCGTAGTCCCGGTCAACGGCCAGCGTAAACGATGTGACTGCGGTGCCGTTGCCTGTCCGCCGCAACTCCGGCTCTTTTGTGAGCCGTCCCATAAGTACAATGTGATTCAGCAATGTTATATCCTCCAATTATGGAGTGGGGCGGGACACCGCCCCACTCTGATCACAGCATTACGACAACCTTCCCGTCTTTGATCTCTTTTTCAAACTGTTCCTCAAAGTACGCTTTGATCGTCTTTCGTGCGGCCAGCTTCCACATCCCGCCATCCGCCTCAATAAAGGCGATTCCGCGCTCATTCACGCGGATCAGGAACTCAGACGCCGGCTGCTCCACCTCCTGGAAGGTCCGGTATGGACGCAGCGTGATAATCGGTCGAATGGAGGCATTCGCCTGCAGGTCTACCCCACGCTTCGTCACGATAGATGTTGCAATGCCGTTGTCGTTGTATGTGATTTTGCTGCCGGTCGTGATATCTGACAGCAGCTTGAGCGCATACTCCGTGTCAGGCGTCGCCTGGAATCTGGTCCTCAGCGCGATCATGGCCTGCTCAAACGGCAATTCCACCTTTTCTTCCCATCCGGGAACATCTGTGGCCTTTGCAATATATCGGACTGGCCGCAGGCACATCTCGTCCTTTTCATGGTGCTGTTCGTAGCACTCGACCCGCATCGGGCTTTTGGTTTCAATATAGATGGGCGCGTCCACCTTCAACGCCGCTTCGGTTTTGACCATCTTCACCATTGCTTCCAGGCTTCCCAGCTCAAGCGTCGGTGCAAACACCGGATTTGGCGTGATATCCTCTGTGTCCCCGGACGATCTCACCACAATCTTTCTGCCGTTTACATCCAGCACCGCAGGGGCTGTCATTTCGATAACCTTCTCCAAAAATTCTTTTCCGATTTCCATTGCTTTTCCCTCCATTAGACAATCAGTTTCAGCATCGGCGCGGCTTCCTGCTCGCCGCCGTCAATGGCCTGCTGGCCTGGAATCTGCGGCGCCATCTCCCCCACCTGCGCTTCGCCAGTGGAGTTTTCACCCGCAATATACAGTGTCGTTCTGGCCGGGTTCGTCGCCGCCAGAGTGGACTTGACCTGGAAATTGACAGAAATATTCGTTCTGTCGTCATCTGGTGCAAATTCCATCGTGATCGTGATTTTCCGTTTTGCGGTTGCCTTTGTGTTGGCGTCCAGAATGTTGCTGATGACACGCGCCATCTCGTAGTCAGCGCGTTCCATAAACGCGCCCCGTGCCATCTCCAGAATGGATTTTGTCTGATTCATTTCTTTTTCCTCGCTTTCAGTCCATACAGGCGGCAGAGCGTCCGGTCCATGACGACGCCTCCCGGCAGATGATATTTCTCAAAAAATTCCCGGTCCGGCATGGTATGGGCCTCCGTGTGGTGCTCCCGGCACAGTGGCAGCACCTCCAGCCCCTCGTGGATGATGTCGGTTCGGTCCCGGCCCATGCCGACCCGGTCAATATGGTGCAGGTCTGTCGGCTTTCCGCAGACGCAGCACTTCTTTGTAATTAGACAGTGGTAGATGTAATCCGGCACATCGTCTACATAGTCCAGCAGCGGAACCCGGCACGGAATATCCCAGTCCAGGATAAAGTGGATGAGATACCGCTGAAACGCGCATACCAGGCTCATGGGCGCGTTGGACAGGGAAAACAGCTTGTCCCCCGTCTGCTCCAGATCATCTGTTAGAAACTTGAGCTTCATCCACTCCTTGGCGGAGTCCGTCCCCTGGCCGGTGAAGTCCGCAATCTCCCGCAGCAGCGCATAGCACATCTTTCGCTGCTTCTCAGAGAGCGGCCGGCTGTCGATCAGCTGCACCAGGCACTTTGTGTAGCCCCGCTTCACCATTGTGTACCGGTCTCCATAATAGAACTGAGCGGTTCCCAGTCCGCTCCGCTCGTCATACGACACGATCCGCCCTTCCACCACATCCAATGCCGGTTTCATGGCTGCGGCGCTCCTTCTGTATGGGAGCGCGCCCCATGCATGGCATGTTCTGCCTTGGAGCAATGCCAGCACAGCGTCTTTCCGTAAGAACGCCTGCTTCTGGCGGCGATCTCCTCCGCCGTGTACCGCTTCCCGGTTTCAAACTGTACCCCTTCGACCTGCTTTCCGCAGCGCTCGCAGATGAGCTCCTTCTGAACTGGACGGCTCATCTCTGGCGTCTCGGCGTCCGCGTCCTGCGCCGTCTCCTCCGTGGGGATGCAGAGCAGCTGGAACAGCGCATACTTGTATGCTGCCGACATGGCCTTGTTGGTGGACTTGTCCGCGCTGTCCATCCCCTCGCCCTGCACAATCGCAGAGACATTGCTGCCGTCTTCGGCATAGAAAGTGACCTTTAACTTTAAAACCGTGTAGATGAGATTGCCGCCGCCTTTGGTCTGGCGCTCTTCCCGGCGGCTCTCCAACACCTCCGGCACCGGCAATACGCCGTTTTCTTCAAAGATGGGGTGCAGCGCATTGTATACATCGTCGATCCCGCGGAACCGGTATCCCTGCTGCGCGTTCTTCTTGTCCTTTGCAATCGCCGATGTGCCCCGCAGGCAGGCGATCAGCTGCTTATAGATCATTGCTTCCATGGCGTATCTCCTCCAGTTTGATAATCGGGCAATCCTCCGGCCTGGAATACGGGTCAAATATCAGGGCCTTTTTTAATTGGCAAAAAGGCCGCCGTAATCCGTCTGCCGTATTGTACATGCACTTGTCGCAGTATGTATCGCTGTTTGGAAATGGGAACCTTACCTGTGCGGTCGCCCATGTGTAATAGCTCACGCCGTTTGCGCGCATCGTGTTTCCCGCCTTTCTCTCAGCCATTCCGCATAATCTTCCAGGGCAATGTCGTCCTCCGCCACCCAGCGTCGGGCAAACGCCGCCCGGCCCTTGCCAACGCGGTACGCACTCTGTATCACCCGGTACATCTCCGTCCCACAGTACCGCAGATCGCTCCCCAGATACGCCGCATAGAAGTCGGTGGCAACCTTCCGGTCAAACGCATACTGCTCTGCCGCCTCCGGCGTGATGGACTCCACGAGGCAGTCCCGGCAGACGCCGCCGAACAGATCTTCCTCCAGATGCCAGCTACCGCACCGTCCGCACTGCTGGGCTGCCTGAAAGCCACCGCCCATACACCTGGGGCAGCACTCTGTCGTCTCTCCGTGCGGCTCCTGGTACAGATACGGTTCGTCGAACACATGGCCGCAATCTACACATTTATACATTGACTTTTCCTCCAAATCCGCTTATAATAGCGGTGTATTGATTTGGTCTTTTGACCAGTCCGCCGCTTTCAGAGGTTCCAGCTCTGAGAGCGGCGCTTTTTTTACTCATAATGGCTTGCAATTGCCAATCCAAGAAACGCCAAAACATTTGCTGCAAATCCCCCGATCATATGGCCTGTCACCGTCAGGGCAAGGCCCGTCAGGCCAGCCAATACCAGAATCATAAATCCCACGATCTGTTTTTCCGCCCGCGATACATATCTCCGTGACTTCTGCCGCAGCCGCCGGTCTACTTCCCGTTCCAGCGCCTCCAGATTCCGCTTTGTCTCGTGGTTCAGGTTCACAATATAGATTGCCTCCTGGTCCATCCATTCATTGCTCATCTTGCTTCACCTCCTTCTATAAATAGGGGCGGATAACCTCGTCCGGGATTTCCAATGCGCTTACCACATCCCAGATTTCATCCCGCTTGAATTTGCCCGGCTGACGGATGCGATTGTAGAGCGTCTTGGGCTGCAAGCCCTTGATCTTGGCTTTCTCTGCGAACGCCTCCCAGCTCCGGATTCCTTTTCGATTGCGGTACATCTCCAGCAGAGAGGTCAAATCCCGGTCCCGTTGCTTCCGTTCCAGGGCTTTTTCCTCTGCCGCTGTCAGCCGCCTTGCAAGTCTTGGCATAATGTCACTTCCCTTCTGATTGATTGTCCGTCTGTAGAAGTTCATCTACGGTCACGCCGAAGTAATCTGCAACCGCCGCAAGCTTCTCAACAGTCGGGCTTGACTTGCTCCATTTTCCAATTACTCCATTGCCAATTCCTAATGCCTTTTCAAGAGCAAAAATGCTAGTATTTCGCTCTTTACAAAGGCGCTTAATATTTTCCAAAATCAAAAAATCACCGCCCTCTAGAAATAGTTTAACTATTGACGATTAATAGAAAATAAGCTATTATTGCAGTGCTAGTACAAAATAAAACTTTTCCTATATCGTCATGTAGGAGAGCATGTTTGCTCACCTTTCATGTTAGAAATTATACTAGGAAATTTTCCATAAGTCAATAGAATTTATAGATTTTTTTCCACTTAAGAGGTGTATTATGAAAACTCTTCAAGAGCTTGTGGAATTCATCCGAGCCCAGGCCCGTACTCACGGGACATCGTTGACAAAAATGGAAGAAGAGTTTTCTTGGTCTAATGGCACAATTGGAAAATGGGCGCATGGGAAACGCTATCCTAGTCATGATAAATTGCAAAAAATAGCTGACTACTTCGGCATCTCTGTTGCGTGTCTAACTGGAGATATAAACAAAAAAGAGTCCGTCCCCATTTCTGAGGACGAACTCAAAGAAGACGCTATTTTATTTGATGCTTATAAATCTGCTCCCGCCAATGTTCAGGAAGCAATCCGCAAGCTGTTAGGATTGAAATAACTTTGTCACGGTTGCCAGAACGATGAAGGGCTTGAACAAATTTCCTGTATTCATCTCCTTCCATCGTCACCGCCTCCCCTAAATGTAACCGGGCTGAGGCGAGGCAGAACATCTTCTATAAAGACATCCAGGTTCGGATGATGGATTTTTCGAATGTCCTTTTCTCCGAACAGGATGGTGAGATCGAGTTCAATTCGTTCACGGTCAGGGCTGCTTTCGATCATCTGAGCAATTAAATCAATGTTCATGAATATCGTTCCTTTTCCTTCAATTACGGCCGTTAGTAAAATATTAGAACTTTTGTTCCATTCTGTCCATTCGAGTTTTTACTAATTTTTTCGTAGAATCTTTGGGATATGTTAAACCATCAAAGTCCGGTTTATGGGACATATAAAAAGATAAAATAAACCGATTTAAAAAGAAAAGGTTGTGTGGCACAAATGAGCGTCATTGAACGAATCTTTCACATGAGCCATGTAGAGATATTCGCTTCGCTTGGTCTCCTGTTTGCTATTTATGCAATTGGGCGATTGTGTTACCATTTTATCTTCTATTTTAAAGAGGACAAACTCAATGTGCCACTTGTCGGTGGTGTTCTAATGCTTGTATGGTATCTATGCATGATTTGCAGTCTTCCCGTATCAGTTCCGCTTTCTTTGCTGGAACGGGCAGACAGAAACCGACTAAGTAAAATTATAGATAAGGACAATTTTGATCTTGGTGAAAAGGTCGGTTACGATCACGGCTATGATGCTGGTCAGAAGGACGGTTATCATACCGGTTATGCACAAGGATACCGCGATGGATTCGACGATGCTTCGAGTCTCTACCAAAAGGCAGTTGATGAAAATGACACACTGGAGTCGAATTGTAGCGGGCCTTCTGGTTGTACTACTGTTGATTTCTAATGGATATGCTCATTCCGGGCGGACCGATGCCAATGGCGGACACTATGATCGAAGCACGGGCGAGTACCATTATCATCATGGGTATCCAGCGCATCAACATCCAGGTGGTATATGCCCATACAATTTTGATGATAAAACTGGACAAAATTCCAGCACGGGTGGTTCTTCTAGCGTCTCTGGTACTTCCAGCTCCTCAAAAGCAAGTCAAAATACGAACACAATAGAATCAAATGATGAAAAAGAGGATAAACAAGATTCCCGTTTTCAGCTCAGCGGAATTATGGTTTATGCTGGTATCTTTGGTGTTTATCTTCTCTATCGCTTTATTCGGTTGATCTATTACATTCTAGAGAATAGACGGCGGAAAAAGCAGCAGAAAGAACTTCAACAAATTGAACGAGCTGAATTATTACGCCAATATAGAGGAAAATCAAAGCAGGAAATCGCCCGTTCTCTTGGAATGCCCTCAGATGTCACCATTGGGGATGATGGATACCCACACAGGTCAGAACCTGCGGCAGAAACAATGGACCGATATATTGTGTATGTAACCCCAACCGGCCGCGCTTATCACAGCCGCCTGAGCTGTTGTGGTCGTACGGCAAAAAAGGTCAATATAGTAGATGCGGCACGAGATCATTTCCCATGTTCCAGATGTCACCCAATCTCAGAAAACATAGATTGGTATTATGAATACAGAGAATTGCTTGACAAATTAGAAACTTATCAAATCGACTTGAGTTAGATACTAGACATTGACAAAGGGGAAGGAGGCCGGACATGGAAGAACTCTACACACAGCTTGCCATGCTTGCGCAGCGATATGGAGCTAGGCGTCTGGTGCTGTTCGGCTCCCGCGCCAGGGGGGATCACCATGAGCGCAGCGACATTGACCTGGCGGTTTACGGTATGCCGGAGCAAAACAGAGGCACTTTCTGGCTGGAAGCTGAGGAACTGCCCACGCTGCTAAAGCTGGACATCGTTCATATCTCGTCCGGGATGAATCCCGAATTTTTACACAATATCGAAAAGGACGGCGTGACGCTCTATGCTTCAGAAGATTGAAAACTACAAGAACGCCCTATCTCAGTTGGAAGATGCGGTTCAGCGTTACCAGAAGTCACCGGAGGACAGCCTATACCGGGACGGTCTGATTCAGCGCTTCGAGTTTACCGTGGAGCTGGCCTGGAAATCTATCAAGGAGTATCTTGAAGATCAAGGGGTGGTTCTTTCCATCACCTCTCCCCGTGGAATTCTGAAGGAAGCCTTTTCTGCCGGTATCCTGCAAAACGGGGAGCAGTGGAATGCCATTCTGACCGCCCGAAACCTGACCTCTCATGTCTATGACGAAAAAACTGCTGCCAATATCGCCCGGCAAATCTGTACAGAATTTCTGGAACCGCTGCAGGCGCTTATGCAGGTCTATGAGGGAATAATCTGAGCGCCTTTTTTCAAAATCTGAAAGTCAGAGGTGAAGTGCATTGATTGATATGAAGGTTCCAAAGCCCCGAAAGCTGCCATCTGGAAACTATTTCATCCAATTACGAATTGGCGGAAAAAGTCAGTCGATCACCGATCCAGACGAGGCAACCTGTATCGCGCGTGCAGTTGCAATCAAGGCCGGAATTCTGGAAGAAGAGAAGCGGCGTGCACACCCGACGCTGTCCGTGGCGATTGATAAATACATTGAGGCCAGATCTAACACACTTTCCCCCTCCACCGTCTATGGGTATCGGTCGATTCAAAGGACTCGGTTTATGGCAGCGATGCAGGAAAAAGTGGATGCATACGATCAGGCAGGCTGGCAGCGATTGTGCAATCAGGAAGCGAAAATATGTTCTGCCAAAACTTTAAAAAATGCATGGTGTTTTGTATCATCGGTCATCTATGAAGAAACCGGGAGGCGGTATGATGTCCGGCTTCCACAGGTCGTGCCAAATGAGCACCCTTTTTTGGAACCAGAGCAAATAGAGCCGTTTTTAAACGCCGTCAAGGGAACGCCAGTTGAGATTCCTGCCTTGCTTGCGCTGTCCAGCTTGCGCCGGTCTGAGATTCTGGCGCTTACCTGGGATCGTATCGATCTAAAAAAACGCCTTATTTTTGTTCGCGGCGCTGCTGTTTATGATGAGACGCATACACTGGTGCAGAAAAAATCCAACAAGAACCGTTCTTCCACGCGACCTGTTCCAATTTTTATCGATCAACTCTATCAGGCATTAGTGGCTGTCCCGAATAAGACAGGACATGTTATGACGCTCCATCCCAATTCCATTTGGATTCAAGTCAATCGCATTTGTAAAGCAGCCGGTCTCCCACCGGTAGGTGTGCATGGACTGCGCCATAGTTTTGCCTCTCTTGGATATCACCTCGGGATCCCGGAAAAAATCATCATGGAAATTGGTGGTTGGGAGGACGATAAGACAATGCGGAAGATATACACGCATATAGCGCGGTCAGACATTACGCACTATGGAGAACAGTTTTCAAAATTCTTCAACAAGGGCAAAGAATAGCCCTATTTTTTATTAGCAGTCTCGTTAGCATTTTCAATTAAAATAGATGCTAATATGAAGATATAATTTTAGTATTTTAGAAATATTTTACCAAATCAAAAACTACGAGAAACATTGGTATTACAAAGAAAAGCCCCGAAACCATTGCGGTTTCAGGGCTTTTTGATTTGGTGCGAGAGATGGGACTCGAACCCATTATATAATCCTTTAAACATATTGTAAATACTATATTTTCACAATATTGTTAGCTTAATTGTTAGCATTTCAGAGGTTAAAACAGGAGGCAGAGGATGTCCCTCTGCCTCCTGTTAATGTTTCACGATATATTCATAGTACCGTGCTAGTTTGTCTGGTTGTGCGTCTTTATCATCCAGGAACGCCTTTGCCATATCAGCATAGAACTCAATCTTATTTCCAACATTATGAGCTTTGGCAGCCTTAACATAATCGGAATAGATCATGTTGATTGCAACCCAGAACTGCATCGGATCGCATTCAATGCCACGCTGCGACATGACCTGCTTCGCCTGTTCCATCGTCCAGTGAGCGCCATGTGTACCATCCTCGTTTTTCATATGGCTAGTCCACTCTTCCCCCATCTGTGGAGTAAATGGGATATACCCATCCGAGGCACCATAGCCGCTCATTCGTTCACCGCCTCTTCTGCTGGACATTTCATCCCTGGTGAAATCATGGCTAAACTCATGGGGTACAGACTTTTCCATCTCGCCTTCGCCGCTAACTGAAAAGCCGATTTTATTCATTGGACGCATTGCCTCCTTCTCTCGTCTATCATACCGTGGATCTTTGCTACTATAGATAGGCGAGATATATGGATAATCATAATAGAGCATATCTGTCTCATCTCGGTATGCATCGTGCATGGGAGCATATCTTCCATACCCAGACCGTTCCTGCGCTCCGGTGTAACGATATCCACCTTCATTTCGCATTGGAGAAAAGCGTCCGTTGTCATAATGCTCCCGGCCTCGCCCATCATAATACCGGTCTTCCATTTCCCCATCATATTCTCCGCGAGGCGAGAAACGCCCATTGTTATAATGTTCCCGACCACGGCGATCACGGAACTTGTCTTCCATGCCATAGTTCTCTCTGGAGTTATACGCCCGCCCCTCATCTTGCCCACGCTTACCGTTGGACATGAGCATCATTTTAGTTGATCTTTTCATCTATATCCGCCTCCTTATGCAGCCGGTGCAGGAGTCGTGCCGCCATCAATGCTGGAAAGCTCGTTGCTGGGGGAACAACAGGGATTCCCAAGCATGCGGAAAGACCCACCGGTTGCAGTTGTCACCACACAGGTCGAATATCTGGTGCGGGTACGGATCCCACAGGCCGTCACCTGCGCACAGTTCCGTTTTGTCATGGGATAAAGCGTAGTGCCGGTCCCAATGGTAAAGTACACCGGTGCATTGATGGTAGTGGTATCCGGGATACTCTGGGCAATGACAATACAGTATTTTTCTCCGTTGTTATAGCTCCCCGCCGGCAGATTGATCTCCAGATTTCCTCCGGTGAAAGCGACTGCCTGGCTCAAAACAAGATGATTGCAGAGTTTACAAACAGGTTTACAAGACATAAATTTTACCTCCTAAAAATCAGGGGCGGCAGATTCGCCTGCCGCCCCGAAGTCGTCACGGCAAAGCCGGAAGTTTTACTGTATTATTTGATTCGGTTAGCAACCACAGCCACATCCACCGTAGTTGTAAGGATACGGGGCCGGGACCTGATAAGCCGGCACCGGCATCGGATTGATGCGGCGGATCAGCTCGGAAGTCTGTGCGTCCAGTGTAGCGGTCAGGTAGCTGTTCTGGTTTGCCTGAGAAGCGGCCAGCTTCAGGGACTGGTTCTCTGCCTGGAGCGTGGAGATCTTGTCCTGTGTCAGGAAGTCCAGAATGGCGCGGGTGTTGGAGTTGTTGTTCTCCAGAATATCGCGGGTAGCGCTCTGGATGGTGTTACGGGTGTCACAGGACTGCGTTGCCATGTTGTAGTTCACGCCGTCAATTGCGCGCTGGGTCTGGCAGCAGCAATCCTGAAGCTGATAACCCAGGTTGGTCATGTTTGTGTTCACGGAGTTAAAACCGCTGCACAATGCCATATCCGTGTTGTGGAATCCATTTGTAATCGAGTTATTCAGGGCAAAGGTGCTATCACAGATGCCCTGCTGAATCCCCTGGATGCCGCGCTCAACGCCGTTAAAGGCAATCGCCTCATTCACATCTGCACGGGTTGCCAGGCCCTGCAGGCCGGGATCCGTGCTGGCGCCGCCGCCAAATCCGAAGCCGCCACGGCCCCAGCCAAAAATCATGGCAAAAATGATGATAGCCCACAGGCCGTCACCACCCCAGAGGCCATTGTTGCCATTACCGTTGGAATCACTGCCCAACGCATAACCAGTTGCAAAATCGTTATCCATAAAAACTCTCCTTTTCAGGTATTTACATCAGGGCCGTACGCTCCCCGGATGTTTTAAATGGGAAGCGGTTTTTATCAAGACCCGAAAACTGAAAAGAAGCAAACTTTATTTCATTGGGATGCCGAGCTGTCTTGCGATTTCTTCCACGGAGGTGCCCCGTTGTTTTGCCATGTTCTCCGCAGTTTGCCGAAGCTGCTGCGGTGATTTTCCTTCAATCAGTTTCATCATGTTTCTGATCTGTGGATCCTGCCGAGCCATCTGTTGCAGCAGCTGCATGGGGTTTCCGCCACTTCTGGCGGCATTCATGAGGGCCATCATAGGATTGTTCCCGCCCAGCATGCCAGACATCATCTGAATTGGATTCATTCAGCGACCTCCCCTTTCACTGCCGCCTTCCGTGCAGATGCCTTCTCCGGCAGAAGTTTCTTGATCTCTTCCAGCTTTTCTTCAAAGTCCGCCCGCATCTTTTCTACTTCCTGTTTAGAGACATATTCCACCGGAACTGACGATGTGGGCTGGATGGCCTGTTGCGGCTGTACCAACTGATAGGTATTGAAAATCGCTGATCCATCCAGATAGTTGAGTGATTTCGTATAAATGCGTCCATGTCCGGTATCAGTCAAAATCAGCATAGCGCCCCCAAAGTCTGTTGGAACCGCCCGCGCCTCTTCCTCGCTGGCAACTGGCCGGCAGACCATGTTGGGCTGTTGTGTTTGCTGTACCTGTGGGCTGGCCGGCATCTGTGCCATCTGAGGCTGAGGCAGATACCCCTGTGCCTCTGGCCGGGGCGCAAACGGCGTAATCGGGTTGTAATTCCCAAAAGCCGGGTAATTATATGAATAAGCCATTTTAGTTGCCTCCCAGATATGAAATAGAAGGAGGACACAGACTCGCCTTTTTGGGCTCGGCCGCACATCGGCCGCCTTTCTCTGTGTCCTCCTCTTGTATTGATTCTATCTCAATTACCTGTTCCCGTTGGCACGGCAAAGTCCCCCAAAAGGGCAACAAAAGGCCGCCCCACATTTACAGGGCGGCCCTTGTCACAGTACATATGAAAGTTTCTTCAACGCCTCATGGTGACGGTCCTTGATCGTCTTTTCCGAATATCCCAGCTTATCTGCGATAAACCGGAAGTCCCGGCGCTGGATGTAGTGCAGCCGTAAGATCTCCTTGTCCTCATCCGAAAGGGTGCAGAGATTCAGAAGATCTTCAAACTCAGAGAGCAGCGGAATTTCCCGGAGTTTCCGTCTGGTATCAATATGCCCCATACCATCACCATAGCATTAGAACCATCGCGGCCAGTGCCACAGCACAGGCTGCAGCGCAGCAGATGGAAACAACCTGTGCGCGCCGGGCAATGTGTTCCCGCTTCTTTGCCATCTGGAGCGCCCGATCTGCCACAATTGCCGCCTCCCTTACATCTTGCATCTCGTCCCGGTGCTGTCGCTGAATGTCCAATAGCACTTTGACCAATGCTTTGTTCTCGATCAGGGCCGCGCGCTCCGCTTTCTCCTCCAAAATGTCGAAATTGTCCAATTCTGTTCCCCTTTCAGACTCTCTATGGTTCATCTTCGATTCCCTCCCAGTATGAGCTGTCCAAAGTTCGTGCTTTGCGTTGTTCTCTCTGTCGTCGATCCACCGCCGCCAAGCGTCAGGCCGCCACCAGAAGTTGATGAAGCACTATTATTCACCAACTCCCCATTTAAAAGTGGGGCTCCAGTTTCCGTATCCCAAGTTACACCTGATGCACCAAATGGATTATTTTTATTCTTCCAGGATTTATTTTGTAGTTGCCAGAGTATTGCCCGTTGCTTGGTCGTCAAGCCAAGGATTTCGCTAATCGCCGTTTGTGCTTCGGCCTGAGTGACACTCCCGCTTCCATCTATATCTGCGGTTTCCAGATATCCAACATATTGTGCGGAAGTAATTCCTGCTTTTGCGGCAACGGAAAATTTTGCTCCCTGGCTGTCGCTCATTGTCGACAAGAGTGCCGCCTGTGTATCAGATTCAGACAAATTTTCATTTACAACAGCCCTATATTTCTGCAAACTCGTGACCTTTTCGTTTCCGGTCAACGGCTCTAGCTCATCGATTGCTTCTGACACTGCAGCAGCTGCAGCGTCACTCATGCCGCCGACAGTTAATTCATCATAAAGTTTTGCCTCTGCAGGAATTTGGCTATAGTATTTGAACGCCTCTTTGACCGTCGCAGCCTCTTCCTCTGAAAATCCCTGCTGGTTTACCCATCTGGAAAACGCAAATGCCTTCTCTGACGATCCCGAGTATTCCTCATTGATTGCCGCATATGTACTTTGCGCCTCCAGAAAATGGTCAAAATCGATTCCCGCGCGTTCAAACGCAGAAATATCATCGTCTCGACTGTCTGAAATCTTTTCTCGGTATATTGCCTTTTTCTGCGCGTCTGTTAAATCAGCAGCCAGAATTGCGCTGCGCTTTGCATTGGAGGCTGCCGCGCCTTCCAGCCCATACACATCCTGAATTCCAATCAGTACATCTGCAACCTCGCCCATATTCGCTTCCTGCTCTGCAAACTGATCCATCAGCGCCCGATCTGTCTCAGATGCAATCAAAGAATAATAGGCCGCTGCAATTCCCTCTTGGGATATACCAGAACCTTCCAGTAAATGCAGTTTCTGTTCTGTCTCGCCTTCTTCCTCTGTCTTCTTTACATCACGCAGCTGTACAATCAACTCATTTGCAGTTTCTCCGTCCACACCAGCCTCTGTCATTCCCTGATATGCCGCCGTTTCTCTGGCGCTCATACTTTTGAAGCCGCTGTCCACCCATTCTGTGGCCGTTTGAAGGGAACTCTTTCCGAAGATGGCCGCTGTAAGAATTGCGCTTATCTTTTGGCTCGTTGTGTCTGTATAGACAGGATACTGTAAAATGTCGTTTCCATCTGCATCCACCGTATAGCTTCCACCATCTAAAACTGCCTTCATTCCCTGATAGAGTTTTTTAATCTGCCCACCGCCGAACGGCAGAAGCAGATAACTCAGGGGATTTATCAATTCTTTCCCCACAGTGTTTAACCGCTTTTCTCTGCTCCAGTTGTCAGAAAATGCCGCCTTTAGGAGATTCTCCGCACTTGGAAACGCATTGGAAACCGGCAATCGGCCGCCGCCCAGTACGCCGCCAACAAACGGGAGCTCTTCTGCGGCAGATTTCAACAGCGCTGTAACCGTGTCATGGGCGTTTTCTTTCTCTGTCTCAAAAGACGGAACATCTCCCGCTGTAAGGTCCATTCCCATTTCCACAAGATTCGGCAGCTTGTAGCCGGTCAGATCTCCGACCGTATCGTTCAGAATCCCCAACGGATCCAGCGCCGGACGGCGGCCGATGAAGTATTCATATACTTCATCAAATAGCCATGCGCCCAAAAAGAACTTCAGCAGCGCTGCCACAAGCGCCGCAATGCCGCGGTCTCGCATTTCGCGCGGCAGGTCCTTCCCGAGATAGGAAAGCTGATTGTTGACTTCAAGCTGAAATTGTGTGAACATTTTTGTGAGCGGATTCACGGAGGAGAAGATCGTTGGCATAGATCCCTTGCTCCGATCTGCAATCAAACTGGCCGCCCAGGCGTCCGCCTCCTGCATCGCATCCTCTTCCGACATTCCGCGCCGGATATCCTGCCGGTATCGCGCTCGTACCAGGCTGTCTGCTGTAAAGTGGTCAATATACTCCATCGGTAGCGCCATCTTCTGGGAAAGCCCTCGGCTCCAAGCCTGTATAATCGGATCGCTGCCCCGCCGGTTTGTCAGAAAAGTACTGCGCTCTACGAATCCGTCCGACTCTTTATAGGAGCGGAGCGCATCCAGCATTCCATGCAGCAGGTCTGTCCGGCCAAGCGACGCATTCCCCTGCGTCAGCGGAATGAAATTTGTCAGCCAGGAGGCGGGATTGATTGCAACCATATTGGCCGCCACCCGGCTTTCCAACGCCTTGACAAGATTATAAGATTTTCTGCCGAACATTTGCTCCATATTGCGATCTGACCGGCTCTTTTTGTTCGCCAGCAGATTGGTGTATTCGTCCAGCTCTGCTGCAAAATTGGACAACTCAAATCTGCCATTCCGATAGATTTCTTGCAGCGCGCCTTCCATCTCGTCATCAGTCGAATTTAAGTTGTTCCGCACCGCATCTATTCGATCTCGAATCCCGTCGTCTGTGGTTCGGTAGCGGATTTGCTGTGCCAAAGCCCGCAGCGCTTGAATATTGTCCGTCTGGAATATCACATCTGCAGCGCCTTCAATATAGCGATCAAATCCTTCTACTGCATCAAACGCAGTATCATACCCTCGCCGCTGCTGTGCGTTGCTAAACCACTGAATCCCAGGGCGGAACATGTAGGTCATTCCGTTGATGCTGGTCGGAAGCGCCGTCACTTCTGTTTCAATTCCAAGCGTCCGGCCAATCTGCTTCAACAGTCCGTCGCCGCCATCTTTCTGAAAATGGGGGAAATAGCCGTTTCGGTAATTCATTGGCTCATAGCCATTTCGGACTCGTGCATCATTGATCTTCTGAAACAACTCATCATAAATTTCCCGGAATTCCAGCACTGCATTTTCAATTTTCTTCCGGTTGAGCTGAGGATTATTTCGCCACAATTCCTCTATGGTCTGCTGCCATTCCAGGGCCGTCTTTCCATCTCGCTCCTTTAGTCTCCCGCGGCCCTGTTCCAGCATCCTGATATTGTCTTCTGCCTCTCCCAGAAGCTGTACTGCATGCGCCTCCGATACTCTGCCTGCCTCCAGGTCGCGTTTTGTCTCTTTTGTGGACAGATTCAAATCGCGCACGCGATTCCGATACTCGTTCTTCAGTTTATTCGCGTGCGCAGCCGCCTCGTGAACTGGCGTCAGATATCGTTTGATCATCCGCTCTGCCAATGCCTTGTCAGGAATGACATCCCGGAAATTCCGTTCCATCGTTTCCCGCGCATATAGAATGCCAGCACTCTTATCTTTCCACCCTGAAGCAGTGCGCAGGAAATCATCTGCCTCTTTTCGAAGGTCTAATTTTCGCTTTGCATTATACTGCTTGATTCTAGAGGTCAATTCATTGTACCGCTGTTTCGCCTCAACAACCGCATGAATGCCTTTCACATTTGATTTTGACGCATCTAGCTCCTCTTCCGTCAACTCACCTCGAAGGATCTGCATAACCTGCTGCTGATCGTGCGCCGTCAGCAGATGTTTCGCCATTGTACGCTCATACACCCGCCGGGCATCTTTCAACTTTGCATAGGCATCCTTTATCTCTTCCATTGATTGCGGTGTGGCATCTCTTTCTGAACCTCTATCCTGCTCAACATACCGTTTAACAATTTTAAGATCTTGTAGGTTGTCATAGATTGCGTTTTCAAAATCCCGCTGCGCCCATGCCTTGAACTGTTCTGCATCTGTTCCATAGTATTCGTCCAGCGATTTCTCTGATCGTCTGAGACTGTTTGCAATCTCATACATCTTCTGCAGCTGGTCGGCTGGATGTATTAAATGCTGTGGAAACAGGCCGGGCGCCATCTCCTGAAGCTCCTGATATGCCGTGTCTACTGGTATACCGTCTTCATTCGTCAGGCGGAGCAGCCCAAACGCGCGCTTTCTAAAGTCTTCAAAGTCGGCAATGTCCGCCCGATTCTCCCGACTGATCGAGATAGCTTGCGATCGCAGATAATCCCTGACCTCTCGATAATCTTGCAGAAGCTGCTCGTCCGCCACAACGCCCTGCTGATACGCTGTTTCAAACAGATTTCCGACCGTCTGCTGAGAAACCGCTCCCGTCTGTAGATATTCTTCTGAAATTTGGCGTGCAATTTCCTGTAGATAGTCACGCTGCACCTGGCGCGGGACACCGAGTGCGCTACCAATTCGGTTCACCATCTGCCGTTCCGCCTGGCGCAAATACTGCTGTGCCTTAGCCGGGATCGTTTCAATGGTTTTCCGCGGCTGCGCCTCTTGTTCTGTTTTTTCCTGCTCTTTACTGTCTGTTGATTTCAGGGAATACTGGACATTGCCCACTTCCACCACGGAAGGAAATGGTATACCAGCGAGATTGACTTTTTGTCCTTCATAGGTTATACTACCAATAGAACCATTTTGCAGAAGGGACATGGGCATTTGGAAGCCCATGCCGCGAAGAAGCGGAATGGTTCTGTTTTTATTTGCGTACAGCACATCGCTAGCTTGCACAAATTTTACGGGATTCGTGTCTTTTGTATAGGCACTGTTGACCTTCTGCATATCATCCAGAAGAAAGCCATTCTCTGTCGGGCGTAAATCCATTACGCACATTACAGGCCGTCCATCCCGTGCTTTTACAGAGCCAAATAGTGTCAGTCGACTGTTTCCATATTGACTTCTTGCACTATGTACATTTCTGCTTTTCAACACAAACACTGGGTTCTCTAAGATTTCCGGAATACGCTGTATTTCTCGAATCGTCATTTCCGGGTGCTGCTGCAAGATTGTGCTTACCTTGTCGCCGTTTATGTAGATATCGCTCTCAATCGCCCCTAGCCCCTGCAAAACAGGGCCTGTGCTTCCCAATACAAAGCGTTCTCCTCCTGGTTGCCCATCCTCATACCATTCCTGAATGTCGGTACTGAAAGAGGGGTTGATGGAATATCGATCCACGCCGTCCTCTTGGGCGGCGTTTCCCGTTGTTCGCACGCTGCTCCTTTGCACACTTTCTGTTGTTGTTTGCTCCATTGCATCTATCTCTCTTAGCGCCTTACGATAGGCATCTCGCACCTGTGTCAGAAATACGCGCTCCTGCGCATTTTTGTTTCCGATCTTTGCTAGTAGGCGATTCAGCCAATTCAAAATTCGCACGCCTAAACTGCGGTCCTCATGCACCAGCTCCATGATGCTCTGCTCATCCGTCAGAAGATTGCGCTCCACATATTCTGCTACAATTTCTTTGTCGATATCTTCTTCCGTTCGAAGCTGAACTCCGTTGCGGGCATACAGTTCCGCCTTCTGCCTGCGCAGCTGCTGAAGATCCTCTGTCCGTCTGATACGGCGAAGCACAATCTCAGATAATCTCCCATAACTCTCCGCCAGTTCAACGCTGTGTGTCAGCTCATGGGCAATAATCTGTGGCACTGGGTCGGCGCTTTGTGCATTCACATAGATTTTCCCGTCTGTTGGATTGTAATAGCCGTTCTGAGTTCCGCTGCTGGCGGCCGCCTCGTTATAAAACACCACATCTCGTCCAATGGCGCGAGAGAGGCGCTGCGCCTGCCGGATCGTCTCAACATCAACTCCGGCATTCAGACCGCTTCGCTCCAAATCCGTAGTTTCATGTTTCTCTCCGCGGATGTCCTCTGCGGTCGCCGCTTCCATCGCCTGGCGCAAGCCCTCGTTCCTATCCATATACCGGTCATAGGCGGCGTCAAACTGTGCGTCTGTCAGCTCCCCGGCCTGATACTGCTGCTTGAGCTGCTGAAGATATGCGTCTTCTTCCACCATCAGCCGAAGCGCCTGATTTTCCAAACCTATATTTTCAGAATTACTTGCTGAATCCACCACTTGGCCAGGAGATTGGCGCGCGGAATACCGGGTAGGTGTTTGCGGTGTCTCCTTCTT
>OLPS01001367.1_pt1 | contig 26070 bp, 19 predicted proteins | sample 1673071 | NCBI WGS metagenome assembly OLPS01 (sample SAMEA3136752, study PRJEB25190) | human gut metagenome | reverse complement strand
AGAAAAATTCTCATTTACGCATATCATGTAACAAAATAAGAAAAAAATTCAATAAAGTGCCGTTGTTGATAAAACACTATCAATAACGGCACTTTTATGCCTATTGTTGTCTGAATAGCAACAAAATCAAAGGAAATAGCGGCTTATTTGTTGCTATTCAGGCAACAAACTTGTAAAAAATAGTGTTGACATTGAATGGCAAATTATGGTATCTTTCAGACAAGGAGTTAGATACGGGTAACCGGAAATATTCTCGTAGAACTCTAAACATCATAACTAAAAATTTATTAGCAAAAAGCTAATACCAAGATGAGAAAAGGAGGATTACAGTTATGAGAAAGATCAAGAAATTAGTTGCTACACTGTTAGCAGCAACAATGGTAATGGCAATGGGAGTTACAGCGTTTGCTGCAGATTCATTAGCAGATGGTAAGTACACAGCAAAGCAGAATCTTTATAAGAACTCAGCTTGTACAACAACATCTATGGGAGATGCTGCACTCAATGATATGCGTGCAGAAATTACGATTGCAGATGATGAGGCAACACTTGTTGTTCATACTCATGAGATTACATATTTAGGTCTGACTGGACATTTAGGAAAAATGGTAGTTAATGGAAAAACAGTTACTCCGAAACAGACTACAACTAATGGCGTAACAGATTACTACTTCACATTCACAGGTTTAGATGCATCTACAATTTATGAAGGCTGTGTAATTACTGGTAAATTCACAACATACGTTGGAAGTATGCCGATGAACGCAACAGGATATTTGAAACTTACAGACATCACAGCAAAATAAAATAAGTAAATATGTATGTAAAGCAAGCTGCTGTACCCAAAAGTGCAGCAGCTTGGTTTAATTGATACGGAGGAAAAATGAAAAAAATAAAAAAGATATTAGCCTTTGTATTGAGTACAAGTATGTTACTTGGCGGTATGAATATACAAGCGTTTGCTGGTGAACAGAAAGAAACAAATACCGCAAATACAGAGTTAGATAACCAAAATGAATATGTTGTTCCACTGACTTTTTATGGACCTTCTGGAAAACTGCTTACGGAGGAGCCTTATTCGGGTACAGTTCAGGATTACATGGATAATGTTGCACTAGTAAAAAAGAATGATAATGGAACATATCATGTAACCTTACAGATTGAAAATTATGAAAAAATTGATATTTTGCAGTTCTCAAAACCGGGTGTAATTTCAGATGATATAGCACCTTCGAATGCACCTATGGGAACTTTTAATATTCCAGAAAAATATATTGCTAATAATGAGGAAAATCCATCAGAGGCAACGGAATATTTGAAGGAACAAGGACAAATTAATGAAGAGTGGAATGATAAATACATTCAAAATTATTCTGTTGAAAAAGCAACAACGGGTGTGTCGTGGTATTCTTTTGATGTGGATACACTGGAAGGGACGATGTATACTAAAGCTTTCTATAGTTATGGAAGAACAGATGATGACTTGGAAAGCTATATGTACGGAATTGTAAACGGAAAATTTACATTTGATGTAAATAATACAGTAGTTGCTAAAGAGATTAACGAAGAAAATTATAAAAATATTGGATTGGAGCTTTCTAAAGTTGTAACCAGTGTTGGAGATTCACCGGATTTCACAGGATTTGTAGCAGAAGAAAAAACTGCAAATGATTTGTTTAGTGGTACTTGTGAAGCAAAAATTGAGAATGGAAAAGTTACTGTTACAGCAGAGACAAGTAGCATTGATTCAATAAGAGTACTTGAAGAAATTAAGGATTTAGGCGAGTGTACTTATCCTTCAACTTCTTCATATCGCCAATATATGTATGCGTATTCGAGAGAAGTAAAAAAGAATAAGTATATTTCTGTTTATTCAGACAATATTTTGGAAGATGGAAAATTTTCCATTGAATACGAAAACTTAGAAGAAGCTATTTTTGGAAAACAGGTTGAGATACAAACAGAAGATGGTACCTACTATGGAGAATTGCGAGTAAGAACAACACCGAAAGAAAAACTCGAATTGACAGATGGTGATGTTACACTTGTAACAGATAACTATACAGTTAATAGTAAAGCAAAATTTGGAGCAGAACTTTTACAGGAAACCTCAGATGAAGATAGTGAATATAACAAATATTATTCTTTATTAGCAGGAAACGCTTCAAAAGCATTGATCTATAATTTGTCATTAAAAATGAATGACTCGCAGGTTATTCCATCGAGAGCAGTAGAATTAAGAGTAAAAATTCCGAAAGACTGGGATACGAGCAAAATAGAAGTTCAATGGTATTATCCAGTAAATGAAATGTTTAATCCGATAGAGTATTTTGATTCATCTTCCTATAAAAATGATGATGGAAGTATTCACATGGAGGGCGATGAACTGGTTATAACAGGCACTACTCGTGTTTATAATACAATCGCCATTACACAAAAAGCGGATAAAGTAGATATTTCAGAAATCCAGGACGGAACATATAATGTTAATGTTACTATGTGGCAGCAGGATCAGCCGGATAGATTGTCTATGAGCAATTCTGCGGTTGTAAATGATTCAGCTCGTTTGGTAGTAGAGAATGGAAAGAAACATATCTATTTTGATACACAAGGAATTGTGATTACGGGCAGATATGGTTATACAAATGGAATATTCTGGGCAAATAATGAGCAGACAGAAGAAAACGGACTTCCGATATTAAGTGAATATACACCGCTTGATTATTATAGTTACTACCTAAATGATTCGGGAAGCACAGATATGGATTCCTATGCGGAAGAATATGACTTATATTATCCGAAGAGCGTAGGTTTTGAATTTCCAGAATCAGCAGACAGAGATGATGGGGTATATTTGAACTTCTTTGTTCCTATCATGGATGAACTTCAGCATAAAGTTCCTGGATCTGGTGAAGGATGCAGAACTGCATTTATGACTTTATCTGGTTTAACACCTGTGGCAGAAATTAACGAGCCAACCCACGATAAATCTGTTTTAGTTGTAGCAGTTGATAAAGCATCTAAATATACAGCCGACAATTATACAGAGGAATCTTACAAAGTATTATCTGACGCAGTAGCAAAAGCTCAGAAGGTAATCGACGGAACAACTTCTGCAAACGATTCTGAAATCGTAGCATTAGATAAAGAAATTTCTGATGCAATCAGCGGATTAAAAGAGGCAACTGGACTTGACAAATACAATAAAGTCCTGAAAAATGCCAAAGCATTAAATGAAGCAGATTATACAGCAGAAAGCTGGGCAGACCTTCAGGCAGTGATTACTGCTCAGGAAGGAAAGGTAACAGAAGAAAATGCAGATCAGGCATCCGCAGACCTTCAGTCAGCAGTAGATGCACTTGTACCGATGTCAACAGCCGTTTCCATGGAAAAAGGTGTTTACGAAGTACAGGCAACACTTACCAATCAGGATGGAACAGCAAGTGATTTGAATGCAGGATTAAAATCTGCTCGTTTATATACAGATAAAGACGGCAATGTAACTGCTTATCTGTACGTGGACGGAATTACCGGTATGCAGTATCGCAAGGGTGCCGGATATGCGGATGCAGATACAGACGCAGGCAGACTTGTAGTGAAACTTCCTGCAAATGTAGAAAACCATAAAGTAAAAGTAACAACAGAAAGCGGAGAAGCAGAACTCCTGTTAAATCTTGATTTAAAATCTGCAGTAAAACAGGAAATTAAAAAATCCGATCTGGAATCAAAACTGAATGATGCAAAAGTATTAGAAGAGAAAAATTATACAAGCGATTCTTTTGCAGCATTAACAGATGCGATTGCTACAGCAGAAAGCGTTCAGGCAGATAAGGTGGCATTCCAGTCAGAAATCACAGCAGCAGAGACAGCTCTGGATACAGCAACAGCAGGTCTTGTAATGAAAGAAGAAGTAAAAGCAAGAGCAGAACTGGATCAGGCAGTTTCCGATGCGAAAAATAATTATGCAGAAGCAAATTATACAAAAGACAGCTATGAGAATTTGAAGTCTGCAATCAAGGAAGCTGAAGAAGTATTGGCAAAATCTGATGCGACAGCAGATGAAATGAAAGAACAGGTTGACAAGCTGGATAAAGCAGTAAAAGCACTTGTTCGTCTGGATGATGCAGTAGATAAGTCAGAATTAAATGGCTATATCGAAAATGCACTGACCATGAAAAATGACGGTACTTATACAGACAACAGTTGGAATAGTTTCCAGGCAGCAATCAAATCTGCTCAGAAAGTATCCGCTGATGTCAATGCAACAAAAGCAGAAGTAGAAAAGCAGACAAAACTGCTGACCTCTTCTTATGAAGCACTTGTTGTTAAGAACAAACAGAGTGATCTTTTCAAAGATTATCCGCAGATTTTTGAAGGTACATATTCCGTACCGATCAAAATGCTCAATGCAACATCCGATGAAGATTCTATGGGAAATGCTTCCATGGTTCAGACCGGAATTGTAAGAGTTACGGGTAAAGGCGAAGTGACACTGGAGATGAACTTCCAGTCTATGCAGTTTGCCGGAATGACAGGATATCTGTATAAACTGAAAAAAGTAGATATGGATACGGTTGAATACAACAAATATAATTATCCGGTAAAATATGAAGCTTCCGATGCAACAGTATTAGAAGAGTACACAGATGTTTACGATTCATTTAATAATAAGAACTCTGAGTATTACGACAAGAATACAGAAGGAAACTGGTATCCGAAGAAATTATCAATCCCGATTGAACTGAACGATAACCTGTTCTATGTAGAGGTTTATGTTCCGGTTATGGAAAGCATCGGTGAAGGACAGGGTACAAAGGTTGCCAGAGTTTCTATCGACTGGGCAAACATCAAACAGGAGACAGGAGTAGAGAGAGACAACAGCGTAATCGAAGCACTTCTGAATCAGGTATCCGGTATGCAGCAAGGGGATGTTGCTGACGAGTACTGGAACGCTTTAAATGCGGCTTACATGACAGCTCAGGATGTTTACAATGATATGAATTCTACACAGAAAGAAATTGATCTTCAGGTGACAGCTTTACAGGCAGCCGTAGATGCAGTAGAAACTCAGATCGTAGACAAGACAGAACTGAATGCTTTGATTGAAAAAGCAACAGCAGAAGCAAATCGTACCGATGTTGTTTATACTTCTGCAACATTAGAAGCATTAAAGACAGCAATCACAAATGCACAGGCAGTAGCAGCAAAAGAAGATGCTACCAAGGCAGAAGTTCAGGCACAGGTTACAGCACTTCAGACAGCACTTGACAGTTTAAGAGTTGTTGATAAGACAAACTTAAATGCCCTGATTGAAAAAGCAAAAGCTGAGGCAGCAAAAACAGATGTTTATGAAAGCAGCAGTTTGACGGTCCTGAATACAGCAATTACACTGGCTGAGAATGTTGCAGCAAATCCAAAAGCAACAGAGTCAGAAGTTGCAGCAGCAGAGAAATCTCTGACAACTGCATTAAACGGACTGGTAGAAAAAGCAGTTGTAGATAAGAGCAAACTGGAAAGCAAGATTGCAGAAGCAAAGACATATTTAAGCCAGACAGACATTTATACAGAAAGTTCTCTTGCAACATTACAGAGTGCAGTAGGTCGTGCTCAGAATGTAATGGATAATGATTCTGCATCACAGAAACTGGTAGATGATCAGGTGACAAAACTGACAGAAGCAATCCAGCAGTTAGCAAAGAAGAGTGATGGAAAACTGGATATCAAGAACCTTGCTGATGGGGTTTACTCTATCTATGGAACAATGGTGAAAGTAGACAAGAATACTTATTCTATGTCAAATGAAGCAATCAACCATACAATTAAACTGACAGTGAAGAATGGCAAATATTACATTACTCTGAACTTCAACGGATTGACAGTAGGACAGAAACTTGGATATTTAAGCAAGCTCAAATACTTTACAACAGGTTATACACTTGATAAGTATGGTAATCCGCAGGGAACACTTGCTGATGTTACAGTTGACAGCTATCAGAAGAACAGCGATGGCTCACTGGTTTCTGACCAGTACGGAACAAACTATCCAGATGAAGTAACATTCGAGCTTATTCCGGAAGCTCTGAATGATGGATATGTTCCGTTACAGGTATTCGTTCCGATTATGGACGCAATCAGCTCTGGTACAGGAACACAGCCAGTATATCTGAAACTGGATTGGAGTTCATTAAAAGCAACAACATCCGATAATCCAGATTTTGATAAGAACGACAACAATAGCAATAACAACAATAATAATTCCAACGGAAGCAACAACAGCTCTTCACTTGGAAACAGCTCTCTTGGAAATAACAGCCTCGGAAGCAGTTCTCTTGGAAGCAGCAAACTTGGTTCTTCCTCACTTGGAAGTGGTTCTTCAAGTCTGAAGAGTGGAACATCCAGCCTTGGATCAGGTTCCAGCCTGAAATCAGCATCCAATGTTAAGACTGGTGATGTTGTACAGAACAATACCCTGTGGGCAGCTATCCTTCTTCTCGGAGGAGTCGCTTTACTGGCAGGAATCATGGAGTACAACAGAAAGAAAAAAGCAAACGTAAAATAATAAGTAGTGATTTGGCAGACGAACCCTCCCATTCCTTCGGGACTGGGAGTCTGCCAAATTCATTTAACAGGAGATAAGGAATGAAATTAGCAGCGAAGAAAAACAAAATATTGTCTGCCATTATGACTTGTGTGCTTGCCATTACTTTAATGGCAGGCTTTCCTGCTGTTAAGGCTTACGCCGCAAGCGGGACAGTGTATAGCTGTACAATTAACAGATGTTACGCACACCCGGTTACCGGAGTAATCGAAGATTCCGGTGGAGAGAGTTCTTATGCAACAGGACAGGGCATGGTAGAAGGCTGTGTATACAGCAATGGTATCTTGGAAGTAACAGACGATGGAGCTTATTATCTGACCATCCGCATGAGTCTGATGGACTACACCAGTGGACATAGTTTTCAGGTACAGAATGTAGGAGATTCCGGCTGGTCTACACCATCAGAAATCGGTATTACAGGAAATGGTTCAGACAGCAACGGTACAACAGCCGATGTGTGTATGCGTGTGCCAAGTGAAAATTGTATTGTCAGAGGCGAGATGTATGTAGAGCCGATGGGAAGAAATGTTATTTTCTATCTGTATCCGAGTGACTACAGCGAGGGTAACAATACCGATATGAACGCAACTATGGTAACAGAAAGCTCGAATGGAACAGCGGCAGAGTCCGGTGGTTCTGGTTCAGTAGATAATTCAGGTTCTACTTCAAGTGGAAACAGCAGTTTGGGTTCTGGTAATTCTTCTCTTCAGAGTTCCGGCTCATCTGATAAAAGCAGTTCTTCCAGCTCATCAAAGAAACTGGAAAGCAGTATCAAGGAAGCAGCAAAACCGAGTAGTGATTCTTCTTCACTGGATACAGAAAATCCAGTAAATTCTTCAGAAGGATTAAGTCTTTCTACTGCGAAAGATGGAACAAGTGACAGCGATTCCGATAGCGGAAATACTTCTTTCGGCAACCGGATTTTCCAGATTGCATTGGCAGTTGTAGTAACAGGTCTGATTCTGCTTGGAGCAGTATCCGGAGTGATTTATTTCTTCCGTAAGAACTGGAAACGTTGGGGAGGTGCAGAGGACGATGATGAATAGGCGTTTGAAAAAAGCATCGGCCGTTCTCCTTGCAATGACCATGATTTTTTCTCTGGCAGGTTGTGTAGACCAGAGTCAGGGAAAGAAAAGCAGTGATTCTGCTACGCAGACAGAGAGCAGTACAGATGAGACAGCCAGCAGTAAGACGGCAGATAAAAAGACTTCTGACAGCAAATCGGACAAGGATTCTTCCGATGAAGATGCCAAGTCTCTCTTAGAGATTGATGATCCGGAAGAAAAGGCAGCCGTAGAAGCAGCAAAGAAAAAAGTACAGGCAATGAAAGAAAGCCCAAGAATCATAGCGACTTCTCCGGCAACCGCAGATATCTGTGACAAGCTGGAACTGGATTTGGTAGGTGTTTGCAGTAGTACCGTATCCACAATTCCAGACAGATACAAAGATGTAGAGACAGTCGGAACAGCCATGAGTCCGGATATGGAGATTGTATCCTCACTTAATCCAGACTGGATTTTAAGTCCGGTGTCATTGCAGAGTGATCTGCAGCCGAAATATGAAGCAATCGATACAGACTGGGCGTTTTTGAATCTTAGAAGTGTGCCGGGTATGTACCGTTCCATTCAGGAACTGGGTGAGATTTTCGACAGAGAAGATCAGGCACAGAAACTGGTGGACGAATTTACTGAATTTTACGATGACTATAAGAAAAAGAATGAAGGAAAAGACCATCCGAAGGTTATGATCCTGATGGGACTTCCTGGCTCTTATATTATCGCAACACCGAATTCCTATGTAGGAAGTCTGGTGGAACTGGCAGGCGGAGAGAATGTATACTCTGACACCGATCAGGAATTTTTGACCGTAAATACTGAAGACATGAAAACCAAAGAGCCGGATATTATCTTACGTGCCGCACATGCACTGCCGGATCAGGTGGTAGAGATGTTCAATAAAGATTTTGCGGAGAATGACATCTGGCAGCATTTCGATGCGGTGAAGAACGGCAGAGTTTATGATCTGACTTATGAATATTTCGGTATGAGTGCTACGTTTAAGTATCCACAGGCACTGGAAGAATTACAGCCAATCCTTTATCCGGAAAGTGATGAAGATACAGCAAAAGCAAAAGAAGCCAGTGACAATGCACAGAAGAAAGCAAAGGATTCTGACGCAACTGAGAAATACAACGAACAGCAGAGCAAGTAGAAAGGAGAGGACAGATGAAAGAGACAGAATTAAAAAATACTTCTGAGACTTCCGAAATGGAAGTCCAGAACCTCTCCGGTCAGGATAAAGCAAGAAAGCATCGGAAAACAGCAAAAGCAGCAATTTCCTTTATTGTAATGATCGTATTACTGGTTGCATTATTCTTTGCGGCAGTGAATATCGGAAGCCTGAAAGTCAGCTTCCCGGAACTACTGAAAGGATTATTTGTAAAGTACAATGAAGACGTGGCAACAATCTATGACTTACGATTCCCACGAATTGTAATCTCCATGTTAGCCGGAGCTGCGATAGCGGTATCGGGTGTGTTATTTCAGGCGGTATTAAAAAATCCACTTGCCGATCCGGGAATCATCGGTATTTCCAGTGGAGCAAGTTTTGCGGCGGTACTCATTACCGCATTTGCACCGACTTTATTTTTCTTCACTCCATTATTTGCATTTCTTGGTGGTGTGATTGCATTTGTCTTAGTTTACAGCCTGTCATGGAAAGGGGGATTAAGTCCCTTAAGAATCATCCTTGTCGGTGTGGCAGTCGATGCAATGTTCACCGGATTATCCAGTGCGTTGAATTCAATGAATGGCGGAAACATGTCTGGCGTGGCAGCCATCGTCAATGGTAATATCACAATGAAAACTTGGGATGATGTGAAAACCTTAGTACCGTATGTAATTGTCGGACTGGTTCTGGCACTGATTATGACGAAGATGTGTAATCTGTTAGCACTGGAAGATAAGACAGCACGAAGCCTTGGAATCAATGTCAATGCAATGCGTATCGTGATTTCACTGATAGCAGTATTGCTTGCAAGTATTTCCACAGCAGTAGCCGGAGTGATTAGTTTCTTAGGACTGATTGTTCCGCATATCGGAAGAATTTTAGTAGGAAGCGACCACAAGGCATTAGTTCCATTTAGTGCTTTGTTCGGAGCGTTTACGTTCCTGCTGGCAGATACCATCGGAAGAACGATAGCTGCTCCGTATGAGGTATCCGCATCCATCATTATGAGTGTGGTCGGAGGCCCATTCTTCATCATTCTGTTAAGGAGGTCTAAGAAGTATGCGAAGTAAAGAAAAGAATATGGATTTGACTTCTACAGAGAATGAAGCAGCAAAGAAAGTGAAAAAAGCGGATAAGTGGGCAGACAAGCCTGCGATGGAAGTTAGAGATCTGCACTTTTCCTATGGAAAAAATAAAGTCTTAAAGGGCGTATCCCTGAAGATTGAAGAAGGTAAAATCACAACGATTATGGGAGCAAACGGATGTGGAAAATCTACATTGTTTTCCCTGATGACGAAAAACTTATATCCGAGAAAGGGAAATATTTTCCTCAAAGGAAAGAATATCCAGAACCTGAATTTAAAAGAATTTGCCAGAAAGGTTGCGATTGTTCAGCAGTATAACAGTGCATCAGACGATATCACCGTTGAGAATCTGGTGGCATTCGGAAGAACCCCACATAAGAAAATGATGCAGGGAGACAGTGCCGAAGATGAGCGTATGATCCAGTGGGCATTGGAAGTAACCAATCTGACAGAATATCGTGACAGAGAAGTGTCAAGACTTTCCGGTGGACAGCGTCAGCGTGTATGGATTGCAATGGCACTTTGTCAGGGAACAAAGACGCTGTTCCTCGATGAGCCGACTACCTATTTGGATATCCGGTATCAGATTGAGATCCTGCAACTGGTGAAAAAACTCAATCAGGAATTTGGAATAACCATCATCATGGTACTGCACGACATCAATCAGGCAATCGCATATTCAGATAATGTCATCGGTATGAAAGATGGAAAAGTGCTGGTGGAAGGTGATCCGGAAGAAGTGATTACGGAAGAGAGCATCCGGGAACTGTATGGCATTGAACTTGGTGTGACAAGGGTTGATGGCAGAAAATTTGTATTGGCGGTGTAAGAAGATGAAAAATCCTTTAAAAATAGTATGGATCGTGCTTGGATTTCTTTGTCTGGGACTTGGTACGATAGGAATTGTACTTCCTATCCTGCCAACCGTTCCGTTTTATATGGCAACACTGTTTTGCTTTGCAAAGAGTTCTAAGAAACTGCACGACTGGTTCGTAGGAACGAATCTTTATAAGAAACATCTGGACAGTTTTGTTCAGAAAAGAGCCATGACAATAGGAACAAAATGCAAGATTATCGGAATGGTAACGGTAGTCATGGCAATCGGCTTTATCTGCATGAAGAATGTACCAATCGGAAGAATCTGTATCGCAATTGTGTGGGTATGCCACTTGTTATACTTCTTCCTGAGAGTGAAAACATTAAAGCCGGGAGAAGAGTTACTGGATGGTGCAGAAGCGGAATAGCAAGATGAATAAAACCGAAAAGAAACGGCAAAAAGAACAGTATGTCGTAGAAGAAATGATCCGGCTGTACTGCCGGAAAAATCATCCGAAAGAAGACAGGCAGGCAGGGCAGATTTGTCCTGTCTGTCAGGAACTTTTGGATTATGCAAGACTTCGAAGTGAAAAGTGTCCTTTTATGAAAGAAAAAACGTTCTGTGCGAACTGTAAGGTGCATTGTTATAAGCCAGAGATGAGAGAACAGATCAGGCAGGTTATGCGTTTTTCAGGACCAAGGATGTTATTATACCATCCAGTTCTTGCAGTATGGCATCTGGTATGCAGTAAAAAAGAATCGAAGAAAGAAACAAAAGGGTAAGATTTTTATGATTAAAACAAGACTGGTGGGGCTGTTGTCCCACGCAAAAAAGTATATCGTGTATACGATTTTGTGGCAGTGGGCAGCCCTCCTGTCGCAGGTATTGGCAGTCTTTTCTATCGCAGATTTACTGGAACGGGTAGTGTACCGGGCAGTAACCGTACCGATCATTGAGCGGACAATACTGATTTTAGTTCTGGTTGTGGTGATCCGATTTATCTGTGAACGGATGGGAGCAAGGTCTTCCTATCTGGCGTGTGTGGATGTAAAGCGGATTCTGCGTGAAAAGATTTATGAGAAAATGTTAAAGCTGGGAGCTTCCTACAGTGAGCAGGTATCCTCTTCGGAGGTCGTACAGGTGTCAACTGAGGGTGTGGAGCAGTTGGAAACATACTTTGGAAAATATCTTCCACAATTATTTTACAGCCTGATCGCACCACTGACCTTATTTATCATTCTTTGCAGAGTGAGCCTGAAAGCGAGTGTGATCCTGCTGATCTGTGTACCGCTGATCCCGATTTCTATCGTGGTGGTACAGAAGATTGCAAAGAAATTACTGAATAAGTATTGGAGCATCTATACTGGACTGGGAGATTCGTTCCTTGAGAATTTACAGGGACTTACCACACTGAAGATTTATCAGGCAGACCAGCAGAAAGCAGATGAGATGGATGTGGAATCCCAGAATTTCCGCAGAATTACGATGAAGGTGCTGACCATGCAGCTCAATTCCACCAGTGTGATGGATATTGTGGCGTATGGTGGAGCAGCGATCGGTATGGCAGTCGCGGTGTCCGAATTCTTAAAAGGAAATATCAGCGTGGCAGGAACGTTATGTATCGTTCTGCTTGCCAGCGAGTTTTTCCTGCCGCTCAGACTGCTTGGTTCATTCTTCCATATCGCAATGAATGGTATGGCAGCGAGTGATAAGATTTTCAAGATTTTAGATTTGCCGGAACCACAGGCTGGAGAAAAAACACTGCCGGATGGAGCGTTAGATGTTACATTAAAAGATGTGCACTTTTCTTATGAAGAGGACAGAGAGATTTTAAAAGGAATAGGCTTAAATCTTCCGGCAGGAAGTTTTGTATCACTGGTTGGTGAATCCGGATGTGGTAAGAGTACGATTGCCGGAATCCTTGCAGCAAAGAACCGGGGATATAACGGAGAAATCACCATCGGTGGCGTACCGCTTAATGAAGTGAATGAAACCAATCTGATGCAGAGGGTTGTTCTGGTTCGCCATAACAGCTACCTGTTCAAAGGTACAGTAGAAGAAAATCTGAAGATGGCAAAACCGGACGCAACGAAAGAAGAGATGGAAGCAGTCCTTCAGAAAGTGAATCTCTTAGGGTTCTTACAGACACAGGATGGCTTGCAGACACAGTTGCTGGAAAAAGCAAGCAACCTGTCCGGCGGTCAGTGCCAGAGACTGGTGATTGCCAGAGCATTGCTTCGGACAGACAGTGCAGTTTATATTTTCGATGAAGCCGCATCCAATATCGATGTGGAAAGTGAAGAACTGATCATGAATGTGATTCACGAACTGGCAAAGACAAAGACGGTGCTTCTGATTTCCCACAGACTGGCAAATGTCGTGAAGTCTGACAAGATTTATTTCTTAAAAGACGGAGAAATCAAAGAAAGCGGAAAGCATGACGAACTGATGAGCCAAAATGGTGCGTACAGACATCTGTATGAAAGCCAGATGGCATTGGAAAACTATGGAAAAGGAGGAGTGGCATAATGAGTGAAAATACGAATACAACAAAACGCAGAAGTGCCCTCCAGATCATGGGAAGTCTGATTGGTCTGGTAAAACCCCTGCTCCATATCATGCTGGCAGCGATTATCCTTGGAACATTAGGTTACTTGTGTGCAATCTTCCTGACAATACTGGCAGGACAGGTCATCGTGCATGGACTTCTGACAGGAGTAGCCGGAATGATTGTTCCGGTGGACAATATGTGGCTGGTATTTACTCCAGTAAAAACGATTATCACAGTCATGATCGTCATTGCAGTGCTTCGTGGAATCCTGCATTATGTGGAACAGTATTGCAATCATTTTATCGCATTTAAACTGTTGGCAATCATCCGTCATAAAGTGTTTGCAGCACTGCGGAAGCTCTGTCCAGCAAAACTGGAAGGACGGGATAAGGGAAACCTGATTTCTATTATTACAACCGATATCGAATTACTGGAAGTGTTCTATGCACATACCATTTCCCCGATTGCGATTGCAACACTGACCTCAATTATTATGGTGATTTTTATCGGAAGATATCACTGGTTAGCAGGCGTGCTTGCACTGGCAGCTTATCTGATTGTCGGAGTAGCCATCCCGATGTGGAATGGAAAACGTGGCAGCCAGAAGGGAATGGAATTTCGGACAAACTTCGGAGAACTGAACAGCTTTGTTCTGGACTCTTTACGAGGATTGGACGAGACCATCCAGTACGGACAGGGTGAAAAGAGAAAAGAGCAGATGTCTGAGCGTTCCAAAAATCTTGCAGGAATGCAGGAGTCATTAAGCAAAATGGAAGGCTCACAGCGTTCATTTACGAACATGGTTATCCTGCTTGCATCTTTTGGAATGCTGGCACTGACCATCTGGCTGTATGACAAAGGAACGATGGGATTCGAGGGAATCTTAACCTGTACCATCGCAATGATGGGTTCTTTCGGACCGGTAGTAGCATTATCAAGCCTTTCCAATAACCTGAACCAGACACTGGCAAGTGGTGAGCGTGTTCTTTCTCTTCTGGAAGAGACACCGCTTGTGGAAGAAATTCCGGGTGATGTGGAAACTTCCGGTGCAGAGAGCATGGAACATGAATTTACAGGAGCAGAGGCAGAGAACGTAACATTTGCTTATGGTGAAGAAGTTATTTTAGATAACTATTCACTGAAATTACAGCCGGGTAAAATCACAGGGATTCATGGTGCGAGCGGTTCCGGAAAATCTACACTTTTAAAACTGCTGATGCGGTTCTGGGATGTGCAGGACGGAAGTGTATCGGTAGACGGTACAGATGTCCGCAAGATTCCGACCAAGCATTTAAGAGATATGGAAAGTTACGTGACACAGGAAACACACCTGTTCCATGATTCCATTGCAAATAATATTGCAATCGCAAAGCCGGGAGCATCCAGAGAAGAGATTATGGAAGCTGCAAAGAAAGCGTCTATCCACGATTTCATTATGACACTTCCGAAAGGATACGATACAGAAGTCGGAGAACTGGGTGATACGCTGTCCGGTGGTGAAAAACAGAGAATCGGAATTGCAAGAGCATTTCTCCATGAATGCCCCCTCATTCTACTCGATGAGCCTACATCGAACCTCGACTCTTTAAATGAGGGAATTATCTTAAAATCATTGAAAGAATCGGCCAAGAAGAAAACAGTTGTCCTGGTATCCCACAGAGTATCCACAATGAACGTGGCAGATGTGGTATATGAAATGGAAAACGGCAGAATTTCTTAACAGCAGGAATGCAGAAGAAATACTTTCCAAAAGGGGATAAAGTAGTATATGAAACTTGGAGAATCCAAAGAAGATTATCTGGAAGCGGCGTATGTATTGAAACGTCAGAAAGGATATGTTCGTAATTCTATGCTTAGTGATTATCTGAACTATTCCAAAGCGAGTGTTTCAGTTGCAGTACGTGGACTGCTGGCAGATGGATATGTAATAAAAGACCGATATGGCAGCATTGAACTGACAGAAGAAGGAAGAAAGATTGCAAAAAAAATCTATGCAAGGCATGTGCTTTTAGAAGAATTTTTACGACGAATAGGAGTATCTTCGGAAACTGCAAATCATGATGCGTGTCGGATGGAACATACAATCAGCGAAGAATCTTATAAAAAGATTCAAGAATTGGTACGGAAGATGAAGGAAGAGAATACGTTAAACGAAGAAATGAAATTAACGAATTAAATCAAAAACAGGAAAGGCGGTGGAGAGATTTCACTGCCTTTTCTGCTTTAAAAATGAAGTAACATAAGAAAAGGGATACAAATGAAAAAAGTATTGATTGCTGCGGATGAGGTAGATAAGTGGAGTCAACTTTGTGAAGGGTTAAAAAATGAGTGGGAATGTACGACCGTTAATCTGGATGTGTTTGAAAAATTCCATACCATAGCGGTCTATGACGCAGTATTGATGCTTGTGAGAAATGATAACGGAAAGCTGGGCAGGCTGATTTGGGAAGTCCGGCAGTACAGCAGGGCTCCGATTATTGTAGTGATACCGGGGATTCAGGCGGTAAAAAAGTATATCGAATGGGGTGCAGACCTGGTATTTCCACATCCTTCGGTCAGCTTGATCAACACGTACCTGTATGCATTACTCAGACGTTCCGATATCACATGGAACACTGGAAGAAAAAGAGAAAAGCAGGAGATCATAAGGAAAGGAAAACTTCTAATTGACTGCCGTTATCATACTGTTTACTGGGGGAAGCATGAGCTTGCAACCCTAAATGAGCGAGAAAAGGCATTCCTGTATCTGTTGGCAGATGCCTCCAGACAGGTAGTTACCCATGAGATTATCTTTGAACAGTTATGGAAAGAACCATATGGAGATGACTCTGCCAACATGATCTGGTGTTTTGTACGCAGACTCCGCAAAAAAATGGAAAAGACAGAACCGGAGGCTGCAAAGATAATTCAGAGTATACGAAAGGTGGGATATTATTTAGATATAGACAGACATTGAGCAAAATGTAGAAAAATGTCGAATTATGCGAAAAGTGACTGGCAGATGACTGTTACATTACACAGTTCTGACAGTCTTTTTCTATATACTTCTTTTTGTGGTGTTTTAGTAAGGCATGACAAGGAGAAGAGTTATATTTGCATCAATGGAAGTCCTTAAAAAAACAAAAGAGTAAGGGAAAAAGAAGTGCTGTAATCGAAGAGGTTGCAGCATTTTTTTATTCGACATTTTTCGAACATTATAACGTACATATCCGGTCACCGCCATGCTCCGATTTGATTTCTATACCAAAAATCAGATCGGAGGAAAGCTAAATGGCTTATAACAAGACAAGTGAAGAACGAAAGTGGAATTATTGGAAAGAACAGGAAGAAAAGAAACTGCGTGAACTGGGAATGGAAGAAGAGAAGATCCAAAAGTTGCGCCAGATGGACAGGGAAGATTTTCTGGAAGAGCGCAGATACCGGGAACATCTGGATGAAATGATGCAGGATATGGATTCCATAAAACAAAGGGACAGAGGACGGTTTGCACAGGATATCCGAGAACTTTTAGACAACATTGGAGACCGACGGATCTATGAATTATTAAAGGGCACAGAACATCAGACATTAGAGATACTTTTGCTTAGTACATGGGGATATTCAGGAAGAGAGATTGCCAAAATTATGGGAATGGCAGAACAGACCGTTTATACCAAAAGAAACCGTTTAAGAAAAAAATTAAAAAATTTGTCGAAAATTGAATAATAACAGCATTTTTCATCGGCTATTTAATAGGCAGGTAAATTTTGCCAGTGTACTTTGACAATCCTATACCAGCATTACAGGTACGTTCCCGTAAGTAGAAGCGTGTTAGGAAGGCGCGAGGACAAATGAAAATGACAGGAAAGAATATAAAAAATTCTTTGCTGGTGTTTTTGTTTCGAGCGAATCCACTTTAACTGAAACAGGACCGTGGCGGTCTTTTGCGAGGATCACTTACGAGGGGATAATGATACATAGGAACTGCCAGTGAGCAGAGGATGGACTTTGGGTTGTAATCAGCAAGACCTTTAGAAAATCCATGAGTGGTGCAATGCCAAGCATCCGCCTGTAATGTTCCCGTAAGGCAATGGGGGAGTCGAGGACAAATACAACGCCAAAAAACAAAAGTATAAGAAATCAAGGAAGAATGTGTCGTTGATATCAGATACATGCGGCTGTAGGGAGAAATCCTTTACAGCCGTATTGATGTGGTATCAGCACGCATATTAGGTAACAAATTATGTATTACACAAAAGAATATTTAAAAAGAGCGCATCGTGAAATTGATACAATCTTTCGTGTGCTGTTTCCAGAACATGGAATGGCAGTAAGGGAAGAACAGATTATGTTATGCCACGAAATGCTGGATAACCTGCTGGGAAGAAACATAGCACTGTGTGATGCGGGTGTCGGTATCGGCAAGACGTATGCCTATCTGGTGGCCTGTGTTCTGATGAGAAAATATTCTCTCCTTGCAGAAGGATGTTCCCCTTATGAGCAGCGTCCGATCGTGATATCCACTTCCAGCATTACACTCCAGAAAGCAATTCTTACAGAATATATCCCTTTTCTCTCCCGGATTCTTCAGGAGAACGGGACGATTCAGGCCCCTATTAAAGCTGTGATACGAAAAGGGAAAGAGCATTTTGTCTGCGATGAGAGGTTGGAGCAACGAATCGTTGCAATCGAAGAAAAAAACAAAAATGCGTTGCAGAAAGAAGCTCTGCTGTCGTTGAAAGAACATTATGATATGGACGAAGTGTCCAACTTAAGTGGGTTTGACAGAAGGATGGTGAGTGTACCGAAGTTCTGTTCGGGAGACTGCCCGAAAAGAGGCTCATGCAGGTATCAGCAGTATCTGGAGCGTTCCAGAGATCATGAAATGTTCATTCAGATCTGTAATCACAATTATCTGCTGGCTGATGGTTATCACAGGCTGCAGGATTACCGCCCGTTATTAAAAGACTACCGGGCATTGATTGTCGATGAAGCACATAAGCTGCCGGATGCGGCAAAGCAGATGTTCGGGAAGAGCCTCTGTTATGACGATATCCGGGAAATCTGCTTTTATCTTGGGAAAGAGTACCAAGGCCCGGAGATAAGAAAACTGTCTGGGACGATCCGTATGGTGCTGGACATCATAGGAGAAAACCACAGAACCAGATATGGGATAAAAGAAGAATTCCACATGACAGAAGAGTGTGCAATGTATTTATGTGAGGGGATACAGACCATGAATAAGATCATAGAAAAATTAGAAAAGAAGATTCCGAAGTGGATCAGAAACAAGCTGGAAGAAACCAGAAGTGTGTTGGAATACTTTTTCCATCAGGATAAGAAGTATGTACTGCATCTGAAGCAGGACCATGATCACAGGATTATATTGTGTGCATCCAGCAGACGGATTCCACAGTATCTGGACCAGATGTTATGGAGCAGAGGAATGGGAGCGATTCTTACAAGCGGAACTTTAAAAACCGGACAGGGATTTTCCCACATTCGGAAAATGACAGGATTACAGAGAGTGCGGAGAGTCCGGGAATATGTGGCAGACTCCCCGTTTGAATATCAGAAGAACTGTCTTTTATATCTGCCCAAGAATTTGAAAAAATGCAGAAGAGGAAGTCAGGAAGAGGCAGAGATGATTGCAGGCCATATCCATTCACTGATCTGTTCGACTTACGGGCATACGCTGGTGCTGTTCACATCTTATCATTTGATGGGAAACGTTTACCAGATGTTAAGGGATGAAATTCCGTTCCCGATGATAGAGGTGTGGAGACATTCACCGGAAGAGATCACAAGATTTAAACAGATGGACAATGCTGTCCTTTTTGCAGCCGGCTCCTGTTGGGAAGGAGTAGACTTCCCTGGAGATATGGTATCTTCGCTGATTATAGTAAAACTGCCCTTTGCTGTTCCTGATCCCATCAGCGAAGCACAGAAGAAGGAATATGCCAGCCTGAAAGATTATATTCAGGCAGTGATTGTTCCAGACATGCAGAAAAAACTAAGACAGGGATTCGGACGGGCGCTCCGCACCGAGACAGATACTTGTGTCGTGTCCATTTTAGACGAGCGTGCAGGAGAAGGCGGCAGGTATCATGAGGAAGTGATGTGTGCGCTTCCAAGCTGCAAGATGGCAAAAGACATCAAGGATATCCAGCACTTTATCCGAAACCGGAAAGGCGTGGAATACTACCTGTAACCGTTCGTGGTTCTGCTACAGAAATAGCAGATTTAGCACGAAAAGTTTGGTGGTATTTCAATGGCGTTTTCGGTGGGATTGTTGGTATTGATGAATAGCTATTTCGGCATGAAGTGGGTATACTGTGTATAGCGTTAGAGGAAAGGCGGTGAGCAGTATGAAACGATACAAAGTGGAAACACAGAGGGAAGGCTCGGTAAAATATTTCTTTATCCGGGATATGGAATCGTTGGAAATCGTGTTGCTCCCAAGCAAATATCTAATGCATCAGGTCAGGGCGAATCGTTCTCCGAACACAATACGGAGAAATGCATTTGCCCTTGCCTATTATTGGGAATATCTGCTGGAAAACGAAAAGAAAGCAGAAGATATCTATGAGATGGATTACGAAACACAATATGATTATTTCGCAGAATATCTGAAATGGCTGAAAGCCGGAAAGCATACCGACAATTTAGAAAATGGACCACAGAATAAAACCTGTAACGCTTACTTAAAAGAAGTGTTCAGGTTTTATTGTTTTTTAGAAGCGGTCAGAAATAACGGTTCTTACTTATCCGTTCTTTCTTATAACCAGCCTATTACAAAAGCAAATGCCATCGGAGTCAGAAGAACACTGCGTTCCCGCTCTTTTAAAGGGTATCTGAAAGAAGAGGAACGGAATGTGAGGGCAGCCGAAAAGAATGAAATCATTACGATTCTGGAAGCCTGCACAAACTGCCGGGATCAGGTATTGATTCTGCTGACATCAGAACTCGGATTTCGTATCGGTGAAATTTTAGGAATCGATTATACAAAAGATATCGACTACGAAACCCATGAAATCAGGGTGAATTTCAGAGAGGACAACGAGAATGATGCAAGGGCAAAAAATGCAGAAGAAAGAAGAGGACGTCTCAGCGATGACACCTTTGAATTCCTGCTTTATTACATCGGAGAATACTGGGACATCCTGCAAAAACAGGAATATCTGTTTATCAACATCAAAGGGGATACGACGGGAAAACCAATGAAGGTAGACAGTGTTTACGATATGTTTGAGAGGATGGAGAAAAAGACCGGAATCAAGATCACCCCACACATGCTTCGGAGATATTATGCAAATACCAGATGGGAATCGGACTGGCCACTGGAAATGATCAGTCAGGCATTAGGCCATAAACATCTGGACACAACCATACGGTATCTGAATGTTTTAGATGACAAGCTAAGGACAGCAAGTCAGGAATTTTACCGCCGATATTCCAACCTTTATAATGTCAATCAATTTTTGGAAAGCAGGAGGTGAAAATAAATGCCGGCAAGATTGTATGCCTTTGTGCCGGAAGAACACGACATATCCAATGCGGAACGGGAACAACTGATAGAGGGACTGGAACGGGAATTAGATGAATATTATGAACAAAAATGTGGAAAAGGCAGTCTGGAAACATATTTGATTCAGAATGAGATCTGGCACTTGTCAGAGATCAATTATCAGGTGAGAGCCGGATATCAAAAATATCTGAGAGAATATTATGTGGATTCGACGGTGCGTAATTATCTGCTCGGAATAGATCGTGTAAAGTTGCGGCTGATCATAGAAAATGCACAGACCTTAAAAGGAAAGTGGAATGCCCGGAATCATCCGGAGTTGCTCCATGACATTCTGTTCCTGCGGTATCATCCCAATCCGGCGATTGCAAAACGATATGAATATACGACAGATATTAGTAAGCTGGTCTGGGATTTCAGGGTAAAAGGTTCAGATATATGCAAACAGCAGATTTTAACGGTTCTGGAAGATATCGTGCAACAGAAAATAACTATGAAAGAATGCACCAGACATCTAAACGGATTGAAAAGTGTATATGAATTTTGCATGCAGGAACAGATTGAAGATCTCAGATATCTCACACAGAAGCAGTTCGACAAAATTGAAAACTATGGGGACACGGACTATAAAAAGAAATGTGCAAAACAGGAGCTTAGAGCGTGTCAGGAATATATTTTCTGCCATGCAAAAAATATTGCATGGGATTCCACGGTCTGGTTTATGGAAAGACTGTATCTGGAAGAATACCGGGTGAATCCGTCTAATCCTGTAAAAACGATTTCTTTTATGAGCATAGAAAGGACAGATAACAGAGAACTTGTTCAAGAATATATAAAATACTGTTTGGGAGTCACACATTTAGCATTAAGTGTAATACATACTGAATTTTATCGAATTCAAAAATTTGTTGTCTGGCTGGAAGAAACAACGGAAATCAACTTGAAACAAGTGTCAGAAAATGAAATAAAGAAATATTTTCAAATAATTGACTACAAGGAAGCAAGCTATTTCAATGATATTATCATAGCAATCTATCAGTTTTATGAATATCTGCAGACGAAAAATATCATAAAAGAAGTTCCTTTTAATTATCAGTATTATCTGAAAAAGGAAATCCTGCATCATAATGACCGGAGTGTAGAACAGGAAACCTATGAAAGTATTTTAAAACATTTAAAAGATTTTCCGGAAAAGCCGAGATTGATTTTACTGCACTCTATGCTGTTAGGACTGAGAATCAGTGAAGTATGCTGCCTGAAAGGGAATGCTTATTACTGGCAGGAGAGAGACGCCTGGATACAGGTATATCAAATAAAAATGCGGACATATAAGCGAATCCCCATCCCGGAAATTCTATATAAAATCATGAAAGTATATATAAAAAAATACAGGATTGGTGCTGAGGATTATATTTTCCAGAATCAAAAGGGAAAAGCATATCATTACTCCAGTTTTCGATGGAGTATGAAGAAAATATTTAATGAAAATCATGAGCTGTTTCAGGAATATAATTTCAAATCCCATGATTTCAGGCATACGATAGCAACCATGTTTTATGAAGATGGAGTGCCACTTCAAAGTGTCAGAGATTATCTGGGACATGATTATGAAGAAATGACACAGCAATATGTGGACTATATGCCGAAGAGAATTTCCAGAGCAAATCAGGAACTTTTCGCAAAAGAAGGAAGCAGTCTTGCTTCCGGAATAAAGAGGTGCAAGCGTGGAAAATAGATTTTATATCAAGGAACTGGATTCTTATCAGAAAGCAAGTGATCTCAGCAAAGAACGTATGGGAACAAACCCCAATTATGATCTGGAACTTCTTCCGACAAAGCAGATGCAGGAAGAAATGTGGGAGTTCCTGCAATACAGAGGTAAAAACCTCGTAGCAGAAAAATTTTATACAGAACGAAGATTTTACCATCATTTATGCAGGATGTTGAAAGAAAAAAATAACCGGCCGGAGAGTTTTCTGGACTGGGGTAAAGAAAAATGGATGCAGCAGATGAAAATCTGGCTCCTGCAGCAAGGATTGCCCCTAACAGCACCATTTAAAAATAAGTGTGGCGGAAGAGGAACGCAACGTGCCAGAACACTGGGGTATATAGAATGCCTGATTGATTATTTAACCGACTTAAGAGATGCGGATGTAAACGAAATAACAAAAGATGTCTGGAAAATTGAAAAACTTGACATACAGGTGAAGCAGGATTTGATACGTCCAAGGAAAACGATATCTTTTACAGGAATCAGTCAGCCAGAGTTGAAGGAAGAAATTAAAAAAGCAGTATATTTTCAACTGAGAATAGAAAGTCTGGAGACTGTAAAAAAGGAACTGACAGCCATCCGGAGATTTTCCAGATATCTGAATGAGCATAAGAAAAATGTAAAATCCTGCGCGGATTTTGACAGAACGATTATCGAAGAATATCTGGTATATATGAAAACAGAAGATACCGGGACGAAGAAGTACCGGGCGGAAATAACAAGACTCAGATCAATCCTTAATATGGTAGCAGATATTTACCAGTATCCACAGGTGAAAGATCTGATATTGAACAGGGACATCCCACCCAATATCAGATCAGAATTTAAAGTCTACTCAGATGCAGAATTAAAGCGTTTTAATGAATTCCTTGCAAAAGTAGATATACAGACAGCCAGAGTCATGACGATTCATCAGATGCTGGGAACAAGAATCTCAGATACACTGACATTGCGGACTGACTGCCTGATGGAACAAAACGGTGAGATATTGATCAGAATCTACCAGATGAAAACACATTACTATGAAAAACCGATCAGTCAGGAACTGGCAGCTTTGATCAGAGAAGCCATCCGTTATACGGAAGAAAGGTATGGAAAATGCAAATATATTTTTACAAATGAAAATGACCATACAAAACCGATGACCTACTCACTGATCCAAGGGAGAATTACAACAGCAATTTATCGGGAAAATCTCAGGGACGATAATGAAAATTATTTTACATTCGGCACGCACATGTACCGGCATGTCTACGGAGTAAAGCTTGTAGAAATGCATCTGGATGACTGGACGATAGCAAGGCTGCTCGGACACAAAAGCCTAAAGAACGTAAAATATTACAGAAAAATGAGTAACCAGATACTGGCGAATGATACCAGAAAAGCAAGAAATAGGTTATCACAGATGGTCCTGGAATGTCTGGACGGATGGGAGGAAGAGTATGAACAAATACGACACGATGATAGCTTGTAACCGGAAAACGAGTGAGGAAAAGATAAACCGCGCAGTGACAGAAATCCGACAAATGCTCACAGACAGAGAAAAGGTGAGTGTACCAAAGTTAGTAAAGCGGACAGGATTATCCAGAGGATTCTTTTACAAGAACGAAACCGTCAGAAAAGAAATGGATCGGGCATTAGAGCAGCAGGCCGGAATGATTGATCCAAAAAGATATATCGGGGACATTGTGATGAAAAACCGAATCGAACTGCTGGAGCAACAGGTCAGGGAATTAAAACGAGAAAAAGAACAACTGGAAAAAGAGAACGTCAGATTACAAAAAGCATTGAATAAAAAAGATTTGAATCTACTAAAAAATCTGTAATTAAAATAAGAAAATAATCTGCAACAGCCGGGAAAATACTCCCGGTTGTTGTGGTTGGAATAAAACACGAATCCATGAGAAAGGGTCAGACTTCTCACAAAAAGGAACACAATACACGGATGTGTTTCCCGTTAAAGCCAGTGTTTACAAGGGATAAAGGAGAGTTACCCAATTTTATGGATGAGCCGACAGCAGGACTTGATGTCGGAGCAAGGGAAGCGATGCTGGACATTTTAAGAGAATATATGGAAGAAGAGCCGGAGAGAAGCATCCTGATCAGTTCACATATTTCTTCGGATCTGGAGCATCTGTGTGATGACATCTACGTGATTCATAAAGGAAAGATTGTACTTCATGAAGAGATGGATACGATTCTTGAAAAATATGCGGTGTTGAAAGTCAGTGAGGCGCAATATCAGGCAGTGGATAAAAGTTACATTTTGAAAGAGAAAAAAGAGAATTTTGGAATTTCCTGCCTGACGAACGAGAAGCAGTATTATATAGAAAATTATCCGGAGATCGTAGTGGAGAGCGGCTCACTTGATCAGGTGATTCTTATGTTGACAGGAGGCGAGAGATAATGAAAGGAATCAGAGGACTGCTGGAAAAGGATTTTCGGTTGTTTTTCCGGCAAGGCAGCAATCTTTTTCTGATGTTGGCGTTTATGGCATTATTCTTTATACTAACGGGAAAAACAGGAGCTACCTTCATTGCAATGTATATTCCATCCGTTATGGCAGTATATTCAGGGAATACGATCAGTTATGATGAAAATGAACATGGCTACACGTATTTATTTTCTTTACCTGTAAACAAAAAAATATATGTCAGAGAAAAATACATGTTTTCCTTTATTATGACAGTGTTTGGATGGGGGATTGGAGTAATCTGTGCAGGAATTGCTGTATTCATAAAGCCGGGAGAAGTTTTTGATTTGGAAATGTTGGCAATGGAGCTGATCACAATTTTTGTGTTTCAGGCGATTGCGGGGATTGTGATTGCAATTCGGTTAAGGTTTGTAGGAGAGAAAGGACGATTTGCACTGCCAATTGCAGTTTTAATTGTTTTTGCAAGTTGTTATATAATTGGATCTTTTGTGAGGGCTAACTCGGGATTAAAAGAAAGTATTTCGTATATGATAGGAGAAACAGGCGATTTTGGAATCGCGATTGCACTGATTGTATTAAGTCTGATTGTATGGTTTGCTTCGTATAAGTACAGTATGAGAGTTATGAAAAAGAAAGAGTTTTAACAATTATAAGGATTCAGACACAAAGCATTCTGATATTCCCGGAGGGTTCGCACAATTATGATTTAAACAGATTGATTAAACCACTCTATGACGGTCCGGTGAATCTGGCATTAAAGACCGGAAAAAAGATTGTTCCGGTTGCCCTGGTAAAAGATTATGAGAATAACGTGGCATATCTAGATGTAGGGAATCCGATAGATGTAAGAAATCTTAATTTGAACATACAGGATTATTATCCGGGAAAAGAAGAGAGTGAAAAATACCGGATAAAATCCATGAGTAGCTATGTACGGGATCAGATGGCAACAGCAGTTTACCATATGATGGAACGTCATCTTGTTCCGATGAAAAGAAATGAATATGGAGATATTGGACACTATTTTGTGGATTTTTATGTGATGGATACATTTCGTAAGCTGAATTGGAAACACGATGTA
>OLPS01001363.1_pt1 | contig 26101 bp, 25 predicted proteins | sample 1673071 | NCBI WGS metagenome assembly OLPS01 (sample SAMEA3136752, study PRJEB25190) | human gut metagenome | reverse complement strand
GCACGCTGCCCGGCATGGCCGAGCGCACCATCACGCTCAACAGCTTTTCCAAGAATTTCCTGATGACCGGCTGGCGCGTGGGCGTGATCATCGCCGAGCCGGAGCTGCTGGCGGTGATGAACCGCATCAACGGCTCGCTTATCTACTCCGCGCCGTCCGTCTCGCAGCGCGCCGCTCTGCAGGCGCTCGCCATGCGAAAGGAGATTCGGGAGAAATATGTTACTGCCTACCGCGACCGCATCTTCTACGCCGCCGATCGCATCGAAAAGATCCCCTACCTGAGTCTGGTGCGGCCGAAGGGCACGTTCTACCTCTTCCCCGGCGTGGAGAAAACGGGACTGGACGAAAAGGCCTTCTGCAAGGTCCTGCTCGATCAGGCCCATGTTCTCGTCAGTCCCGGCACACCCTTCGGCGTGAGCGCCGCGGGCCACTTCCGCATCGCCTGCACCGTCGGCATCGACCAACTTAAAACCGCGTTTGACCGCATGGAGAAGCTGTCGTTCTGACAGCTTCTCCGCCTTTTTGCATAAATTGCACAATAAATCTGGATAACTTTTCACTATCATCGGTTGAGACGGCTATTTACAAATCCGTTCCGCAGAGTATAATTATCCACATCAAATACGAAATCGCGCATACAAATGCACGGAACGGAGGAAAAGATGAAAAACTTTAACATGATGAAGAAGCTGCTGGCGCTGACGCTCGGCGCCGCGATGCTGCTGGCCGTGATGACCGGCTGCGGCAAGAAGGACACCGCGCAGGAGCCCGCTGACGATCAGCAGCAGCAACAGGAAGAGCAGCAGCCCACCGAGCCCGCCACCCTGCTCGAGCAGATCAAGGCCAAGGGCAAGGTCGTCGTCGGCACCGAAGCCCAGTACGCTCCCTATGAGTTCAAGGATCTCGACGCCAACTTCGCCGGCTGCGATATGTGGCTGGCCCAGCAGATCGCCGACAGCCTCGGCGTTGAGCTGGAGGTCGTGGACATGGCCTTCGACGGCATCATCCCCGCCGTCCAGTCCGGTCAGGTGGACCTCGGCATCGCGGCCTTCACCAACACCCCCGAGCGTGCCGAGGAGATCGACTTCAGCGACCTTTATGAAACCAGCGCGCAGCTGCTGATCGTCAAGGCCGGCAACGCCGACACCTACTCCACCAAGGAATCCCTTGCGGGTCTGAAGGTCGGCGCACAGAAGGGTACCATCCAGTCCCAGCTGATCCAGTCCGCTCTGCCCGAGAGCGAGCTGTTCGAGCTTGAGAAGTACCCTGCCCTCGCCCTCGAGGTCCAAAACGGCAACATCGCGGGTCTGGTCGTCGACCAGGCGGTCGGCGAGGCGCTCGTCGCCACCAGCAACGGCGCGCTTGAGGTCTCCAACTTCGAGTTCTCCGCCGAGGAAGCCTCCTTCGGTAAGTCCGTCGTCATCGCCAAGGGCAACGAGGATCTGGTTGAGGCCGTGAACGAGGTCATCAACAAGGTCACTGCCGACGGCAGCTATCAGCAGGCCTACGACGAAGCCGTCGAGCTGGCTGCCAGCCTTGGTCTGTAAGCAGAACGCAAAATAAGATAACACGACCTACGGGCTTCGCCGTTTCGGCGGCGAAGCCCGCAGTGCTTTGAGGAGGAGTCCCCATGGAATTTATTGAGACGATCGGAAAGCTCGTCGTCCGCTATCACAGCTTTTTTGAGGAAGGCATTGTCAATACGCTCATCATCGCCGCATTCACCGTGTTTTTCGGCACGATCTTCGGCACGCTCATGTCCAGTATGCGCATGAGCAAAATTCTGCCGCTCAAGTGGCTGGCGGTCGCTTACATCGAGTTCATCCGCGGGACGCCCCTGATGGTGCAGCTCATGTTTATTTTCTACGGACTTCCCATGGTCGGCTTCACGCTGCCGGACATTTCGTGGATCCCGAACTTTTCGCGTTTTTCCGCAGGTATCATTGCCATGAGCATCAACAGCTGCGCCTACGTCGCCGAGATCATTCGTTCCGGCGTACAGGCCGTGGACGTCGGGCAGATGGAGGCCGCGCGCAGCGTCGGCTTCAGCCACGGCCAGGCCATGCGCCTCGTCGTGCTGCCGCAGGCGATCAAGAACATTCTCCCCGCGCTTGGCAACGAGTTCGTCACGGTCATCAAGGAGTCGTCCATCGTTTCGGTCATTGGTCTTGCCGACTTGATGTTCCGCACGAACGACGTCATCGCTCTGACCTACAAGAGCCTTGCGTGCCTTGCCATCGCGGCGCTGTGCTACTTTGCGATGACCTTCACCGGCGGCCGCCTCATCGATCTGGCAGAAAGGAAGATGAATCATGGCAAATGAGAAGATCCTTCAGGTCGTTGACCTGTGCAAGAGCTTCCATAAGCTCGACGTGCTCAAGCACATCAGCGTTGATTTTGAAAAGAACGAGGTCGTGTCCATCATCGGTCCCTCGGGCGGCGGCAAGAGCACCTTTCTGCGCTGCCTGAACCTGCTGGAGACGCCGACCTCCGGCCAGATCCTCTTCGACGGCGTGGACATCTGCGCCAAGGGACAGAGCAAGCACATTGACCAGCACCGTCAGAAGATGGGCATGGTGTTCCAGCAGTTCAACCTCTTCAACAACATGAACGTGATGCACAACCTGACCGCTGCGCCCACACGCATCAAGGGCATGGACAAGGAGCAGGCTGAGGCCAAGGCGCTCCAGCTGCTCGGCCGCGTGGGCCTTGCCGACCGCGCCGACGCCTATCCCAGCCAGCTCTCCGGCGGTCAGAAGCAGCGTATCGCCATCGTGCGCTCGCTGATGATGGACCCCGAGGTCATGCTCTTCGACGAGCCGACCAGCGCCCTCGACCCCGAGATGATCGGCGAGGTACTCGACGTGATGAAGGACCTCGCCGAGAGCGGCATGACGATGATCGTCGTGACGCACGAGATGCGCTTCGCACGCGAGGTCAGCAGCCGCACCATCTTCCTCGACGGCGGTCACATCGAGGAGGATAAGCCCTCGCACGAGCTGTTTGCTCACCCCGAGAGCCCGCGCCTCGTGAGCTTCCTCGATAAGGTCCTCTGAGCCCAATACAGAAAACAGAGCCGCAGCCGCGGCTCTGTTTTTTCATTTTTTACGCGATCTTGCCCTTGCTTTGCAGGCGGATGCGGTCGGCGATCATGGCGATGAACTCCGAATTGGTGGGCTTGCCCTTGGTGTTTGACACCGTGTAGCCGAAGTAGCGCTGGAGCGTTTCCAAATCGCCGCGGTCCCACGCGGTCTCGATGGCGTGGCGCACGGCGCGCTCCACGCGCGAGGGCGTGGTGTTGTAGCGGCGCGCGACCTCGGGATAGAGCACCTTGGTCACGGCGTTGATGACGTCCATATCCTGCACGGCGAGGATGATCGCCTCGCGAACGTACTGATAACCCTTGATGTGCGCCGGCACGCCGACCTCGTGGATGATGGAGGTCACAAGGCGTTCCAGCGCGACGGGGCTTTCCTCCTCCGTCTCCCCGTTCCGGACGGCCTGACGCATCCGCTCGAGCAGCGAGCCGGCCTCGCAGGGCTTTGCCATGAAGTAGGCCGCGCCCTGCTCCATTGCCTGCATCACCATCTGCTCGCGGTAGAAGGCGGAAACCAGGATCGTCTTCGGCCTTGCCGGCAGCTTTGCCATCCGGTCGAGCAGCGCGAAGCCGTCCAGCTCCGGCAGGATCACGTCTGTAATTACAAGCTGCGGACGTTCCCGTTCGATCATCTTCCATGCCTCCGCGCCGTCCCCGGCGCTCCCCACCACGTCAAATTCACCCGTATTTTCTATCGTCTGCTGCAGCATCGTGCGGAAATTTTCGTTGGCATCCGCCAATACGACCTTGATCCTGTTCTCCATTTGCCTGTTCCTTTTCCTTCCTCCTCAATACTTTGGCTTCGACAACCGCATTCCGACGCGAATCGGATGTTTCGTTTTGCCTTGGCTATAAACTATCACATTTGGACAATGTTTTCAAGTAGATTTTTGTCGTTTAGCACAAATTTTATACGACATCGTTCGAGCTTTTTGGACTCTTAGCACAAACTTAACGGCAGGATAACATCTCCTGCCGTTAAGTCCTCCGTCAGGCGCTCGCCGCGCTTTGCGCCGTCATGCCGGAGGCGGAAAGCATATTTTCCGCGAGAATGCCATAACCTCTCTGCGGGTCGTCCAGCAGGACGTGCGTCACCGCGCCGACGAGCTTCCCATCCTGCACGATCGGGCTGCCGCTCATGCCCTGCACGATGCCGCCCGTAAGCGCGATGAGCGCCGGGTCGGTCACCCGCAGGAGCAGATTGCGCGTGGGTGCGGAGCCGCCGTAGAGCTTTTCGATCTCGATCTCATAGGCACACACCTCGTTGCCCCTGCAGTTTGCCAGAATGACCGCCTTGCCGGTGCGGACCTCCGTGCGCCGCGCGACGGGGATCGCCTCCCAGACGGCCTCCGGCCGGTTCTCCTCCGGCAAAACGCCGAATATGCCGCACTCCGTGTTCGCGTAAAGCAAGCCGAGGTCGCGCGTCAGATCAAAGTCGCCGCGCAGCTCGCCCGGCGAGCCGCTCGCGCCGCGCTTGACCGCCTTGACGCTCGCCGCCATCACGCTGCCGCGTGAGAGCGGCATGAGCTTGCCGGTGTCCACGTCCGTGATGCCGTGGCCGAGCGCCGCGAACGCGCCCGTCTGCGGGTCATAGAAGGTCACCGTGCCGATGCCCGCCATGCTGTCGCGGATCCACGCGCCGAGGCGGCACACGCCGTCCTGCCCTTTTCTCGGACAGACGGCGAGCTTCACGAGCCGACCGCCGCGGCGCACGCCGAAGGCTGCCTCCCGCTCTCCGTTCTCCGCAAGAAGCGACTGCAAATGCTCCGTCGAGCCGATGGTGACGTCGTTCATCGTCAAGATCAGATCGCCGGCCTTCATGCCGCCCTTCTTCGCGGGAGAGACGGCGCCCTCGTTCTCCGAAAGTCCCACGACCAGCACGCCCTCGGCAAAGAGCTTCACGCCGATCGCCTTGCCGACCGGCACGAGCAGCTGCGTCTCTCCGCCCGGGTCCGGCGCACTCACGGCTCCCGCCGGCACGAGCAGGGCGGAGAGTGCAAAGACCAATGCCGCGCAGGCGGCAGCGCCATGCCGCCTGCTCCGTTTCCGTCGCCTTTCATCCATCCCATCACCTCTCCTGTTCAAAAGGAAATCGTTTCCTTTTGAAATTTTTTTGCCGCGTTTTTGCTTGCGGCCCCGTTACTTTTTGCAAAAGCGCAAAAAATAGCCCGCACAAAATCTGTCGGCATTGGCATGGAAATGACTTGCTTTCGCGGCAGGGAGACAAAAAAAGAAAACCGTAGGTCAAAACCTGCGGTTTTCGGAAAAATTCGGAAAAATCAACGCTCGCGATTGAAAATTTTGAAGATGTCGGCAAAGGGATCGTCTTCCTCCTCTGCCTTCTTCTCCGTCTCGGCAGCCGCCTTGTCCTCTTCATAATTGATGGGCTCAATGCCGGGCTTTGACTCCGCCGCCTTCTTTTCCTCGGCGGGCGCGGCAGCCGCGGCGCTCTTACCGTCGGCAAAGCCGGTGGCAATAACCGTGACGCGGATCTCGTCGTCCATCGACTCGTCGAAGGTCGCGCCGAAGATGGTCAGCGCGTCGGGATGCACCGCGTCCTGCACCAGCGACGCGGCCTGCTCGACCTCCTCAAGGCCGATATCCATGGAGCCGGTGACATTGATGAGCACGCCGCGCGCACCGTGGATGGAGGTCTCGAGCAGCGGGCTGGAGATGGCCATGCGGGCGGCCTCCTCGGCCTTGCCCTTGCCCGCCGCGCGGCCCACGCCCATGTGCGCCATGCCGGCGTTCTTCATGATGGCGGTAACGTCGGCAAAGTCGAGGTTGATGAAGCCGGTGTCGCGGATGAGGTCGGAAATGGACTGCACCGCCTGACGCAGCACATCGTCCGCGATCTCAAAGGCGTTGGCGAAGGTGATCTTCTGATCGGTCGCATGCTTGAGGCGCTCGTTGGGGATAATGACGAGGGAATCGACCTTGCCTTGCAGCTCCTCGATGCCCTTTTCGGCCTGCTGCATCCGGCGGCGGCCCTCAAAGCCGAACGGCTTGGTGACGACGCCGACGGTCAGGATGCCCTGCTCGCGGGCGATCTCGGCCACGATGGGCGCGCCGCCCGTGCCGGTGCCGCCGCCCATGCCGGCGGTGATGAACACCATGTCGGTATCCTCCAGCGCCTTAGAGATCTGGGCGCGGCTCTCCTCCGCACTCTTGCGGCCCACCTCGGGATCGCTGCCCGCGCCCTGGCCGTGGGTCAGCTTCTCGCCGATCTGGATCTTATAGGTAGCGCTGGAAACGTTGAGCGCCTGCTTATCGGTATTGACCGCGACGAAATCCACGCCGCGGGTCCCGGAGCGCACCATGCGGTTGACCACGTTATTGCCGCCGCCGCCGACGCCGATGACCTTGATCCTGACGACGTTTTCAACGCCGGTATCCAATCCGAATGCCATATCGGTTCCTCCTACTATCTCTTGTAGAATGCGGGCGGATCATGTCGGTGCCGCCACAACATCAAGTGTATTCTAAAACAAGTCTATTGTATAACGCTTTTTTCTCGCGGTCAATAGCCGCGCGCGATTTCCCGAAAACTTTTTTACGCGCCCGGCGCGGACGGGATAAAGTGCATCTCGCCCTTGGACTTGAGCAGCATATAGTTGATCTCGCCCGTCTCGTTCGACTCCAGACCGTTTACCAGATCCTGCACGCTGCGGAAAATATAGTCGAGGTCGGAGTCCCACGGGAGGCGCACGGTGAAGCGGCCCAGATAGGTAAAGGTGATCGCCTCGGCATCAGACAGGTCGACGCTCCCGATGCCGGCGAGCATACCGTAACCGCCCGCCGTCCGCACGAGGGTGAGCAGTGTCTCCGTCGTCAGCGTTTTCTCCTCACCGAGCGAGAGCTGCGCGCTTAGCGCGGGCGACTCCAGCTCGACGCCCGTGATGCTCGGGCAGCCGGACGGCAGCGTGTCGGTCCGCTCAAGGAGCTTACCGTTTTCGCTGATGAGCCAATAACCCTCCGGCGTGACGACGCCCGCCGCCGCCGCGCACTCCCGCACCGTGATAACGATGGTGTCGGGCAGAGCGCGGTTGATCGTCGCCTCCTCCACATAGGGCAGCTTTTCAAAAATAGCCTGCGCGGCGCTGTACTTGTTGAGCAGGAAGAGGTTATCCTCGATCTCGATGCTCGAGGCTGCGATGATCTCCTCGCTCGTGTAGCGCGCGTTGCCGCTCACCGTGATGCTCTGCACCTTGAAAAAAACGGTCAGCGCCGCGACGACCGCGCCGGCGATGAGCAGGATGCACAGGAGCTTCATCAGGAAAGAAAATCTTCCTCGCCGGCGTCTGCGATTCGTGCTGCGATTTCGTGCCATAGCTTTTGTATCCTTTGCTTTTCTATGTAGTCTCCCGGCAGATCTGTGCGCCGAGCGCGGCCAGGTCGCGCTCGATAGCGTCGTATCCGCGGTCGATGTGCGTGAGCTCCGTCACGCGGGTCGTGCCCTCGGCGGAAAGTCCCGCGATCACCAGCGCCGCGCCGCCGCGCAGGTCGGTGCATTTGACCGCCGCGCCGTGCAGCGTCCTCACGCCGTTCACCACCGCCACGCGCCCCGCGACGCGGATCTCCGCGCCCATGCGTGAGAGCTCGTCAACGTGTCGGTAGCGGTTTTCAAAAATGTTTTCGACAAAGACCGTGCAGCCCTCGCTCCTGAGCAGCGCCGCCATCAGCACCGGCTGCGCGTCGGTCGGAAAACCCGGGTAAGGCGCAGTGCGCACGGGGCGCACAGAGCGCAGCGCTCCGGTCGAGCGCAGGGAAACGGCGTCCGCCTCGCTCCTTACCTCGCAGCCGCTCTCGGCGAGCGAGAGCGCCACGGTGGACACCGCGCGGTAGTCCACACCGGTGAGCCGCACCTCACCGCCCGCCGCCGCCGCGGCGCAGAGGTAGGTCGCGCAGACGATGCGGTCCCCGATGACGCGGTGCGTGCAGCCGTGCAGCGCCGCGCCGCCCTCGACCGTGATGATGGAGCCGCCCGCGCCGTTCACCCGCGCGCCCATGCTCCGCAGCAGCGCCTGAAGATCGACGATCTCCGGCTCGCGGGCCGCGTTGTAGATGACGCTTGTGCCCTCCGCGCCGCAGGCGGCGAGAATGGCGTTCTCCGTCGCGCCGACGCTCGGAATGGCGAGGGTGATGTCCGTGCCGCGAAGGCATTTCGCCTTGCAGCGCAGCTCGCCGTAGCGCTCGGTGATCTCCGCGCCCAGCTCACGCAGGGCGGCCAGATGCAGGTCGATGGGCCGCGGACCGAGCTCGCAGCCGCCGGGGTAGGACAAGACCGCTTCTCCCTGCCGCGCGAGGATCGCGCCCAGAAAAATGATGGACGAGCGCATTTCGCGCATCAGCTCGTCGGGAATGTCGCAGCGCGCCATCGGCGCAGTGTCCACCTCCAGCGCTGTGCCGTCGCGCCGCACGCAGCAGCCGAGGTGGCGCAGGATGGCGACGGACGCGTCCACGTCGCGCAGACGCGGACAGTTCTCGATGCGGCAGACGTCCCGCGCGAGGATCGTCGCCGCCAGCACGGGCAGGACGCTGTTCTTGCTGCCCTGTATCGTCAGTTCTCCGTGAAGCGGCGCGCCGCCCTCGATGCTCAGATAGCTCATGTGCCGTTCCTCCCTTTCCAGATGGGTCAATAAACTAAGCCATAGTATGCGCCCACGGTGCGCCGTGGTTCCGGCGCGGGAGGAAAAGGGGGTGTACTTTCGCGGTGTTTTATGGTAAAATTCCGAAAAAATCCAAAAGCGAGGTCATATCATGAAGGGAAAAACGATCTGCAAAACGCTTGGGCTCGTACTGCTCGCGCTGCTCATTCTCGTCGTGCTGTACGTCGTCTATGTGTTCGCGAGCTACCACCGCATCGGCGATCAAAGTCTCAGCGTAATGCATTGCAGCAGCAGGGACGCAGTCCCCATGGAGGACGCGGTCGAGACCGGCACTGTCTACCGCGTTTCGTCCGCGAACGCGGGCTTCGGCGCGTACAGTGCCGACTACAGCTTCTTTATGGACGGCGGCAGGGAGAGCCGCGCCCGCAGTCGGCAGGCGGTCGACGAAAATATGCGCGGCATCGTCGCGTTTGTCGAAGACCTTTCGCCCGACTTTGCCCTCTTTCAGGAGGTCGACACCGACGGCACGCGCAGCTGGCACATCGACGAGACCGCCTATCTGAGCGACGCCATGACGGGATGCGAATTTGACGAGGTGTTCGCGCAGAACTACGACAGCCCCTATCTTTTCTACCCGCTCATTCAACCCCACGGAGCGAATCAGTCCGGCATCGTGACGCTTTCGCGCCACCCCATCGCTTCCGCCGCGCGGCGGGAGCTGCCGGTGGAGAGCGGCTTTATGAAGTTCCTTGACCTTGACCGCTGCTATTCGGTCAGCCGCATCCCGACGGCGAGCGGCAAGGAGCTTGTCCTCTACAATCTCCACCTCTCTGCCTACACCTCGGACGGTGCCATCGCCACCGAGCAGCTTGAGCTGCTGTGCGCGGATATGCTCGCGGAATACGAGGCGGGCAATTACTGCGTCGCGGGCGGTGACTTCAACAAGGACCTGCTCGGCAATTCGCCGGAGATCTTCGGTGTGGCCGCCGGGGAAAACGACACCTGGGCGCAGCCCATCCCGGAGGGAACGATCCCCGCGGGGCTGACGCTCGTCGCGCCCTTTGACGAGACCGCACCCGCCGCCTCCTGCCGCACGGCGTCTGAGCCGTACAGCATCGAGACGACCTTCCGCCTGACGGTGGACGGCTTCCTCGTGAGCGATAACGTGGAGGTCGTGGACAGCGCCGTGCTGGACGCCGGCTTCCTCTACTCCGACCACAATCCCGTGTGGATGGACTTCAAGCTCAACTGAATATGCTCTGAGCCTGTGGCTTGCGCCGCAGGCTTTTATTTGACAAGCGCCATGACGGTCTCATAGATGCGCTCGGTCGCGTCGCGCACGCCGAGTCGGAGCGACGCCTCGTGCATCGCCGCGAGCCGCGTTTCGTCGCGCAGCAGCGCGGCGGCCTCCGTGAACAGGCGTTTGCCGTCCAGCCCCTCCTCGGGCAGGACGAGCGCCGCGCCGTGCTCGCCGAGCACGGCGGCGTTCTTCTCCTGATGGTGGTTCGTCACGTTCGGCGACGGCACGAGGATGGCCGGCACGCCGAGCGCCGTCAGCTCGCTGAGCGTGGACGCGCCCGCGCGGCAGATCACAAGGTCGGCGGCGCGCATGACGTCCGCCATGTCGTAGATATACTCGCGCACGTCGAGCGAGGGATGGTCGCGCAGGTCCACGCCGTATCCGCTCACCCACTCGTGCATTTTCTGCCAGCCGAGCGAGCCGACGGAGTGGATGTGGTGGAACGGCTCCTTTGCCGCCTCAAGATAAAGAAGCTCCGCCGTGACGCGGTTCATGTTCCCCGCGCCGAGGCTGCCCCAAAAGGAAACGACGAGCGGGCGGCCGTCGTTCACGCTGAGCTTTTCCTTGGCCTGCGCCTTCGTCTGCGTGAAGAAGTCGCCGCGCACCGGCGTACCGGTGACGACCACGCGGTCCTTGTGCTTATAATACCGCCGGCAATCCTCAAAGCCGACGAGAATGCGGTCGCAATGATTTTCGAGCAGTCGGGTCGTCAGCCCCGGAACGGCGTTCGACTCGTGCACCGCCGTCGGAATGCCGCGCGCGTGGCCGTAGCGCACGACGGGATAGCTCGCGTAGCCGCCCGTACCGACAATGAGGTCGGGCTGAAATTCATCGAGAATGGCGTCCGCCTCACGCTTCGCGTGCATCAGATTGCGCACGGAGACGAGGTTATGGCGCAGCTCCTTCGGCCGAAGGGAGCGGTGGAAGGACGAGATGTTGACCGTGCGGAACGGATAGGGCGTGTGCGCGATCAGGTCGCGCTCCAGTCCGCGCTCCGCGCCGACGAAGAGGATGCGGGTCTTCGGGTCTCTCTCCCGCAGGAAGCCTGCGAGCGCCAGCGCGGGGTTGACGTGTCCCGCCGTGCCGCCGCAGGTGAAAATAACGTTCATGCCTTCCGTCCCCCTTTCTTCCTCGCGGCGGTCTGTTTTCCGCCGCGGCATATTTTTGAGCTTTTCAGCCTGGCGGCATCTGCCGCGAAACACTCAGCACCACGCCCATCTCCGCGAGCTGGATGGCGAGCGCCGTGCCGCCGAAGCTGAAGAACGGCAGTGAGATGCCGGTGTTCGGCACAAGATTCGTCACGACCGCGATGTTTAAGAAAACCTGTAAGGCGATCTGCGTGGTAATGCCCACGACAAGAAGGCTGCCGAAGCGAGCGCGATCCAGTAGCCGCGGATGATGAGCAGCGCGAAGATGGCCATGATGAGCGTCGCACCGATCAGGCCCAGCTCCTCGCAGATGATGGAGAAAATACAGTCGTTGTGCTCCTCGGGCAGGAAGAGGAACTTCTGCCGACTCTTGCCGAGACCGAGACCGAGGAGACCTCCCGAGCCGATGGCGATGAGGCTCTGGCGCGTCTGATAGCCCGTGCCCGTCTTAAAGGCGTCGTTGAGCGGGTCGAGCCAGATGGCGATGCGCGAGGAGTTGTAGGTGATCAGGCCCGAGAGGAACGCATACGCCACCGCCGCGATACCGCCGATGCCGATGCCGACCCAGTAGCCGCGGATGCCGCCGACGAACATCATCGCCGCGCCGATGCCGAGAATGAGCACGGTGCCGGAAAGGTGCGGCTCGAAGTACATCAGCACCGCAATGAGGGCAAGGATAAAGCCGTAGGGCAGGATACCGTAGCGGAGCGTTCTCATTTTGTCCTTCTTTTTGGAGATGCTGTCGGCAAAATAAAGGATGACGCCAAGCTTGGCGATCTCCGACGGCTGAAACCGCATCGTGGTGCCCGGGATACCGAGCCAGCGCGTCGCGCCGTGGCTCGTGATACCGACGCCGGGAATGATGACCGCAACGAGCAGAGCGATGGAAATGCCCAGCGCGATCTTGGCCACGCCGCGGAAGCGCGCGTAGTTGATGCGCCCGATGACGACCATGGCGGCAAGGCCGAGCGTGGCAAAGGCCGCCTGCCGCTTAAAGTAGTACAGCGGGTCGCCCGACTCATAATAGGCAGATGGAAAGCTCGCCGAGAGGAGCATGATGAGCCCCACGCCGGTGAGCAGCAGCACGAGCAGGAGAAACGGCACATCGATGGGTCCGCGGCCCGCCTCCTTCGCGGCGGCCTCCATGCGCTTCATGTGCTCGCGCTGCTCGCGCCGCAGCTCGCGCTCCTCCTTCGTCATACCGGTTCACCTCCCCCGATCGTTTTTTGAAATGTGCCTTAGAAATGGTATCTTCCGATCACGCCCCAGAGCGCCAGCATACAGAACACGGCGGAGACGAGCGTGAAGATGGTCACGAGCTTGACCTCGCTCCAGCCGCAGAGCTCAAAGTGATGGTGCAGCGGCGCCATCTTGAAAATGCGCTTGCCGTGCGTCGCCTTAAAGTAGGCGACCTGAATGATGTCCGAGAGCGTCTCGCAGATGTAGACGATGCCAACGAGCAGCAGCACGAGCGGCATATCGTAGGCGAACGCCAGTCCCGCCACCGCGCCGCCGAGAAAGAGCGAGCCGGTGTCGCCCATGAATACCTTGGCGGGATGGAAGTTATAGACGAGGAAGCCGATCAGTCCGCCGACCATCGCCGCGGCAAAAACGCCGAGGTCATTCTCATAGCCCCACCACGAGCCGACCACCGCGAAAAACAGCGCCACCGGCACCGTCACGCTGCCGGCCAGACCGTCGATGCCGTCCGTGATGTTGACGGCGTTGACCGTGCCGACGATGACAAAGGCGGCGAAGATCATATAAACGATCCACGGCAGGATGACATAGGTATTGGCGAACGGAACGTAGAGGTTCGGCGTCAGCATCCCCTCATAGCGCATCAGGCAGAGAAACACTACTGCCGCGGCAAGCTGGAGGGCAAACTTCTGGATCGCCGTCAGGCCGAGGTTCCGGTGCATTTTCACCTTCTGAAAATCGTCAAGAAAGCCGATCAGGCCGAACACGGCGGCAAAGGCAAACACATAGAGGTGCGCGAAGCTGCCCTCGCGCATGGCGTCCCAGCCGAACACGAGAATGGTGACGAGGATGCCGAAAATGAACATCAGTCCGCCCATCGTCGGCGTGCCGGACTTGCCGGCGTGCCAGGTCGGGCCGTCCTCGCGGATGCTCTGCCCCGCCTTGAGCCTGCGCAGCTCGGGGAGCAGAAAGCGTCCGGTGACAAGCGTGATGAGAAAGCTCACAATGCAGGCAGCGATCAGTTTCATAGCGTATTCCTTCCGCCGCGCAGAGCGCGGCTCTTTCGTTTTTTATTGGCTCAGATGCTCGCGCACCACCTGCCGCTCGTCGAGCGGCAGCGTCTCGGCGCCGACCACCTGATAGGTCTCGTGTCCCTTGCCCGCGAGCACCACCACGTCGCCGGTGCGGGCGTGGTCGAGCGCGTAGGCGATGGCCTCGCGGCGGCTTTCCAGCACGGCAAACGGCGTCGCGCTGTCCGCCATGCCGGCGAGGATCTCGTGCAGAATGGCGTAGGGGTTTTCCGTGCGGGGATTATCCGAGGTGACGATCACCTCGTCTGCGAGCCGCGCGGCGATGCGCCCCATTTCGGCGCGCTTCGTCCGGTCGCGGTCGCCGCCGCAGCCGAACACGACGAGCACGCGCGCGTCGGCAAAGCCGCAGACGGTCGAGAGAATATTTTTCAGCCCGTCGGGCGTGTGCGCGTAATCAATGAGCACGGTGTAGTCCGTGTCCGTCGGCACCACCTCCGCCCTGCCGCGCACGCCCTGACAGAGTGAGAGGGCCTGCGCCGCGTCCTCGATCGGGATGCCGAGGGCCTGCGCCGCGGCGAGCGCGGCGAGCGCGTTGTAGAGCGAGAATGCCCCGGGAATGTGCAGCGTCACGGGGATGTGCTCGCTGTCGCTGCACGCGGTGAAGCTCACGCGGTCGGCGCAGTAATGCGCGTCCCAGCCGACGAGATCGTTTGCAAGTCCCTGCCCGAAGCGTGTGACCGGACAGGTCACATTTTCGAGCAGCCGCGGCGTCCACGGATCGTCGCCGTTGACGGCGGCGGCGCGGCATTGGCGGAACAGACGCGCCTTGGCGTCGCAGTAGGCTTCCATTGTACCATGGTAGTCAAGATGGTCCTGCGTGAGATTGGTGAACACGCCGAGCGCGAAGTCGATCGCGCCGGCACGCCTTTGCACGAGCGCGTGGGAGGAGACCTCCATCACCACATGGGTGCAGCCCGCGTCCGCCATTTCGCGCAGCAGACGCTGGAGCGTCAGCGCGTCGGGCGTGGTGCGCTCGGCAGGCAGAACGGCGTCGCCGATCATGTTCTGATTGGTCCCGATCAGACCGACCTTTGCGCCCAGGCAGCGCTCAAGGAGCTGCTTGAGAAGATACGTCGTGGTCGTCTTGCCGTTCGTGCCGGTCACACCGACCACCGTCATGCGTCCCGCCGGCTCGCCGTACCACCTCGCGGCGAGCTTTGCCGCCGCCTCGTGCGCGTCGGGGACCAGCACGCAGGGCACGCCTTCGGCTGCGTGCTCAGTCACGACGCAGACCGCGCCGCGCGCGGCGGCCTCCTTTGCGTAGTCTGCGCCGTCCTCCCGCGCGCCATGCAGGGCGAGGAAAAGGCTTCCCTCTCCCGCCGTGCGGGAATCGAGGGTGAGGTCATGTATCTCCGTCCGCGCGTCCGCGCAGAGGAGTCGGAAGTGATCGAGGGCGCTCAAAAGCTCGCCGAGCTTCGTAGGCGCGTCGTCCTTTCTCCGTCAAATCTTGCTCTCTTTTGCGGTTTTTAATCCGTCACCGAGCTGTCGCTGAACTGGACGCGCACCACCGTGCCCGCCGCGACCTCCGTGCCCGGCGTCTCCGACTGGGAGATGGCGCGCACGCTCGCGGAGCTGCCGCCGGTCGCGCCGGAGACGGACATGATAAGCCCCGCGTCGGTGAGCTTGCGGTTGGCTGCCGCGGCGCTGTCGCCCACGACGTTCGGCACGATGCACAGCTCCGTGGATTTCTCCGCGCCGAGATAGAGGATGATCTCCGCGTTGTTCGGCACGATCGCGCCGCCGAGCGGCGTCTGGTCGGTGACGGTCTCGCCGTCGCCGACGGTGCGGCAGGAGAAGCCCTCCTCCTTGAGCTTTGCCGCCGCCTCGTCGCGCTTGAGCCCGACGACGTTCGGCACGGTATGATCCGCGCCGACGAGTTCATCGGCGCTGTAGGTCGGTTCGATGCCGAGGTAGGGCAGTATCTCCGCCATGATGCTCGACGCCACGGGCGCGGCCATGTTGCCGCCCGAGCGGTAGGTGCCGGTCTTGTCGCTGGCGTTGCTGAGGGTGAGCAGCATCATGATCTGCGGGTCGTCCGCCGGCGCGCAGCAGGTGAACGAAACGGTGACGCTCCCGTCGATCTGGTCGGCGGTGCCGGTCTTGCCGCCGATGCGGTAGCCCGCGACCTTGCCGTTCTTGCCCGTGCCGTGCTCGACCTCGTACTCCATGATCTCGCGCACGGTCTTGGAGGTATCCTCGGAAATGACCTGCCGCAGCGGGGTGGTGTCGTGGCGGTACTTGACGTTGCCGCTCTGGTCGAGCACCTCGGAGACGATGTAGGGCGTGCGGAGGTAGCCGCCGTTGACGCAGGCCGCCTGCGCGTTGATGAGCGAAAGCGGCGTGACGTTGAAGTTCTGGCCGAAGGCGTAGCACGCCAGCGCCAGCGTGGAGTATTCGATCTCCTTGTTGACAAAGCCGCTCGCCTCGCCCGTGGTGTCCACGCCGGTCTTTCCGGTGAGGCCGAAGGCCTTCATGTAATTGTAAAAGGTCGTGTTGCCGAGACGCAGGCCGATGTTGATGAACGCGGGGTTGCAGGAATTGGCGAACGCCGTGATGAGGTCCTGATGACCGTGACCGGGCGCGCGCTTGGAGCAGTTGATCTTCGCGCCCTCGATGACGACATAGCCCGGGCAGTTGAAGGTGTCGGACATTTTGACCTTGTTCTCCTCCAGCGCCATGGCGAGGGTGAGGATCTTGAAGGTCGAGCCGGGCTGGAAGGTGTCGTTGATGGCCTTGTTGCGCCATTGCATATTTTGCAGCGTGTCGGCCGCCGCGGCGAGCTCCTCGTCGGTCATGCCGGCGGCGAGCATCTCCTTGTTGTAGATGCTCGCGGGGGCGTTGAGGTCGTAGGTCGGCAGCGACGCCATCGCGAGGATGCCGCCGGTGTTGACGTCCATGACGATGCCGGTCGCGCCCACGCCCGTGCCGTAGCGGCTCTCGAGCTCCTCAAGGCCCTTTTCGAGGTAATACTGCACCGTCTTATCGAGGGTCGTCACCAGGCTGTCGCCGTTCTCGGCGTCGAAATACTGCTCATACTGATAGAGCAGCGCGTTGCCGTTGGCGTCGCGCGCGGAGACGACCATGCCCTTTTCGCCGGTCAGCTCCTCGTCATACACGGCCTCAAGACCGTAAGCGCCGCCGTTGGCGTTGACAAAGCCGATGACGTGCGCGGCGAGCGAGGAATAGGGGTAGTAGCGCTTGGAGGTCGGCTCCAGAAAGACGCCTTTGATGCTGTTGTCGCTGATAAACACGCGGACTTTGTCCGCCGTCTCCTGCTCGACCTTCTTCTTGATGACCTTGTACTGCGAGGCGGTATCCTTCATATCGTCGAGGATGCCGCTCGGGTCCACGCCGAGGATCTCGCCGAGGCCGTTTGCGATCAGATCTTGATCCTGCTCGTTTTTGGCGACGTCGAGAGGCGAGACGCAGACGTTCTCCGCCGTGGAGGAGAGGGCGAGGATGTCGCCGTTTTTGTCGTAGATGGTGCCGCGGCTCGCCTCCACGGTCGTGCGCAGCGTCTGCTGGCGCACGGCGAGCGTCTTGAGCTCGTCGTGCTGCTTGATCTGCAGCTTGTAGAGCTGGGCAAAGAGCAGCAGAAACGTGCCGATGCCCAGCAGCGCCAGCAGCAGAAGCGTCCGCTGCTGGATGATGCGGTTGGCGCGGCACGCGCTGTCCGGTTTTCTTTTCGGGGGTGTCGGCACGGTCTTTCCTCCTCATACGGCAAGGGGCATAATGGCAAAACAAGGAGTAAGGAAGCTCCTTACTCCTTATGTATAGGCTTCGCTCAACTGAAATATTCCACCACGCTGAAAACGCCCTGCCCCAGCGAGGTGAACACGCGGCTGAGCACGCTGACGTTCTGTGCTTCGCAAAGCTCCACGCTGTCCGGCGCGGAAAGGTCGATGTAATTGATCTGCGAGGAGCTGGGCTTGTTCATGCCCGCGGCGACAGCCGCCGCCTTGACCGTTTCGAGATCAAAGGTGCGCTCGTACTGCGTGAGCAGCGCGACGTGCTCGGCGTCGAGCGTCTTGAGCTCCTTCTGCATCGAGACCACATCGGCGGAAATGCTCGTGAGCTGCGCGTAGCTCATCAGCACGACCACAACCATCGCGGCCAGCGCGGCAAAGCCGAGCACCAGCACGCCGGAGACTCTCTGCCGCTCGCGCACGCGCGGACGGACGGCCTTCTTCTCCTGCCTGCGCGGCGGACGGATGAACTCCTCGCGCGGCTGCTCCCGGCGTTCGCTCTCGCGGCGCGGCGCGCGCCGCTCGGCATAGCGCTCATCGTAGGCGAGATTGCCGACAACACGTCCGCCGCCGTATCTGTAATTTTGTCTGCTTCGGCTCGTGCGTGCCATGGCGCTCTCCTTCGTGAAAGATTTGCTTTCTCAGCATTTTTCCGCCACACGCAGCTTGGCGCTGCGGGCGCGGGGATTTTCGTTCAGCTCTTCCTCGCCCGAAACGATGGGCTTGCGGGTGATGAGCTTCATTTTGGGCTTCTTGCCGCACACGCACACCGGAAACTCCGGCGGACAGGTGCAGCCCGTGGCGAGCGCTTGCAGCTCGCGCTTGACGATGCGGTCCTCGAGCGAATGGAAGGTGATGACCGCGAGCCGCCCGCCCGGCTTGAGATTCTTCTCGGCGGCGCGGAGCATCGGCGGAAGCTCGCCGAGCTCGTCGTTGACCGCGATGCGGATGGCCTGAAAGCCCCGCTTGGCGGGGTGTTGCTTCTCGCGCAGCGCCGCAGCGGGCATCGCCGAGCGGATGAGATCCGCCAGCTCCAGCGTGGTTTCGATGGGCTTTTCCGCGCGGTACGCGCAGATCTTCTTCGCGATGGCGGGCGCGTAGCGCTCCTCGCCGTATTCGTAGAGGATGCGTTTGAGCTCCTCATAGCTGACGGTATTGACCAGCTCGCGCGCGGTGTAGCTCGCGCTCTCGTCCATGCGCATATCGAGCGGCGCGTCCTGCTTGTAGGAAAAGCCGCGCGCGGCATCGTCGAGCTGCGGCGAGGAAACACCGAGGTCAAAGAGCATCCCGTCCACGCCGCGGACGCCCATCTCACGCAGCACGTCGTCGAGCGCGCTGAAGTTGGAGTGTACCAGCGTCACGCGATCCATATAGTCCGCGAGCCTCCGCTGTGCCGCCTCGATGGCGGTCTCGTCGCGGTCGAGGGCAATGAGCCGTCCTCCCGCCGTCAGGCGGCGGACGATCTCCAGCGAGTGGCCCGCGCGGCCCAGCGTTCCGTCGAGGTAAACGCCGTCCGGCTTGATGGCAAGCGCGTCCAGACATTCGTGCAGCAGCACCGGCTTGTGGCCGTAGTTGATCTCTTCCATCTCAGAAGCCCAGCTCCTCCATCACGGCGGCGAGGTTCTCGGGGTTGAGCTCCTCGGCCTCCAGCGCAGCCCAGCGCTCCGCGTTCCAGATCTCGGCGCGGTTCGATACGCCGATGATGACCACGTCCTTGTCCAGCCCCGCATAGGCGCGCAGCTTCTGCGGCAGCAGGATGCGGCCCTGGCTGTCCGGCTCGCACTTGGCGGCATTGGCGAACAGCGGACGCATGGCCTTGGTCTTGGTGTAGGGCAGGCTCTCGAACTTCTCGGTGAACTTCGCCCAGCTCGCGTCGGAATAGACGCTCAGGCAGGAGTCCATGCCCATGGTGACATAAAAGGTCTCGCCCAGCTCCTCGCGGAGCTTTGCGGGGATGAACACTCTGCCCTTGGCGTCGATGCTGTGCTGATACTGGCCGGTCAAAGCGCTTCCCCCTTTCGGCGATCCTTGAAGCTGCTGTGAAGAGGGCAAAGCAGCGGCTCCCTCTTTTTTCGGGGAAGTCGCTCGGCTCCACTCTCCTGCACTTTTGGGTCAGCAGCACCACTTTTGCACACTTGGCACCACTTTCCCCCACTTCGTATTTTGAGTATACATAAAACGCTTTTGAAATGCAAGCAGAAATTTTCTTTGTTTTCAGGGCTTTCACGCCCTTTTCTGCCAAATTCTTCCAGCGTTTTTCGCCGGAACTCAAACGCGCGTTTTATTGTCGAAAGGGCACGAAAAAACGCGCCACAATATCTTGTGGCGCGTTTTACCTTCATCGCAAAATATGTTTAAATTAAAAAACGCTCGAAAAGTCTTTGTCAGATGTAACGAATTTTACTTGTCCTCTTTGTCGTTTTTCTCCAAAGACTTGTTCAGCTCCTCGCGGCGGCGCTGCATCTGCTCGTTGGACGCGGCGCGGAAGCGCACGCGCGTCTGCTTGACCTCGTCAAGCGCCATCTGGACCGCCTCCTCCGTGCGGCGCAGAACATCCTCGGAGTAGTCGTTCGCCACGCGATACATCTCGCGCGAGCGCTCCTCGGCACGGGTGACGATATCGTGGCCCTTGGCGCGCGCGGCGGTGAGCACCTCGCTCTCAGAAACCTTGCTCTTGGCCTCGAATTCTGCCTTCTGCATCATGCGCTCGACGTCGCGCTTGGCAGCCTCCACATACTCGTCGCGGGCGCGGACGAGCTCCTGCGCGCGCTTGAGCTCCACCGGCATCTGCGCGCGGATCTCGTCGAGCAGGTCGAGCGCCTCGTCGCGGTTGAGCACGCACTTGTCGTTCGACAGCGGCGCGTTCTTCGCCTCGTCGATCATCTCATACAGCATATCCAGCAGCTTCTGTACATTCTCTTCAGCCATCGTTATCCCCTATCCTTTCCTCTTATCCGAGCCGCGGCCGCAGCCGGCAAATACTTCTCGAGCGGCTGATGATACTTCACCATCTCGCGCGCCATGGTCGATGAAATGTGCTGGTGCGCGGGCTCGGCGCACAAAAGCACCGTGTCGAGCACGCCGCCGGACACATCCTTATAAATGAGCGAGAGCTGATACTCCGCATCGAAATCCATACTGTTCCGCGCGCCGCGCACGAGAAAGCGCGCGCCCTTCTGCGCGGCAAAGTCCGTCAGCAGCCCGTTCCACAGCGCCGCCTCGACGTTGCCGAACGGTGCGACGCTCACGCGCATCAGCTCCAGCTTCTCCCTGTCCGTGAACATCGGGTGCGTCTTTTCGCCGTTCGGCACGATGGCGACGTACACGCGGTCAAAGAGCTGCGCCGCGCGCTCGATGATATCCATGTGGCCGAGCGTCACGGGGTCGAAGCTGCCGGGAAACACGGCGATGCGTTCCTCTCTCATGTCGTCTCCTCCCCATCGCGGCGGTAAAGCGTGACCTTGATCCTGCCGTAGCGGTACTCGCGCGCGACGCGGTAGGGCGCGCTGAGCTTGGGCAGCTCCTTTTCCGCCGGACTCTCCGCGATCATTATACCATCGGGCGCAAGAATGTCAAACCGCGCGATGTGCGCGACGGCGCGCTCGAGCAGATTGTCCGCGTAGGGCGGGTCGAGGAAAATGAGGTCGAATTTCTCGCGCAGGGCATTGAGATAGGCCATCGAGTCGCCGCAGACGACCTGCGCGCCTTCCTCCAGCCGCGTGAGCGCCAGATTCTCACGGATGAGCTTCACCGCGTCGGTGCGCCGGTCCACGAACACGGCGCGCTGCGCGCCGCGCGAAAGCGCCTCGATGCCGAGCTGTCCCGTCCCCGCGAAGAGGTCGAGCACGCGCGCGCCCTCCACCTCGAACTGGACGGCGGAGAAAATGCCCTCCTTGACCTTGTCGGTGGTCGGGCGGGTATCATAACCCTTTAATTCATTCAGCCGGCGCCCGCGCGCCGAGCCGGTGATGACTCTCATACCGTTTTCCGTTCCTTCTTTCGGTTTCTTTTTACATCCTACAAAAAAGCGGCGCACATTGCAAGTGGTCACGCAAAAATATTTTTCCGCATCCGCTTCCCGCTTTTTCGGATAGCTTTGTCGAAATTGCTCAAAATGAAAGTTTTCCTGCGCCCGGTCTTGCAAAATATGTTCAGATGCGGTAAAATGTAAAAACTCTTATAAATCGCATCTATAAGCTGCCGTTTATAGGAGAAATTTTAGGAGAGAGTGTATATTATGGAAAAGAAAAAGCTCAGTCTGCCGGCACAGATCTTCATTGCTCTGCTGCTCGGTATCGTGGTTGGCCTTGCCTTCTACTTTATGGGTAAGCCCGAGATCACGACCAACTACCTCAAGCCCTTCGGCACCATCTTCGTCAACCTCCTCAAGTTCATCGTTGTTCCCGTTGTCCTGCTGTCCATGATCGACGGCATCGTCTCCATGGGCGACATGAAGAAGGTCGGCTCCGTCGGCTGGAAGACCGTGGCGTATTTCCTCGTCACCACTGCCATCGCCTGCGTGATCGGCCTTGTGTTCGCCAACATCTTCAACAACGCCGGCCTCTTCCCCACCCTCCAGCTCGTTGACGGCCAGGTCTGGGAGAAGGCCACCAGCGCCAACTTCATGGATACCCTCATCGGCATCTTCCCCAGTAACCTCTGGGAGTCCTTCCGCACCTCCAATATGCTTCAGGTCATCGTCATCGCCATTCTTCTCGGCGGCGGCATCCTCACGGCAGGAGAAAAGGGCAAGCTCGCGCAGGATATGGTCACCTCCCTCTACGCGGTCATCGAGCGCGTGATGGCCTTCATCATTTCTCTCAGCCCCATCGGCGTGTTCACCATGATGGCTTGGGTCGTCGCCACGCAGGGTCCCGAGATTCTCGGCTCCCTCGGCATCGTCCTCGGCTGCGCCTACATTGGCTACATCGTCCACGCGGTCCTCTGCTACTCCGTCTCCGCCAAGGCGTTCGCGGGCATCAGCCCCATCACATTCTTCAAGAAGGCGTCCCCGGCTATGATCTTCGCCTTCACCTCCACCTCCTCCGCCGCGACCATTCCCCTGAGCATGGAGTGCTCCGAGGACCTCGGCGCGGAGAATGATATTTCCTCCTTTGTTATCCCCCTCGGTGCGACCATCAACATGGACGGCACCGCCATCTACCAGTGCGTCGCCACCATTTTCCTCGCCACCTGCTGCGGCATGACGCTGACCCTCGGCCAGATGGTCACCATCGTTGTCACCGCGACCCTCGCCTCCATCGGCACCGCCGGCACGCCCGGCGCGGGCATGATCATGCTGGCTATGGTGCTCCAGGCCATGAACATCCCCGTCGATATGATCATGATCATCTACGGCGTGGACCGTCTGTTCGACATGGGCCGCACCTGCCTGAACATCACCGGCGACATCTCCTGCGCGCTCTGCGTCACCAAGTGGGAGAGCAAGAAGACCGCCGTCAAGTAAGGCAAGCACCCTCGCTTTTGAACGCATACCAAAAGAAGTGCTGTTTCCCGCGGGAAGCAGCACTTCTTTCTTGCTTTTTTCGGAGCGCAGGCATACAATGGGCGGTGCTCCATCACAGGAAACGGAGGAACGACGCCATGAACCGGAAACGCGGCTATCTTTATATTCTGCTCGCCGCCATGATCTACTCCACCACCGAGGTCGCGCTCAAGGGGCTCGGCGGCGTCTTCGCGCCCATGCAGATCACGGTCGAGCGCGTGCTCATCGGCGCGCTCTTTCTGCTGCCCTTCGCCCTGCGCAGCCTGCGGCGGAACGCCATTCGCCTCACCCGCTCCGACTGGAGCTACTTTGCCCTGCTCGGCTTTCTGACGGTCACGCTGCACATGTCGCTGCTCCAGATGGCCGTGCTGCACATGGACGCCTCGGCGACCTCCATCATCTACTCCGGCAACCCCGTCTTTGCCCTCGCCGCCGCGCACCTGATCCTGCACGAGCCGCTGAAACGGAATCACCTCATTGCCATCGGCGTCGAGCTGATCGGCATTCTCTTCATCCTCAACCCCGCGAAGCTCGAGGTCAGTCCGCGCGGCTTCGTGGAGATCCTCACGGCAACCATCCTCTTCGCCATGTACGGCACACTCTGCAAGCTGCGCATCCCGCGGCTCGGCGGACTGGTCATCACGACCTTCAACATGGTCCTCGGCGGGCTGGAGCTGCTCGCGCTCCTGCTGCTCGGTCACATCCCCGCCGTCGGCACGCTCTACCGCAGCCTCGGGCTGGACATTTTCGCCGACGTGCCGTTCTTCACCGGCTTCACGCTCAGGTCCGCGCTGCTGCTGTGCTACGTCGGCATCTTCTGCGCCGCCATCGGCTTCCTGCTCACCGCCAAGATCACGGAATACACCTCCGCGACCGAGGCCTCCTTCGTCTATCTGATCAAGCCCGTTCTGGCAACGCTTCTGGCGGTGGTCTGCTTCCGCGAGACCATCAGCGTCAACCGCATGATCGGCATGGTCTTCTTCCTCGCCGCCTCGCTGTGTGTCAGCTTGCCCGTGCTGCGCGAGATGCGGCGGGACGCCGTTACGGCGCAGCCGCCGCGGTAAGCCCATTTTCACGCAAAAAAGCTCCGGCCGTTTTCACGGTCGGAGCTTTTTCATCCGGTCTCAGAAATCAACGGTGCCGTCAAGGACCTTGAGGTCATAGGGCTCAAAGACGACTCTGCGGTATCTCTCCACGTCGAGCGGCACATTCGTCCAGTCGGAGTGCAGGTCGCCGTTCTGCTTGATGAGAATGTCGTAGAGAATATCGTAGGTCACGCCGTCCTCGCCGGTCTCCACGATGGTGGAATAGGGCAAGGTCTTATGGTAGGTCATGTGCAGGCCCTTGTACTCGAAATGGAAGCCGTTGCGCATCCGGCAGCCATCGAGTCCCTTATAGGTAAACTGCTTTTTGAGGTCCTGCAAAATTTTGTCGTGCTCCTCCTCATAGAGGTTCTCGGGCGTAGTCTCGGTGTAGTCGTAACGGAACTGGATGGGAATGTTGTACTTCCGCCAGCGCTCGACATACTCCGTGAGCTTGTCCGCAGGATAGTTCTTGTAGAGCACGCAGTTGATGCGCTTGGGCGTGGCGATAGCGGCCACGACCTCGTCGGGCGATTCCTCGACGTAGCGCTGCAGATGGCGCGAAACGTTGATGCAGGTGATCTTGTCCGCATTGCGGCGGGTGAAGTCGATCATCTCCTCCGCGCTGCAGCCGGGCTGCACGGGGAACGTGGTGTTGATATACACCTTGTGCGTCCCGGGGATCGCGTCGAGCATCCGCTGCAGGTCGCCCAGCTGGGCGAAGGGCTCACCGCCGGTGAAAACGAAGTCGCACTCCGGCGTGATGGCGTCCATCACGGCGATGGACCTCAGAATCGCCTCGACGCTGAAGCCGGTGCAGTCGGCATATTCCTTTTTATTGATACAGAAAGGGCAGTGGTTGCGGCAGTCATACGGCACAAAAATGGTGACCGTCGCCCCGCCCGACCTCGTTTTGTAGGGGTGGCTCATAGCAGTTGTGTCCGTCCTATTGCAAAATTCGATAAATAGTTTACTCCTGTAAACGAGAAAATGCAAGGGAGAAAACGCGGAAAAAGCGGTTTTTGCCTATTTTCTTTCCTTTTCCTCCCGCAGCAGACCGCGAACGTAGGCGAACGCGGCGTCCTCGCCCTCGTCGCGGAGCACGCGCAGCATCGCCTCGATGGCGTCGCTCGTCTCGGGGTGGATGAGGATATGGCTCTTCGAGCGGATATAGTAGTCATACGGCGCGGCGTCGGTGTACTTGTCCTTGAGGTAGGTCCTGCACGCCGCGATGCGGTCGCAGAACATCTCGGCGACGTAGCGCAGCGGCATTTTGCACCCGCCCATGTAAGGCTTTCCGTCCTCCCCGATGCAGTAGTCGATCCAATACTCGAAGTGATGGCGGTTGCGTCCCTTGTGATGCAGCCAGGCAAGGCTCACGCCGTTCTGCTTGCGCTCGGCGTCGTTCGGACTGCGGTAGCCCTGGTAATATTTCGCGCCGCGCCAGAACTCGCAGGGCGCGTACTTGCTCAGGTCGTGCAGCAGTCCCTGCCGGTAAAGGCCGAGACGAAAGCAGTATCTGCACACCAGGTGCCGATGATGCGTGATGGTCTTGAAATGTGCCAAAGGCTGCATGGCGGCTCCTCCCGCGGGCAAAAGATAAGAATGAACTTATTGTAGCACATCCTGCGGAAATGGCAAAGCGTATTTTTTGCGGATTTCCGCACATGATACCCTTCAGACGCGCGGCGGCATGACCTTGCCTTGCCGCTCGTTTGAAAGGAGGAGGGGCTCTCGCCCCTCCTCCGGTGGTTTCCGCCGCGCCCGCTTGTTTTTTCTCCGCCGCCGTGGTACGATAGCCGCGAGAAAGCAGGGAGGAACCGCCATGGAAAAGCAGCCGCAGCTCCATACCATCGCGCCGGTATACGACGAAAACAGCAGAATCTTGATCCTCGGCTCCTTTCCCTCGGTGAAGTCGCGCGAGGCGGCGTTTTTCTACGGGCATCCGCAGAACCGGTTCTGGCGGGTCGTCAGCGGCGTGCTCGGCGTGCCGTGCCCAAAGATGGTGGAGGAAAAGCGCAGCATGCTGCTGGCAAACCGGATTGCGCTCTGGGATGTGATTGCGTCGTGCTGCATCGAAGGTTCGAGCGACAGTTCCATCCGCGACGTGGTTCCGACAGATCTGGGAGTCATTCTGCGCGCTGCAAAGATTGATGCCGTGTTCTGCAACGGACAGACGGCATACCGGCTGTATGAACGCTATCAGCTGGCGCAGACCGGGCTCCCGGCGACGGTTCTGCCGTCGACGAGTCCGGCAAACGCGGCATACAGCGTGGAACGTTTGACGGAAAGCTGGAGGGTTCTTCTTCCGGCACTTTCCGA
>OLPS01001352.1_pt1 | contig 26232 bp, 19 predicted proteins | sample 1673071 | NCBI WGS metagenome assembly OLPS01 (sample SAMEA3136752, study PRJEB25190) | human gut metagenome | reverse complement strand
ATGTTTTCTTGATACTTCCAGAAGTTCTTTTACTGAGGCAGTCGTCTCGCCAATCTGAAGTTCTTCATATTCCTTACTCTCCCGGCGAATCTGATAAGCATGATTCTTTTTCTTTCTCGTGCCACGCTCATCTGGATTGTAGTAACGGCCAAAACCATCCTCCTCCTGATCTTTTACTGTCAGATCTTGCTCCGTAAGGATCACATTTTCCAGACCATCCTTTTCATGCATCAGATAAAGATAGTTCTTCACAAGCTCACGCAAAAATTCAGTTGCTCCCGTCCCATCTGTCAGTGCATGAAACACTTCAAAATTAATCCGGTTCTTATAATAGGTGACTTCAAATAATAATTCTTTTTTATCTCTTATATAAAGATGGCTGCACGGTTCCTTGTACTCTTCCCTTACGACCGGCCGCAGATCACTTTTCTCAAGATAATGCCAGAAAAGTCCTTTTCGCATGACTGACAGAAAGACCGGATACTTCTGGATTGTCTGATCCAATGCCATCTTAAGAACACTTCCGTCAATCTTTTCTTTTAATACACAGTAAAAGCGAAATACCCTTGTATCCTTCGGGCTGCTGGCAGCGGAAAACATTTTTGCTGCATTGTCCAGATTCCGCCAATACGCTCTTCTTTGCTGGAACACTTTTATTCCCTCCTACTTAAGAACTGATTGATCAGTTCAAAACTTTCCTGCACATGGAAATACCGGATCCCAAGCGCAAAATATCCGTGAAGCGCATCTTTGATTCGATGAACCTCCACGTAATTACCGGCTTCCTTTAGCCGTTTTCCATATTCTTCCCCTTCATCTCGAAGTGGGTCGAACTCTGCTGTCAGAATTAATGTATCCGGTTGATTTCTGTAATCTGTCTCCATCAGTGGTGCAAAATATTTATTCTTCTTATCCTCTTCTCTGGCCGCATAAAAATCAATATAATCACGCATCTTTCCCGCTGTCAGAAGATAATCACTTCCACAGTCTTTTACTGACTGGAACCTGGAAGTATCACTGTAGTCATTATTCACTGCCGGATAGATCAAAATCTGTCTTTGAGGCTTAAAAATCCCATCATCTCTTGCTTTCAGCGAAACTGCTGCCGCAAGATTTCCGCCGGCACTGTCACCGATCAATGTAATGCGTTGAGGATTCACATTTAAAATAAACCGATTTGTATAAATGGCTTTGGCCACTGCATAACAATCCATAAAACCTGTTGGAAATGGATGTTCCGGCGCCAGTCTGTATTCTACCGACACCACAATATGTTCTGTCGCGGATGCCAGTCTTGCACAGATTCTTTCATAATTATCAATACAATCCGTTACCCAGCCGCCACCGTGGAAGAACAAAAAGACCGGAAGATCTTCCGTCACCTTTTCTCTCGGCAGATAAATACGCACCGGCACTTCATAATCTCCGTTATATATCTTGTAATCGATTGTTTTGTGAAAGATTTTCATTGGGTCTATCGCTTTGAGGCTGGCAAGATGTCTGGCTGCCTCCACCTCAATCCCGTCAAACGACAGTGCCTTTAAAATCTTCTTCATAGAATGATTGATCGCCATATAGAAAAAGAAGAACCCCGGTCCCGGGATTCTTCTTCACTCCTCATCTTCCTATTCAGCAGATGCTTTCTCAACCTGTGCGATTGCTGCTTTCTGCATCGGGATTCTACAGTTCTTATTATTACCAAACTCTACGATAAGATCATCATCTGTAATGTCGATGATTACTCCGTAGAAACCGCTTGTTGTAAGTACGGTATCACCGACTTCCATCTCTGCGATCATCTCCTGGATTCTCTTCTGCTCTTTTTTCTGTGGGCGCATGAATAACATATAAAATCCACCGAATATTACTACATATACTAAAATCAGTACTACCCAGTTTGTTCCTGCACTCTGTGCTGCCAATGCGTACATAATATTCCCTCCTAAATTTCATTAAACACTGTTTCTACTATACAGGAATTTGACATTTTCATCAAGATATTTTCATCATTTCTACGTGATTTTATAAATATTTTCTATTTTTACAATTCTCACCTGAAAATTCTGCCCGTTCCCGTACCAAATATCATCTGCGATTTTTCTGATTTGCCTGTGATCTACTCGCCCTCTGCCATTCTGCGAAGCTTCTCTTCTTTATATTCTCTGTATCTTCCTGCCTCAATTGCCTCGCGGATCTCTTCCATCATCTTATTATAGAAATATAGATTATGAAGTACACAAAATCTCATACCAAGCATCTCCTTTGCTTTCAGAAGATGTCTCACATAAGCTCTGGAATACGTTCTGCATACCGGGCAGTTACAACCTTCCTCAATTGGTCTTGTATCTAACTCATACTTGGCATTGAACAGATTCATCTTTCCATGATTCGTATACACATGTCCATGGCGTCCGTTTCTGCTTGGATATACACAGTCAAAGAAGTCAACACCACGTTCTACAGCTTCCAGAATATTCGCCGGTGTTCCGACTCCCATCAGATACGTCGGTTTATTCTGTGGCAGATGCGGCACAACTGCATCCAGAATCCGGTACATCTCCTCATGACTCTCTCCAACTGCAAGTCCGCCAACTGCATAGCCATCCAGATCCAGTTCTGAAATCTCCTGTGCATGGCGCACACGGATATCCTCATACACGCCGCCCTGATTGATGCCGAATAACATCTGATGCTTGTTAATTGTATCCGGCAGACTGTTCAGTCTGTCCATCTCTGCTTTACATCTCTTAAGCCATCTGGTCGTACGGTTCACAGAATTTTCCATATAATCCCGGTCTGCAACGCTGGACGGACACTCGTCAAATGCCATCGCAATGGTGGAGGCCAGATTGGACTGGATCTGCATACTCTGCTCCGGTCCCATAAAAATCTTTCTTCCATCGATATGAGAGTTAAAGTATACTCCCTCTTCTTTTATTCTTCTGAGCCCTGCCAGCGAAAACACCTGAAATCCACCGGAATCAGTAAGAATCGGCTTGTCCCACACCATAAACTTATGAAGACCGCCAAGTTTCTTTACGACCTCATCTCCCGGTCTTACATGAAGATGATATGTGTTGGATAATTCAACCTGTGTCCCAATCTCCTGCAGATCTGTTGTTGACACCGCGCCCTTGATTGCCGCAATAGTTCCTACATTCATAAATACAGGGGTCTCAATGACCCCATGTACTGTATGTAATCTTCCTCTTTTGGCAAGACCATCTGTCTTTAATAATTCATACATGATCTTTCCCTCTCTTTTTCTTTTTTTAATAATGACATACTACCGGGCATCCATCCGGAATCAAGTCATAAAGTGCCGCCGCTTTATCTTTCGGCATATTAACACAGCCATGTGAACCATGACTTAAATATCTGTTGCCTCCAAATGAAGACTGCCATGTTGCATCGTGGAATCCGATACCTCCATTAAATGGCATCCAGTAAGCAACCGGTGTCTCGTACTCGTAAGTTCCATCTGGTTTCTTTGTTCCGCGAAGTGTCTTATTTCTTGACTTGTATGTCAAAGAATAGGTTCCCTGCGGTGTCGCATTTCCCTTGTTCGGATTACCTGTTACAATATCTGTCTCCAGCGCAATCTGTCCGTCTTTAATAAACCACATATGCTGCGTGGTAAGATTGACTTCTGCATATGTATTTCCCATATCCATTGCAGTATGGTTGGCTGCACGACTGGAATATTCCGGCTCTCTTGTTACAGTCTCAGCATTCTGGATATTGGCAATCAATGCATCATACTCTGCATCCTGATCGATTTTCCAGCCATAACCGCCACCTTCAACTGTGACAGTATTGCCTGTTGCAGTTGTAAACTGACGCGGTTTTCCTTTCGTATTATATTTTGTTGCAAGAGCAGCAATATACTCTTTTACTGCTTCCTGGTTAAATGTAACGTTCATATCTGCATCTACAATCACCCACTGTGAAATGACAGATGCATCTACCACTTCTGTATTCGGATTAAAGTCATATGTAATATTCGCTCCAAGATAGCTGTTCATGGTATCCTTTGCCGTCACTACTTCCTGGGAATCTGATAAAAATCTCGGTTTGATATAGCAGTTCGTATCTGTCAGATTCAAGGTATCCCGGAATCCTTCTATCGACTCTCTGATATCTTTATTAAATGTCTCTGTATCAATCTGCGTACCAATGACCTCTGGCACAACAACAAACTCTGTATTCTGGAATTCCGGATGTGCATCTACAGAAGCCACCTGATTCTCTTCTTTCAGGCAATTCAAACTCTTAATACGCCTTGCAAGTGCATTCTCATCATACTTCACTCCAATCTTTGCCTCAATCACCGGCTTCTCCCACAGAGATGTAATCCAAAGAAACTTGTTCTGCTTCTTTGCCAGCTCTGTAACTTCATCTCCCGGCACATATTTCAAAGAAATCTCGCTTCCTGTAATCTGTTCACTGTCGCCGTCAGATTCCTGAAGTGTCAAAGTATAATCCGCAACCTGTTGTTCCATGTATTTTTCCACCTGTGCAACACTCTTCAATGCAAAATTATTGCCATTAATCGTTGTGTTGAACATAAAATGACTGTCAAAGTAAAACGCCATGCCAACATAAGCAACTACCAGAACTGCTAAGATCACACCAAACGTGATACCTACCTTCTTGCCAATGCCGCCTCTCTTTGGTTTCTCATCTTCATCTTCGTCCAGAGATATAAAGTCTGTCTCGAAATCTTCATCGTCATTATAATCTACGTCAAACTCGTCTCTGCCTTCTTCTACTACTTCTTCGTATTTGTTTTTCTTCTTTTTTCCAAACATGTTCGTCAAACTCCCCTTTTCTAGTTCACACGCTATCATTATAATATGCACTTTTCTAAAAGTACAGAGCTAATTCACGAAAAATTCTTGAAGAATTTATTAAGATTGTTTTATAATAAAAAGAAATCTATAACAAAACCTATGACATCAAAGGAGAAATTGACATTATGGCTGGATCAACTTATGGAACATTGTTCCGTATCACCACATGGGGAGAATCTCACGGACCTGCAATCGGTGTTGTGATCGACGGGTGTCCTTCAGGACTTTCCTTAAGTGAAGAAGATATACAAAAACAGCTCGACCGAAGAAAACCTGGCCAGAGTAAATTTACAACGAAGAGAAAGGAAAGCGACACTGCCCAGATTCTCTCCGGTGTTTTCGAGGGTAAGACAACCGGCACACCAATCTCTGTCATTGTCTACAATCAGGACCAGCGTTCCAGAGATTACGGTAAAATTAAAGACTGTTACCGTCCCGGACATGCTGATTATACATTTGATGCAAAATATGGCATCCGCGATTACCGCGGTGGCGGACGTTCTTCTGCCCGTGAAACAATTGGCCGGGTCGCAGCCGGTGCAATTGCAAAAAAAATCCTGGAACAATTAGGAATCGACCTGATTGCCTTTACCCGTTCTATTGGAGATATCTGTATTCCTGAAACGGAATATCGTTATGAAGATATTGCCGAAAATATGTTATATATGCCAAATAATGCTTATGCAAAAAAAGCTTCCGATTATCTGGAATCCTGCATGAAAAATCAGGATTCTTCCGGTGGAACTGTTGAATGCCGCGTAAAAGGCATGCCGGCCGGAATCGGTGAGACAGTCTTTGATAAACTTGACGCTTCTCTCGCAAAAGCTGTCGTTTCCATTGGTGCTGTCAAAGGTGTGGAAATCGGTGACGGATTTGAAGCTTCAAAAAACCACGGCAGCAGTAACAATGATGCATTTACATGTCAGAATGGTGCCGTTATAAAAAAGACGAACCACGCCGGCGGAATCCTCGGAGGTATGAGTGATGGTTCTGAACTGATTTTTCGGGCTGCATTTAAACCGACTCCTTCCATCAGCAAGGAACAGCAGACCATCAATACGGCTTTCGAAGATACGACGATTGCCATTACCGGACGTCACGATCCGGTTGTTGTACCAAGGGCTGTTGTTGTTGTAGAATCTATGGCCGCAATCACAATTTTAGACCAGATGATGATAAATATGTCCGCAAAGATGGATGCCTTAGAAGCATTTTACTGTAAAGAATAATAACGTCAAAAAAGAGAAGTCCTAAGCTTTTGCCCTTACGACTTCTCTTTTCAACTCATTTATCTGTACTATAACCCTACTTTTTCCACATCGGATTTTCTTCACACATAGCAATCTGTTCCGGCATGATTGGGAGTTCCCTGAATCGGTGTCCGGTTGCATTATAAATTGCATGAGCAATTGCCGAAAGTGGTGTATTGATCACGATCTCACCGATAGATTTTGCACCAAAAGGACCAGATTTCTCATAGCTGCTCTCAAACTCTACATGAATGTGACCGATATCTTCTCTTGTCGGTATCTTATATTGCATGAGAGAATTTTCATAAAGTCTTCCCTTTGCATCATATGTAATATTCTCCGTCAGTGCCATTCCAATCCCCTGAAGGATTCCTCCCTCGGCCTGGACTCTTGCCAGATTCGGATTCACCGGAGTTCCACAGTCAACAGCAGCATAATAATCTATCACTTTTGCCTGTCCGGTCAGAAGATCCACTTCCACATCTGCCACGCCTGCCATAAATGGCGGTGGTGAAGTCGGCTGGCTCATGGTCACAGTCTCTTCCAGAGCAATACTGTTGCCCGCCATAGACACTGTTGCAATATCAAATAAGGAAACTTCTGTTTTTTCCAAAGTCTTTTCGCCTCTATAGATGACTTTATCGCCGTCAAATTCTACTTCTTTCTCATCACATCCAAGCATCTTAGCTCCGACAAGACAGATCTTATCTCTAAGCTTTCTTGCACACAGCTCGGTTGCCTTTCCGGTTACATAAGTCGTACTGGATGCATAAGATCCTGAATCATATGGTGATGCATCCGTATCTGCTCCAAATACAATTACTTTATCAAGCGGACACTCCAATACTTCTGCTGCAATCTGTGCAAGAATCGTATCACAACCTGTTCCCATGTCTGCTGCTGCAATTCGCATAATGTAGAAACCTTCATCATTCAGTTTCAGCGCTGCACTGCCTACATCTAATCCACTGATACAAGATCCCTGCATGGCAAGTCCCATACCAAGAGCACGGACTTTTCCATGTCCTAGTTCGCGAACCGGATAATTCTCATCCCAGTGACTCATCTCTTTCACCTTTGCAATACAACGGTCCAAGGCACAGCTTGTATTTGTCTCACCGTAAAATGCAGGCATGACCTGTCCTTCTTTTACTATGTTCATCTCACGAAGTTTCATCGGATCCATATGGAGTTTTTCTGCCAGTTCATTAACTGCTGTCTCAATGGCAAAAAGTCCCTGTGTTGCACCATATCCACGATAAGCTCCAGAAGACATAACATTCGTATAAACCACGTCGTAAACAAAGCGGAATGCCTCTGCTTTTCCGTAAAGCGGAATAGATTTGTGCCCGGACAGTCCGACTGTTGTCGGTCCATGTTCCCCATAGGCACCTGTGTTAGAAATGGTGTACAGATCAATTCCACGGATAGTTCCATCTTTCATAGCTCCAAGTTTCACATGCATTTCCATCTCATGCCGCGGAGAAGAAGCTGTCATACATTCCTCACGGGTGAAAATAATCTTACTCGGCTTCTTTGTCATCCAGGTCACATATGCCGGATAGACCTCACAGACCGCTGTCTGTTTTGTTCCAAAACCTCCTCCGATACGCGGCTTGCTGACACGTACCTGTGATTTTGGAATATGAAGTGCATTTGCAATGATTCTTCTGCAGTGGAACACAATCTGGGTAGAGCTAAATACGTTCAGACGTCCATATGTATCAATGGAACAATATGTACGCATTGTTTCCATCATCGTCTGCTGGCACGCTTTTGTATGATATACCTGGTCGATGATAATGTCACAGTCTGACAGTACTTGATCAATATCTCCATGTTCACTCGCCTCATGTGCGCACAGATTTCTTTTATTATCTGCTCCTACCGGACAAAGCGCCTCCCAGTTATCTTCCGGGTGCACCAGAATTGGATTATCCAAAGCTTTATGATAATCAAGGATCGGTTCCAACACCTCGTACTGTACTTTGATCATGGAAATGGCTCTGTCCACCGCTTTTTCAGTCTCTCCTGCCACAATCGCAACCGGGTCTCCTACAAATCTGACATGACGATCCAGGATCAGACGGTCATACGGACTTGGTTCTGGATAAGTCTGTCCTGCACATGTAAATCTTCGTCCGTTCTGGTCGATATCCTTCCATGTATAGATGGCCTCAATTCCAGGAACTTTCATTGCCTTATCTGTCTGAATCTCCTGCACCACCGCATTTGCATGAGGGGATCTGAGCAGTTTCACGATCAGACAATCTTCCGGAATCATATCATCCATATATACTGGCTGACCGGTCACAAGCTGCATGGCATCTTTTTTTCTGACTGGCTGATTTACAATTTGCATGATACTTCCTCCCCTCTTTTTTCTTTCTTCCAGACAAGGAAATTCTGGATTCCACGAAGCTGTCCCTCATACCCGGAACAACGGCACAGATTCCCTGCCAGATACTCTTTTATCTCTTCCTCATTCGGAAATTCATTTTCACGGAATAATGCCAGTGCATTCATAATCATGCCCGGATTACAAAAACCACACTGCTCTGCTCCCTGGTCTGCAATGAATGCGCCAAACTCTTCCGCTTCTTCCTTAAGCCCTTCAAGCGTTGTGACTTTATGTCCATCTACTCTGGCTGCCAGAATAGAACAGGACAGTACCGGCTTGTCATCTAAAAATACTGTGCAAAGTCCACAACCTGAAGTCTCACATCCACGTTTTACACTTTTACATCCATGCTTTCTTACAAAATCTATAAGAAGCAGATCCGGTTCGATCTCTTCCTGAATTTTCTTTCCATTAAGTACGATACTAATCTGCATTTCTGTCACCTCCCAGTATACGAAGTGCGCGAACGGTCATAACCTCTGCCAGATGGCTTCGATACTCAGCAGTTCCTCGCATATTACTTCCAGTCGGAAGCTTTTCTTTTATCTCTTTGGCAAATGTGTGCATCACTTCTTCTGTAACACTTCCATCTGTCAGCCCTTTTAACAATCCAGCCGCGTCTTCGAACAACATAGCTTTTCCCGGTCTGGCACCGATACTAATACGCATCTTATCAGCAAAGATTGCTGCTGTCAGGTTAAGTGTCGGGAAATCTGTCACTGTATTTCTCACAGACTGATAACAAATATGAACTGGCGTCTTCTTTATTATAATGTGAACCAGAATGTCATTGTCTCTTTTAAGTTTCGCAAACTCCTGAATGGACATGATTCCTCCTTTGTAAAGCTCCACATCACAATCTAATGCAAGCAGAAGTGTCAACACATCTGAGAATCCAAATCTGCCGAACAGACTTCCTCCGACTGTTGCAAGATTACGGAACTGTACTCCTACAATATGTCGAAACGCGTCTTTCACTGCGCCTTCTGTATAATGAGACAATCCTTCATGCAATTCCATCTGACGAAGCGTGACCATGCAGCCGATCCTGAACTCCTCTTCTGTCTCTTCAATCTGATCCAGCCCAAGTCCGGACAGGTCGATTGCAGTCTGCACATTAGCATCACTCATCTTTACCCAGAGCATACCTCCAATAATCCGGTTCGTGCGCTTCTGGTTCAGCTCCCAGGCTTCTTCCAGGTTTTCTACCTTTTTATAATTCTTGATCTTAATCATAATCTCTCTTCATTCTCCCTGATTTTTCAGAAATTTTAAAATCCATTTTGCATAAATAACCAATTATATTTTACGGAAATATAGGTGATTTGTCAAAACCTGTTTTTGTTCTTCTTTATCCTTCAAAAATCTGATCCAGATTTTCCAGAATTACATCTGCACTGATTGGTTTGGCAATGTGACCATTCATACCAGCCTTGACCGCCTTTTTACGGTCTTCCTCAAAAGCATTTGCAGTCATCGCAATGATTGGGATATTCGCACATTTGTGATTGTTCAGCGTACGTATCTCCCGGGTTGCAGTATAGCCATCCATCTTCGGCATCTGAATATCCATAAAAATCAGATCATATTTCCTGCCTTCTGCTGATGACATGATATTCACAGCATCTGTGCCATCCTCTGCTGTATCCACTTCCAGACCAATTTCTTTCATGATTGCTGTTGCAATCTCGCGATTCAACTCATTATCCTCTACAAGAAGGACTTTTTTACCTGCATAACTCTTTCGGTTTTTCGCCTGAGCCTTCTGTTTTTCATTCTTAAGGAGTTCTCTTTGCGCCTGACTCATCAGAACTTCCCGCAGCTCTGAAAGAAACAACGGTTTCGACACAAATGCAGTTACTCCCGCCTCTCTTGCCTCCTGTTCAACATCTGACCAGTCATAGGCAGTCAGGATAATAATTGGATACTCCTCTCCAACCACCATACGGATCCTGCGTACTGTCTCGATTCCGTTCATATCCGGCATCAGCCAGTCAATGATATACACTTTAAATTCCTGATTCTGTTCATACGCTTCTTTTGCCCGAAGTACCGCTTCTTTTCCTGAAGTTGTCCAGTCTGCCGTCATTTCAATCTCACGCAGCATTCTGCTCACACTCATACAAGTTTGTGCATCATCATCCACCACAAGCGCTCTGGCACCTTTTAGCTCTGGAACAGGTTCCCGTTTCACTGTCTCTCCTGATGTTTCGCATTCAAGCATAATTGTAAATTCTGTTCCTTTTCCGGTTTCACTTTCAACCTGAATTGTACCGCCCATCATGTCCACAATGTTTTTGGTGATTGCCATTCCAAGACCGGTTCCTCCAATCCCATTCTCCGTAACAGTATGCTCTCTTGAAAAAGAATCAAACACATGCTTTCGGAACTCCCTAGACATTCCGATTCCATTATCCTTCACTCTGAAAACGACCGTTATGTATCCATCTCTTCTGCATGGCTTTTCCGAAACACGAATGTTAATCATACCGCCGACCGGTGTGAATTTTACAGCATTACTGCAAATATTGAGAAGGACCTGTGTCAGACGCAGCTTGTCGGTAATGATATCTTCATGAATTACATCCTGTGTATCAATATAAAGATCCTGCTGTTTGGAATGTACAGATCCCTGAATGATCGTTCTTAAATCATGCAAAATATCCGGCAGGTGTACCGTTGTATATTCAATTCGAACAGAACCGCTCTCGATTCTGCTCATATCCAACACATCATTGATCAGGCTAAGCAAATGCTGACTGGATGTATGGATTTTTTTCAGATAATCCAGAACAAGTTCTGTGTTGCCAATATGCGTTGTCGCAAGTGCTGTAAATCCGATAATCGCATTCATCGGCGTACGGATATCATGGGACATATTATTCAGGAACGCTGTTTTCGCCCTGTTTGCATGTTCCGCAGCTGCGAGTGCATTTCTCAGATTCTTATCCCGCTCTATCTCTCGTTCTTTTTCCTCTGTTACATCACGGTTCGCAACCAGAACTGTACTTAGTTTCCCAGTTTTATCATATCCCTGTGGCACAATGATTATTGTCAGCCACCTTCCTTCTACTGTCTGAGCTGTAAAGCTCAACGTCTCACGTTCTTCCAGACGCTGTGTCACCGTACTCATATTGATAAATTCACGATATTTCTCCTGAAATGGCTCTGTAATAACCTGCTGTATCAGTTCTTCCAGGTGCGCTTTGGAAAGAATATCCCCTTTCTGATCCGGCTTCATATTCCTTGAAGATTTTACAATTTCGATTTTCTCTGTTTTTATATTCACAAGAGAAATAGAAGAATATGCATGGCCAAGTGCATTGATCACACGAAGTCTCTTCTGATCTTGAAGGATACTTCTCTTTTCTGTTCTGTTCCTGCTCACCCAATAAAGAGCGAAAAGAAGTAAGGCAAGTAACACATACATCACACATACAATATTTCGTGTGATGTAAACCTGGCTTTCCGGGAAAAAGATATATGCATCATAGTCTTTGATTTTCTCCTTGCGTCCATACCAGTTTCCGGCCTTTGAATGAAGGCAGACAATTCCATTCCCCCCTACCTTAAATTCATTTTTATACAATGACTTTGATTCTTCTACAGAACTCGAAAGAAGCTCCTGTTTATTGGTACTGACAACCTTGTCATCATCACAGATCACTATGCTTCCATTCATTTCAAAAGGAAAATCCGCAAATAACGATTTCATCGTCAGGTCTCCGTTTAACTCACTTACTTCCTCTTTCTGCATATATGTGATCACTATCCCTGCTGTATCCTGTCTTGCCACTGCCGCAAAATCATAGAGCTTTCCTTCATTTCTCAGACGGGTCGTATAAGTCTTTTGGGGATGCTTGGCAATATCACACACATAATCACTTTCAATCAGCTTTTGCCATAATAGCATAGCATCTCCATCTTTTGCAGTCTGTTCTGTCACTTTCTGGTTCTGATCCAACACAAGGATTCCTGTCAGACGTTGTTCGTTTGCATATTCATCCAGCATCTCCTCACTAAGATTGTCTTCTTGTGCTATGACCCGGCTTAATTCTGTTGTTTTGTCCATCAGGCGTACCAGACTTTTCACCTGGTCATTCGTATTATAGTTCTCATACCTTTCAATCCTGGTTTTTGCAAAGTCAAATGTCTCATTCAACGTACTATTCAGTTTTTTATTATCACTCGCTGTCAACAGAAGAAAAATCAGGATTCCGGAAAAAAACAGAATAAACATCAATAAACATGCATTTTTATCAAATTTCTTTCCTTTGCTTTTACTCTTCTTATCTTTTTTCTGCGTCTGCGGCATCTGCGTTCTTACCTGTCTGCTCATTTGCTTTTTCCTCCTGGCAGGATCTCATCCGCATCCAATCCGTACTTTTTGACTATTTCTTCTGTAATGCCCTCATTTCGCATCTCTTCGAGAGTTTCTGTAAGCTCTTGTGCTACTTCTTCGTGGGTTCCTTTTTTAAAAGCAATTCCAAGTTCTGAAGTATAGATACTCTCGTCCAGCATACGGTATGAATCCTCTCCATCTCTCACCAGACTGCCCAGCATCGCCTCATGACCTGCAATCGCATCTACATAATCTTTTCTAAGTGCAGCATAAAGTTCATTCGTCGTAGAAAAACAGTTTACCTGCCCCATTTGCGGAAGATCTGATGCAATCTTATGAAGGAAAAGATCCTCTGCCTTTGTGGTCGCCTGAACCGCAATCTTCTTTCCTTCCAGATCCTGAATAGTATTGATTTCACTCTCTTTTCTTACAGCCACCATCTGACGACTGTACAGATACGGACCTGCCCACTGATATTTATCTTCTCTTCCATTCATGGAATAACTGCTCCACAGACAGTCGATTGTTCCATCTGCCAGAAGTTCGTCTTTATCTTCCCAGACTATATTCTCGAACTTAGGCTGGTATCCCAGCCTCTGAAATGCTTCCTTGGCAAGTTCCACATCAATACCTTTATATTCACCATTACTCACCTGATAACTGTAAGGTTCAAAATAATCCATTCCAATGACAATCTCCGGCAGTTCGTTGTCTGCCGCTTTCTCTTTCTTTACTCCACACCCTCCCAGCATAAGACTGCCAGCCAGAAGAACTGCCATAATACAAATTCTTTTCCTATAGGTATGGGAATTATTCTTTCGATTTTTTCTCATATCCAGTTCCTTTTCATTCTTATCTTTATGTCCATAAATAATTCAAGAATGCCTCGGCATTCTTGCTGCGAGGTGCGCGTCATGCAATTGCATGACATACCTCTCAGCTGCCATATTGTCAAACTAAGTTATTATAGCATTCATGATTTATCATGTCCATAAAAAACTGCCTTCATCTGCATTTTTGCTCATTTTTTTGCTCATTTTTACATTCTGAAATTTTACATTCATTTTTTAATTATTTTCATTTAAACTGTTGATTTTTAGTATTTTTCCTGTATAATGATTTTCAGGTCGTTTGTTAACAAATACTAAACTTTGTGTTTAATTTTATTTTTGTTGGCGACGGCTTTTATCATGTTTACTTTAAATCAACACAAGGAATCCATAATGATTCTTTCAGAAAGGTGGATTTTTGATGGATATCGGCAAAAAGATTAAGGAACTCCGCGTCGCCAAGGGGCTCACCCAGGAAGAGCTGGCAGACCGCAGTGAACTGTCCAAGGGATTTATTTCCCAGCTGGAACGGGATCTCACCTCCCCGTCCATTGCGACATTGATGGACATTTTGCAGTGCCTGGGCACAACCGTCTCAGAATTTTTTCAGGAAGAGCCGGAAGATCAGATTGTATTTCAAAATGAAGACTATTTTGAGAAAATTGATTCTGAACTTGGCAGCAAGACCGAATGGATCATACCGAACGCTCAGAAAAATATGATGGAACCGATCCGTCTGACTCTAAAGCCTGGCGGATTAACTTACCGGGATCTCCCACACGAAGGTGAAGAATTTGGTTATGTATTAAAAGGAAGTATCAAGATTCATATCGGACATAAAAGTTACACTGCGAAAAAAGGAGAATCTTTTTATTTCACACCTCACTCTGAACATTATATAGAAGCTTTTGGCACATCCGGTGCCGTTATTTTATGGGTCAGCACCCCGCCGAACTTTTAGGCTGAGCAGACTTCTTATCTATCAGGACTTCCTTGATAGCCGGCCTTAAGTTCTAAATTATAATTACATTTTTGGAGGACAATGAACATGTCTAATAAATTAATCGATATTGTAAATATATCCAAAGCATTTGATGAAAATGTCGTACTGGACGAACTGAATCTTTATATCCGGGAAAATGAATTTTTAACTCTTCTGGGACCAAGCGGTTGCGGAAAAACAACACTGCTTCGTATTCTTGGTGGATTCGAGACTCCTGACTCTGGAAAAATCATCTTCGATGGTCAGGATATCACAAACCTGGCTCCAAACAAACGACAGTTAAATACCGTATTCCAGAAATATGCACTTTTTACCCATATGACCATTGCAGAAAATATTGCATTCGGGCTAAAGATTAAAGGAAAATCTCAGAATTACATCAATGATAAGATTCGTTATGCGTTAAAACTTGTTAATCTTGAAGGCTTCGAAAACCGTACTCCTGCTTCCTTAAGCGGCGGACAACAGCAGCGTATCGCTATTGCAAGAGCCATTGTAAATGAACCGAAAGTCCTGCTTCTTGACGAACCTCTTGGTGCTCTTGACTTAAAGCTGCGCCAGGACATGCAGTACGAACTGATCCGCTTAAAAAATGAGCTTGGCATTACATTTATTTACGTCACTCATGATCAGGAGGAAGCCCTGACTATGTCCGATACGATCGTCGTTATGAACCAGGGATATATCCAGCAGGTAGGAACACCGGAAGATATTTATAATGAACCGAAGAATGCGTTCGTTGCAGACTTTATCGGTGACAGTAACATTCTTTCTGCCACGATGGTACATGACCGGCTCGTCAATATCCTCGGCGCCAACTTTCCGTGTGTCGATGAAGGATTCGGTCAGAAGAAGCCTGTTGATGCAGTGATCCGCCCGGAAGATATCGACCTTGTAAAACCAGAAGACGGAATTATCCGAGGCGTTGTTACACATGTTATTTTCAAAGGTGTTCACTATGAGATGGAAGTCATGGCAAATAATTACGAATGGCTCGTGCACAGCACCGATATGTTCCCAGTCGGAGCAGAAGTCGGACTGCGCGTAGACCCATTTGATATTCAGATCATGAAAAAACCAGAATCTGAAGATGAGGAGGCGGTACCAATTGAAGAATAGTAAATTATTAAAACAGATGCTTGCCGGTCCGTATCTTCTCTGGTCAGCAGCATTTATCATCATTCCTCTTATCATGGTCTTCTACTATGGTCTGACGAATAATGACGGTGGATTCACCCTGATGAATCTTGCCAGGATCACAGAACCTGAGAATTTAAAGGCATTGGGACTGGCACTTTTGTTATCCCTTGTCAGTACGATTATCTGCCTGATTCTCGCATACCCTCTGGCTATGATCCTGACTGGACTTGGCGTCAATCAGTCCAGCTTTATCGTACTGATTTTCATCCTGCCAATGTGGATGAATTCTTTGCTTCGGATCATTGCATGGCAGAACCTGTTGGAAAAGAACGGAGTTATCAACAGTCTCCTTCATTTTTTCCATTTACCGGCACTGGAAATCATCAACACTCCATATGCCATCGTACTTGGTATGGTCTATGATTTTCTGCCATTTATGATCTTACCAATTTACAATGTACTGTCCAAAATTGACACAAATGTTATCGAAGCAGCCCGAGATCTTGGCGCAAACAGTGTGCAGACATTTACAAAAATCCTGCTGCCACTGAGCGTTCCGGGGATCATCAGTGGAATTACCATGGTCTTTGTACCGTCACTGACAACTTTTGTCATCTCCGACCTCTTAGGTGGAAGTAAGATTCTCCTGATCGGTAATGTTATTGAGCAGGAATTTAAACAAGGAAGTAACTGGCACTCTGGCAGCGGTATGTCCCTTGTACTGATGATCTTCATTTTGATCAGTATGGCATTGATCGCAAAATACGATAAAGACGGGGAGGGAACTACATTTTGATCAAGAATTTTTTTAAACGGTTTTATCTGGTGCTGATATGCGTCATTTTGTACGCGCCGATCATCACCCTTATGGTATTATCCTTTAACTCCTCAAAATCCCGTTCCAAATGGGGAGGTTTTACAACAAAATGGTATGTGGAATTATTTAAAAATAATTCCATTATGAACGCACTTTATACGACACTGATCATCGCATTGTTATCTGCACTAATTGCTACGATTCTCGGTACTGCTGCCGCTATCGGTATTCAGGCAATGCGAAAGAAAATGCGTACTGTCGTGACTGGTGTAACCAATATTCCTATGTTAAATGCCGATATTGTGACAGGAATCTCTCTTATGCTGTTATTCATCGCATGTAGATTTTCCCTTGGATTTAAGACAATCCTGATTGCACATATTACCTTTAACATTCCCTATGTAATCCTGAGTGTTCTGCCAAAGCTGCGGCAAACGAACGTCAGCACTTACGAGGCCGCCCTGGATCTTGGCGCTTCTCCGTTATACGCTTTTTTCAAAGTCGTATTCCCGGACATTCTGCCAGGTGTGTCCTCCGGTTTCCTACTGGCATTTACTATGTCCTTAGATGACTTTATCATCACGCATTTTACAAAAGGACCTGGTGTCGACACTCTGTCCACCAAGATTTACAGTGAGGTGCGAAAAGGAATCAATCCTTCCATGTATGCACTGTCCACATTGATGTTCCTGGTTGTCATGATTCTTTTGTTATTGATCAACATGAAACCAGATGAAAAAGCTGCCGGTGCAAAAAATGCTAAATTTTCCAAAGTTGCCAGCCAGCATCCAAAGCTTCGCAAATTCCGCAAAGTTATGATGTCGAGAGTGGTTCCAGTCTGTATGGTCGTTCTCATTCTGGCAGGCGGAATATTCTATGGAATACGATCAAAAAGTTCCAGTGATAAACAGGTCATTGTGTACAACTGGGGAGAATATATCGATCCGGAAACTTTAGATATGTTTGAAGAAGAAACCGGCATTGATGTCGTTTACGAAGAATATGAAACAAACGAGATCATGTATCCAAAAATACAGTCAGGCGCCATTGCCTACGATGTCGTATGCCCGTCCGACTACATGATCCAGCGTATGATTGAAAATGATCTGCTGGCTGAACTGAATTTTGACAATATTCCGAACATCAAGAATATTGGAAGCACTTATATGGAGCATTCCAAAGAGTTTGACCCGGAGAATAAATACTCTGTTCCTCACCTTTGGGGAACTGTAGGAATCCTTTACAATAAAACTATGGTCGACGATCCTGTAGATAGTTGGGGAATTCTGTGGAACGAAAAATACAAAGATAGTATCCTCATGCAAGATAGTGTCCGTGATGCATTTGGCATCACATTAAAATACCTTGGCTACTCACTGAACTCAACCGATCTGGATGAACTGACTGAAGCTAAGAATAAACTGATCGAACAAAAGCCACTTGTCCAGGCTTATGTTGTCGATCAGGCCCGTGATAAAATGATTGGAAATGAGGCTGCTCTCGCTGTCATCTACTCTGGAGAAGCTATCACCTGTCAGCTTGAGAATCCGGACCTGGAATATGTCATTCCAAAAGAAGGAAGTAACATGTGGATTGACTCCTGGGTCATCCCGAAAAACGCAAAGAATAAAGAAAACGCAGAAGCTTTTATCAATTTCATGTGCCGTCCAGACATTGCTAAGATGAACTTCGACTATATCACCTATTCCATCCCGAATGAGGAAGGAAGAAAACTCCTCGCTCCGGAATACCGTAATAATCCAATTGTATTTCCAGATGATAAAGCACTGGAAAATTGCGAAACATTCAAATTCCTGGGAGATGAAAATGATGCCATATACAATGAATTATGGCGTCAGGTAAAATCCAAATAAATTAATAAATCCAAACGATATCTTGAATCGTTTGGATTTATTTTTATAGAACATGAAATTGCATTTCCTGTTCTACGGCGTATTCCGGCACCATTTATTAAACCCGGAAGCAGCCGCCACCAATGAACTCTCGAAGCAATGAGTTCGTCGGCACTTTTTCGCTTCCGATTCCAACAAAGTAATCCAGGAATTTAAGCAGTCTCTTTGCCTCGATATATTCCGGGCACTCTCTTTCAACTCCGAATAACTGAGCTTCTACATATGGTTTCAATACTGCCAATTCATAGATCAGAGCAGAATTGAACATGACATCTGCTTCCTCCTGGAATGGGAAAATATTCTCTTCCTCGCCTTTCCGTACAGAAGGCCACATCTGAATTGTCTTTTTTGCAGAAGCACCTCTTGTTCTTGCATCTCGCACAATTCTTCGAAGAAGCCGGCCATCTGTGGTTGGAATCCGGTTATGCTCATCAATGTTAAGCTGTGTCAGTGCACTGATATAAATTTTAAACTTATTCTCATCTGCCAATGCTTTTGTCAGCTTTGGATTCAGGCAGTGAATGCCTTCAATAACCAGAATATCGTGTTCTCCAAGTTTCAATGGACTTCCTACAAATTCTTTATGTCCCTTCACAAAATCAAAATTTGGAATTATCACTTCTTTTCCATCCAGCAGTTCCTGCATTTGTTTCTCAAACAGATCAATATCCACTGCACAAAGTCCTTCAAAATTATAATTTCCCTTCTCGTCTTTCGGAGTCTCTCCTCTTTCTTTAAAGTAATTATCTACTGCGATCGGATGGGGACGCATTCCATTTGCACGAAGCTGTACAGACAGTCTGTGTGAAAATGTAGTCTTTCCGGAAGACGACGGTCCCGCAATCAATACGAATCTGATTTCCGGTCTGGAAGCAATCATCTGTGCAATTTCTGCAATTCTTCTTTCCTGCATTGCTTCCTGCACAAGCACAGTCTCCTGAACATCTCCACTGGTAATATTGCGATTCAATCCGCCAACCGTCTCAATCTCCTGAATATCTCCCCATTTCACAGATTCTTTCATGACCTGAAAGAACTTTGTTCTCGCCTGAAAATGTGGCACGATCTCCGGCTTATCAATCTCTGGCATCTGAAGTACAAATCCTTCATCATACCGATATAATTTAAAATATTTCAGATACCCTGTACTGTAAAGCATATATCCATAATAATAATCTTCAAACTCATTGATGCTGTAAAGGTTTACTTTGGATACACGGCGGTAACGGAACAATTCTTCTTTATCATACATTCCATACTGTCCAAAAAGTCCGATTGCCTCATCTGTATGAACCGTTCTTTTCTTGATTGATAGATCTGCCTCCACAAGTTCGTGCATCCTCGACTCGACACGCTCAAGAAAATCATCATCGACTCTTGTTTCGCCGGTAATCGTACAATAATATCCCGGTCCTATTGCAAAATGCATCCGAACCTTGTCAATATTCTTATGTCCTGCCACGTCATAAACTGCTTTTACAAGAAGGAAACTCATGCTTCGTTTGTATGCCTCATGTCCAATGGGATCCGCTGTTGTCACAAAACTGATTTCACAATCTTTTTTCAGACGCTTGTGCAGTTCCTGAAGTTTTCCATCTACAAATACCAGAACAATCTCATGCTCATAATCTTTCTGGTATTCTTTTGCAATGTCGTGATATGTGATACCAGCTTCATATTCTTTCACTTCATTTTTAATTTTTACATGATACATTCTTTTCTCTTCCATCTTCCGATCCTCCCTATATCATGACTGCTTCTATAAAGCTTTCCCTATATTACTGTAAACGGATGACTCACTGGGGCTTCTATGACCTCGACTCCCAAAAGGTGTGCTCGTAAATAATTCCCCATATCGCCGATAAATATGTGCTCCACCCCATAATGTCCTGCGTCGATGATATTAAGTCCTCTTGCAAGTGCGTCAATCCCTTCATGATGACCGATATCTCCGGTCACATAGGCATCAGCCCCTGCTGCAATCGCCTGATCAATATCACTTTTACCAGACCCCGGACAGATTGCTACTCGGTGAACCTTTTGCTTCAGATCGCCGAATACTTTCACTGTATCAAGGGCAAATGCTTTCTTGACTTCTTCACAATAATCTGCCAGTAAAATTTCATTTCTCTGTTCATCATTATCAGAAGCAGATGGTATCTCTCCGACACGGCCAATACCTTCCGGTTCTCCCGATTCATTTTCTCCGGTGACATCCAGTATCTGACAATTCTCAAGTTTCAGATAATCTGCTGCCAGATCTGCCATACCTTTGACATCATAATTCGTGTGCATAGCATAATAAGAAATGTCATGCTGAATCAGTTTTACTAATCTTCTGCCGATGAAATTCTGATTATTCACTTGTTTCATACCGCTAAAAATCAAAGGATGATGTGTCACCAGCATATCTGCACCTGCCAAAATTGCCTCATCTACCACTTCATCTGTAGCATCCAGTGCCACATATATTTTTGCAACTTCTTTATCATCTCTTCCTGCCAGCAGTCCGACATTATCCCAGGAAAGAGCATATCTTGGTGAATAGTCCTGTTCTATTATTTTGATAATATCTTTACATAGCATACAATCATTCCTCTCTGATATTCACATAGTATCCAACAATGTTTTTCTTACAATGCTTTTCTTACTCTTCATAGTAAGACATTGCTTTTTTTGCTACTTCCAGTTCATGTTCAATTTCTGTCATACGCTCTTTTATCCGCTCACCATCTTTTCCGGCAAGACCGAGAAGTATATCTTCACGAATACGGATTTCACGCTTCAGATATTCATATAATATCGGATTTTTGTTTTTTAAAAGTAGTGGTCCATAAAGGTACTCCCATTCCTCTTTTTTACAATCTTCCTGCCGGTCGGCCGTCTTATGTTCACAATATTCTGGTGGTACCACCCGCATCATAGGATAATATTTCCCGTCTTCCTCTACCATATCTTCTGCTTCGAACCGAAACCCATGTTCCACAAGATATTCCCGTACTTTCTGTATCTCAGACTGAGGCTGTAAGATGCAGCCTTTTAATGTGCTGACGATTTGTTTTCCTTCTTCCAGAATGTGAATCACAAGACCGCCGCCCATTCCGGCAACGATCATCTCCTCCACTTCTTTCGGCTTTACTGCTGCCAGTCCATCCGACAGCCTTGTCTCAATCCGGTCACTCATTCCATAGCCTGCTATGTGAATTCTCGCACGTTCCAGCGGTCCCTTATTGATATCCATCGCTATCACTTTCGGTGATAAATTCTGTTCTATCAAATGAATCGGTATATATCCGTGATCTGTTCCTATATCTGCGACAGAGGCGCCCTCTGTCACAAGACCTGCTACTGCAGTAAGTCTCTTTGATAGTTCCATAGGCGCCTCTTTCTTAATCTAAATAATCTCTTAATTTTCTGCTGCGGCTCGGATGACGAAGCTTTCTAAGTGCTTTTGCCTCGATCTGACGAATACGCTCACGCGTTACATCAAACTCCTTACCAACTTCTTCCAGTGTACGTGCACGTCCATCATCCATACCAAAACGAAGTCTTAAAACTTTCTGCTCTCTCTCTGTCAGAGTATCTAACACTTCATCTAACTGCTCTTTTAAAAGTGTCTGAGCTGCGGCTTCAGCAGGTACCGGAACATTGTCGTCCTGAATAAAATCTCCCAGGTGACTGTCTTCCTCTTCACCGATTGGTGTCTCCAGTGATACCGGTTCCTGAGAAATCTTTAAGATTTCACGGACACGTTCCACTGGCATATCTAATTCTGCTGCAATTTCCTCCGGCGTAGGTTCACGTCCTAACTCCTGCAGTAATTGTCTGGAAACACGGATCAGTTTATTGATCGTCTCTACCATATGCACCGGAATACGGATAGTTCTGGCCTGATCAGCAATTGCTCTTGTAATTGCCTGGCGGATCCACCATGTTGCATAAGTACTGAATTTGAATCCTTTATGATAGTCAAACTTCTCAACCGCTTTAATTAGACCCAAATTGCCTTCCTGAATCAGATCCAGAAACAGCATTCCACGTCCCACATATCTCTTAGCAATACTGACAACAAGACGAAGGTTTGCTTCTGCCAGACGCTTCTTAGCATCCTCGTCTCCCTCTGCCATACGCTTTGCAAGCTCTACTTCTTCATCTGCTGAAAGAAGCGGTACCTTTCCAATCTCTTTCAGATACATACGGACCGGATCCTCTATACTGATTCCATCCGGCACAGACAAGTCGATTTTCTCCATATCAACATCGTCTTCATCTGTCAGAACAATATCGGAATCATCAACATCATCTAATTCCTCAATTCCATCCCCATCTCCGCTTACACGAAGCACATCAATATGATTGGCCTCCAGATACTCATAAACTTTCTCCATCTGTTCTGCATCAAGCTCCATATCTGAGAAAAAATCATTGATTTCCTGAAGTTCCAGGATACTCTTATTCTTCTTTCCATGAGCAACCAGTTGTTTTAACTTTTCCCCAAATTTCGCTATGTTTTCTTCCATGTGGTGTCCATCCTCCATTATATGTTTTTATTTTATCCTTAATTAATAGAAATATGCAATTTTTCAAGGTCCTGCAACGCCCGTTTTGCTTCCATCAGCTTCTGCAATCCCTGTATATCGGTCGGATCAAGCTTTGCTGAGTGTTCTTCAATACTATTCTTCTTTACCCGGATAATTGTCTCTTTTAATGCCTTTTCCTGTTCATGTGCTGTTTTAATTTCCCGGATTCTTGTATTAAAAAGCGCTGCCACCTCACGATGTTCCTCTTCATCTGTAAAATGATTCATGATCTGCGCCGGATTGAGCTTTCCCTGTTCGTGCTGCGCATATAAAAGCTCAGCTACAGTCCGATATATCCCTTCCTGAAAATCTTCCGGATGAATATACTTCTGGATCTGTGCAAATACATTCTCATCCGATGCCATCCATGTCAACAGAATCTTCTGTGACTTTCGTGTACCATCTTCCTTATCCAGGTTCTGACTCCTTGTAGATCTCGGTCTTTCCACCGGCTTTGCAAGTCCGGTCTGAACTGCCATTCGTCCGACCAGTTTTCTCAGATCTTCACTGCCGACATGATAAGTCTCTGCAACTGCATCAATGTAGTTATTGCGCTCTATCTCTTCATCAAACTCTGTAAGCTTTCTCGCAGCTTCCTTCATAAAGTCCGTTCTGCCTTCCGGCGACGTCATATCATAATCCCGTTCCAGAATTTCAAGACTGAACATAAATCCATTCCTTGCCTTCTGGATCCGTTCTTCAAAGGCTTCTGCACCGAGATTTTTAATAAATTCATCTGGATCTTTATACGGTTCCATCCGAATGATTTTTGCCGTAATCCCAACTTCACGCAGAATCGGTCCTGCCCTCAGAGCTGCTTTCGTTCCTGCCTCGTCACTGTCATACGTCAGGTAGACTTCATTGACATACCGTTTGATAAGCGCTGCATGTCCCGGTGTCAGGGCTGTTCCAAGTGACGCTACTGCATTGGTAAATCCCGCCTGATGCAGGGAAATCACATCCATATAGCCCTCACAAAGTAGAAAATAAGGCTTTCTCGACTTTCTTGCTCGATTCAGTCCATACAGGTTCCGGCTTTTGTCAAAAATGATCGTCTCCGGTGAGTTCAGATATTTTGGCTTTGCATCACCCATGACACGGCCGCCAAATCCAATAACACGGCTGTTTACATCCATAATCGGAAACATGACCCTGTTCCAGAACTTATCGTGAACTCCGTATTTTTCATCAATACTGATCAGACCTGCCTGTGAGATCATATCGTCTTTGTAGCCTTTTGATTTCAGATACTTGTACAAATCATCACTGTACTTGTTCGAATATCCCAGACCAAATGCTTTGATCGTATCGTCACTTAGCTTTCGATCTTTTAAGTATGTAAGGGCATGTCCCCCTTGCGGCCTTAGAAGCTGTACATAAAAGTACTGTGCTGCTGCCTTATTAATCTCCAGTAATATAGCTTTTGTATCTGCGCGCTTTTTCGCCTCCCCAGAGTACTCCGGTTCCGGAAGCTCTACGCCTGCACGATCCGCCAGATATTTCAATGCCTCTACAAAAGAATAATTTTCATATTCCATCAGAAATGTGAATACATTTCCTCCGGCACCACAGCCAAAGCAATAATACATCTGCTTCTGTCTGCTGACTGAAAATGACGGGGATTTTTCATTATGAAATGGACATAATCCAAAGTAGGAGCTTCCTTTTTTCTGAAGTCTCACATAACTGGAAATTACATCTACGATATCATTTTTTGACCGGATTTCTTCCACTAATTCCTCTGGATAATACATATCTGCGTCCTTTCATTTTTCATCATCTCTTCCTCAAATCCAGAAGAAGAAACTTCCCTATTATTAATATTCGACACAAACTTTATATTTCCTTTAATTTTTCCAAGATTCTGGGATAAAAAATTCCGTAAATTTCTTCACTGCATAAGTATCCGTCATTCCTGCGATATAATCGCACACGACCCGTGACAGCTCTTCTCCCTTTTTTAACATATTCTGTGATTGCTCCGGAAGAAACTCCGGATTCTTTATATAGAATTCATATAGATTGGTAATCATATGGATTGCTTTGCCCTCTTCCTTCTTGGCAACCGGGTTACGGTAAACATTTTCAAACATAAATACACGAAGACCCTGCATAGCCTCATGAACTTCCTCAGACATCTGAATCACCGGACGATCCACACTGTTGATAATAACATTATGTACGAGTGTGTTCAGGCGTCCTTTCACCGAAGTTCCCAAAACATCCGTATATTTCTTCGGAATATCTTTTTCTCTTAAAATACCGCCACGGATTGCATCATCAATATCATGATTAATATAGGCGATCTTATCTGACAGGCGCACGATCTGTCCTTCCAGTGTTGACGGGCGTCCGCTTGTTTTGTGATTCCTGATCCCGTCAATGACTTCCCATGTAAGATTCAGTCCTTCACCATTCTTCTCCAGCACCTGCACTACACGGATGCTTTGTCGATAATGTGCAAAACCTCCCGGATGGATCTCATCCAGTGCCTTCTCCCCGGCATGTCCGAACGGAGTATGCCCCAGGTCATGCCCCAGTGCGATTGCTTCCACCAGATCTTCATTCAGCCGCAGTGCCTTTGCAATGGTCCTTGCAATCTGAGATACCTCAAGCGTATGTGTAAGACGGTTTCTGTAATGGTCTCCCTGTGGTGCAAGAAAAACCTGTGTCTTGTCCTTCATTCTCCGAAATGCCTTACAGTGCAAAATTCTGTCCCGGTCTCTCTGATAGACTGTGCGGACATCACATTCTTCCTCCTGCCGTTCTCTGCCTCTGGAATGACCACTGTGTGCCGCATAAGGACTTAAAAGTTCCAGTTCTCTCTGTTCCATACTTTCTCTGATATTCATAGGCACGCCCTCCACAGAATGACAAAATACCTCTTATTAATTATATTCTGTGTCAAGCAGCAAATTCCTCTTTTTTTCAAAAAAAACATGCAGATAAATTTTTTCGACATTCGCAAACACAATTCGAGATGTGCACATAAAACAAAAAGCCCTGTACGGGCAAAAAGAAAAGCCCTTGAATCATCAAGGGCTCTGCATGCGGAAGATGGGACTTGAACCCACACGAGCGCAATGCTCACAAGATCCTTAGT